>JACADM010000112.1_pt1 | contig 60782 bp, 72 predicted proteins | sample 7512371 | NCBI WGS metagenome assembly JACADM01 (sample SAMN14389041, study PRJNA612141) | algae metagenome | isolation source: non-axenic algae culture | place: India: Navi Mumbai | collected 2017-01
CGGGCACCAAGCAGGTGGTGGTTGCGGGCGATGCGCCGCCGCGCGATCTCGAGATGCTTGACGACCGGGTGCGCTCGCGCCTTTCGGGAGGGTTGGTGATCCCGATCACCCAGTTCGATCCCGAGCTGCGCCGCGCCATCGTCCAGAAGCGCGCCGATCAGGCGGCAAGCCGGTTTACCGGGCTGAGCTTTCCCGGCCCCGTCATCGATTACGTGGCCCGCTCGATCGTGAGCCATGGCCGCGACCTGGACGGCGCGGTCAACCGGCTGGTGGCCGCCAACACCAGCTGACGCGTGAGCCGATCACCGTGGGGCTTGCCGAAAAGACCCTGCAGGATCTCATTCGCTCGCGGGAAACGCCCCGCGTCCGGATCGAGGACATCCTCAAAATCGTCGCCCGCCACTACAAGGTGCCGCGCAACGAGCTTTTGTCGTCGCGCCGCTCGCGCGACGTGGTGCGCCCGCGCCAGATCGCCATGTATCTGGCCAAGTCGCTGACCTCGCGGTCTCTTCCCGAAATCGGCCGCCGGTTCGGTGGACGCGACCACACAACGGTGCTCCATTCGGTGCGCAAGGTGGAGCAGCTGATGAGCCAGGACGTGAGCTGACCCAGGAAATCGAACTGCTCCGGCGCATGCTGGAGGGTGAGCAGCGGCGGGCCCATATGGGCCCGCAAAATCGCTCCGGTGGAGCGATTTTAGCTGCGAACGCCCTGAAGCCTGTGGCTGAAGGGCTGACCCGCGATCCAAAGCGCCGGTGGCGCTTTGGAAGGCAGACTAGGGCCCAGGACGCCATGCGCGAGGGCCGACGGTGCGGGAGTGTGCCCCAACGCAATCCCTTGTTACAGCTCTAATCCATAAAGACCATAGATGACGGTCAGCATCCGCCACGCCACTGAGGCCGATACCGCGCAGATTCTCGCCATTGTCGCGCCGATCCTGGCGGCCGGGGAAACCTACGCCATTGCGCGCGATCTCGATGAGGCTGGCGTTCTGGCCTATTGGTTCGATCCCGCGCACGAGGTCTTTGTCGCTGAGAGGACGGCACCGTCCTTGGGACCTACTACCTTATGGCAACCAACAAGGCGGCGGGGACCATGTGGCCAATTGCGGCTATATGACGGCCCCTCAATCACGGGGGAAAGGCGTTGCGCGAACCATGTGCCGGCATTCGCTGGCGCGTGCCGCGGAGCGCGGCTTTCGCGCCATGCAGTTCAATCACGTTGTCTCCACCAACAGCCGCGCCGTCGCTCTTTGGCAATCGCTGGTTTCCATATCGCGGGGTCTTGCCCGCAGCCTTCCATCATCCGTGCATGGCTATGTCGACAGCTATGTGATGTTCAAGACGCTCTAGGCCGTCGCGGAAACCGGCGACCGCCCGGCAAACGCCCACAGGCGGCGAATTTCTCTGTGAAGCGGGGTTCTGGAACGGGGTGGGGCCTTGCGTTTTTTGCCCGGCGATGCAGGGTCTGTGCCCGGCTTTTTGCGCCGGACGGCCCGTCCAGGCTGCCGAAAACCAGACAGAAAGATCAGGGTCCAAAAAGCCATGAAGGTCACGCTCGAGCGCACCATCTGCTCAAGTCACTGGGGCATGTGCACCGCGTTGTCGAGCGGCGCAACACCTATCCGATCCTCGCCAACGTTCTGATGAGCGCCACGGGCGACGGCTGGATTTGCGGGCCACGGACCTTGATATCGAAGTGACCGAGACGGTGCCGGCCATGACTGCCACGCCGGGCACGACGACGGTTCCCGCGCACACGCTCTACGAGATCGTGCGCAAGCTGTCCGATGGCGCCGATGTGGTACTGGAGACCGACGGGAACGATCAGATGCTGATCTCTTCGGCCGGTCGCGGTTTCATCTCGCGTGCCTCAACCCCGACGGATTCCCTGACCTGAAATCGGGAGCGTTCACGCATACCTTTGCGATCAAGGTCCAGACGCTCAAAGACCTGATCGAGCGCACCCAGTTCGCGATTTCCAACGAGGAAACGCGCTATTATCTCAACGGGATCTTCGTTCACAAGACCGTCGACGGCCCGGACGGGGTCGTGATGCGGGCCGTGGCGACCGACGGCACCGGCTGGCGCGGGTGGAAGCCGAAGCGCCGCAGGGTTCGGCCGGGATGCCGGCATCATCATTCCGCGCAAGACCGTGGCCGAAGTGCTCAAGCTGCTCGACGGGGTCGAGGACGAGGTCAAGGTCGAGCTTTCCGACACCAAGATCCGCTTCACGCTGGCGGGGTGATCCTGCTCTCAAAGCTGATCGAGGCAGTTTCCCCGATTACGAGCGTGTAACGCCGAAAAAACAACGACAAGGCGCTGGTTGTCGACCGGACGACAGCCTGGCGCGGGCCGTGGACCGGGTTTCGACGATTGCGTCCGAACGCGGTGGCAAGGCGGTGAAACTGGCACTGACGCCGGGGCAGCTCGAATTGAGCGTGACCAATCCCGATCACGGCACGGCGAACGAAGAACTGGCGGTCGAGTTTGACCTCGAAGGGTTCGAGATCGGGTTCAACGCGCGCTATCTGCTGGAAATCATCGCCCAGATCCGCACCGAAAACGCGACCTTCATGTTCAACGACGCCGGATCTCCGACGCTGGTCAGAGAAGACGGGGAGACCAAGGCGCTCTTCGTTCTGATGCCGATGAGGGTTTGACAATTGGGGTGAGGCCGGGCTGCAAACGGCGTTTTTGTGCGCTTCCGTCCTCACGTACATAAAGTACGCTCCGGTCCGGTTCTCTCAAAAACACCATTTTCGCCGCAGCCTGACCCCAATTGGGCTCAGAGGAACGCTCCGGGCAAATACGGTGGCCAATTTAAGCCGATGACCGATGCACAGCGCTATATTTCCCGGCTGCGGCTGGACGGGGTTTCGCATTATCCTAGCGCCGCGCTCGATCTCGATCATCGCATGTGGTGCTGACCGCCGAGAACGGGGCGGGCAAGACCAACCTCATTGAAGCGATTTCGCTTCTGGCGCCGGCGGGGGCTGCGACGGGCCGGTTCGATACGCTGGGAATTGTCGGCGGGGACGGGCTTTGGGCCGTGGCGGCCAGCATCGAGACCCTTATGGGCCGGTCGATATCGGGACCGGGGCCAGTGCCGATGCCTCCGGCGCCGGGTGCGGATCAACGGCGCCAATGCGCGGGCCGTCGAGGAGATGAGCGAGCATGTGCGCATCTTATGGCTGACGCCATCGATGGACGGGCTGTTTACCGGACCGGCCAGCGAGCGGCGCAGGTTTTTGGACCGGCTGGTCACGGCGCTCCATCCGGGCCATTCGAGCACCGTGACCGACTTTGAAAAGGCCATGCGCCAGCGCAACCGACTGCTCGAAGACGGCGGGGATGGGGCCTGGCTGAGCGCCATTGAAGCGCAGATGGCCGAATTGGCCACCGCGATCTATTTCGCGCGCGCCGATTCGCTGGCCCATCTGCAGGCGTTGATGGAAAAGTCGGTGGCCGATACGGGATTTCCGGGCGCGCTTTTGGGCGATCACGCCGATGATGGAGGGGGAAATCCCCCAAACCGCCAGTGGGCTGGAAGCGGCGCTGGCCGGGCTGTGGCGCAGTGCCAGAGGACTTGATCGGGCGGCCGGACGCACCACATTGGGACCACACCGCATCGATCTCGATGTGACACACGCCCCAAAATCGATGCCGGCGGTTTGTGCTCGACAGGCGAGCAGAAGGCGCTGCTGATCGGGCTGGTTCTGGTCCATGCGCGGCTGGTTTTCGACAATGACCGGGATCACACCGATTTTGCTGCTCGACGAGATTGCCGCCCATCTCGACCCCGTGCGGCGCGGGGCGCTGTTTGACGCGCTCGAAAAACTGGGCACCCAGTGCTGGATGACCGGGACGGACCCGGTGCTTTTTGCCGCTTTGGGCGAACGCGCGCAGCATTTTTCGGTCCATTCGGGCGTGGTGCGGCCCGCGGGTTGAAAAAGCCGTCACATTGTGGTGCTGGACCGTTAAAAACAGGCCAAATTGCTTGGGATAAGTCCCCAATCAGGTACAAGTTATCAATTCCCAACAAGGCTGATTCTTCTTTCATGAGCGACACGCCCCGATCCCCAATGATGCAGAATATGGCGCGGATTCGATCAAGGTCCTCAAGGGCCTCGACGCGGTCCGGAAACGGCCGGGCATGTATATCGGGGATACCGACGACGGCACGGCCTGCACCACATGGTCTATGAGGCTGTCGACAATTCCCATCGACGAGGCGCTGGCCGGCCATGCGGACCTTGTTTCAGTCACGCTCAATGCCGACGGTTCGGTGACGGTGACCGACAACGGGCGCGGCATTCCGACCGATATCCACAAGGAAGAGGGGATTTCGGCGGCCGAGTGATCATGACCAGCTCCATGCGGGCGGGAAGTTCGACCAGAATTCCTACAAGGTCTCGGGCGGTCTGCACGGGGTGGGGATTTCGGTGGTCAACGCGCTTTCGGTCTGGCTCAAGCTCAAGATTCGCCGCGCCGGGGGCATTTACGAGGTGAGTTTCACCCACGGGGTGGCCGATGGTCCGCTGACCAGGATCGGCGACTATGTCGAAGACAAGCAAAAGGGCGTCAATGAGGGCCGCTCGGGCACGGAAATCACCTTCATGCCCTCGAGCGAAACCTTCACCCTGGTCGAGTTCGACTACAAGACCTAGAGCATCGGCTGCGCGAGCTGGCGTTTCTCAATTCGGGCGTCCACATCATCCTGCGTGACAAGCGGCACCCCGAGGTCGTCGAAACCGACCTTATGTATGAGGGCGGGCTCGAGGCCTTCGTCCAGTATCTCGACAAGAACAAATCGGCGCTGCTCGACAAGCCCTTTCGCTGATTTCGGAAAAGGACGGATCACCGTCGAGGTGGCGCTGTGGTGGAACGACAGCTACCACAGAGAACGTGTTGTGCTTTACCAACAACATTCCCCAGCGCGACGGCGGCACCCACCTTGCGGGGCTGCGCGGTGCGCTGACGCTGCAGGTGACGGCTATGCCGAGCAATCGGGCGTCACCAAGCGCGAAAAGGTTTCGCTGACGGGCGACGATACGCGCGAGGGCTGACCTGCGTGCTTTCGGTCAAGGTTCCGACCCCCAAATTCTCGTCCCAGACCAAGGACAAGCTGGTGTCCGTCCGAAGTGCGGCCGGTTGTCGAGACGTGGTCAACGACAAGCTCAGCCAGTGGTTCGAAGAGCACCCCTCGGAAGCCAAGACCATCGTGACCAAGGTGGCCGAGGCCGCGGCGGCGCGCGAAGCGGCGCGCAAGGCGCGTGAATTGACCCGCCGCAAATCGGCGCTGGAAATCTCGTCCCTGCCGGGGAAACTGGCCGATTGCCAGGAGCGGGACCCGGCCAAGGCCGAAATCTTCATCGTCGAGGGCGATTCGGCGGGCGGGTCGGCCAAGCAGGGGCGCGACCGCGCCACCCAGGCCATCCTGCCGCTGCGCGGCAAGATCCTGAACGTCGAGCGGGCCCGGTTCGACCGGATGATTTCATCCGATCAGGTGGGAACGCTGATTACCGCTCTGGGCACGGGCATCGGGCGTGAGGAATTCAACCCCGACAAGCTGCGCTACCACAAGATCATCATCATGACCGACGCCGACGTTGACGGCGCCCATATCCGCACGCTGCTGCTGACGTTCTTTTACAGGCAGATGCCCGAATTGATCGAGCGCGGCTATCTCTATATCGCCCAGCCACCGCTCTACAAGGTGACGCGCGCGCTCGGAGCAATATCTCAAGGACGAGCGGGCCCGTGAGGATTACCTTCTGGCCGGAGGCACCGAGGACGCGATGCTCACGACACGGGCGGGATCGGCCCATACGGGCAATGACCTGCTCTCGATCGTGGAACAGGCGCGCGATCTCAACCATCTGATCGACAATCAAAACGAGCGCTACAACCGGCAGATGATCGAACAGGCCGCCGTTGTCGGTGCGCTCGATCCTGCGGCGATGGAAAACCCCGAGACCGCGCAGGCCCTGGCCGAACGGGTGGCCAATCGGCTCAACCGTATGTCGGACGAGACCGAGCGCACCTGGGACGGCAAGCTCGATGGCGAGGGCGGGTACGTGTTTTCGCGCGTCGTGCGCGGCGTGACCGAGAGCCATACGCTCGATGCGGCGCTTTTGGGATCGGCCGATGCGCGCAAGCTGCGCAACCTTTCGGGGCGGCTCGACGACATTTATGGCGGCGTGCCGACACTGACGCGCAAGGAACTGGTCCAGCCCGTTTATGGGCCGCGCTCACTGTTTTCCATTGTCATGGCCGCCGGCGCCAAGGGCGTCTCCATGCAGCGCTACAAAGGGCTGGGCGAAATGAATGCTTCCCAGCTGTGGGAAACCACAATGGACAAGAACGCGCGCACGCTGTTGCAGGTCCAGATCAAGGAAAGCGACGATGCGGATTCGATTTTTCTCCCAGCTGATGGGCGATCTTGTCGAACCGCGGCGCGATTCATCCAGGACAACGCGCTTGCGGTTTCCAACCTCGACATCTGACGGGGCTGGAAGCCGCTTCCGGCGCGGCGGCTTTTGCCGCCAATCATTCGATCTCGCTTGAGCGTATCCTGAACGCTATCGCTCGGGATGGCTCAACGCGGTGCGAGTCTGGCGATCAGCTGGTTCGCGACGGTTGCCATTGCGGTTGCGGCGGAGAAGTCGAACTGGTTGATGGAGATGAAGACACCGACGCCTCGGGACGGAGCAAAGGCAAGATAGCTGAAAACACCGTCAGTGCCACCGGCCTTCTGGATAATGAGCGGTCGGTCTCCCTCGGGCATCATGATCACCCAGCCGAGCCCCATGGCATCCATGTGTCCGGACTCATCCATTCCCGCTACGGATTCAGGCCATCGCGCATGACCCAGGCGGCGTGGCTCAAGGCGCGGGTTTCTGCATCTGTCTGATTGAAGCGGTCGAGATTCCAGTGAAGGTACTTCACCATGTCATTGGCCGTCGCATATAGCGAGGAGGCACCAAACCTGTTGGGGATTGGTTCGCCGGGATACATCTCGCCGCCATTCCAGTCATAGCCGGTCATGACGTTGTCTCCCTCGGCCGAAGATACCCGGTCGAAGACAGACCGATCGGGTCAAGAAGCGTTTCCTGGACCAGATCGGCATATTCCATCCCCGAGGCCTCCGCGAGTGCCATCGCAAGGAGGTCGTAACCGACATTTGAATACAAGATGCCTTCGCCGGGGCAAAGAGCAGCGGATCATCGGCGAGATTGGCGGCGAAGGAGGCGTCGCTGTATCTCTCGATGCCTTCCACAGGTTTGAGTTCGCGCGCCAGTCCGCTGCGATGCGTTACCAGGTCGATCAGCCGGATCTCTTGCCCGTCACGCGCGGGGAGTGTGTCGATAAGGTCGAGAAGTGGTCCTGCGGGGTCGGTCAACGCGACGTCTCCGCTGACAACAAGGCGCGCGAGCGCGAGGCCGGTGAAGGTTTTCGTGATCGACCCGATACCGATCCGGGTTTCCCCATCGGGCTCGATGCCGCTGCCTGATCTGACCCTCGCCGAATCCGAAGACCGTACTCTCGCCGTTGCGCACGGCGGCGATGACCATGCCAGGCACGCCGGTGTCGAGGTGGAATATCTGGCCGGTGAAGCCTACCACCTCATCGAGCAGCGGATCATCTGCCAAGGCCGGTGATGAGACGAGAAACGCAGCGGTGGCGGCGGCAAGGATCAGTTTCATCAGGCGCTCCGAGTTTTGGCGGGAGCTGGCATGGTAGGGACAGTAGCTTAACGTTTAGATATGGCCCCGGCCCATTTCCGAACCAGGCTGCGGCCGATTTGCCCGTTGCGGGCCGCCGTACTCTCATAGGGTCACCACAGAACCGGTTGCAAAATAGAAGTGGTTTTTGCGCCAGGCTGACTGCTAGCATAATCCCTGCAAGAGCTGAACATGGTGCGACGGAAGTTGCCCATCAGTGGAGGGTGGACGATGGCGAAGCTATTCTTTGGGATGAACCAGTCGCTTGATGGCTATGTCGACCACATGCGCGTGGGACCGCCCAGCCCGAAGCTGTTCCGTCATTTCATCGAGCAAACGAACAGTCTCGCTGGCAGCCTTTATGGCCGCCATCTCTATGAACTCATGCGCTATTGGGATGAAGACCAACCCGGCTGGGAGACTGCGGAGCACGAATTCGCCGCGGCGTGGCGCAAGGCGCCGAAATGGGTGGTTTCGCGCACGCTGGATTCGGTTGGGCCCAATGCGACGCTTGTGCAAAAGGACCTCGAGGCGACGGCGCGCCAACTGAAAGCCGAGATCGATGGCGAGATCGAGGTTGGCGGCCCCAATCTGGCGCGCAGCCTGACAGAGCTGGGCCTGATCGACGAGTATCGCATCTACCTGCACCCGGAGGTGCTTGGCGAAGGCACCCCCTTCTTCGCTGCGGCTCGCCCGCCCCTGCGTCTGGCCGGCAGTGAACAGGTCGATGACAATGTGATGAAGCTCAGCTATGTCCCGGCCTGATTGAGCGATTGCATTGCGCCCGCTCCCCTGTGGCGGCTTTCGACCACAGAGATCGAGGTGACGCTGGCCGCGATGGCTGGTTTCCCAGGCCTGCCACCAATAGACCCCGTTCCGCTTCCCACTCCAGTTCAGACGTTCCCGTCACGACATCCGCCTCCGCCCCGGCAAAACCGTTGCCGCACGGCCACACTCGCAGGTAAGAGTGGAAAAATTCACATAAACGCGCCACAATTGACCGCGATAGCGATAGGCATCGCGTTTGCGCCTGTATGGCGGCGCGTATCGATTTTTCCATGATGACGGCTCGAAAGTGATCTTTGATGGATCTTCGTCTCTCTCCCGATGATCGCGTCGATGGCGGCCCGCAGCGCAAGGCCAAGGCCAGCGCGCGCAGGCCGGATCAGGCTCCAATGCGCCCAAGGGTGGCAAACCTCGTCGGCCGCAGAACCGCAAGGTGAAGAAAAGCGCTCGGGCGGGATGAGGTTCATCGTCGGGCTGGCCTATTTCTGCTTTACGATGATGCTTGTCGGCGGCGTCGCGGTGGCCGGGATCGTCGTCTATTACGGCCAGGATCTGGGTTCGTCCTCGACCTGGGAAGTGCCCCAGCGTCCGCCCAATATCCGCGTTCTGGCGTCCAACGGACAGCTTTTGACCAATCGCGGCCAGACCGGCGGCGAAGCCATCGGCATTCACGAGTTGCCGCCCTATGTGGGCCAGGCGGTGGTGGCCAGCGAAGACCGTCGCTTTTACAGCCATTTCGGCGTCGATCCGATCGGTCTGGCCTCGGTGGGCTGGAAATGATCCGCGCGGGCGGGATTACCCGTGGCGCGTCCACCATTACCCAGCAGGTGGCCAAGAACCTGTTTCTGACCCCCGACCAGACCCTTGGCCGCAAGGTGCAGGAAGCGTTGCTGGCCGTGTGGCTGGAGCAAAACTACACCAAGGACGAAATTTTAGAGCTCTATCTCAACCGCGTGCATTTCGGGTCGGGTTCGACAGGGATCGAGGCGGCTGCCCAGACCTATTTCGGGATTTCGGCGCGCAATCTCTCGCTGGGCCAGGCCGCGATGCTGGCGGGCATCCTGCCGGCGCCTAGCTATTACAATCCGCGCACCCATCCCGACCGGGCGTCCGAGCGTCAGCGGCTGGCGCTGGCCAACATGGTGCGTGAGGGTTACATCACCACCGAACAGGCACAGGCCGCCGCCCAGAACATGGATGCCAACATCACTACCGAGCGGGTGGCTGGCACCGAATATTACGTCGCCGACTGGGTGGAAACGCTCATGAACGACTATCTGGGCGAGGTGAACGAAGACGTTGTGGTTTCCACAACGCTCGACTGGGACCTGCAAAAGCAGGCCGAATTCGTCATCAAGGAAGCCGTGGCCGAGCAGGGTGAGGAACTGGACTTTTCCCAGGCCGCCTTCGTGGCCATGGATACCGAGGGCCGGGTGCGCGCACTTGTGGGCGGGGTCGATTACAGCCAGTCGAGCTATAACCGCGCCGTGACCTCGCGCCGTCAGCCAGGGTCGGCCTTCAAGCCTTTCGTCTATCTGGCCGCGCTGCAGCAGGGCTATACGCCCGACACGCTGATGGTGGACGAGCCGCTCGACTACAATGGCTGGTCGCCGGAAAACTCCAATGGCCGCTATGTCGGGCCCGTTCTGTTGCGCGACGCGCTGGCCTTTTCCATCAATACGGTGGCGGCGCGGCTGGCCATCGATATCGGCCCGGAAAACGTGGTCGAAACGGCCTATCGGATGGGTTTTTCCTCCAATTTCCAGGCCGTGCCGGCCATCGCGCTGGGCACCCAGGAAGTCTCGCTGCTCGAACTGACCAGCGCCTACGCCCCGTTCGCCAATGGCGGCTATGGCGTGGTGCCCAATGTCATCACGCGGATCACAACGACCGATGGCGAAGTTCTATATGAAGAAACGCCAGCCGGGCCGGGCCGTATCCTGACCGACGAGCAGGTGGGCATGATGAACGACATGCTCCAGACCGGCGTTCAGGCCGGGACGGGCACGCGGGCCCAGTTGGGCAACTGGCCGATGGCGGGCAAGACCGGCACATCGCAGCGCAACCGCGATGCGCTGTTTGTGGGCTATACCGCGAGCCTTGTGGGTGGGGTATGGCTGGGCAATGACGACGACACGCCGACACGCGTGTTCGGCGGGCAGATTCCCGCACAGATCTGGCGCGACATCATGACCATGGCCCATGAGGGCCTGCAGGTCGCGGCCCTGCCAGGCAATTACGTCAAGCTGCAGGACCGCGTTGCGGTGCCGATGCAGGATACGATGCCGGCGACCGGAACGCCCGTGACCATCGACCAGATCCAGGGCCAGCCGGGCCAGCAACCCGCGCCGGTGCCCCAGCAGCAGATCCAGCCGCAACAGCAGCAACAACCCATAGCGGTTCCGGCCAATGACGGATCGGTGGGCTGCTCAACGGACTGTTCGGCGGGTAGCGCCGGTCATCTGCGACGCAAAAAAGCCCGGGCACCGACCCGGGCTTTTTTGCGTACTGCGCCCACCATTTGCCTGTTGACTTGGAGTGCGCTCCAAGCCGTAGCTTCCCATGCGTCCTGACGAAAGGAGGGGCTGTTCATGAAGATCGGCGAAGTGGCAAGGCGCTCGGGCCTGACAGCTCATACGATCCGCTATTATGAGCGGATCGGCCTTATTCCCTATGCCGACAGGGACCGATCGGGCCAACGTGACTACGACGCATCGGTCCTTGTCTGGATAGAATTTCTCGACCGTCTCAAAACCACGGGAATGCCTATCCGGGACATGCTGCGCTACGCGGCCTTGCGGCGGGCGGGGTTGAAACGGAAGCTCAACGCCGCAGTCTGCTCGAGCAACACCGCGACCGCGTCCGCGCACATGTCGCCGAACTGCAAGCCTCTCTCCTCGTCCTCGACACCAAGATTGCCGGATATGCCGGCAAGGATCATGAGGATGAAAAAATATGACGCATCAATCCCCCACCATGGGCGAAAGCCGGCTCGAACGCGGCAAGCGGGCGCTTGCCGAAATCGACGGCGAGGCTGGCCAAAATGTCATCGCCGCACTGGCCGACATTGCCCCCGAGTTTGCAGACTATGTGTTCGAGTTCGCGTTCGGAGACATCTACAACCGCCCTGGCCTCGACCTGCGGGCCCGCGAAATCGCCACCATCGCGGCACTGACAGCCATGGGCACCGCAACGCCGCAACTGAAGGTCCATATCGAGGCGGGCCTCAATGTTGGGCTGACCAGAGACGAAATCACCGAGATCATCATGCAGATGGCCGTCTATGCCGGCTTTCCCGCGGCGCTGAACGGCCTGTTTGCAGCCAAGGAGGTCTTCGCCGCACGGGTCTAGGTCGTTTCACCGTTTCGCGGAAACGCTTCAATTGCTCTAAGTCTTTTTGTCGCGCTTCTGAACCGGACAAGTGGTATACACTTATCCTGGAAGCGCTCTAGAGCGCCATCAGAGCCGTGCCATTGGCCTTGAGCCAGGCCTTGGGGCGTTCGTAATCGGGGAAGGTCCTGGCGACGGTGCGCCAGAAGACCGGCCTGTGGTTCATTTCGAGGATGTGGGCTACTTCATGGGCGGCGACGTAATCGAGCACGTCGGGTGGGGCGAGAACCAGCCGCCAGTTGAAATTGAGGCTGCCCGAGGACGAGCACGAGCCCCAGCGGGTCGACTGATCGCGCAGGGTGATGCCGGCGACCTTGACGCCCAGATTTTGCGCGTGGCGGGCGCAGGCGATTTCGAGATCCGCACGGGCCTGGGATTTGAACCAATCGACAAGGCGGCGGCGCATGTGGTCGGGGCCGCCCGGCACGTGCAATTGGGGTTCGTTTGTATCCTCGATGAGGGTGACGAGGCCGCGCAGCCGGTCGAGGCTGACCAGACGATGGGAGACGCCGCGCAGGGGAATGATGGCGCCCGGAGCAAGAGCGTAGGGGCTCTGGATGCGGTTGAGCCGGGCGGAAAGCCAGCCATTGTTGCGCTCAAGGAAGGCCTGTGCCTCGGGCCAGCGGCCGCCGCGCGGAACGGTCAGCATGGGTTCACCCCGTGCTGAAATGCTCAAGCGATAAGACCGCGCCCGCGCATTGACCCTCACGCCGACGGTGACGGGACCGGAAGTGGTCACGATTTCGGTGGTCTGGGGAATTGCGGTGCGGGCAAAAAGGCGGGGCAGCCCCATCCATCGTCTCTTTTGCAAGGGAATCGCTTGAGCCATTATGCAGGCTGGCCCGGCGGACAAAACAAAAAAGAAGCGGCACGCCGGAAAGGAACGTGCCGCTTCTTTTGTTGTCGCGCTTTCGGACTCGACGAGTGGAGGCTGCCCATCGCCGAAAGCGCTTTTGTGGGTGCCTTGGGCGGAGGAAACCCAAGGCGCGACCGGGGACCAAAGGGAGGGGGAACAATCCGCCGGCCGAAGGGAAATTGTCTTTTCGGGCCGCGCTTCCAATTATCCTGGGAGCGCTCTTGAGGAAACGTCACCGGCCCGTGGGCCGGTGAATGTCAGTTTTGTCCGTAGCGTTTCGCTTGCGCGCCCTGCGGTCCGAACCGCAAAAGTGGAATCCACTTTTGCTGGAAACACTCTTAGTACCCCTGACGTTCGCCGCCATCGTCGTTGCGGTGTTCGTCAGGGCGGGGGCATTGCGGTCCCGCATGAAGCGATCGAACTCTTCGCGGTCACGCGCCTTGCGCAGATTGGCGAGGTGCTCTTCGAACGCCTGGCGGTCTTCTTCGAGCTTGCGGCGCTCCTCATCGAGGCGCTTGAGCTGTTCTTCGCGGTACTCGTCGAATGCGGCATTGCCGGTGGAGGCGGCGCCATAGTGGCGCGGGCCACAATTACGGGATTTGAAATGGGCCTTCTGCCGGCTCACCCAGGCGTCGGCCTTTTCGCGGCTCCCGCCCATATATTCGCCCCATAAGATGTAGGCGAGGACGGCCATGCCAAGCGGCCAGAAGATGATAAAACCCAGAACCATCAAAGCGATGGTAATCGGGGACCATGCGGGTTTGATAATTGCACTGTTCATGTTGCGGTCTCTCCAGTCTCGAACACAACAAAATTTGGGGTCGCTGGCGCGCGCATCAAGGGTTGGCGCATAAATTTATCGCTCTTGAAATCTGCTATAGAGTGCCCATACGCCACACCGGAAGCGAGAAAAGATGAGCGAAATCACCGAGTCCAGCGCCCCGATACCTGCACGCAGCGCCAACCCAATGCGACTCGAAACGCTCGTCCTTTTGCGCTGGCTGGCCATTTCGGGCCAGCTCATCACGGTGGTATTCGTGCGCTACGGGCTGGGATACGACCTGCCGCTTGGTGCGTGCCTGCTGCTGATCGGGCTTTCGGTCCTGGTCAATGCGGGGCTCCTGATCCGCTACGGACCGGGCACCGACCATCAACGCGGCTGGCGTTTTTTTCAGCTCGCCTATGACAGTCTGCAGCTTGGCGGATTGCTGTATCTGACGGGCGGGCTGGGCAACCCGTTCGCCGTCTTGCTGCTTGCGCCGGTTTCGGTCTCGGCTTCGACACTGGCCTCGCGCGAAACGATCTGGGTGGGCACGCTGGTTATTGCGATTGCCAGCGCATTGTCACTGTTTCACATGCCATTGCCCTGGATCGAGGGCGTCCGTTTCGAGCCGCCGCGCATCTATCTGACCGGGGTTTGGGTGGCGATTTTGTGCGCCGTGGGTTTTGTTGCGGGATACACCAACAAGGTGGCCCATGAGGCGCGCCAGCTGGTCGATGCGCTGACCATCACCGAGTTGGCCCTGTCGCGCCAGCAGCAGCTTTCGGCGCTCGACGGGCTGGCCGCGGCTGCGGCCCATGAACTGGGCACGCCGCTGGCCACCATCGCCCTGGCCGCCAAGGAAATCCGCCGCGACCATGGGGAAGGCGAGCTGGCCGAAGACCTCGACCTGATCATCGACCAGGTGGCCCGCTGCCGGGCTATCCTGGGCAAATTGCGCAATCTGCGACCGTCGGGATCAGACCTTTTCGACAGCGCCACGCTCTCTGACATCGTGGCGGAACTGGCCAAGGCCCATGAGGGGCCGGCGCTGGTGGGGGGCAAATCGATAAGCCTTGCACAAACCCGCGCCGAGCAGGACGAGCCGGTGATTGCGCGCAATGTGGCGCTGCTTTACGGGCTGGGCAATCTGATCGAAAACGCTGTGCAGTTCGCAAAGGCAGAAGTGACGATCCGCGCCGTCTGGGACGGAAGGCGGGTGATGATTGCCATCATGGATGACGGGCCGGGATTTCCGCCCGACTTTTTAAGCCGGCTGGGAGAACCCTATCTGACAACGAGGACAAAAGACCGTTCGATCCGCGCCATCCCGATGGCGGGGGCGGGTTGGGCCTTGGCGTGTTTATTGCCAAGACGTTGCTCGAGCGGACCGGCGCCACGCTCAAATTCTTCAATGCCCGGCCAAACGGGCACGCCTGCGTGAAATCAGTTGGCCGCGCGACACTCTGGTCCGAATGCCGCACGCGACGTATGAGGTATGTAATGTGTAAGGTTTGACGTTCTCGCCACAATTGGCCATAACCGAGACGCGAGAGGATCCAGGCCAATGACAGATATTTCCGAGCTTCCCGAAACCGACCGCACCCTGCTGCTGGTCGATGACGACAAGCCATTCCTGACCCGGCTCGAAAGGGCCATGGACAAGCGGGGCTTTATCGTTTCGATCGCCGATACGGTGACGGCCGGATTGGCGGCGGTCAAATCCAGCACACCGGCCTTTGCGGTGGTCGATTTGCGGCTCGAGGACGGAAACGGGCTGACCGTGGTTCAGGCGCTGCACGAAAACCGGCCCGACGCCCGTGCCGTGGTTCTGACCGGTTATGGCAATATTGCCACCGCCGTCACGGCGGTCAAACTGGGGGCCGTAGATTATCTCGCCAAGCCGGCCGACGCCGACGATATCGTCAAGGCGCTTTTGGCCGGCGAGGACGATATCAAGCCCGAGGCCCCGGAAAATCCCATGTCGGCGGACCGGGTGCGCTGGGAGCATATCCAGAGGGTCTATGAATTGTGCGACCGCAATGTTTCGGAGACTGCGCGGCGGCTCAACATGCACCGGCGCACGCTGCAACGCATCCTCGCCAAGCGCGCTCCGCGCTGATCGATACTCAGACCATCCCAGGAGACCTTCATGGCCGTCGAGCTGAGCTTTAACGGTGCGGCGGGCACCGTTACGGGGTCGTGCTACCGGATCGTCCACGACAGGGGCAACTTTCTTGTCGATTGCGGACTGTTTCAGGGCACCAAAACCGAGCGCGAGCTTAACGAAAAGCCGTTCCCGTTTGATCCGGGAGCGATCGATTTCGTCCTTTTGACCCATGCCCATATCGACCATGTGGGGCTGGTGCCGCGGCTGTATGCCAAGGGATATCGCGGGCCGCTGCACGCAACGGCGGCGACCAATGGGCTGATCGAATATCTTCTGGCCGATGGGGCGAGCATCCAGGAAAGCGAGGCTGAGCGCGAAAACAAGAAGCGCCGGCGCCGGGGCGAAGCGCCCGTGCCGCCCCTCTATACCTTGGCAAATGCCGAGAAGGCGCTCAAACACCGGTCCGATCATCCCTACGGCGAATGGATAGAGCCCGGACCGGGAGTTCGGGCGCGGTTCTGGAATGCCGGGCACATCCTTGGGTCGGCTTCCATCGAAATCGAGGTCGAGGACAACGGCAAGCCGGTGCGCTTGTTGTTTTCGGGGGATCTGGGGCCTGACGAAAAGGTTTTCTATCTCAAGCCCGGCGCCCCTTCCGATTTCGACTATGTGATTTGCGAATCGACCTATGGCGGGCGCGAACGGGCCGATTACACGCTGGAAACACGCCGCGCGGCGCTGGCTGAGGAATCAACGCGGCGCTGGACCGGGGCGGCAATCTGGTGATTCCGGCCTTTGCCGTGGAGCGCAGTCAGGAATTGCTGCACGATATCGGGACGCTGATCGAAGACGGGACGATCAGTCCAAGCGGGTGTTTCTCGACTCCCCACTGGCGCGGCGGGTAACGCAGGTCTTTGCCCGATACGCCCACGAGTTCGACGATCTCGAACTTTCCCCCGAGCAATTGTTCAACAATCCACGCTTTTCGATCACCGAGAGCGTCGAGGAGTCCAAGGCAATCAACAAAATTGCCGGCGGCGCCATTATCATTTCGGCGTCGGGCATGGCCGATGCGGGGCGGATCAAGCACCATTTGCGCAACAATCTGATCCGCCACAATGCGACGGTGCTGTTCGTCGGCCATCAGGCGCGCGGCTCTCTGGGGCAGGTTATCCAGTCGGGGGCCAGGGAGGTGACCATTCACGGATCGCAAGTCCCAGTCCGCGCCAGATCCGCTCGATCGACAATTATTCGGCCCATGCCGATCATTCCGAACTCATCGCCTGGATCAAGGGGCGGCTGCCCATCCATGGGACGCTGTTTCTGACCCATGGCGAGGACGAAGAACGTTCCGCGCTGCGCAAGGCGGCCATGGCGTTGGGGCTGGCCGGCGACCAGATCATCGCTCCAGAGCTCGATGACCGGGTGGCGTTGCAAGCTGGCGGCACCAGCCGGATCGTGGCGACAGGCACCGGGCGGATCGAAACCAGCCAGATCGGTCATGACTGGCACAATGGCTATGCCGAACTGATGATCGCGCTGTCGGACGCATTGCGCGCCGCGCAATCGGATTCAGAGCGGGAAGCGATGATCGAAAGGCTCAAAGCCGCGCTAGCGGCCAAATAAGCCCTTTTTTTTGCATCGTCCTTCCGGCAAAAGTGGCATCCACTTTTGCCGGAAGCGCACTATTCCGCCGCCTGCTGGTTTTCCGGTTCGGGATGTGACGGGCTCTCGCTCTTGGGACCGGCGATCAACAGCCGCTGCTTGCGGCGGCGGCGGGTGATGCGGACCTGCTTGACCCGGCGGGCATCGGCGCGGGTGATCTCGAATTCAAACCCCTTGAGCTTGGAGACGACCTCGCCGCGCACCGGGACACGGCCGAGCATGGCAACGATCAGCCCGCCCAAGTATCGACTTCCTCGGCATATTCGCCGGGATCGAAATCGGGCCCGACGGCCTCAATCAGATCTGTCAGCTCCACGCGGGCATCGGCAATGAAGCTGTCTTCATCGACCGCGCGCAGCATCGAGGCTTCGCTTTCGTCATGTTCGTCCTCGATATCGCCCACGACCGCTTCGAGAAGATCCTCGATTGTCACCAGTCCATCGGTGCCGCCATATTCATCGATCACCACCGCCATATGCATGCGGGTGGCTTGCATGGAGGCCAAGAGATCGGTGACCGGCATCGAGGGGGGCACGAACAGCACCTTGCGCACCAGATCGAGCTTGCCGATGCGCTGCTTGAGCACCGGGGTGACGAACTTGACCGGCTTTGATTGTTGTGCCCGTTCGACCCGTTTCCCGCGGTCGGGGCTGCGGATCTGGCCGGTTCGGTGACCTTTTCGAGCACGTCCTTGATGTGGATCATGCCCACGACATTGTCGAGGCCTTCCTCATAGACCGGCATGCGCGAATGGCCGACCTGACGGAACCTATCGATCACGTAGCCGACATTGACGCTAGAATCCACCGCTTCGATATCGGCGCGCGGCACCATGACGTCCTCGACGCGCAATTCGCCGAGCTTGAGCACATTTTGCAAAATGGCCCGCTCGGATGCGGAAAAGGTGGTGTCGGTGGCAGGAACGGGCCCTCGAGCGCCTCCTTGAGATCGGTGCGCAAGGACGCTGGCCGACCCGGCAGACGGGCGCGAATCCGCGCCATAGCGATGGCTTTCTGTCGCTCGAAGTTGAATTAATATGGTCGCCCTCAGGGCGATGCGGCCGGCGCGCCGCGGCGCTAGATTGATCGCTATCGGTCATTTGGGGTGCGGTGGGCATTTGTCTTTTCGGCCCGACCGTCGGCACTCCGTATCTTGTTGCGCAAAGATCAGTCGTTCAAAGAACCTGACCATCATAGGGGTCTGGATACCCCAGCAGCCCCATAATATCGGTTTCTCTTGCCTCCATGGCAAGGGCTTCCTGCTCAGTTTCGTGGTCATAGCCAAAACATGGAGCATTCCATGAACCAGAAGATGGGCAAAATGGTGCTCAAAAGGCTTTTCGAGTCCGTCAGCCTCGGCCACCAACGTTTCGTAGGCGAGCGATATGTCACCGAGAAGACCTTCGAGGGCATCGTCGGGGTCGAGCGCGGGAAATGACAGAACATTGGTCGGCTTGTCCTTGCCCCGCCACTCGCGGTTAAGTGCCTGTTGGGCAGCATCATCGGTCAACAGAACAGAGATTTCGCAAGGACCGTCCACGGCAAAGCCGGAGTTCTCCAGCGCCATGGCGAGGACTTTTTCGGCCAGTGGCTGGAGGGTTTCGGGCCAGTCTCCGCCGCGCGATTGATCTCGACGGACAGTCTGGGCGTCAAACGTCGAGCTTTCCTTCGGAGGCCGGGCTCTTGCCCGTTGCGCCTTCATAGGCCCTGACAATGCGCGCAACGAGAGCGTGGCGCACCACGTCCTTGTCGGTAAAGCGCGTCGTGTGAATGCCTTCGACATCGGAGAGAAGGTGGAGGGCTTCGACAAGCCCCGATTTTTCCCCGCGCGGCAGATCGACCTGGGTGGGGTCGCCGGTGATGATCATTTTCGAATTTTCGCCCAGCCGGGTCAGAAACATCTTCATCTGCATCGATGTGGTGTTCTGGGCCTCATCGAGAATGACGGCGGAATTGGCAAGGGTGCGCCCGCGCATGAAGGCGAGCGGAGCCACTTCGATGGCGCCGGACGCAATGCAGCGCTCGACCACCTCGGGCTGCATCATGTCGTAAAGCGCGTCGTAAAGGGGCCGGAGGTAGGGATCGACCTTTTCTTTCATGTCGCCGGGCAGAAAGCCCAGGCGCTCGCCCGCTTCCACCGCGGGGCGGGAGAGGATGATGCGATTGATTTCGCCGCGCTCGAGGAGCGTCGCCGCGTGGGCGACGGCGAGATAGGTCTTGCCGGTGCCGGCCGGGCCGACGCCGAACACCATCTCGAAGCGGTCCATGGCGCGGATATAGCCATCTTGAGCCGGATTGCGGGCGACGATGGTGGCCTTGCGCGTGGCGATCTGGGCCATGCGCACCTTGCCGCGCTTTTCGAGCGTGGGGAGCGAGAGCTGGCTGTCCTCGGACTGGACCATGCGGATGACACCATCCACATCGGCGGGGCCGACGACCTTGCCCTCTTCGAGCATGTCGTAGAGCGATTCGAGCGCACGGCGCGCCTGATCGACGGCGTTGGCGCCGCCGCGCAGCATCACGTGGTTGCCGCGCGAATTGGCCTGCACCCCCAGACGCTGCTCGATGAGCGCCAGATTCTGGTCGAATTCACCGTACAATTGGGAGACGAGCCGATTGTCTTCGAACGCCAGTTCGAGATGGGCGGCGGCGGACTGGTCGGGTTGCGACCGCAAATTCCGTGTCAAACGCGATGGCTCCAGGGAAGCGTTGCGACTCTTAACGAGTAGTAAAGCTATCAGACCGCGATTCGATCCGCTGTGACAATTGTGCCTTCGAGCGAATTTTTTGCCTGGGCGATGATTTCGACCGGCAGGATCTGGCCGATCAGGCTCTGATCGGCGCTGATGTGCACCGCCTGCAGATAGGGCGAACGGCCCGCCACCTGGCCGGGATTGCGGCCGGGCTTTTCGATCAGAACCGGCAGGGTCATGCCCACACAGCCTGCATTGAAAGCCTGAGACTGGCGTGTGATCTCGGCCTGCAGAATTTCGAGGCGCTCGCTTTGACGTGTTCTTCGATCTGATTGTCCATTTCCGCACCCGGCGTGCCCGGGCGGGTGGAATATTTGAACGAGAAGGCCGAGGCGTAGCCGATCTTTTTGACCATATCCACTGTCGCTTCGAAATCGGCATCGGTCTCACCAGGGAAACCGACGATGAAATCGCCCGAGAGCGCCATATCGGGGCGGGCGGCGCGAATGCGGTCGATGATCTCGAAATATTCGGCAGCGGTGTGGCGACGGTTCATGGCTTTGAGGATCCGATCCGAGCCCGACTGCACCGGCAGATGGAGATAGGGCATCAACTGGGGCAGATCGCGGTGCGCGGCGATCAACTCGTCATCCATGTCGCGTGGATGGGACGTGGTATAGCGGATGCGCTCGATGCCATCGATTTCAGCCAGCATGTGGCAGAGCGCGCCAAGGCTGACGCTTTGGCCATTATCGCCCAGCCCGTGATAGGCGTTGACGTTCTGGCCCAAAAGGGTGATCTCGCGCACCCCTGCATCGGCCAGACCACGCGCCTCGGCGCGAACCTGTGCCACGGGGCGGGAGACTTCGGCGCCGCGGGTATAGGGGACGACGCAGAACGAGCAGAATTTGTCGCACCCTTCCTGAACGGTCAGGAAGGCGGTGAGGCCGCGGGAAATGGTCACTTCCTTTTGGCAGCCGGAAGATGGGCGAACTTGTCTTCCTCGGGGAAATCGGTGTCGATGACCCGGCCTTTCTGGCCTTGGAGAGGAGTTCGGGCAGGCGGTGATAGGATTGCGGGCCAAAGACCAGATCCACCGCCGGAGCGCGGGCCATGATCTCCTCGCCCTCGGCCTGGGCGACGCAGCCGGCGACGCCGATCAGCATCTTTTTGGCGCCGGGCTCACGTTCGTTGCGGAAATCGCGAATGCGGCCGAGTTCGGAATAGACCTTTTCGGCGGCCTTTTCGCGAATGTGGCAGGTGTTCAATAGCACCAGATCGGCCTCGCCCATCTCGGACGTCGGCGTATAGCCGTGCGGGGCCAGCGCGTCGGTCATCCGATCGCTGTCATAGACGTTCATCTGGCAGCCATAGGTCTTGATGAAGACCTTCTTGGCGTTGGGGAGATCTGGCTGTTTGTCGCTCATGGGCGCGGTTTACACCACTTCCCCGTCCTTTGGCAAAGGGTCAGCGCGATTGAGGGCATTGAGCATGGCGCGGACTTCGGTTTCGGCCCATTTGGCGTTGCGTTTGCGGTCATCGGTCGCTGGGAGGGGAGCGCCGAAGGCGAGGACGACGTCCTTGGGGCCCGATTTGAGGATGGCGCCGAGATTGTCGCCGATGCCCATATCGCCGATCCAGGCGACCTGGCGGCGCTCGGGGCGTGAGAGGGGGAGGCCGGAGATTTTGGTGTAGGCGATGGCAAGGGGCTGGATTTTGGCGCCGTCCTTTATGGCGCCCATCAGCGCCGAGCGGAACGGAAGGACGTGGGTGCGATGCCGGAGGTGCCTTCGGCAAAGAGCAGGACCGGAACGTCTTGGGCAATGCGGGTGCTCATCTCGCCTGCCGTGCGGCGGGTGTCGGTGCGTCGGGTGCGATTGACGAATATGGTCTTGTGCAGACCGGCCAGGGTCCCGATTACGGGCCAGTGGGCGACGTCGGATTTGGCGACGAAGCTGACAGGGAATTTGCTGGCCACTGCAACGATATCGAGCCAACCGATATGGTTGGCGACCAGGAGGACCGGGCCTTTTGCAAGAGGTTGGCCGGCCAGAGATACACGCAGACCGAGGCCCAACGCGAGCAGTTTGAAAAAGATCGAAGGCAAAAGCTGCCATCCGGGGAGGCACAGCTTCACGAGAACAAACTGGACCGGCAGACCGACCAGCGTGAAGGGCAGGACGATGAGCGCCAGGAAGGCGAGGCGCAAGGCCATGAGGGTTGGCCTTAGCTGTCCTTGTCTTTCAAGGGGACCGCGTAGAGTTCGAGGCGGTGATCGACGAGCTTGTAGCCGAATTTTTTCGCAATCAGTTCCTGGATGGCCTCGATCTCCTCATTGCGGAACTCGATGACCTTGCCCGAGCGGATATCGATCAGATGGTCGTGGTGCTCGTCGGGGATCTGCTCGAACCGGGCGCGGCCGTCCTTGAAATCGTGTTTGGTGACCAGCCCGGCTTCTTCAAACAAATTGACCGTACGATAGACGGTCGAGAGGGAAATGCGCGGATCGACGGCAGAGGCGCGGCGGTAGAGTTCCTCGACGTCGGGATGGTCGGTGGCCGCTTCAAGGACACGGGCGATCACCCGGCGCTGGTCGGTCATGCGCATGTTGCGCGCCACGCATTGCTCTTCAAGCGTTGCTTCGGTGAAAGGCTCGTTGCCCATGCCCGCCTCGCGCATCTGTCCGGTTTGGAGAGATCGGGTTAGCCGATCGGGGCAGCCATGACAAGGGCGGTCGCGGCGCTGCCATCGGGCTTTGGGTAATAGCCCTTGCGGGTGCCGATATCGGCAAAGCCGAAGCGGCGGTAGAGCGCGATGGCCGAGGCGTTGGTTTCATCGACCTCGAGGAAAAGGGTTCTGACCGGGCTCATGGTCAAATCGGCGATGGCCGCGGCCAGCAGCGCGCGGCCCAGCCCGCGGCCACGCTTTTTGGGGTCGACCGCGATGGTGAGCAATTCGGCTTCATCGCCCGCGATACGCAGCATGGCAAAGCCGGAAATGTTGCGTTTGGCGTCGGTCGCGACATAGGCGGGCGTGGTCTTGGGATCGGCAAGATAGACTTCGAAATCGGCAACCGGCCAGCCGCGGTAAAAGCCTTGCGCGTGCAGTTTTGCCAGGGCGGGCGCGTCGTCGATCTCAGCGCGGGCGATGTGAAGGCCGCCCGGGGCAACCCAGAAATTCATTTGCGCGCCACTCCGAACCCGAGCTGGGGCTTGGCGTCGGCCGCACGGATATAGGTGGGATCGGCCGGAAAGTCGCTGGCGCGGGCCCGTGAGGCAAATGCCGCCATCAATCCGATATCGATCATCGGATCGTCGGGGGTGGTGCGCGAGGCAATCTGGAGGATCTGCTTGAGATCGACAAGGTCGGCCTTGTCACGCGGTTTGCCCGGCGCTGAAAAGCTCTGGCGATAGGCTTCGCCGCGCTTGGCATCGACGATCAGCTCGCTTGGCCCCTCGTGCGAGAGCGAAAGGGCGAGCAGCGAGGGGATGCCGATGACCGGGATGTCGAGCGCGACGCCGAGCCCGCGGGCCGTGGAAAGCCCGATACGCAGGCCGGTGAATGAGCCGGGGCCCGTGGTGACGGCGACGCGGTTGAGCGATTGATAGGTCAGCCCGCAGCGGTCGAGCAGTGCGCCGATGGCGCCGAAGATGATTTCAGCATGGCCCTTGGCGACATCGGCAATTTCGGTTTCGACGCTGCCGTTCGATAAGACAAGCGCCAGTTGCAGGCGTTCGCGGGCGGTATCGATGGCAAGGGTCACGGGCGTGCTCATACCGATTTCGATAGGCCGAAACGACAAACCCCGCAAGCTGTTTGGAGCTTGCGGGGTTTTGGTATGGCCGCATTTGCAGCCAGTAAGGCGTGAGGCCTAACTGATTGATAATATTATATTTGCTGGACCTGTTCGACGCCGGGGACGAAGTGGCGGAGCAGGTTTTCGATGCCCGATTTCAACGTTGCGGTCGAGGAGGGCAGCCCGAGCAGGCGCCCTGCATGTGCAGGAAGACGGTGCCTTCCTTATAGCCCTTGAAGGTGATGTCGCCGCCGTCCATGGCGACCGCGGGGCGGACGCGGGTGGCGAGGAGTTCCTTGATGACCTCAACGGTTTCGGCGTCGTCATCTTCAAAAATTCATCGCCCGTATCGACCGGTTCGGACGCTGCGCCTTCGGCGAGGATGGGCTTGCCGCTCATGAAATGTTCCATGACCGCGCCGAGGATGGCGGGCTTTATGTGAGCCCAATCAATGGCTTCGCCCTTGGTGACCGACACGAAATCGGAGCCCAGGAACACGCCCGAAACGCCATCGACCGAGAAAAGCGCCGAGGCGAGCGGAGAAATTCGGGCCATATCGGCGTCGCGGAAATCACGCGGCTCGCCGGCAAAACCTCGCGGCCGGGGAGGAATTTGAGCGTCGCCGGATTGGGCGTCACTTCGGTCTGAATGAACATTTTTCCGCCTCTCAAGGCTCTTTAGAACTATTCCAAGTTGGTTTGGAAGATAGTCCTTTTGCGGATAAATGCAAGGGGCTGACGCCCAGTGTACCCTCGGTGCATTTGACCCCCACGCCCAGTGGACAGGGCAATTTCAGCACAGTGCGGCGAGATCGGCGTCCGAAATCGTGCCCGGGACCACGGTAACCGGCACGCGAAACGCGTTGGCACCGCGCGCCGCGATCGAGGCGACGAGGGGACCGGGGCCTTCAGACGAATCGGCGGCGGCGAGAACGAGAATGGCGACTGCGGGGTCTTCGGCGATCTGGGCCTCGATGGCGTCGGTCTTCTTGCCTTCGCGAATCACGCGTTCGACGTTGATCGAACCGAAGGCGGCGATGTTGGCGGCGTAGCGGGCCTGCAGCGCCTCGATATTTTCATAGGCCTCGGCGCGCATCACTTCCTCGACGCCCAGCCAGTGCTGGAAATTGTCGGGTTCGATGATCGAGAGCAAGACCACGGTGCCGCCTGTGCGGCGGACGCGCAGGGCGGCAAAGGTGACCGCCTTGGCGCATTCGGGGCTTTCATCCACGACGACCAGAAACTTGCGTTTGTATTCGTCGTCGTAGCGATCCTGGGTGTCGGGCAAGCGCTTTTGTCCGGAGCTGATTTAGGGAGGACGATGCTGCCACAGCGCGCGACGGGCGCGCAAGTGGCAGCATGAAGCTCAATTATGGTCAGCGAATGAAGCCGACGATGTCGCGGACTTCGAGCATGGTCTTTGCGGCGATCTCGCGGGCCCTGTCGGCGCCATTGCGCAGGATGGTTTCGATCTGGGCCGGATCGGCGACCAGCCGGCGCATTTCGGCGGCCTGGGGGGCAAGGACCGAAACGGCGAGATCGGCAAGGGCGGGCTTGAAGGCGCCGAACCCCTGTCCGCCAAATTCGGCCAGCACCTCGGCCACCGATTTGTCCGAAAGCGCCGCGTAGATGCCGACCAGATTGGCGGCCTCGGGGCGGTTTTCGAGGCCCTTTTCCTCACTGGGCAACGCGTCGGCGTCGGACTTGGCCTTCTTGATCTTTTTGGTGATCGTTTCGGCGTCGTCCATCAGATAGATGGTGGCCATATCCGAAGAGGATTCGGATTTGCTCATCTTTTTCGTGCCGTCGCGCAGGCTCATCACTCGCGTCGCCGGGCCGGTGATGACCGGTTCGGGCAGCGGGAAATAATCCTCGTCAAAGCCATTGGCAGCGATCGAAGACGCAAAGTCGTGATTGAACTTGGCGGCGATGTCGCGGGACAGTTCGAGATGCTGTTTCTGGTCGTCGCCGACCGGAACGTGGGTGCCCTTGTAGAGCAGGATGTCCGCGGCCATCAGCGAGGGATAGGCGAACAGGCCCAGCGAGACATTTTCGGAGTTTTTGCCCGCCTTGTCCTTGAACTGGGTCATGCGGCTCATCCAGCCCATGCGCGCCACGCAATTGAAAATCCAGGCCAGTTCGGCGTGTTCGGCGACCTGGACTGGTTGAAGATGATGTGGGCGGTCGGATCGACGCCAGCCGCGATGTAGGCGGCGGCGATTTCATAGGTCCAGCGCTTGAGATCGGCGGGGTCCTGCCAGACGGTGATCGCATGCATATCGACGACGCAATAGATGCACTCGAAATCGTTCTGCAGCGGCACGAAACGGCGGATGGCGCCGAGATAATTGCCGAGGTGCAGATCGCCCGAGGGCTTGATGCCGGAAAAGACGCGATCGGTGAAAGGCATTGGACTTATGGTCCCTTGGATATCTGGACGAAAGAAATGCCCGCGAGCGGGCCGGGAAAGGGTTTAGATCAAATCCGCCTTTCATGGAAACGCGGATTTGATCTAGATCCTTGTTTTGTCGCCCGTCCGAACCGCAAAACCGATTCCACTTTTGCTGGACGCGCTTTAGAGCCTTAGCGCCGCCGCCGCAAGCGCGCGAGGATCGCGCCGAGCGGCTGGACGCCCGTTACGTGCAGGAGCGCGAAATAAAGGCCAGCGCCCAGAACGCAGATGGCGAGCAGGGCCAGCGCCTGAAGCGGGAAGAAAAAGCCCGGCGCGAATGCCGGTCCGGCGAGCGTGGCCAGGCCCCACAGCGCCAGACCCATGCCAACGGCGACGGCCAGCGTGCCGGCAAGGGCCAGACCCTCGGGCCGCGCGAGCCGGAAATGGCCGCGCCGGGCCAGAAGCACGGCGAGCAGGCCCACATTGACCCAGGCCGAAGTCGAGGTGGCCAGCGCGATGCCGATATGCTCGAGATGGGGGAAGAGGACCAATGACAGGGCGATATTGACGACCAGCGACACCCCGGCAATGAGCGTTGGGGTCTTGGTGTCCTTGCGCGAAAAGAACCCCGGCTGGAGGACGCGCACCAGAACGAAAGCCGGCAGGCCGAGCGAGAACCCCATAAGGGTGTGGGAGACAGCGCGTGTTGCCGCCGCGTCAAAGGCGCCGCGCTCGAACAGGACCCGCACGATGGGTTCGGCCAGCGTAAAGAGCGCGATCGCGGCGGGCAGGGTGAGAACCATGGAGAGTTGGAGAGCCTGGCTTTGCGAGGCGCGCGCCTCGATCTCGCGGCCCGACGAGAGATGGCGCGAGAGCTCGGGGAGCAGGACCGTGCCGATGGCGATGCCGATAATGCCCAAGGGAAGCTGATAGAGCCGGTCGGCATTGGCGATAATGGCGATGGCGGCATCGGCCTGGGAGGCGATGACGGTGCCTACGAACACATTGATCTGGATGATGCCGCCCGCCGCGATGGCCGGAAGGGCGAGCAGCCAGAAGCGGCGCACTTCGTCAGTATAGCGCGGCATGCCGATGGCCGGCAGGAACCCGGCGCGGCGGATGGTGAAAAACACCAGCGCCAATTGCGCAACGCCGCCCGTCATGGCGGCGACCCCGAGCCAGAAGGCTACATCGGCGGGGTTTTCCAGCGTCCAGATGGCAAGGGGAACCAGAACGGCGATGTTGACGAGGTTCAAAAGCACCGGGGCGAAGGCAGCGGCAAAGAATCTTCCAGCGAATTGAGGATCGCGCCATAGGCCGCCATGAGCGACATGCAGGCGAGATAGGGGAACATGATGCGCGAGAGAAAGACCGTCAGCTCGAACTTTTCGGGATCGCCCACAAAGCCGGGGACGAACACCGTCATCACCGGCTCCATGAAGATTTCGGCGAGGATGGTGACGATCAGAATGGCAGCGACCAGCCAGCTCATGATGCGGCCGGCCAGCTTTTGGCCCCGTCCGCGCCATCGGTTTCCAGCGCGCCGGAAAACATGGGCACGAAGGCGGTGTTGAACGCCCCTTCAGCAAACAGGCGCCGGAACAGATTGGGCAGGCGGAAGGCGGCCTGGAAGGCATCGGCCGCGGGGCGATGCCGAGCACGGCGGCGATCAGCGCGTCACGGACAAAGCCGAAAATGCGCGAGAGGAGGGTAAGCCCGCCGACCGACATGGTGTTGCGGAAAAGGCTCATGGGCGGGGTGGCTCGGAGGCGGGATGGCCGGAAGGGAAAAGAGTCCTTTCACGCGCTGGACGGCGTGCCGATTCGATCCCGACCTGCGCTGTGTGTACTGGATCCCGGCTCAAGGCCGGGATGACAGCAGAGGTAATAGGGGAAAATTCTTCAAATTCCCGATCGTCATCCCCGGCGAAGACCCGGCGCCTGGCTGGATTCCGGGAACAAGGCCCGAAATGACATGCGAGGTGTTTGGGGGACGTCGTGTTGAGGATCGCTGGCGGGGCCGGCGGGTGAAGGGGCGCGCGGGGTCGATCCCGACCTGCGCGGAGTGTACTGGATCCCGGCTCAAGGCCGGGATGACGGCGGAGAAAATTGGGTGACGGCTGCCACATTCCCCAATTGTCATCCCGGGCGGAGACCCGGGATCGAGTACACTCGGTGGTGGCAAACGGGCTCCAGGGGCGACCTTGAACCTGGTAACCCACCGACCAGAATGGAGTGCTCACGCTGAGGCCTTTTCGCGGCGGGCGGGGGCGAAGACCGCTTCGAGGGCTTCGTGGATGCGTTTCTGGCGGACCTTTGAGGTGATCTTTCCGCCGGTCAGGTCGGTGACGTAGAAAACGTCCACCGCCTTTTCGCCATAGGTGCCGATATGGGCCGAACCGATGGTGAGGTTGAGATCGGAGAGCGCGCGGGTCAGATGATAAAGCAGGCCGGTGCGATCGAGGCCGGAAATCTCGATGACAGTGAATTTGTCCGAGAGCGCGTTGGAGATGAAGATTTCGGTGGGCACCGAAAAGGGCTTCAAGCGCCGGTTGTAGCGTGAATCGATCCCCAGATCGGCAGGAAGGTATTTGCGGCCCTCGAGCAGCGCCTTGACGGTATCGGTGATGCGTGAGGCCCTGATCTTTTCGTCTTCGTCGGAGGTGAAGGCGCGGCGCAGGCGGAAGGTATCGAGCGCGTAGCCATCCTTGGTGTTGAAGATCTGCGCGCCGATGATCGAGGCATCGGCTGTGGTGCAGGCCCCGGCAATCAGCGAGAGAAGGCGCGGGTGATCGGGGTATAGAAGGTGACTTCGGTGATGCCCTCGAAGGCCTTGATCGAGGTCGATCCGGCAAAGCTCGAATTTTTGGCTTCGGCCGCGTCGATCATGCGCGCATGGGCCAGTTGCAGTTCGGGTTCGGCGCGCAGCCAGTAATTGGGGAACTGGCGCTCGATATAGGCATCGAGCCGCTCTGGCGTCCAGTCGGTCAGCCCGGCGCGCAGGGCGTCCTGGGCCTCGATGATCCGGTCGCTCTGGGAGACCTGGGAATGGCCACCCGAAAGCAAGGGTTCGGTGGCGTAATAAAGGGCGCGCAGGAGCGAGCCCTTCCAGCCGGTCCAGGTGCCCGGACCCACGGCGCGGATGTCGCAGGCGGTGAGGATCATGAGCAGAGCAAGGCGCTGGGGGCTCTGCACGATCTGGGCGAAATTGCGCGCCGTATCGGGATCCTGAATGTCGCGGGACTGGGAAATCTCGCTCATCAGGAGGTGATAGCGCACCAGCCAGGCGACGGTATCGGTTTCGGCCGCCGAAAGGCCCAGACGCGGGCAGAATTTGCGGGCGATAGCCTCGCCGGCCTCGGAATGGTCCTCGGGCGGCCCTTGGCGATATCGTGCAGGAACAGGGCGACATAGAGCAGGCGCGCATCGGAGAGATGGGGCAACAGCTCGTGGGTCAAAGGCAACTCGTTTTTCAGACCGCCATTGGCGATGTCGGCCATGACACCGACGGCGCGGATGAGATGCTCGTCCACCGTATAGTGGTGATACATGTTGAACTGCATCAGCGCGACGATCTTGCCGAATTCGGGGACCAGCTTGCCCAGAACGCCTGATTCATCATGCGGCGCAGGATGCGCTCGACCGATTTGGGACTGGTGAGGATTTCGAGGAAATAGGCGTTGACCCGCTCATCGGTCCGAAGCTTCTTGTCGATCAGGCGCATCGAGCGGGTCAAAAGCTTGAGCGCGTCGGGGTGGAACATCACCCCCTCGCGGCCCGCCACCCAGAAGATCTTTACGATGTTGACCGGGTCTTTTTCGAACACTTCATCATTGGCCACGGTGATGCGGCCATGTTCGAGAATGAAATCGGGCTCGCCCCGGATCTGGCGGCGCGCCTTGCGGAAATTGCCGAACACGCGGCCGAAGGCATCGACTTTTTTGGCGTGGGCAAATTCGAGCGAGGTGCAGAAAATGCGGGTCAGATCGCCCACATCCTTGGCGACGAGGAAATAGCGCTTCATGAAGCGCTCGACCCCGAGCATGCCGGCGCGGTCGTGATAGCCCATGCGCTCGGCCATTTCCTGCTGGATCTCGAAGGTCAGCCGGTCATCGGCCCGGCCGACGAGAAAGTGCAGATTGCAGCGCACGGCCCAGAGGAAATCCTCGGCGCGCTGGAAGGCGCGGTATTCGGTCTTGGAGAATACGCCCTTCTCGATCAGTTCGGGATAGGTCTGGACGCGGTAGAAATATTTGCCGATCCAGTAAAGCGTATTGAGATCGCGCAAGCCCCCCTTGCCGTCCTTGACGTTGGGTTCGACCACATAGCGGGTGTTGCCCTGGGCGTCGTGGCGGGCGTCGCGCTCGGCCATTTTCGCCGCGATGAATTCGGGGCCGGTCTTTTCGACGATCTCGGTTTCGAAGCGCTCGCGCATCTGGTTGAACAGCGTATCGTCGCCGACCAGAAAGCGGCTTTCGAGCGTTGCGGTGCGCACCGTCATGTCCGAGCGCGCCATGCGAATGGAATCATCGACCGAGCGAACTGCGTGGCCGACCTTCTGGCCCAGATCCCAGAGCATATAGAGCACGTATTCGGTAACGCTCTCGCCCCAGGGGTTTGCTTATAGGGCAGGATGAACAGCAGATCGATATCGGATCCCGGCGCCAGCGTGCCACGGCCATAACCGCCCACCGCGGCGATTGCCAAAGATTCGGCGCCCGAGGGGTTTTCGCGGGGGAAGACGTAGCGGGTGGCCCAGAGGTGAGCGGCGGCGATCAATTCATCTTGAGCGGCGGCCAGCATCTGGGCGCAGCGGGTGCCCCGGCGGTTGGCGACCAGCTCGGCCTCGGCGGCGATGCGGGCGTCTTTGAGCCCCTGACGCAGAGCCTTGAGCACGGCGGCGCGGGCGATCTGGCTGTCGGGCGCCGCATCGCCGATCTCGGCGCGCACGGCTTCGATCAGCGCTTCAGCACCGGGAAGTCCTGTTTTCCTGCGCGCAATCGGTTCAATGGTCGCCGTCGGCATGGGCAGCCTTTTTGAGTTCATAGATCCATTCGAGCGCGGCCCGGGGGGAGAGATCGTCGGGGCGCACGGTCTCTATCATATCGGTAACCGGGTTAGCACGAGGTTGAGGCGCGGATTTGTCCGCACGCGCTGGCATATGGGCAAAGAGCGGCAAATCCGCAAGGGCCGAGCCGGGATTGGACTGGCCGCGCGCCTCGAGCAGATCGAGCACCTGGCGGGCGCGGGTGATGACCGGGGCGGGGAGCCCGGCCAGCTTTGCCACCTGAATGCCATAGGAGCGATCGGCGGCGCCCTGGGTGACTTCGTGGAGGAACACCACGTCGCCCTTGTATTCCTTGACGCTCATTGTGTGGTTGGAAACGCGCGACAGCGTGGCCGAGAGGGCTGTGAGCTCGTGATAATGGGTGGCGAAAATGGCGCGGCAGCCGGTGGTTTCGTGCAGGGTTTCAACGCAGGCCCAGGCGATGGAAAGTCCATCGAAGGTGGCGGTGCCCCGGCCGATCTCGTCGAGGATGACGAGGGACTGGCGGGTGGCGCGGTTTAAAATGGCGGCGGTTTCGACCATTTCGACCATGAAGGTCGAGCGGCCCTGGGCGATGTCGTCGGAGGCACCGACGCGGGAGAAGACGCGATCGACCACGCCGATATGGGCGGAGGTGGCCGGAACGTATGAGCCCATCTGCGCGAGAATGGCGATCAGCGCGTTCTGGCGCAGGAAGGTCGATTTACCGCCCATATTGGGGCCGGTGACCAGCCAGAGCTGGCCGCCTTCATCAGGCTCGGGGGCGGAAAGATCGGCGTCGTTGGCGACGAAGGTTTTCCCTTCCGCTTCGAGGGTCCTTTCGACGACGGGGTGGCGGCCGCCTTCGATTTCGAAGGCGAGGGAGGCATCGACAAGCGGGCGGCACCAATTGCGCTGGGCGGCGAGACTGGCGAGGGCTGCGGCAACGTCGAGTTCGGCCATGGCGTCGGCGGCGGCCATCAGGTCGCGGCTTTGGGCAATGGCGGCCTCGCGCAGGCGGGCGAAGATGGACAATTCGATTTCGACGGCGATTTCCTGGGCGCGGGCGATCTTGCCTTCGAGTTCGGCCAACTCGGTGGTGGTGAACCGCATGGCGTTGGCGAGGGTCTGGCGGTGGATGAAGACGTTGTCTTCGAGCAGGCGCGACCCGTGGGAGGCGGGGACTTCGACGAAAAAGCCCAAAACGTTGTTGTGCTTGATCTTGAGCGCCCGGACGCCGGTTTTTTCGACCAGCGCGGCCTGGAGTTCGGCCACCACCTTGCGGCTTTCCGACCCGAGCCGGCGCTGGGTGTCGAGTTCGCCATCATAGCCCGACGCGACAAAGCCGCCGTCGCGGGCGAAAAGCGGAGGTTCATCGACGAGGGCTTTTGCGAATTCGTCGGCGAGGATTTCGGGGGCCCGGCCAAGGGTTTGCGCGATGGCGGCAAGTTCGTCGCCTGGGTCGGAGAGGCCGGCGAGCAGATGGCCCAGCGCGCGGGCCTGGGTGATGCCGCGGCCGATGGCGCCCAGATCGCGCGGGCCACCGCGTTCGAGGGTCAAACGGGTCAAGGCGCGAGCGATATCGGGGGCGGCGCGCAGGCCCTTGCGGATGGCGTCGGTTTCCATCGCATTGGCGATCAATGTGTCGATGGCGTCGAGACGGGCGTTGATGCGGGCCGGATCGTTGAGCGGGGCGGCGAGGCGGGCGGCAAAGAGACGGGCGCCGGCGCCGGTCACCGTCATATCGACGCTTGCCCGCAAGGCGCCGCGCACATCGCCGCGCTGGGTCACGAGCAGTTCGAGCGACGAGCGCGTGGCCGCATCGATCTGCATGTGGTCGGTGGGCGCTTCGAGGCGCGGCTGGCGCAGGGGGACGCCGGCGCCTTTTTGCGTTTCGGCCACATAGGCGATGAGCGCGCCGAGCGCGGCGCGGGCGGTGCGCGAAAAGGCGGTCGGATCGACACCACCCTCGAAGGTTTCGCGCAACAGGCGGGACGCGGCCTCGGATTCGAAACTTTCGTGCGGGCGGCGGGTGGCGCCGGCCAGCCGGTCGGACGAGAGGGCGCGCTGTTCGGCCAGTTGATCGGCGAGGCGGTCGGACAGGATCAACTCGGCCGGATCGATGCGGGCGATCTCGTCGGCAAGAGACTCCTTGTCGAGATCGGCGACAAGCAGTTCGCCGGTGGAAATGTCGGACCAGGCCATCGCGTAGCCCTCGCCGTCCGAGCCGAGCCGGGCGAGGGAGAGAAGAAAATTGTTGCCCCGGGCGGGCAGCAGATCGTCCTCGGTCAGCGTGCCGGGGGTGACGAGCCGGACGACGTCGCGTTTGACGACGGATTTACTCCCGCGCTTTTTGGCTTCGGCGGGATCTTCGATTTGTTCGCAGACGGCGACCTTGTGGCCGAGCGAAATGAGCTTTTTGAGATAGTCCTGGGCGGCGTGGATGGGCACGCCGCACATGCGAATATCCTCGCCCAGATGCTTGCCGCGTTTGGTCAATGTGATGCCAAGGGCCGCGGCGGCGATTTCGGCGTCGTCAAAGAACAGCTCGTAAAAATCGCCCATGCGATAGAACAGCAGATAGCCCGGATTTACGCCCTTGATCTCAAAGAACTGGGCCATCATGGGCGTCATGGCCGTGGCGGGGGGCGCAGCATAGTCGGCCTGTGGCTCGGTTTGCGTCATGAAGCGGTCTAAAATTCCGGGGATAGGCTCTTAAACGGTGGCGCACGCTAAGCCAAAAATTTGGCGATTCCAACTGCCGATCACAGGTTGGGGTGACGCAGGCCCGTGACCCGTTCGACGCGTTTGCGATAGGCCATGGGGGCGGCGGCAAAACGGGCTAGGACGAAGACATCTGTCGTGCCGAATTTTTCGTCGACAAAGGCCTGGCTGGAAAACGCCGCATTGACCCGCAGATAGCCGCGCACGAGGGGCGGCATGGCGCGCAGGGCGGCGTGGCGGTCAACCATTTCGGCCGCAAGCATGTCCATGGAGACGGCGCGCCCGGCGCGGGCGGAAACGTGCCAGTCAGCCGATGCGCGGGCGTTATGAAAAAGATGGGACAGGGTGTGCGCGTGGGCGCGAGGATCGGTGCCGGGAAAACTGGCGGCGCCAAAGTAGGCATCGATTGCGTTGAGGCAAGCATAGGCCCAGAGCCCGCACCAGAGGGCCTCGATGGTCCGCATGGAGCGGTAGGCCGGGGCAACGCAGGAGCGGCCAACCTCGCAAAAGCGCTGGCCGGGGTGGCGAGCAAAGAGCGGGGCGAGGGCAAATTCTGTATCGGCGTACCAGCCAAGAGCGGACGCGGGGCCGGCCATGACGCGATAGGTGCCCACGATTGGCGGGGCTTCGCCCAGAGCCCGAGCGGCGGTGTCGATGACGACGATATGGTCGCAATGGGGATCGAAGGCGTCGGCTTCGATGTGGTTGGCGTGGTCCATCCACGGGGCGTTCACGCCGCGCTCGCGGTGGAACACTTCGTAACGCAGGCGGTAGGCGGCGAAGCGCTCGGCGTCGGTCCGGGCAAGGCGCACGGCAAACTGGCCCAGGCGGGCGAGCGGGGCGGCGAGCGGAGCGGCAGCGGGGAAAGGAGCGGTTTCGATCATGGCGCTTTTGTATCGGAGTTGAGCACCGGAGGGAATTGCGCCGGGCCGCAAAAGCCAATCTTGACGCGGCCGTCGAGAACGGGCATGAGTTACGTACCTCAATGGAGGAGGAAGTATCTTGGAAAGCAGCGGGCGCGTGACGGTGCATGATCTGGCGCGGGCGGCAGGGGTGTCGCTGGCGACGGTGGACCGAGTGCTCAACGGCCGGCCGGGCGTGCGCAAGGGGACGATCGAGAAGGTGGAGGCGGCGATTGCCGAGATCGGGTTTCGGCGCGATTTGACCGCCTCGATGCTGGCGCGGGCCCGCGACATCGTTCTCAAGATCATCGTGCCGGAAGGCACCAACCAGTTTTTCGGCAAGCTGGCCGATGCCGTGGAAAGTGTTGGCGCCCAGATGCGGGCTGAGCGGCTGCGGCTCGACCTTTTGCGGATCAAGGCCATGGATACGCGGGCGCTGGTGGCGGCGCTCGATGCCATTGGCGCCGACGAGGCCGATTGCGCGGTGATCGTGGCCATCGACAAGCCCGAAATCCACGCCGCGGTGGCGCGGGCCGTGGGCAGGGGGATCAAGGTGATCACGCTTGTGTCGGACCTGCCCGGTTCGGCGCGGCACGGGTTCGTGGGAATCGACAACCGGGCGGCGGGACGGATCGCGGGATCGCTGATGGGGCGGTTTGTGCCGCAGGGGGGAACGGTCGGGCTGGTGGCCGGGTCCTTGGAGCTGATCGACCATGCGGAACGGATCAGGGGGTTTCCGAGATCATTGCATCGGAATTTCCGACAGTCGCGCTGGTGGGACCCATCGAGGGGCAGGACGAATTTACCGCGACCTACGAAAAGAGCCTGGCGCTGTTTGAGGCGCATCCCGGCCTGACCGGAATGTACAACGCCGGGGCGGGCAATGCGGGGCTCTTGATGGCGCTCAACGAGTGCGGGCTTGCAGCAAAAGTGCGGGTGATCGGGCACGAATTGACCGGGCCGACGCGGGCCGGGCTGGAAACCGGCGCCATCGACGTTATTCTGGACCAGAGCCCGGAAGACGAAATCCGTGCCGTTTGCGCCACGGCGCGGCGGCTGGTGGTGGGGGCGGATGCCGCCCCACCGCAGACACAATTGGAAATCAGGGTTTTGGTGCGCGATCACCTGAGCTAACCTGAACCTACCCATCTTGCACGAGCGCCGAAAAGGCAGCCGAAACCGAGGAGATTTCTGATGACTGGAATTGAGGTACGCACCTCATTTTTCATGGAGAGGGTAACGCAATGACCTATCTCGGACTCGATATCGGGACGTCCGGCGTCAAGGCGGTGCTGATCGATGGTGAGGGCAGGGCGCTGGGCGAAGCCAGTGCGCCCTTGAGCGTTTCGCGGCCCCGGCCCGGATTTTCCGAGCAGGATCCGGCCCATTGTGGGACGCGGTGCTCAAGGCCGTCGATGCGCTCAAGGACCGCCATGCCGATCTGGTCAGCGCGATCAGGGGTATCGGGCTGTCCGGGCAGATGCATGGGGCGACGCTGCTCGACAAGGACAACAAGGTGATCCGCCCGGCGATATTGTGGAACGACGTGCGTTCGGCCGCCGAGTGCGCCGAAATGGAAGAGGCATTGCCGGCGCTGCGGCAGATTGCCGGCAACATTGCCATGCGGGCTTTACCGCGCCGAAAATCCTCTGGGTCAAAAAGCACGAGCCGGAGAACTACGCGAAAATCGCCAAGGTGCTGCTGCCCAAGGATTATGTGCGGTTTCTTTTGACCGGGACTTACGTTTCGGACATGTCGGATGCGGCGGGAACGCTGTGGCTGGACGTGGAATATCGCGGCTGGTCGGACGATCTGCTGGCGGTGACGGGGCTGACGACCGAGCACATGCCGGCGCTGGTCGAGGGCAGCGAACCGTCCGGACATCTTTCCCCCGAGCTTTGCGCGCGCTGGGGCATTGCGCAAACGCCGGTGGTGGCCGGGGCGGGGGCGACAATGCCGCTTCGGCCTGCGGCATCGGAGCGGTGGAGCCGGGGAGCGGGTTCGTTTCGCTGGGCACTTCGGGGGTGCTGTTTGTTTCCAACGACAAGTTCCGGCCCAATACCGAAGGGGCGGTGCATGCGTTTTGCCACGCGATCCCCAAGACCTGGCACCAGATGGGGGTTTTCCTTTCTGCGACCGACAGTTTGAACTGGTTTTCAAAACTGGTGGGGCAGGACGCGGCGGGCGTGACGCGGGCCGTTGCCGAGAATTTCTCCGGGCCGGGGGAGGAAATTTTCCTGCCCTATCTCTCCGGCGAGCGCACGCCGCATAACAATGCCGCCGCGCGCGGCTCGTTTGTGGGGCTGTCTCATCTTTCCGACGCCCGGACCATGGGGCAGGCGGTGATGGAGGGCGTGGCATTTGCGGTGCGCGACTGCCAGCGGGTGCTGACCGACGCGGGAACGCAGATCGACACCCTGATCGCCGTGGGCGGGGGTCGAAATCGGACCTGTGGCTCGAAATGATCGCCACCAATTTGGGCATGGCGATTGCCGTGCCCGAGGACGGGGATTTCGGCGGGGCGTTCGGCGCGGCGCGACTGGGGCTGATCGCGGCCACCGGGGCCGACCCCAGAACCGTGTGCACCAAACCCAAAATCGAAAAAACCATCGATCCAAGGGCCGATCTGAAATCGGCCTATGACCAATCCTATGCGCGCTATCGCGCCCTTTATGCGGGTATCGAGGAGGCCCGAGCACAATGACCGACTTTTTCAAAGGCCTGAGCAAGGTTCAGTATGAAGGCCCAGGCAGCGACAACCCGCTGGCCTTCCATCACTACAACCCCGACGAAATCGTTCTGGGCAAGCGGATGGAAGAGCATTTGCGCTTTGCGGTTGCGTACTGGCATTCGTTTGCCTGGGAAGGTGGCGACCCGTTTGGCGGGCGGACCTTCGAGCGGCCGTGGTTTGACGGCGGAATGGACGCGGCGAAACTGAAGGCCGATGTGGCGTTCGAATTGTTCTCCCTGCTGGGGGCACCCTATTTCTGCTTTCACGACGCCGATGTGCGGCCCGAAGGCGAGAGCTTTGCCGAGAGCAAGAAGCGGCTCGAGGCGCTGGCCGACATCTTTGAGAAAAAGATTGCCGAGACCGGCGTGAAACTGCTCTGGGGCACGGCGAATTTGTTTTCCAACCGCCGGTTCATGGCCGGCGCGGCGACCAATCCCGACCCGGACGTGTTCGCCTATGCCGCGGCGACCATCAAGGCCAATATGGATGTGACCCAGCGGCTGGGCGGCGAGAACTATGTGCTGTGGGGCGGGCGCGAGGGGTATGAAACCCTGCTCAACACCAATCTGGGCCAGGAAATGGACCAGATGGCGCGGATGCTCTCGATGGTGGTCGATTACAAGCACAAGATCGGGTTTTCCGGCGCCATCCTGATCGAGCCCAAGCCGCAGGAGCCGACCAAGCACCAGTATGATTACGACGTCTCCACCGTCTATGGGTTTCTCAAGAAGTACGGGCTGGAAAACGAAGTGAAGGTCAATATCGAGGTGGGTCACGCCATCCTCGCGGGTCACACCTTCGAGCACGAAGTGGCCATGGCGGCGGCGCACGGGATTTTCGGCTCGATCGACATGAACCGCAACGACATGCAATCGGGCTGGGACACCGACCAGTTTCCCAACAACGTGCCCGAAGTGGCGCTGGCCTATTACCACATCCTCAAATCCGGCGGCTTTGCCACCGGGGGCACCAATTTCGACGCTAAATTGCGGCGCCAGTCGATCGATCCCGAGGATTTGCTGCACGGCCATATCGGGGGATGGACACCTGCGCGCGAGGGCTGAAGGCCGCGGCGGCAATCATCGAGGACGGGACCTATGATGCGTTCCTCGCCGAGCGCTATGCCGGATGGAACGCTGCCGAGGCGCAGGCAATGCTCAAAGGTGAGCGGACGCTGGAGGACATTGCCGGGCGGGTTGAGGCCGAGGGGATCAACCCGGAGCCAAAATCGGGGCGGCAGGAATATCTGGAGAACCTGATCAACCGGTTCGTTTAAACAGGTTTGGGACCGCCGGCATCGCATCGGCGGTCCCGTTTTTTTCTCTGGGAGGAGACCCAATGCCCATTCGCCAAAACCCGATTCTGCCGGGGTTCAATCCCGATCCCTCGATCTGCCGCGTCGGGGAGGATTATTATATCGCCACTTCGACCTTCGAGTGGTTTCCCGGGGTGCAGATCCATCACTCCAAAGACCTTGCGAACTGGGAGCTCTTGACCCGGCCGCTTACCCGCAAGAGCCAGCTCGACATGCGGGGCAACCCCGACAGCTGCGGTATCTGGGCGCCGTGCCTTACCCATGACGGGGAGAAATTCTGGCTGGTCTATACCGACGTCAAGCGCAAGGACGGCAACTTCAAGGACGCGCACAATTATATTGTCACCGCCGATGAAATCACCGGGCCGTGGTCGGAGCCGATCTATGTCAATTCGTCGGGGTTCGACCCGTCGCTGTTTCACGACGATGACGGGAAAAAGTGGTTCGTCAACATGCTGTGGGACCACCGGGAGGGATATCACCGGTTTGCGGGGATTGCGCTGCAGGAATTCGATGCGGTGGCGGGCACGCTGGTCGGGGAGCGGAAAAAACATCTTCAGGGGCTCGCCGCTCAAGCTGGTCGAGGGGCCGCATCTCTACAAGCGCGATGGCTGGTACTATCTTCTGACCGCCGAGGGCGGAACCGGATACGAGCACGCGGCGACGCTGGCGCGGTCGAAAACCATCGACGGGCCGTATGAGCTGCATCCGGACATGTATCTGGTGACGGCCAAGGATGATCCGCTCAATCCGCTGCAGCGGGCCGGGCATGGCGATATCGTGGAGACGCCCGATGGCCAGACCTATCTCGTACACCTGACCGGACGGCCGACGACGCAGAAGCGGCGGTGCGTGCTTGGGCGCGAGACAGCGCTGCAAAAGTGCGAATGGCGTGAGGACGGGTGGCTGTATCTGGTCGGGGACACGAACCTGCCGGCCTCCGAAGTGGAGGTGCCGGGGACGTACGACCAGGCCGGGTTCGACGCCGAGCGGCGCTACAATTTCAAGGGCGAACTGCCTATCGATTTTCAATGGCTGCGGACGCCGGAACCGGAGCGGATTTTCAGGCTCGGGGGCGGCAAGCTGACGCTGATCGGGCGGGAATCGATGGGCTCATGGTTCGAGCAGGCGCTGGTGGCGCGGCGGCAGCAACATTTCGATTTCGAGGCGGAGACCGAGATTGCGTTCGATCCGCGCGACGAGCGCGAAATGGCGGGACTGACCGGCTATTACGGGCGGTACAATTTCCACTATCTGCACCTGACCGCCGACCCGGACGGAAAGCGCGCGCTCAATATCTTTTCATCGGTGGTGAGCCACCCGGATGGGAAGCTGACCTATTGGATCGATCCGGTGCCGGTTGGGGCCGGGCCGGTGCGCATGAAGATGCGGGTGGAGAACTCCAAACTGCAGTATTTCTATGCGCAGGGGGGCGACGACTGCCAGAGAATCGGGCCCGAACTCGACGCCTCGATCCTGTCTGACGAATGCGGCGGGCATGCCGAGCATGGCAGCTTTACCGGAGCATTTGTGGGGATGGCGGCGCAGGACCTCAACGGGTCTGCGCGGGAGGCCGATTTTTCGTATTTCGTCTATCGGCCGCTGTAAGGCACTAAAACGATGCCGGCGGTTTCACGTGAATCCGCCGGCGCCATTCGGCATCAGGCCTGCCTGAGTTCGACTTCGATATTGCCGCGCGTGGCGTGGGAATAGGGGCAGATGATGTGGGCCCGGTCCATCACGTCCTTGAGCGTTTCGGTATCAATGCCGGGGGCCGAGGCCGTGAGGATGACCTTGAGGCCGAACCCTTCGCCGTCGTCGCGCTTGCCGAAGCCCACATCGGCGGAAACCGTGGCTTCCTTGGGCAGCTCGAGTTTGGTCTTGCGGGCGGCGGCGCGCATGGCGCCCAGGAAACAAGCCGAATAGCCGGTGGCAAAGAGCTGTTCGGGATTGGTGCCGTCACCGCCCGAGCCGCCCATTTCCCTGGGCGTCGAGAGCTTTACATCGAGCTTGCCGTCATCGGTCTTTGAGTGACCGTCTTCGCGGCCACCGCCGCTGGCTGTCGCGTGGGCGGTATAGAGAATTTCCATGATGCACTCCCATGGTTGGTGATTGGTCGGCTGTAAGGTGAACGCGCTCCACCCCGCTGGGGTTCGCCGTGCACCGATGGAGCGACCATAGGCGGGATTTATATTGTGTGCAATATAATTTTGTGCGATAGTTTTGTCATGAAAGACACCGATACGCCCATTCTCGCCCCTGAACAGCAGCTTTGTTTTGCGGTTTATGCCGCGGGACAGGCCTTTGCGCGGCTTTACCGTCCGCTGCTCGAGCCGCTGGGGCTGACCTATCCGCAATATCTGACAATGCTGGTGCTCTGGGAGGGCGAGCCCGTCTCGGTAACGGGATCGGGCAGCGTCTTGGGCTCGATACGGGCACGCTGACCCCGCTGCTCAAACGGCTTGAAGCCGCCGGACTGGTGCGGCGGACGCGCAGCGCCACCGACGAGCGGCGGGTTGTGGTGACCCTGACCGATAGCGGGCGGGCGCTCAAGGAACAGGCGCGGAGCATTCCGGACGCGGTGGCGTGTGCCAGCGGGCGGGATCTGCCGGACGTGATGAAATTGCGCGACGAGATCAATGCGCTAAGCAAGGCGCTCGATGCGTCGCGGGCGTGCGGCTAGGGGCAGCAAAAGGGCGCGAAAAGGTCCATTGGACCTTTTTGTCCGGCAAAGCCGAACCGCTCCTAACCCATATAGAGGTTTTCCATTCTCTGGGTGTCGTCGGTCGCAAAGCGGTGGTCGGCGGGCGGGTGAGCGCGCTGGCCGCATTCGCGGCGCGGGCAGATGCGACAGCCCACCCCGATGGGCACGGCGCCGGCCGGCGCCGAAAGATCGATGCCGTCGGCATAGATCATGGCTGAGGCGTGCGAGACGTGGCAACCGAGCCCAATGGCGATGTGGCGGCGCGGGGCGTTGTAGGAATGACCGCCCTTAGCGATGGCTTTGGCTATGCAGAAATAGCGCTGGCCATCAGGCATCTGGCTCAATTGAATATTGATCTGGCCGGGATTGAGGAACGCCGCATAGACGTTCCAGCGCGGGCAGGCGCCCGAATGGCGCGGGATATGGATGCCCGAAAGCGAAAAGCGCTTGGAGATGTTGCCGGCGATGTCGGTGCGAACCAGATGGAGCGGGATGCCGCTCAACGACGGCCGCTGCAGGGTGGTCATGCGGTGGCAGATCTGCTCGAAACTGGCGCGGAAGCGGCGGCCGAGCCGTTCGATATCGTAGCGGGTGTCGCGGCAGGCGCGGAAGAACGGCTCGTACGGCATGATGAGGGCGGCGGCGACATAGGACCCCAACACATTGCGTGCCAGGCCGACACTTTCGGGCTGGGGCAGGGTGCTCTTTTCGATCAGGTCACGGATTTCCCCATCGGCGATCAGCAGGGCCAGATGCTGGGCGAGGACGAACAGGGCGGATTCGGGCTCGAGCGTATCGGAGATAGCCAGCCCGCGGCCATTGTCCTCGAGCCGGCGCACCACGCCATGGGGGAGCGAGGCCAGCCGGGCCTCGATGCCGAAAACATTGAAGAGATAGGCCCTGAGCCCGGCCTCGAAACTGTCCGAGGCATTGTCGATATCGTGGCGCACGCGTTCGGCCGCGGTCTCGAGCGTTGGAAAATAATTGGCGTTTTCCTGAAGGAAATCGGAGACGGCCTCGGTGACGACGTTGTGGCCCGTCGCCTGGGTTTCGCCCGCCTCGCTTGATTTGGGGGCCTGCAGGTGGCGCAACTGATCGAAGAGCTTGAGGACGGCGCGGCCGACCGCGGGGTGCTGGGTGGCCAGATCGCGGATGTCGGTGTTGGTCAGATCTGAATCGGCGAAAATATCGTCGCCGAACATTTCCATGAGATCGCCCGACAGCCGCGCATCGTCGCTTTCGGCCAATTCGCCCGGTTCAACCCCGAAATAACCGGCGACGCGGAACAGCAATGGCACCGTAATGCGGCGGCGGTTGTGTTCGATCAGATTGAGATAGGACGCGGAAATCTCCAGCGCTTCGGCCAGTTGTGCCTGGTTGACCGATTTCTGCCTGCGCAACCGCTTGATGCGGCCCCCGATCTGCAGATCGAGCTGGTTCATCTGTCCTTCTCCCGCCTGCAAATTTTTACAGACTTTACAGTTTCGGCGCGTTCGCTTTTCAAGTCTTTACAGCTTAACACGCTGATTTCACGTCTTTTCTTGCCTTTTTGGACTCGATTGTCAATTCTTTACTGAATAGAGCACAACGGCGTGCTCGCCAGCAGGAGACAAGAGCCATGAGCGCTCATCAGACAAACGAAACGGCAAGCGAGGACTTCATCACCATCATTGCGCCCTCGATGGCCGAGGTGATGGAGAGCTTTAAAAGCCAGGGGCTGGCCGAGCGGGATTATTCCATCGTCCACCGGGCCGGTCGGCACAGCTTTACCATGGCGGGCGGCGAGGCGCTGTTTGGCGGCTCGCAGATGGTGGCCGCGACCTTTTCGCGGCGGGGATAGCGCCCGGCCACCGCCGTTCGCGTTTGCCGCAAGGCCCCCTTCACCTCTCAAGGGGGGAGGGCCGGGATGAGGATGCGCTCGGCTTGCGGAATGATCCGCCACCCAATTTTCACGCAAGGAGGAGTTTTCAATGCTCGACAAATCACCCGATCCGCAGACCTTCGAGGCCCCCGAATGGGCACCGGAGCGCTGGAAAAACGTCGCGCGCGACTATACGCCCGATGACGTGGCCCGGCTTTCGGGCAGCTTGGCCATACGGCACACGCTGGCCGAGAACGGGGCGCGGCGGCTGTGGGAATTGCTCCACAGCGAGGATTTCGTGCCGACCCTTGGCACCTTTACCGGCAACCAGGCCGTCCAACAGGTGAAAGCTGGATTGAAGGCCATCTATCTTTCGGGCTGGCAGGTGGCGGCGGACGCCAATTCGTCGGGCAACATGTATCCCGACCAATCACTTTATCCCGTCGATTCCGTTCCCTCTGTGGTCAGGCGCATCAACAAGGCGCTGCAGCGGGCCGACCAGATTCAGACCATGGAGCGCTATGAGGGCAAATCGGACGCCGACACCGATTATTTCGTGCCCATCATTGCCGATGCGGAAGCCGGGTTCGGCGGGGCGCTCAACGTCTTTGAGCTGATGAAGGCGATGATCGAGGCGGGCGCCGCGGCGGTTCATTTCGAGGACCAGTTGGCCAGCGAAAAGAAATGCGGCCATCTGGGTGGCAAGGTTCTGGTGCCGACCCGGACGTTCGTGCGCACGCTGAACGCCGCACGGTTGGCCGCCGACGTTATGGGCGTGCCAACGCTGATCATGGCGCGCACCGACGCCGAGGCCGCGCAACTGATCACGTCCGATGTCGATGAGTACGATGCGCCGTTCATTACAGGCGAGCGGACAGAAGAGGGGTTTTATCGGCTCAAGGGCGGGTTTGAAGCGGCGATTGCGCGCGGGCTGGCCTATGCGCCCTATGCGGATTTGATCTGGTGCGAAACCTCGACGCCAAATCTCGAGGACGCAAGGCGGTTTGCCGAAGCGATCCGCAAGGAGCATCCCGACCAGATGCTGGCTTACAATTGTTCGCCATCGTTCAATTGGGCCAAGTATATGGGCGAGGCGGATATGGCGGCGTTCCAGCGCGAGCTGGGCGCGATGGGGTACAAATACCAGTTCATCACCCTGGCCGGGTTCCACAATCTTTCGCTCACCACGTTCAATCTGGCGCGCGGGTACAAGGACCGGGGCATGGCCGCCTATTCCCAACTGCAACAAGCCGAATTTGCCGCCGAAAAGGACGGATTTACGGCGACACGGCACCAGCGCGAAGTGGGCACGAGCTATTTCGATGCTGTGGCGACCGCAGTGAGCGGCGGGTCAAGCTCGACCACCGCCATGGCGGGCTCGACCGAGACGGCGCAGTTCCACTGAGTTCAAAGCCGGGGATCAATGCGCCAATATTTATCCCCGGCTTTTTGATTCACGTGAAGCATTCCCGATTTGCTTCACGTGAATCAGCCTATCCAAGCAAGGCGGCGAGTTCGGCATGGGGCAGCGCGCCTGAGACGATTGCGACCAGCACCAACCCATGGAGAAGGGCGATGGCGCCCGTGGTCATAACGAAGCCCGGCTTTGAGGTCTTGTGTCGGAAGACCTGCTGGGCGAGCAGGCCACCAATGATGCCGAAGACGGCATCGAGCCCGTGCAATCCCGCCTCGCTGATCCGCCATTGACCGGCAATGGCCCTCTGTTTGTCCATCCAGTAGGCGAGCCAGGACGCGCCGCCCATTATGGCGTAGGGCGCGATCAGCCAGAAGGGCGCCCTGTCCAGAATGATGATCGCAAAGACCAGCACGAGAAGGCCGACAGCGGCCCAGACACGATAATCGTTACGATCGAAATGGGATGGGCGAGCGGGCCGCTGCACTTTTTTGATGCCCTCGAGCCACGCCTCGCGTGCCGCCGGTTTGCCATCGCGTCCCGTGCCGGGTGAGAAGGCGAGCCGCTCGCCCCTTTGCGGGCGGCGGCCGGTTTCAAAGGCCGAAATGTGCACGAAGATTTTCGCCCGCGGGCCATCGGGCTTGATAAAGCCAAAGCCCGGGTCGTCATCCCATTCGATCAGCGTGCCCTTTTCCATGTCCGACTTTCCTCGCCGCCCAGCCGTAAGGAGAGCCGGTGAGGCCTTAAGATTTGATTGTCATGGCGCGGGCGGCGGCGACGGCCGGGAGGGACAGAACGGCACAAAGGGCAAAGGTGATGACCAAGGCGGTGGTCAATTGCTGGGTGGTTTGGGCTGAGGCGATGCCGGCGGTATTGGCGATGAGGCCGGCGATGGCCGCTCCGATGCCATAGCCCGCTGACTGGATGGTGGGCAAAAGGGCCGAAGCCCTGTCGCGTTCGCCGGGGCGGGCGGCTTCCATGATGGTCTGGCTGGTATAGGCCCATGAAGTGCCATAGGCCGCACCGATCAGGATCTGAGCCAGGATGACAAGTGGGAGCTGGCCGATGGCAAAGGCGATGGCGAGCAGCACGAGACCGGCAACGAGCAGGACAGGACCGAGGCGAATGAGGCCGGGACGGTCGGCTTCGGACACGTTGGCGACAAGGATGGCCGTGGTTGACCAGGTGATCGCCATGACCGCGCCGATGACACCGGCGAGAGTGGGGCCGAAGCCGAAAATGTTTTGCAGCGCATAGACCAGGAACACCGCCGCGCCGGCCTGGGCCAGGGGCATGAGCAGAATGACCCAGAGGCCAGCGCCCACCACGTCATTAAAGCGGAAGGCGTGGCTTGGGAACAGCGGGGTGGCGGCGGTGCGATCGCGGCCGATGACGGCGAAAAGCGTTGCGCCGGCAATGAGAAGACACAGGGCTGTGAGAAGCGGCGAATCGAGCAGGCCGCCAACCGAGACGGCCATGATGACGGCGCCGATCAGCAGCAGCCGGACGATGGGCAAGCGGCCGGAAGATTTTTCGCGCAGGCCAGGTGGCACGATCGTGAGAACGAGGCCGATAAAAATGGCCCCGATGGGCAGATTGACGGCGAAGGCGGCGCGCCAGGAGAGGGTTTCGGTCAAGGCGCCCGAGAGCACCGGCCCACCAAAGGCGGCCAGCGCCCAGACTACCGATTCGGCGCCGAACACCTTTGGTACCAGGGCAGAGGGAAAGAGTTCGGGGATCAGCGCGTAGCATATGGCCGCGACGATGCCTTCGCCCAGCCCCTGAAGGGCGCGGCCGACAAGCAGTTCGGGCATGGAGCCGGCGATTGCGGCGAGGAGCGAGCCGACAAGGAACACCGAGGCGGCGGCGACCAGCGCCATGCGGGCGCCCAGCCGCGCCTTGAGCAACGCGCCGCCGGCCCCGCCCATGATGGCAAACACCAGAAAGACCGTTGTGGCCCAGGACAACAGCGCCACGCCGCCCAGCTCATCGACAGCGGTGGGCAGGGCGGTGGAGACCAGAAAACCGTTAAAGGCCAGGAGCGCGACGCCGAGGCACAGGGTGATCGTGGCGCCAAGATAGCGCGGGGAGACGATGGCGGACCATCCGGAGAGAGCTTCGGTCATGGTGGGACTCAATTAAACAAGCGATACCTTGTTAAATTGAGTCCGATGATCTGTCCAGCGAAAAGCGGGGGCTTTTTAGAACCCCCGATTTGGTATAGTCAGGCGCGCGAACCATATAGGTTTGACAATCGCCTTTATCTTCCCGGAGATTTGCCCCAGTGAGCCTTGAGTCCACCGGCTATAAAAGCCGCCGTACCTTCGCGATCATTTCGCACCCGGACGCGGGCAAGACGACGCTGACCGAAAAACTGCTGCTCAATTCCGGCGCCATCCATCTGGCGGGGAGGTGAAAGAGCGCGGCGAGCGGCGGCGGACCCGCTCGGACTGGATGGAGATCGAACAAAAGCGCGGCATTTCGATCACCTCTAGCGTGATGACGTTCGAACATGACGGGCTGACGCTGAACCTGCTCGACACGCCGGGCCACGCGGATTTTTCCGAAGACACCTATCGCACGCTGACGGCTGTCGATTCGGCGATCATGGTGATCGACGCGGCCAAGGCATCGAGGCGCAGACGCGCAAACTGTTCGAGGTGTGCCGGCTGCGCGACATCCCGATCATCACCTTCGTCAACAAGATCGACCGCGAGGCGCGCGATACGCTGGAAATCCTCGACGAGATCATGGAGACCCTGGCGCTCGATACCGCGCCAATGATGTGGCCGGTGGGCGCTGGCGTCGACTTTAACGGGCTTATCGATCTCGAGCACGGGCGGTTCATTTCGACCGAGGGCAAGCCGGAGGCCGAGGCGCCGGGAATCGAGGCATTGGCGGGGCGGTTTGCCGACACCCAGAACCAGCAGATCGCCGCTTCGATGGAGGGGCTTGAACTGGCGAGCGGATCGCTGCCCAAATTCGACCAGGCGGCCTTCGAGGAGGGCACGCTGACGCCGGTCTATTTCGGCTCGGCGCTCAAATCGATCGGCGTGCGCGAATTGCTCGAGGCGGTGTGCCGGTTTGCGCCCGAGCCGCGCACCCAGCCGGCGCGGCCCGAGCCGGTGGACCCTTCCATGGCGGCGTGCACGGGGTTCGTTTTCAAGGTTCAGGCCAATATGGACCCCAACCACCGCGACCGCGTGGCCTTTGTTCGCGTGGCATCGGGGACGCTCAAGCGCGGCATGCGGCTGAAAAACGTGCGCACGGGCAAGGATTTGAAGGTCGCCAACCCGATGTTCTTTTTCGCGCGCGAGCGGGAGCTGGCCGACGAGGCGGTGGCAGGGGACGTTGTGGGAATTCCCAATCACGGCACGCTTTCGGTGGGCGATACGTTGACCGACGGGCCCGATGTGACGGTGACCGGGATTCCCAATTTCGCGCCCGAATTGCTGCGCCGCGTGCATCTGTCCGATGCGTCGAAAACCAAACAGCTGGCCAAGGCGCTCAACGATCTGGCCGAAGAGGGCGTGGTGCAGGTGTTCAAGCCGACCTTGGGTTCGGGCTATTATGTGGGCGCTGTGGGGCCGCTGCAGCTGGAAGTTCTGACCAGCCGCGCGGCGGCGGAATATTCGGTGCCGATCCGCATCGAGCCGGCGCAATATGTGACGGCGCGCTGGGTCAAGGTCAACGACAAGGCCCAGTTCGACAAATTCGCGGCGCTGCATCGATTGAACATTGCCGAGGACCGCTATGGCGATCCGGTGTTTCTGGCCCCCAGCCAGTGGGAAATCGACCGCTGCGCCCAGGATTTTCCGTTGCTCGATTTCATGGCGACCAAGGACCGCGGGCTGGCGGCTTAAGTTGTATGGACAGTTAGGCGATGGCGGCCTGCAAACCGCAGCTTTCTGCGCTTCCGGTGCTCACGTACTGAAAGTACGCTCCGCTCCGGTTCTCGAAAACCACGGTTTTCGGCTCGCCCTGACCTAACTCTCCACACAACTCATTCGTCCCCGAATCCCAGATCGGCTTCGGTCCAGCCGAACGCCGCCAATTCCCCGGTGCGGGATTTGGCGTCGTCGGAGACGATGAATTCGTCGAGCTGGGGCGGGGCGAGAGGCGTTCCGGCCAGCATGGCATGAGCCTGGCCGCGATGATGGGTCTGGTGGGCGAAGAGGTGGCAGAGCACATCGTCGCAGCGCTCGGTCTGGATGCGGGACTGGCGGTGGATGGTGATCGGGCGGCCTAGATCGGCAATTTGCAGAGCGTCGCAGAGCGCGACGAGCTTTTCATCGCTTTGGCGCTGGGCAGCGTAGAGCGCGCTTGCCGTATCGAAGGGTTCCTCGTTTTCCCAGGCTTTCGGGCCCAGCGTGCCGCCTGCAAGTGCGTCGATATAGAACCAGTCGATAATGAGGATATGATTGAGCGTTGCCTTGAGCGAGGGGAAAAAGCTCACGCGCCTTGCCTCGAATTGCGACTGGTCCAGCGCGATCACCGCCTGAGCGAGACGGTAATTGGCGAGGGCGTTGTTGCGGGCGAGCTTTGTGAACATGCGCAGGGCGGGATCGGTCACGATGTCTTTTCCATCACGCGCGCCATGCCGATCGAGGCGGGCATCACCGGCTCGAAGCCGAATTTTCCATAGAGATGGCGCGCATCGCCGTCGGCAATCAGGGACACATAGGCGCCCTCTGGCGCCTCGCGCTCGAGCCAATCGACCAGCGCGGCCATGATGGCCTTGCCCAGACCCTTGCCCTGATGGGCGGGATCGACCGCGATGTCGGTGATCTGGTAGGCGGTGCCGCCATCGCCGATGATGCGGCCCATGCCGATGGCCTTGCCCTCATGGACAACCAGCACGGCAAAAAGCGAATTGGGAAGACCCTTTTCCATGCCGTCCCGGCTGCGCGGTGAAAGTCCCGATATGGCGCGCAGGCGGGCGAAGGTTTCAACGTCTGGTATGCCAGCGACAATCTTGTAGTCCATATCAGGCATTGGCCATGTTGATCCGGTAACTGAGCGCCTCGGCGATGTGGGGGCGAGCGACGGTTTGGCTGCCGGCCAGGTCGGCCAGCGTGCGGGCCACCTTGAGGACCCGATGATAGGCGCGGGCCGACAGGGAAAAGGTTTCGGCGGCCTTGAGCAGGAGATCGCGGCTTTCAGCGTCGGGGGCGACGACCTGTTCGATGACGCTCGAGGGCGCGGCGGAATTTGTGTGAACGCCGGAAAGATCCAGTTCGGCATAGCGCCGGCGCTGGACGTCGCGCGCCGTTGCCACGCGCTGGGCGACAATGGCGCTGGGTTCGCCCGGTTTGGAGCCGATCATGTCAGTTGCGCTGACAGCGGGAACGTCGATGCGGATATCGATGCGGTCGAGGAACGGGCCCGACACGCGGCCCTGATAATCGGCCGCGCATTTTTCGCCACGCCGGCAGGTGTGGCCCGGTGTTCCCGCCATGCCGCATTTGCACGGGTTCATGGCGGCGACCAGCTGGAAGCGGGAAGGGTAGGTCACGCGCGCATTGGCGCGGGCGATCACCGTTTCGCCCGATTCGAGCGGCTGGCGCAGGCTGTCGAGCGCCTGGGGCTGGAATTCGGGAAGCTCGTCGAGAAACAATACGCCATTATGGGCCAGCGAGGCCTCGCCGGGGCGTACGCGCAACCCGCCACCGACCAGCGCGACCATGGAGGCCGAATGATGGGGGCTGCGAAAGGGGCGGCGATCGGAAATCTGTCCCCCCTTGAGCTCCCCGGCGATCGAGGCAATCATCGATACATCGAGCAATTCGCGCGGATTGAGCGGGGGAAGAATGGAGGGGAGGCGCTGGGCGAGCATGGATTTTCCCGCGCCGGGCGGGCCGACCATCAGGAAATTGTGCCCACCGGCGGCGGCCACTTCGAGTGCGCGGCGCGCGACCTCCTGGCCACGAATATCGGCAAGGTCGGGGCCGGTGGAATTGGGCAGGGCGCGAACCGGCTGGGGACGGGCCGCCATCTGCCGACCGGCCAGATGATTGACCAGCGCAAAAAGCGTATCGATGGCGACGATGTCGATATTTTCGCCGGCCCAGGCCGCTTCCGCGCCGCAGGCGGCCGGGCAGATGATGCCAAGATCGCGCGCATTGGCGGCAATGGCGGCGGGCAGGATGCCGGTGACGGGCGAGACGCGCCCATCGAGCGCCAATTCGCCCAGTACCATGAAGCGCTCGAGCATATCGCCGGGGATGGCGCCCATGGCGGCCATCAGCCCCAGAGCAATGGGCAGATCGTAATGGCTGCCCTCCTTGGGCAGATCGGCAGGGGCGAGATTGACCGAAATGTGCTTGGCGGGCAGCGCCAGGCCCGAAGCGATCAGCGCGGCGCGGACCCGTTCGCGACTTTCCCCTACTGCCTTATCGGGCAGGCCAACGATGTTGAAGCGCGGCAGGCCGGGCGAAATCTGCACCTGCACATCGACCGGAACGGCCTCGATGCCCAGAAAGGCGACTGTGGTGATCCGCGTTGCCATGCCGTCCCCCGCACGGATGAATGAGAGGGCGACGCTAGCAAGAAACAAATCCGAGAACAAGAACGTTTAGCGAACATGCGTTGGCGGCAAGGCCGATCACCAAGCCGTGCATCGGGTACGGCGGAACGGATGGGGTGCAGCAGCATTGATATGACGAACTGACCGGGATCGCAGCCGTGCCTATGGCTTAAATCCCGGCCCATTATGCACCAGTGGATCGACGCGAGCGGGGGCGCGGCCGATTGGCCGCCGCCCTGTTTTCGTTCCGGCGGCGGCTGGAAATTTTGGAGGCAAAAAATGTTGCAGAGAAAGGATGCTCCCCTGATCCTCGTGGTCGAGGACGAACCGCTGGTTCGGCTCGATATCACCCTGGCCATGGTCGATGCCGGATTTTCGGTGATCGAGGTCCCCGACGCCGAACAGGCAATCGAGCTGCTTGAAACCCGCGGGTCGATCGGACTGGTGTTTACAGATGTCGAACTGGCCGGGACGCTAACCGGGTTCGATCTGGCACGGGAAATCAAGTCACGCTGGCCGCACATTCCGGTGCTTGTCACCTCGGGCCGGGCGGCGCCCAGGACGGAGGTTGCCGACAGTTTCATTGCCAAGCCCTACGACACCGATGCCGTGGTTTCGCAAGCGCGGGCGCTGGCGGCCTGATCGGCGTTTTCATTGTGAAAAATCTGTGCCCCGGGAGCCACGCTTTCGGGGCTTTACTTCCCGTTAACCAGCCTTGTGAGCGGGGTGTTAAGGAGAATTGGGCCAAGACAATTTGAGATAGATTTTTCCCAAATTGTCGAGTTTTCCGCTCCATGCCCCTGCCGCGTATTTTCCGCTCGCCCAAGCTGACCAAGACGATCCTGCCGCTTGCGGCCGGTCTCGCCCTGATCGGGGTGCTGGCCGCCTGCGGGGCCAATTATTATCCGGCCAAGGGCGACAACAAGCCCCATCCGGGTGTGGCGCGCGCCCATTCGCTGCCCATCCACGGCATCGACGTATCGCGCCATCAGGGCAATATCGACTGGCGCGCCGTGGCGCGGGCGGGCACCCGCTTTGCCTATATCAAAGCCACCGATGGCGGGGATTATCTCGACCCCAATTTCCGCACCAATTGGGACGAGGCGCGGGCTGCCGGCATTCCGCGCGGGGCGTACCATTTCATATACTGGTGCCGGCCAGCCTCCGAACAGGTGGCGTGGTTTGCCGCCAATGTTCCGGCCGAAGCCGACGCGCTGCCGCCCGTGCTCGATCTGGAATGGAACAATGGCTCGTCGTGCAAGCACGATCTGACGCGCGAGGAAGTGCTCGACAAGGTGCGTGTGCTCCTGGCGGGAATGGAGGCCCATACAGGCAAGGTTCCGGTGATCTATACCGACATCAATTTCCATCGCGACGTTCTGGAGGGCGTCCAGATCGACAATCCGATGTGGCTGCGGTCGGTGGCCGCCGAGCCCCATGAGCGCTATTCCAACCGGCCCTTCACCTTCTGGCAGTACACCCAGACCGGGACCGTGCCGGGCATCCGCACCGAAGTCGACCGCAATGCGTGGTATGGGTCGGAAAGCGACTGGATCCAGTTCTTTTTGACCGGGTGCGACCCACGCACCTATATGCGTCTTGCGGGTCAGGGACGGTGTGCGCCGCTGAAATGATCCTTGCTGGTCGCGTTCCCGAACCGCAAAAGTGCAAAGCACTTTTGCTGGGAACACTCCGGGTGCGACCCCCGCACCCATATGCGCCTTACGGGTCAGGGACGGTGTGCGCCGCTGAAATGATCCTTGCTGGTCGCGTTCAGCTCGATCCGCCGAGAATGCCGCTGGCGCTGATGCCGTCGAAGACGAACTGGACGGCCAGCGCGGTGAGCAAGATACCCACCACGCGGGAAACCACCGACATGCCGGTCAATCCCAGAACGCGCTGAATGGGAATGGCGACCAGAAGCGCCAGCCAGGCCAGCGCCAGGGTGGCGACAAGCGCTGCAATGACGATCCAGAATTCGAGATCGGTGGTGGCGCCGGTGGTCAAAAGGATGACCGCGGAAATCGAGCCGGCCCCGGCCAGGAGCGGCATGGCGAGCGGAAAGACCGAAATGTCGGTGCGCGACATGCCTTCGGCTTCTTCCTCGGAGGTGGTGCCGGTGGCGCCCGAATGGCGGGCAAACACCATGTCGATAGCGATCAACAGCAGCAGGATGCCGCCGGCCACCCGCAGGGCCGGCAGGGTGATGCCGAAGATCTCAAGGATGGCATTGCCGGCAAAGGCGAAGAACAGCAAAATTCCGCTGGCGATCAGAACGCCGCGCGAGGCGAAGACGAAGCGCTGTTTGGCCGTATTGCTGCGCGTCAGGCCCGCGAAGATGAAGGCGATATCGGCAACACCGATCGTCGCAAAGAATGTGGCGAAGGCCACGAGAAAATTGCCCGACATCGTCCCGGCCCCCAATGTGCCGCTGTTCCACGTGAATCAGCGGCGACCATACCGGGGGCCGAAGCGCTTGACTACCGGCGGCTTTCGATGGCGTCCCAGACCATGACCGCGATATCGGGGCCGCCGAAGCGTTTGACCTCGCGAATGCCGGTGGGAGAGGTGACGTTAATTTCGGTCAGATAACCGCCGATCACGTCGATGCCGACAAAGATCAGGTCGCGCTTTTTGAGCTCGGGGCCGATGATCTCGCAGATCTCGTGCTCGCGCGGCGTCAATTCGGACAGTTCGGGCCGCCCGCCCACATGCATGTTGGAGCGCGATTCGCCTTCGGCAGGAATACGGTTGAGCCCGGCCACGGGCTTGCCATCGACAAGGATGATGCGCTTGTCGCCCTTACGCACCTCGGGGAGATAGCGCTGGATCATGAAGGGTTCGCGGAAACTGGCGTTGAACATTTCGAGAAGCGCGCCGAGATTTTCGTCGCCCTCGCGAATGCGGAACACGCCTGCGCCGCCATTGCCGAAAAGCGGCTTTAAGATGATGTCGCCAAATTCGGCCCGGAAATCGCGGATTTCGGTTTCATCGCGGGTGATCAGCGTATCGGGCATCAGCTCGGGGAAGCTGGTGACGAGGATCTTTTCGGGCGCGTTGCGCACCTCCCTGGGGTGATTGACCACCAGGGTTTGGGGATGCACCAGCTCGAGCATGTGCGTGGTGGTGATATAATTCATATCGAAGGGCGGATCCTGACGCAGCAGGATGACGTCGAACGCTGTCAGATCGGTTTTCTGCCAGTCCTCGAGCGTGAAATGGAGGCCCTTTTCCCTGTCGTCCACTTTGACCCCATGCACGCGTGCCGTCACCCTGTTGCCGCGTTGGGCGAGGGTGGAAGGGGTGTAATAGGAGAGCGTATGACCGCGCGCCTGGGCTTCGAGCATCAGGGCGAAACTGGAATCGCCCAGAGGGTTGATGGCGTCGATGGGGTCCATCTGCACGGCGACGGAAAGGGACATGGAAAGATCCTCAGAGAAAAGCGTCAGGCGGTAAAGGCATTGACCAGATGGTGCGGCCAGCGTCCCGGTGCAAGCGTTATCACGTCGAAACGGAAATCACAGCCTTGATAGGCGGGGTGGGCGGACTGAAACCATTGGGCGCAGCGCACGATGCGGGCGGTGTTGACCGACGCCAAAGCCTGATCGCGGGCCATCTGGCTGCCGGAGCGCTGCTTGACCTCGACAAAGACGATGCGGCGGCCCTTTTTCGCGACGATATCGATTTCGCCGACCGGGTTTTGTAGCGAGTGGCAATGATCGAATAGAGTTTGAAGCGCAGCAGCCAGCAGGCCAGTGTTTCGGCGGACCGGCCGGCGCGCTCGGCCCGGCGGCGCGGATCAGGTGCTGGCCTTGAGCGCGAGGGCGGCATCGTAAACCTGTTTGCGTTTGAGACCGAACTGGACCGAGACCTGATCGACGGCGGCGCGCAACGGCATTTGTGCCATTGCTTCGCTCAGCGCCGCCTCCCAATCACCGCCCGCCCTTGGTGCCGTACCGTCCGAGCCGGCGACGAGGATCACAGCCTCACCTTTCGTATCCTCGGCAAAAGTTATGGCGAGATCGGAGAGTGGGCCGGTTTCGAAGCGCTCGAAGCGCTTGGTCAATTCGAGCGCCACCACCGCCTGACGGTCGGGGCCAAAGGTCTGGGCCATGTCGGACAGGGTCGCGCCGAGGCGGCGGGGGGATTCGTAAAAGACCAGCGTTTCGGGGCGCCCGATAAGGGACGCAAGCGCGTTGGTGCGCTGGCCGGTCTTGGGGGGCAAAAAGCCGAAGAAGGCAAAGGAATCGGTGGGCAGGCCGGCGCCGGTGAGCGCGGCAAGAAGGGCCGAGGGGCCGGGGACGGGAAAGATATCGATCCCCGCTTCGCGTGCGGCGCGAACGAGCGGAAACCCCGGATCTGACAGGAGCGGGGTTCCGGCGTCCGAGATCAGCGCAATGGCCTTGCCGTCCCTGATCTGGTCGAGGATCGGTTCGATGCGGGCGCGTTCATTGTGTTCGTGCAGGGCCGTGCGGGGGGTTTTGATGCCATAGGCGTCAAACAGGCGGGCGGAATGGCGGGTGTCCTCGCACAAAACGAGATCGGCGCCGGCCAGGATATCGAGGGCACGCAGGGTGATGTCGCGCAGATTGCCGATGGGGGTGGCCACCGGATAGAGGCCGGGGGCCGGGCTTTGCACGGAGACGCGATGGCCCGATATCTGGTAGGATTTGTCCTGGCTCACAATGGTCCCTTGGCTTAGTGCCCTTCTTTTAACATTGGAAGGGGGTTTGTCGAGGCGGACGGCGGTTCCGATTTCGGCGCGAATCAGTGGAAGATTTGCCGGCCGGGCATGATGAAGGGAGTGGGGTTTGCAGCAGATCTGGGCAAGGGCGCTATTGAGCGCGGTGCTTTTGCTGGCACTTGCGGCCTGCTCGGCAGGCCAGCCGCGCATTCAGGGCACCGGACTTGCCCAGCCGCTCCAATCGGCAGGGGCCGTGCTGGCGCCCGCGCATGGCGAAATCATTGGCAGCGGGCCGGTGCGGGTGGCGCTGATCCTGCCGCTCTCGGGCAATTCGGGACCGGTGGGGCGGGCCATGGTCAATGGCGCGCGGCTCGCTATGGACGAAATCGCCCGGACCGGCGGCCAAAACATCCATCTGGTGATCAAGGATGCCGGCACCGGTCCGGAAACGGCGCGCGCGGCAACCCAGCAGGCGCTGGCCGAGGGGGCCGAGCTGATCCTGGGGCCGCTGACCGCTGACGCTGTCGGGCTGGCCGGGGCGATCGCCAAATCCTACGACACGCCGCTGATCGGGTTTTCCTCCACCGCCAGCGTTGCCACCGACGGGGTCTATCTGCTCAGCGTGTTGCCGGAAGCCGAGATCACGCGCGCGCTCACCCATGCGCGGGCGCAGGGACGCAACACGATTGCAGCGATCATTCCCGATACCCCGCTGGGCAATGCGCAGGCCGACGCGCTGCGACTTGCGGCGGGGGAAACCGGCATGCAGATCGTTGCCATCGAAAGGTTCGACAGCGAGGCGCGCGCCCGCACCGCGGTGGAACGACTGGCCCCGGCCATGCGGTCCAATCTGGTCGATACGCTCTATATCCCCGATCGGGCCACGGCGCCCAGTTTCGGCATATTGCTCGATGCGGCGCGGCTGCCGCGCGACCGGGTGCTGATCATGGGATCGGCCGATTGGGAGGGCGATAGAGCCGTTCTCAATCAGCCCTATCTGGCGGGGGCGGTCTATCCGGCGATCGATCCGGGTGGACTTGCAGCGCTGGCGCCCGTTTATCGCACGCGATTTGGCAGCGAGCCGCATCAGCTCACGACCCTGGCCTATTCGGCGGTGTTGCTGGCCAACACGCCCAGCCTGAGCCTTGCCACACCGCCTTACGGGACCGGGCTGGTTTCGCCGACCGGATTTGCGGGGCGCGACGGGCCGTTCCGGCTCCATTTCGACGGGCGGGGGGAATACGGACTGGTCATGCGTGAGGTCGCCGCGGGGTCCGCCGTCACCATCGACGCTGCGCGGCTGGGCGGCCTGCCGCTCGCTTCGAGCGGCGGCGCGGGCATTGATGCGGGCATTCCGCCGGCGGCGGAATTTCGTTAAGAGCATTCAGCGTTTCTCCGAATCGCTTCAATTGCTCTAAGTTTTTGTTTTGTCACGCTTCCGAACCGAATAAGTGGTTCCCACTTATCCTGGAAACGCTTTAGGCGGCCAGATCGGCGACCACGGCGTCGAGGACGGGCCAGCCCTTGTCGGTCACCCGCAACCTTCCGTTGGGGAGGGTTTCGATGAAGCCGATTCCCTTTAGGAAATCGATCTGGGTGGCGGTCAGCGCGCGGCGGGCGAGGGCCTGGTAGCGGGCCGGGTCGATCCCTTCACGCAATCTCAGGCCCATGACGAGATATTCGTCGCCTTCTTCGTCCCAGGTCAGGGTGTCGTCGGTGACGAGCCCATCGCCGGTCTCGATGACCTTTTCCCACCATTTGAACGGCATTTTCTCAGCCGCCGTGGCGTGGCGGGCGCCGCCCATGATCAGCCGACCATGGGCGCCCGGCCCGATGCCGGCATATTCGCCATAGCGCCAATAGATCATGTTGTGGCGGCTTTCCTGGCCGGGGCGGGCGTGGTTGGAAATCTCATAGGCCGGCAGGCCGTAGGAAGCGGTCAATTCCTGGGTCATTTCGAACATGTCGGCAGAAAGATCTTCAGATGGCATTTTCAGTTTGCCGGCGTTGAACAGGTCGAAATAGCGCGTGCCCGATTCGATGGTGAGCTGGTAGAGCGAGAGATGGCCCTCCGATAGCGCCAGCGCCTCGGTCAGCTCGTCCTCCCACTGGCCCAATGTCTGGTCGGGACGGGCATAGATGATGTCAAAGCTCGAGCGATCGAAGATCGATTGCGCCAGCCGCACGGCGGCCACCGCATCCTCGACCGAATGCAGGCGCCCCAGGCGGGCCAGGGGCTCGGGACGCAGCGATTGCACGCCCAGGGAGACGCGGTTGACCCCGGCAGCGCGATAGCCGCGAAAGCGCTCGGCCTCGACCGAGGTGGGGTTGGCTTCGAGGGTTATTTCGACCTTGTCGGCGATCTGCCAGTTCTTTGCGACGGCATCAAGGATGGTGCCGACAGAAGCCGGCTTCATGAGCGAGGGCGTACCGCCGCCGAAAAAGATCGATTCGACCAGCCGCTCGGGCGCGCGGCGGGCGGTGGTCTCGATTTCCTTGACATAGGCGCTAACGAAGCTGTCTTCGTCGAACTTGCCGTGATGGACGTGGGAATTGAAGTCGCAATAGGGGCATTTGGCCGCGCAGAACGGCCAGTGGACATAGACCCCGAATGCAGTGTTAGCGCTCAAAGCACGTCCTTTACGAATTTGGCAAAGGCGCGGGCACGGTGGGACAGGCCCTCCTTGCCAGGGGCCCAGGAATGTTTTTCTTCAGCGCTCATCTGGCCGAAGGTTTTCTCATATCCATCGGGCTTGAACATGGGGTCATAGCCGTGGCCCGAATCTCCGACGGGCGGCCAGACCAGCGTGCCGGGAGCGACACCTTCGAAAACCATGTCGGTGCCGTCGGGCAGGGCGAGGCAGAGCACAGCATTGAACTGGGCCCTGCGTTGGCCCGGTTCGGTCGCGCCTTTTTCGACGAGCAGATCCTGCACCTTTTGCATGGCGTTGGTGAAATTGCGCGGCACGCCCGCCCAATCGGCGGTGTAAACGCCGGGCTGGCCATCAAGCGCATCAACCGAAATGCCCGAATCGTCGCTGAGCGCGATTTCGCCCGTCGCCTTGGCGGCCGCGTGCGCCTTGAGCCGCGCGTTCTCGACAAATGTCGTGCCGGTCTCTTCCGGCTCGGGCAGGCCCAGATCACCGGCCGAGACGATCTCGAGGCCGAAGTCTTTCAGCATGTCCTGAAATTCGGCGAGCTTGCCTTTGTTGTGAGTGGCCAGAACCAGCCGGTCGCCGCGCTTGAGCCTGATCGTCATGACGCCCCCAATACGGCGCGCTGCAGGTCAACCAGTTCGGCAATGCCCTTTTCGGCAAGTCCGATCAGTTCGGCCAGCTCCTGGGCGGAAAAGGGTTCGGCTTCGGCCGTGCCCTGGATTTCAACGAACTTACCCGAACCGGTCAGAACGAAATTGGCGTCGGTATCGGCTTCGCTGTCTTCGAGGTAATCAAGATCGAGCACCGGGGTGCCGCGATAGACGCCGCACGATACGGCAGCCACATGGTCGCGGATTGGATCGCCCTTCAAAAGCGAACGTTCCTTCATCCAGAAAATCGCTTCCGACAGCGCAACGAAGGCGCCGGTGATCGAGGCGGTTCGGGTGCCGCCATCGGCTTCGAGCACGTCGCAATCCAAAATGACCTGATTTTCGCCCAGAGCCTGCATGTCGATGACGGCGCGCAGGGAGCGCCCGATCAGGCGCTGGATTTCCTGGGTACGGCCCGATTGCTTGCCAGCGGTCGCCTCGCGGCGGGTGCGTGAGCCGGTGGCGCGGGGCAGCATGCCGTATTCGGCGGTTACCCAGCCCAAGCCCTGACCGCGCCGCCAGGGCGGAAGGGAGGTTTCAACGCTTGCGGTGCACAGAACGCGGGTCCGCCCGAACGAGACGAGGCACGAGCCCTCCGCCTGCGGCGCGACGCCCCGTTCAATTGTCACATCGCGCATCTGATCGCTTGCCCGTCCGCTTGGCCGCATAAAAACTGTCTTCCCGGTGTCTGTTGGCTGATATGGTTACCAGCCTCTTAACGGTTCAAGACGGCTGGAACAAGCGGCGCGCCCTTGGCGGTCCCCGTGATTTCTCCTACTTAGTTAACCTGGGGCATTTGATTGTGTTTGGATTCAATTTCTTGCCAGCGCCGGCCCTGGAAGCGAAAAAAAACGAAATGGAAAAAACACCACTGAATTCGCCCGAATTCCTGACGACCCTTTCGGCGCGCAGCCAGGACATCTTCCGGCGGCTGGTCGAGCGCTATCTGGAAACCGGCGAACCCATAGGGTCGCGGGCCATTTCCAAGATGCTCGACATGCAACTCTCGCCCGCATCCGTGCGCAATGTGATGGCCGATCTGGAAGAGCTGGGCCTGATTGCCGCACCGCATACATCGGCGGGGCGGGCACCAACGCAGGAAGGCTTGCGGTTTTCGTCGATGCCATGCTCGAAGTGGGCGCCATGGACGAGACCGAGCGCGACCAGATCGCCCGCACCGTTTCGGGCGGGGGCAGGTCGGGACGTGTCGAAGACCTTCTCAACGAAGCGAGTGCCTTGCTCTCGGGCCTGTCGCATGGCGCGGGCATGGTGATTGCCGCAAAATCGGACATGGTGCTCAAGCATGTAGAATTTGTCCGGCTCGACCCCGAGCGGGCATGGCGATTCTTGTGGGGGAAGACGGGCAGGTTGAAAACCGCATTATTGCGCTGCCACCGGGGCTGACGGCGAGCGCCTT
>JACADM010000015.1_pt1:0-7500 | contig 59279 bp, 56 predicted proteins | sample 7512371 | NCBI WGS metagenome assembly JACADM01 (sample SAMN14389041, study PRJNA612141) | algae metagenome | isolation source: non-axenic algae culture | place: India: Navi Mumbai | collected 2017-01
GCGGCATTGACCACCAGCCGGGCGGTGACGCTGCGCGTTGCGCCGCCGTCGCGCGCCTGCAGCGTGGCGCGCCAGATGTCGCCTTCGCGGGCAAGGCCGACGACCTGTGTGCCGGTGTTGATCTCCGCCCCCCGGTCGGCGGCATCGCGGGCGTTGAGGGCGACCAGTCGGGCATCGTCCACCCAGCAGTCGGAATATTCGAAGCCGGTGGTGAACCCGTCCTTCAGTGGCTTGCCCGTCGGGTCGGTCGCAGGTTCAGCGTCCGCGTGCCCGGCAGCAGCTTGCGGCCGCCGAGATTGTCGTAGAGGAACAGGCCGAGGCGCAGCATCCAGCGCGGGCGCAGGCCCTTCTGTGCGGCAGCACGAAGCGCAGCGGGCGGATGATGTGCGGCGCGTTGGCCCACAGCAGCTCGCGCTCGCTGAGCGCCTCGCGCACCAGGCGGAACTCGTAATGCTCCAGATAGCGCAGTCCGCCATGGATCAGCTTGGTCGACCAGGACGAGGTGCCGCTGGCGAGGTCGTTCATTTCCGCCAGGCAGACGGAATAACCCCGTCCGACCGCGTCGCGGGCGATGCCGCATCCGTTGATGCCGCCGCCGACGACGAGCAGGTCGAAATCGGCAGCCTGGCCTGAAGCAGTCATTTCGCGTGGCCTCCCGGGCCGTCCTCGCGCTCCGTGTCGCGGCGATCGGTGTCCCCGTCGCCGGCGATCTCGATGCGCACGCCGTGCTCCCGGCAGATCTCGACCACCGGCTCGGGAGGAGCCTTGTCGGTGACGAAGATGTCGATCTGGGAGATATGGGCGATGCGCACCGGGGCGCTGCGTTCGAATTTCATGCTGTCGGCGACGAGGATCGTCTGCCGGGCATGGGTGATGATCTCGCGGGCGACGCGCACCTCGCGGAAGTCGTAGTCGAAGATCGTCCCGTCCGGATCGATGGCCGAGGCGCCGATCAGCGCGTAGTCGACCTTGAACTGGCGGATGAAGTCGGCCGCCGCCTCGCCGACGATGCCGCCGTCCGAGGCGCGGACCTGGCCGCCGGCGATGATCACCTCGACGGCCGGCGCCGCCCGCAGGATGTTGGCGACGTTGATGTTGTTGGTGATCGCCATGATGCCGTCGTGCTGGCGCAGCGCCCTCGCCACCTGTTCGGTGGTGGTGCCGATGTTCAGCATGATCGAGGCATTGTCGGGAATGAGGCTGGCCGCCCGCAGGCCGATCCGCCGCTTCTCCTCGGCCGCGAGCTGGCGCCTTGCGTCATAGGCATAGTTGGCGATGCCCGACGGCAGCACGGCGCCGCCATGCACCCGCTGCAGCATGCCGCGCTCGCACAGCTCGTTGAGGTCCTTGCGGATGGTCTGCGGCGTGACGTCGAACTCGGTCGAAAGGCCGTCGACATCGACCCGCCCGGCGCGCCGCGCGCGGTCCAGTATCTCGGATTGACGGGGAGTTACGGATCCATGCCGGACCTTTCGCTTTTTTTCGCTCTCGATGCGGACGCCGGCAGCGTCGGGTGCGGCAACGAAGAACGGGCCAAGTCCGCTCCGAAACCTCCCAAGTTTTGCCCTCCCCCACGGGGATCTGGCAAGTTCATTTTCGGATTGACGTTCATTTTTTTCGTTTTACCCCTGCGCCCGATGGCTGGGGCGCGCCTTGTGACGCCCTGCGACTCGTCCGATGATCGAAGCTGGTGAAATCCACGCGGAGCACGGACATGGCAGAAGGCGCGGGATCGGCGCTGCTGCGGGCGGCGCTGGCGGGAGCTGTCGCGGTCGCATCGGGAGCGGCGGCCGGGCCGGCTGCGGCCGATGGCTGGCAGAGCGCGCAGCAGATCGCCGCGATCTGCAAGGTGGAGCCGGAGGCCAACCCGGTCGCCGTCACCTTCTGCCTCGGCTATCTGCAGGGAACGCTCGACGCTTTCTGATGGGGCGGGCCAATTGCATGCCGCAAGGGGTCGATGCGAACGGCTTGCGCCGGATCCTGCTGGAGCATGTCGCCCGCCATCCGGACAGGCTGGCGGTCAGCGGCCCGTTGCTGGTCTACGACGCCTTCGCTGAGGCCTGGCCTGCCTGCGCCCACATGCCCCGGCTTGCGGCGAGCGGCCCCTCGGCGAGCGATACGGGGCGCTAAAACGCAAAACGCGCCGGCGGGGCCGGCGCGTTGCGAAGTCTTGTAAAGGATCTGGCTTGAGGCGTCAGGCGACGGCCCGGGCCAGCGCGCACTGCGACCACAGCGACTCGATCGAGCGCACCAGATGGTCGATGTCGCCGTCGCTGTGCATCGGCGAGGGGGTGATGCGCAGCCGCTCCAGGCCCTTCGGCACCGTCGGATAGTTGATCGGCTGGATGTAGATCCCGTAGGTGTCGAGCAGGATGTCCGAGATCATCTTGCACTTGACCGGATCCTTCACCATCACCGGAACGATGTGGCTCGGATTGTCCATGTGCGGGATGCCGGCGGCATCGAGCTTGCGGCGCAGCGTCGCCACCCGGTTGCGGTGGCGCAGGCGCAGGGCCTCGCCGTCGGCCGACTTGAGGTATTTGATCGAGGCGCAGGCGCCGGCGGCCAGGGCCGGCGGCAGCGCGGTGGTGAAGATGAAGCCGGAGGCGAAGGAGCGTACGAAGTCGCACAGGGACTCGGAGGCGGCAATGTAGCCGCCCATGACGCCGAACGCCTTGCCGAGCGTGCCCTCGATCACCGTCAGGCGGTCCATCAGGCCCTCGCGCTCGGCAATGCCGCCGCCGCGCGGACCGTAGAGGCCGACCGCATGCACCTCGTCGAGATAGGTCATCGCGCCGTACTTCTCGGCGACGTCGCAGATTTCCTTGATCGGCGCGATGTCGCCATCCATCGAGTAGACGGATTCGAAGGCGACGAGCTTCGGCCGGCCCGGCTCGATCTCGGCGAGCTGACGCTCCAGGTCGGCGACGTCGTTGTGCTTCCAGATCCGCTTTTCGGCGCGCGAATGACGGATGCCCTCGATCATCGAGGCATGGTTCAGCGCGTCGGACAGCACCACGCAGCCCGGAAGGTGCGCGGCGAGCGTGCCGAGCGCGGCCCAGTTGGACACGTAGCCGGACGTGAACAGCAGGGCGGACTCCTTGCCGTGCAGGTCGGCCAGCTCACGCTCGAGCAGCACATGATAGTGGTTGGTGCCGGAAATGTTGCGGGTGCCGCCGGCGCCGGCGCCGCAGCGCTCGATCGCCTCGTGCATCGCATCGGTCACGACCGGCTGGAGGCCCATGCCGAGATAGTCGTTGGAGCACCACACCGCGACTTCATGAGAGCCGTTCTGCGTGTAGCGGGTCGCGCGGGGGAAATTGCCCGTCTGACGCTCGAGATCCGCGAAAACCCGGTAGCGGCCTTCCTTGTGCAGTCCTTCGATCTTGTGTCGAAAGAAGCTCTCGTAATCCATTCCGGCCTCCGGACCTCTTGCGGGGGTGCTGACAGCAACTATGCGTCGATTCATACGAGGTTTCAAATACTCGCAAATTAGTCTCGTTCCAACCTATAACCGATGGCGCGGCTGCGTGAATTGGGAATATGCCGAATGGGCGTTTCGACGCAGGCAGACCCTTTCCGTCCAGGAGGTTTGCGGTCTTTCGCTCAAGCCGGAACGCATCCGGCTGCAGGCCCGGCTTTGCCCGCAGGCGTTGCCCATATGCAAGGCCGGCCGGCGAAAACGGTGCGGTCCGCGCTCCGGCCTCCCTTGTCGCTTGCACCGCGCGCCCGGCTTCGCCATAACCCGCGGGCGCACGGCACCTGCCATGCGCCGCATCCTGCGATCGACCCGAGGTCCAAACTGGGGGACAGTCATTTGACCGAGTTTCAGCCGCGCGTTTTCTCCGGCGTCCAGCCTACCGGCAACCTGCATCTTGGCAACTATCTCGGCGCCATCGCGCGCTTCGTGCCGCTGCAGGACGAGATGCCGGCGATCTATTGCGTCGTCGACCTGCATGCGATCACAGTCAAGCACGATCCCGCGCTCCTCGCCGGGACGACGCGCGAGGTGACCGCCGCCTATCTGGCCGCAGGCATCGACCCGAAGAAGGCGATCATCTTCAACCAGAGCCAGGTCCGCGAACATGCGGAGCTTGCCTGGATCTTCAACTGCATCGCCCGCATCGGTTGGCTGAGCCGCATGACCCAGTTCAAGGAGAAGGCGGGCAAGAACCGGGAGAATGCCTCGGTCGGCCTGTTCGCCTATCCGACGCTGATGGCGGCCGACATCCTAGCCTATCGCGCGACGCATGTGCCGGTCGGCGACGACCAGAAGCAGCATCTGGAGCTGACCCGCGACATCGCGCAGAAGTTCAACAACGACTTCGCGGACCAGATCAAGGAACTGGGCCTCGGCATTCCCAACCCGACGCCGAGCCCGGAACTGCCGGACGAGCTGTTCTTCCCGCTGACCGAGCCGATGATCGCCGGGCCGGCGACCCGGATCATGAGCCTGCGCGACGGCACCAAGAAGATGTCGAAGTCGGATCCGTCGGACCTGTCGCGCATCAACCTGCGCGATTCCGCCGAGGAGATCGCCAAGAAGATCCGCAAGGCCAAGACCGATCCGGAGCCGCTTCCCAGCGAGATGGATGGTCTTGCCGAGCGTCCCGAGGCCGCCAACCTCGTCGGCATCTATGCCGCCCTGTCGGGCAAATCGAAGGACGCGGTGCTGTCGGAGTTCGCCGGCCAGCCGTTCTCGATCTTCAAGCCGGCGCTCGCCGATCTTGCGGTCGACAAGCTGGCGCCGATGACCGGCGAGATGAACCGCCTGCTCGCCGATCCCGGCCATATCGACGCGGTGCTGCGCGATGGCGCCGGCCGTGCGTCGGAGATCGCCGGACCGGTGCTGCGCGATGCCCGTCGCATCATGGGCTTCCTGGAGGGCCGCTGAGCCGGCATCGCCAGCAGCTTCTCCTTCAGGAGTGTTTCGGGCCGCGGACATCGTCTGCGGCCCTTTTCATATGTGCCGGCCCCCGGCGCAGTCGTCCCGGCCCAGTCGTTCGGGCAGCGGGCTTGTCTTCCGGGCCCGTGCGGGTCTAGTGTTCGGATCGAACAAAAGAGGAACGGGGTTTCTGAGGATGAGCGGGCAACGCATCCAGCTCGACCAGCCGCTGGTCGACGGCCGGCAATCGGAGACGGCCTTGCGGGTTTGGCGCGGGGCCGCGCGCCTGTTGCGGCAGCTGCGGTTTGCCTGCGTCGGCGAGCTGACGCTGGCCTCGGGCCGGCGGGCGGACATCGCCGCCATCGGACCCAAGGGCGAGATCTGGATCGTCGAGGTGAAGTCGTCGCTGGCGGACTTGCGCGCCGACAGCAAGTGGCCGGACTACCGCCTGCATTGCGACCGGCTGTTCTTCGCCACCCATGCCGACGTGCCGGCGGACGTCTTTCCGCCGGATGCCGGGCTCATTCTGTCCGACGGGTTCGGTGCGGAAATCCTGCGCCAGGCGCCCGAACACCGCCTGCCGGCCGCGACCCGCAAGGCGGTGCTTCTGAGATTCGCGCAGTCCGCCGCCCTGCGGCTTCACGACCTGCACGATCCCGACGCGCGGGCGGCAACCGGCTACGGTCTGCTTTGAAGGCCCCCCAAGAAGGACCAGAGGGAGGGATCACAGCGAAGGGGCCGCGGGAAGGATCAGCGCGGGGCGCGCTTGGCGAGGATCCGCTGCAGCGTCCGGCGGTGCATGTTGAGCCGCCGGGCCGTCTCCGAGACGTTGCGGTCGCACAGTTCGTAGACGCGCTGGATATGTTCCCACCGCACCCGGTCGGCCGACATCGGGTTTTCCGGCGGCGGCGCCTTCTCCTCGCCTTCCGACAGCAGGGCGGCGAGCACGTCGTCCGCGTCCGCCGGCTTCGCCAGATAATCGACGGCGCCCAGCTTCACGGCGGTGACGGCGGTGGCGATGTTGCCGTAGCCGGTCAGGATCACCACCCGCGCATCCGGCTTGCGGGTGCGGATCGCCTCGACCACGTCGAGGCCGCTGCCGTCCTCCAGCCGCATGTCGACAACCGCATAATCCGGCGCATCGGCCTGGATCGCCTCCAGCGCCTCGCGCACGCTGTCCGCGGTCACGGTGGTGAAGCCGCGCTTCTCCATCGCCCGCGCCAGCCGCTGCTGGAACGGGCGGTCGTCGTCCACGATAAGCAGATTGCCCTCAACGACGCTGTCCGTTCCCGACTGCTCACTCATCGCACCGTCCCGTTCGTTCTGCCGCCATGCCGTCCGCCGGCGGATCTCTTTAGACCTTTTATAAGTGCGTTTCGCCTGCGGGCAAATCTGGCGGCCGGGTTGCTCCTGCGTCATTTGCACTCGCGCCCAGGTGCCACGGGGACCGGCCGTCGCGCGGCCAGGCGATGCGCACCACGGCGCCGCGTTCCGGCGGCGGGCGGTTGCGCAGGCGCAGGTCCGCGCCCGTGCGCTCCAGCAGCGTCTTGGCGATGAAGAAGCCGAGGCCCAGCCCGCCGCCGGTCTGGCCCTGGCCCGGCCGGCCGTCGCGGGCCCCGCGCGCGGTGACATAAGGTTCGCCGAGCCTGGCCATCACGTCGGGCGAAAAGCCCTGGCCGTCGTCGGAGATTTCCAGCAGCACCTGCGTGCCCGTCCAGCGGGCGGAGACCGTCACCGTGGTGTCGGCGAAGTCGACGGCGTTTTCCAGCAGATTGCCGAGCCCGTAATACATGGCCGGATTGCGCCGGGCCATCGGCTCGTCGCCCTCGCCCTGGATGTCGATGCAGATGCGCGCGCCATAGGCCCGGGCCGGCTCCACCACCTGGTCGATCATGTGCGACAGCTTCTCGCCGCGGAAATGCTGGTCGCGGTCGTCGGACAGCGAGGAGAGCTTGGAGAGGATCTCGCGGCAGCGCTCGGCCTGCGACAGGATCAAAGCCAGCTCCTCCTTCAAGGTCTCCGCGGACAGAGGGTTCTTCTCGTCGGCAAGGTCGCGTACCAGCTCCTTGGCCGACAGGTAGACGGTGGCGAGCGGCGTGCCGAGCTCGTGCGCGGCCGCCGCGGCCAGCCCGTCGAGGGCGTGGAGGTGCTGCTCGCGCGCCAGCACCAGCTCGCTGGCGGTCAGGGCGTCGGAGAGCTGGCGCGCTTCCTCGGCGACGCGGAACGCATAGATGCTCATGAAGGCCAGCGAACAGACCAGCGCGATCCACAGGCCGATCGCATAGACCGGCGGCAGGCGGAAGGTCTGGCCCTCCGGCCAGGGCAGCGGCAGGTGAAAGGTCGCGATCAGCGTCGCGATCACCGCGGCGAGCAGGCCGAGATAGAGAGTGTTGCGGGCCGACAGGCCGGCGGCCGACACCATGACCGGCGCCAGCAGCAGGAAGACGAAGGGATTGCCGAGACCGCCTGTCAGATAAAGCAGGCCGCCGAGCTGCATCAGGTCGTAGGCGAGCTGCAGCGCCGCATAGCGCTCCGACAGGCGCTGCGACTGGGGCGAGCGGACCTTGAGAAAGATGTTGAGCCAGGCCGAGGCGGCGACCAGCGCGGCGCAATAG
>JACADM010000015.1_pt1:15000-59279 | contig 59279 bp, 56 predicted proteins | sample 7512371 | NCBI WGS metagenome assembly JACADM01 (sample SAMN14389041, study PRJNA612141) | algae metagenome | isolation source: non-axenic algae culture | place: India: Navi Mumbai | collected 2017-01
CGCCAATGGTACTGCGTCTCAAGACGTGGGAGAGTCGGTCGCCGCCAGGCCCGCAAAGCGCAAAAAACAATCCTCTACAAAAAACCAAACATCCGCGGGGTGGAGCAGCCCGGTAGCTCGTCAGGCTCATAACCTGAAGGTCGCAGGTTCAAATCCTGCCCCCGCAACCAAATTCCTCGACAATTCGAATGCCACACAGCCCGGTCCAAGCCGGGCTTTTTGCGTTTTTAGGACTTCGAACGCTCTCTCTTCCGCAACAACGCTCGAAAAGCACAGTCAGCTACCGCTGCCGTGCAGCTCGGCGCGGCCGATAGAGTTGCCTCCGCGCATGCCGGTGCATGTCAGGCGCGCGGACTTCCTCCCTGGAGAAGGCGGCGTTGATCGAGGGCCGATGCCCTCGGGCGTAACATATCCCCTGATGCACACTCCTCCGAAAGAGCAAGGACGGCCAAGTTCTGTGGTGGGCTTCAGCCGCTTCCATGACGGGTTTCCGGGTCTGACACGCCGCGACTTATGCCTGAACGGCAAAGCCGGCCGGCGAGGCGCTCAGCGGCGTCCGTCGACGCTGTCCTCCAGCAGCTCGATCTGGATCTGCTGCAGTTCGGCCAGTTTCTCCCACTGGCGGGCCAGCTGGTGATCGATCTTCTCATGCAATTGCCGGATTTCCAGTTCCGACTTCAGGTTCACGCGATAGTCGTTTTCCGCCCGAAGCCTGTCCTTCGCCTCCTGTCGGCGCTGGCTCATCATGATGACCGGTGCCTGCAGCGCCGCGAGACACGACAACACAAGATTGAGCAGGATGAACGGGTAGGGGTCGAACGGCTTGCTGCCCAGGAACAGCAGGTTGGCGGCCATCCAGATCAGAAGGATGGCGACGAAGGACATGATGAAGGTCCAGCTCCCGCCGAATTGCGCGACCTTGTCGGCGAGCCGTTCGCCGGTGGTCGCCTGAGCTTCCACATCGTCTTCCGTGTTGCGGGAGATCGTCTGCCCGGCTTCCAGGCTTTCGATGACCTGCCGGTCGAGCGCGTCCAGCTCGCCGCGCTCGTTCTTCAGCAAGGTCTCGACATAGAGCCGCCGGAACCGCGCAAGGTCGGGCTTGCAGATGAACTTGCCTTCGCCCCAGCCCGGCGCCTCGGGCGAAATGAGCTCCGAGACGCCCGGCCGGACGGAAATCCAGGACCGCAGGCGGGACCTTGGAAAGCTTTGTCCGCAAACGTGGCAGGGGATGTTGGCGTCGTGTTTCTTCATGTCACCCTGGTGTCGATCGCGCGGCCGAGCATGATCAGCGACAGGCCGCTGGAGAGAAAATTCACACCCATCAGCAGACCGAGCATCCAGCGGGCCGTGCCGGGCCAGCCGATCAGGATCACGAGCCCAATGATCAGCGAGCACACGCCGCTGAAGATCAGCCAGCCCCAATTGGCCAGATGCGAGGAACTGCGCAGGCCGAAGATGATGGAGAGAATTCCCTCCATCAGGAAAGAGATCATCATCAAGATGGTGAGGGCCGCAACCCCCGCAACCGGGAAGATCATGAAGACGATGCCGGAAAGCAGCAAGAGCCCGAAGACCGCGGCGGCATAGCGCCACTCGGGTGCGGGCTGCATCTCCCACGCGAACCAGAGGCCGACGCCGCCCCACAGGGCGAATATCGTGGCGACGAGCAGCTCTGCCGTGAGGGTCGCGAGGGTGGGGAGAAGAATGGCGAGGACGCCGATCGCGGCGAAGGCCGCCCCGACGAGGGTCAGGCGGCGGGTGTCTTGCTGCGGGGCTGCGACCCCGCGCGCCGAGACGGCTTTCGTGGTCATGGTCGTTCCTCCGGGCGGTCCGGTCCTGTCGGCCGGATACAGTGCGGTGATACGCGCGCCGATGTCCCTGGACTTCGCGCGAACCTTACATTCGTGACAGGAATGCCGGCAGACTGTCGGGTGAGCCGATATCGATGTACCGTCCTGCGGAACAGAGGCCGCATCCCATGAAGATCCTGCTTGCCGAAGACGATGCCAAGATGGCGGAATACATCGTCGCCGGGCTGACCGAGAACGGTCACGGCGTCGATCACGTCACGGATGGGCGCGATGCGCTGAGTTACTGCCTTCACTACGATTGCGACCTGGCGATCCTCGACCGGATGATGCCGGGAATGGACGGCCTGTCGGTGCTCAAGGCGCTGAGGGCCGCCGGGAACAATGTGCCTGTGCTGTTCCTGACGGCGATGGGACAGGTGGACGATCGGGTCGAAGGCCTGTCGGCGGGCGGGGACGACTATCTGGCGAAGCCGTTTCACTTCTCCGAACTGCTGGCCAGGATCGGCGCGGTCGTCCGGCGGCGGCAGGAAACCTCGGCAGAACAGGTCCTGAAGGTGCACGACCTGACGCTCGACCTGCTGGCGCGCACCGCGCGGCGGCAGGGGGCCGTGATCGAATTGCACACCAAGGAATTCAACATGCTCGAAATCCTGATGCGCAATGCCGGCCGCGTCGTGACCCGCACGATGCTGCTGGAACGTGTCTGGAACTTCAATTTCGAGCCGAACACCACCGTGGTGGAAACCCACATGAGCCGCCTGCGTGCGAAGATCGACAAGCCGTTCGATGTCGGCCTGATCCACACGATCCGCAACAGCGGGTACTCGATACATGGACCGCGGTGACATTCTTTCCGGGTCCGCCTTCACGGCGGTCCTGCGCTCGGCGGTCGTTTTCCTGCTGGTCCTCGTTTCGGTCGGCTGGGCGGCGCTGACCTATGTCGAAACCAATCTGCTGACGCAGTACCGGGCGGACGTGAAGGAGCGCTGGGATATCCTCGCGGCCGATCATGAGGCCGAAGGCCCCGACCACGTGGTGGACACCATCCGCCATGTCCGGACGCTTCACGATTCCGGCGCACGGGCGCTGGCGATCTTCGATGGCGGCGGATATCTGGCGGGAAACATCAGGACCCGGCCGCCCGGAGACGGGTTTCAGATAGGCCCGCTGGATCATGAGAGCGCGCCGCCTCCGGGGAACGCCGGCGAATTCGTCTATTATGCCGGCGAACTGGGCGGGCGCTGGCTGGTGGTCGGCCAGCGGCTCGACATGCTGCACCGGACGCGGGCGGCCTTCGTGCAGACGCTGGCGTTGACGGGGTTCATCGTCGTCCTGTCGATGCTGTCGCTCGGATATTTCCTGAGCTGGCAGAGCCTTGTCCGGCTGCGTGAAATCGAGGCGACGCTGGAGCGCGCAAGCGAAGGCGATGTCTCCGCGCGCATTCCCGACACGGGAGGAACGACGCAGATCGACCGGCTGGCGCGGGAGATGAACCGGCATCTCGACCGGTCCTCGCGCTTGATGACGACCACCCGAAACACGGCCGCCGCGGTCGCCCATGACCTGAAATCGCCGCTCGGCCGCGCGTTCCTGGCGCTCGGCCGCGCGCAGGACAAGCTGGAGGCCGGGGCGGATCCTCGAGATGCGCTGCTCGATGCCGAGAGCGATCTGGAGCAGATGCGCGGCATTTTCGCGACCTATCTCCAGCTCTCGCGGATCGAGGCCAATACGGACAGCGCGACGTTTGGCGCGGTCGGGCTGGGCGCGCTGGTGCGCGATCTTGCCGAAACCTGCGCCCTCGTGGCCGAGGACGCCGGACAACGCCTGACGGCGCATCTGGACGATGCGGACGACTACGAGATGCGGGGCGACCCGCAGATGCTGCAGCAACTCGTGCTGAACCTGGTGCAGAACGCGATAAACCACGGGCCGCAGGGAAACGAGATCTGCCTGGAACTCGCTCGCCGCGGGCCCGACATCGAGCTGGTGGTGGCCGACAGGGGCCCGGGCATACCCGAAGAGGCGCGCGAGGCGGTGTTCCAGCCGTTTCACCGGCTGGACCCGAGCCGCACCAAACCGGGCACCGGGCTGGGGCTGGCCCTGGTTCGCGCCATCGTCGAGCGTCATGGCGGCACCATCGCCCTGCACGACCACGCTCCCGGACTGCGGGTGGAGATCGGCTTTCCCGCGTCGACGTGATCTGCGGAGCGCGAGCTCGCGCGGGTGCGGCATGGCGCTATGAATAATAATTCCGACCCTTGATGTCACACCTTGTGCGGCCGCGTCGTCTACAGGGCAGCGCCGGCTGATGGCGCACATCCAAGGAGACGACCATGAACGAGACCGTGCGTCTCAACTGGCACGAAGTGGCCCCCGCCGGAGCCAAGGCGCTGTTCGGTGTGCATCACTACGTCACGCACGCCACCAATCTGCCCGAGGAACTCATCCATCTGGTGTTCCTGCGCGTTTCGCAGATCAACGGCTGCGCCCATTGCATCGACCTGCACACCCGCGACCTGCTGAAGACCATGGCGGCCGACAAGGTCGCCTTGATCCCGGTCTGGGAAGAGGTGCCGCATCTTTTCTCCGAACCTTACCGGGCCGCGCTGGCCTGGGCCGAGGAGGTGACGCTGGTCAGCGAGACCCGTGCGTCGGATCAGGCCTATGCGGCTGTTTCGGCCGTTTTCGATCCCAGGGACTTGGTCGATCTGACGATCGCGATTGCCGCGATGAACGCTTTCAATCGGCTGGGCGCTCCCTTCCGGCTGCCGGTCAGGGCGCAGCCCTGAAGACATGCGGAAAGCCGGCCTGGCTCAATGCGCCACGGCCGGCGCCGCGCGTTTCGCGGGACGTTGCAGGACCAGGATCACCGGCAGCATCAGGAAGGCGGCCATGCCGGTCAGCAGGAACGCATCCTGGAAGGCGAGCATGCTGGCCTGCTGCTGGACCTGCTGTGCCAGTTGCGCCGCGCCGGCCGGGGAGGAGGGCTCGAGGCCGAGCGGCGCGAGATACTGGCGCGCCGCCAGATTGAACGGCGTGATCCCGGCGGACAGGGTCGCGTAATGGAACTGCATCCGGCTTGCGACCTGCCAGCCGACCAGGGCGATGCCGACCGACGATCCGATCGAGCGTGTCACGCCGTAGATGCCGGAGGCTTCATCCTGCTTGTCCGGGCCGATGTTCTGGAAGGCCAGCGTCGACATCGGCACGAAGAACAAGCCCATGCCGAGGCCCGACACCACCCCGGGCCAGGCGAGATTCCAGAAGCCGGCGTCGAGATTGAGAAGCGCCAGCATGACATTGCCCGAGCCGGTCAGGACCAGGCCGACCGCGAGCAGCTTGCGGGGGTCGAACCGGTTGACCAGCACCGCGCCGGTCAGGACCATGGAGAAGCCGGCGGCAATGCCGCGCGGAATGAAGAGGTAGCCCGCGTCCAGCACCGGATAGCCGAGCAGGCCTTGCACGAACAGCGGCAGGATGGCGATGGAGCCGAACATCGCCACGCCGAACCCCATGATCGCGACGTTCGCGGCGGCGAAGCTGCGGTCCCTGAAGATCGAGAAGTTGATGATATTGTCGCTCTTGCCGTAGCCCCGGACGACGAAGGTGACACCGCAGATCAGGACGGACAGCGCCGCGATCTGGATCAGCCGGGACGCGAACCAGTCGCGTGTCTCGCCAAGGTCCAGCATCAGCTGCAGCGAGCCGATGGCGCCGACCATCAGCGCAAGACCGAGCCAGTCGACCGTGATCCGCTTGGTGTCTTCGCGTTTCAGCTCGCCCGAGATCATGATCAGCGCGAAGGCGGCAATCGGCAGGTTCACGTAAAAGACCGCGCGCCACGAGAAATACTCGGTCAGCAGCGCGCCGAGCGTCGGGCCGAGCACCGGTGCGACCACGACCCCGAGGCCGAACAGCGCCATGGCCTGGCCCCGCTTCTCCTTCGGAAAGCTGTCGAACAGGATGGATTGCGACAGCGGGATCAGGAAGGCGCCGAAGATGCCCTGGCCGAGCCGGCAGGCGACCATGATCTCGACGCTCCAGGACACGCCGCACAGCGCGGAGAAGCCGGCGAAGCCGAGGATCGCCGTGGTGATCAGGCGCCGCCTGCCGATCATGCGGACGAAGAAGCCGGTTAACGGCATCACCACGACCGAGGCGACGATGTAGCTGGTCAGTATCCAGACGGTCTGATCGTTGGTGATCCCGAAAGCCGCCTGGATCTGGGGCAGGGCCACGTTCACGATGGTGCTGTCCAGCACCTCCAGCACGGCGGTGAGGACGACGGCGAGGACGATGGTCCAGCGGACGGCCGCACGGGCATCCGCTCCGTTGTGCGCGCCCGTGTCCTCCGCGGCCATTATTTTGCGTCCACGGAAGAGGTGTCGACCGTGACGGTCGTGCTGGCCCCGACCCGGAGCTGCAAGGCAGTGTCACCCGGCTCCGCGTCGAGACGGATGCGCACGGGGAACCTCTGCGTCACCTTCACCCAGTTGCCGGTCGCGTTCTGCGCCGGAAGCAGGGAAAACACCGCGCCCGATCCCGCGCCGATGCTCTCCACGGTGCCGGTCAGCGAGAGGCCGGGATACATGTCGATGGCGATCTCGACCGGTTGTCCGGGCCGCACGCGGTCGAGATCGGTCTCCTTGAAATTGGCATCGATCCACCAGGCGCTGTCCTCCACCAGCGAGAAGAGCGGTGCATTCTCGGTCACCAGAGCACCGGGACGCAGGTCGATATTGGCGATCCAGCCGGAGACCGGTGCAACCACACGCGAGCGTTCGAGGTTGATGCGCGCCAGGGTCAGCTTGGCGAGGGCCGCGCGGACGGCGGCATTGTCGTCGCCGGGCACGCCGGCCTGCTTTCGCGCCGCATCGACCGCCGACTGGCTCGCCTCGACCGCGGCCTGGGCCTGGTCCCGGGCGGCCGTCGCCTGATCCAGCGACGCCTGCGAAATGTCGCCGAGCGCCCTCAGCTTGCTGGTCCTGTCGAAGGCGATCTGGGCCTCCGTCAGGGCGGCCTGGGCGCTTTGCAGTCGTGCCTCGGCGGCCGACAGGTTGGAGACCAGCGCTCCCGCATTCTGGCGCGCGAGTTCGTATTCCGCCTGCGCGGCCTCGAACTCCGCATCGAGTTCGGCGGTGTCGATCTGGAACAGCACGTCGCCGGCGGAAACGTGCTGGTTCTCGCTGACGCCGACGCTCGCGATCTGCCCCGCCACTTGCGGCGAGATGGTCAGGATGTTCGCCCGCAGATAGGCATCGTCGGTGGAGGGATAGACCTTCTCGTGCTGCCACCAGAACCAGAGCCCGAGACCGATCGCGACAACGGCGGCAAGCAGGACAAGTGTCTTAACGTGCTTCATGTTTACGGGGCCTTTGGCTGAAGAAGCTCGCGCATGGGTGGTCACGACAATTCAGAGATATCCATGCGGCCGGTCAAGAACAGATGCTGCCGAACGGGAGGGAAAGCGAAGGGCTGCGCCGCGACGGGCTCCGGGCCGGAGACCGCCGCGGCACAGCCGAAAGATGCTGCTGCGGGTCAGTTCATGTACCAGCCGTGGCTGACGACCAGCGACTGCCCGGTCAGCGCGTTCGTGGGGAAGGCGGCGAAGAGATAGGCCACCTCCGCAACATCCTCGATCGTGGTGAACTGCTGATCCACCGTATCGCCGAGCATGACGCGGTTGACGACCTCCTCCTCGGAGATGCCGAGGTCGCGGGCCTGCTCCGGGATCTGCTTCTCGACCAGCGGCGTCTTCACGAAGCCCGGGCAGATGACATTGGCGCGCACGCCGTGTGCCGCACCTTCCTTCGAGAGCACGCGCGCAAGGCCGAGAAGACCGTGCTTGGCGGTGACATAGGCGGACTTCAGCGGCGAGGCTTCCTTGGAATGGACGGAGCCCATGAAGATGATCGTGCCCGACCCCGCCTTGTACATGTGCGGCAGGCAGGCCTTCGTCGTCAGGAACGCACCGTCGAGATGGATCGACAGGAGCTTCTTCCAGTCCGAGAACGGAAACTTCTCCATCGGATGCACGATCTGGACGCCGGCATTGGAGACCAGGACGTCGATCCGGCCCCATTCCTTCACCACCTTGTCGATGCCGGCATTGACCTGGGCCTCGTCGGTGACGTCCATCTGGACCGCCATCGCCCTGCCCGGGCCCTGGGCGGTCAGTTCGTCCGCAGCCTTCTGCGCCGCGTCGAGCTTGAGATCGGCGATGACGACCTTTGCGCCGTCGGCGACGTAGCGCTTGGCGATGCCGTGGCCGATGCCGCTGGCGGCGCCGGTGACGATGCAGACTTTGTCCTTCAGGGTCATGATGAGCGTCCTCTTGTACGCAGTTGCGGGGAGTGGGCGGGTCAGGCGAGATAGTCGTGGACGACTTCGCCAAGGCCGAGGGTCAGGTCGGCGACCAGGTGCACAGCGGAGACTACTTCGATCACCGGAAGATCGGCGACGGGGGCAAGCGCATGGTGGAAGAGCTGCAGCCGTGCCGGACCTTCCCAGGCACCCTTCAGCGTCACGTCGGTGGTGAAGTAGCGCACCAGCTCGCAGATCCGCGGCGTGCAGTCGACATGCGGAATGATCTTGAGCAGAAAGTTCGGCGCGTCGAGCGATCGCAGCACCGTGTCGTGATCGAGTTCGCGGTGCTTGTACCCCATCGTCCCCGTCGCCACGCGGATGCCGCCCATGTCCAGCGTGCCGACGAGCGTGTCCTTGATCACGGTGAGCGACGGGTCGGCCAGCTTCTTGGGAAAGCCCCAGATTTCGCGCCCGCCGGCGATCGGGGCCTCGTCGTTGAGATACATGGAATGCGAATAGCTGCCGGCGATGCCGTCGAGCGTGACGGGGATGACCTGGCCGCTTTCCGTATAGTCGCCGAAGCCGGTGGAGTCGGGCATGCGAATGAACTCGTATTTCACCAGCAGCTCGGGAATCTGCAGCGGTTCGGGCACCAGGCGGCGCAGGATGTCCGGATCGGTGCGATAGGTGATGGTGAAGAACTCGCGATTGACGAACCGATAGGGCCCCTTGGGATAGGAGGGGCTGGTGAGCGGCATAGCGAATGCGCGCTCGGCGACGTCTTTCGTTCTCATGTCCGTCTCCTCATGCGTTCCTGGCGCCCAGATCGAAGATCTGAAGGCCGTCTTTGCCGATCTCGCGGCTTTTCCATTTTCCGTGCGCGAGGGTGCGCTTCACGTCGTTGGTGCCGGCAGCCCAGTGCTCCGTCATCGACAGGCGCGAGAACTCGTAGTCCTTGGAGTTGCTCTCGAACCCCTCCTTCCGGTGGATGAGATGCACCAGCGTGACCGGGCAGTCCGGGCCGGCGCCCCGCAGAAGGGCCAGGTCCGGATCCGAGCGCAGGGCGGCCGGCAGCTTTTCCGCCAGCCTGTCCGCAGCGGCGCGCAAGGCGTGCAGGTGCTTGAACCTGTCCGTCGTCAGCCGGGTGCGACTGGAATAGCGGATGTCCTTCTCGCGCTGCTGCACATCGGCGATGTCGCCCGGCAGCTCGCCCCTGGCATTGAACAGGTCGATCTGGAAGATGCAGAGCGTTTCGGTGCCTGCATTCTCCATGACGTATTGGAGCGGCGTGTTCGATACGAGGCCGCCGTCCCAATAGAACCGTCCGTCGATCTCGACCGGAGGAAAGCCCGGCGGCAGCGCGCCGCTGGCCATGATGTGGCGCAGGTCGAGACGCATCTTCGCGCTGTCGAAATAGGTGAAGTTGCCCGTTTCGATGTCGGTCGCCCCGACGCTCAGACGTGGGCCCTTGTCGTTGAGATAGTCGAGGTCGACGAGCCGGCCGAGCGTGTCGAGCAGAGGCGAGGTGTCGTAGAAGCTCAGGGCCGGAGTGCTGCCGAAAGGCCACAGCGTCAGCGGCGCGCGGGGACGGAAGAAACCGGGCACGCCGGCCAACGTCACTTCCGCTGCCGCCAGTTCCGAATAGGTGCGCCGCGGCTGCGTGCCCCACAGGAAGGGCGTCACGGTCAGCTCGGAGGTTACTTCCTCCCAGAAAGACCGCAGCCTTTGCAGGCGGGCCTCCGGCGGGCTGCCGCAGATGATCGCGGCATTTATCGCGCCGATGGAAATGCCGGCCACCCAGTCCGGTGCAAGGCTGCTTTCGCTCAGCGTCTCGTAGGCGCCGGCCTGGTACGCACCCAGCGCGCCGCCGCCTTGCAACACCAGCACGTTTCGCTCTGCCTCGGGCATCTGCCGCCTCCTTCGTCGACGTGTCGTCGAGACTGAGATAGGCGGCCTGCCCGGCCTGGTCCTTGCTCGAAGCTTACAATTGCGACAGGTTCGCTGGCGTCTCCGGATCAGGCTACGCCTCGCGAGGGGGCGGCATCACTATCCCCGCCGCGGCACGCAGGCGAACCTGCGGGCTCCCAGCTTCCTGGCGACCGCCTGCCGGCCGCAGATGCACCTGCCGGCGCGCACCGTGCCGCCGCGGCAGACCACGCTTTGCCGTCTGGGGGCAGGGTTCACCCGGGAGGGCGGTCTGGTGGACGGATTCGTCCTTTGATCGCTTCGCACGGCCCGCTTCTTCTGGCAGGCGAAGGCGGTCTTGCCGATCTTCACCAGGTTGCGGTTGGGCCCGCAGCGGCATTTTCCGTTGGCGACCCGTCCGCCCCGGCAGACGATCTCCACCCGTCGGGGCGTCGGGTTGGTTCGCGCCGGCCGCTTCGGCTCGGGCGGCTTGGCGACCGCGATGCACTGATACGAGGCGCTGCCGGTCTGCCTGCGGATCTTGTTCTGGCCGCACTGGCAGGTGCCCCTGGCGATCCGGCCGCCGGAACAGACGAGACGCGGTTTCGGCGGTGTCGGATTGGTGCGGGCCGGCGTGGGCGCCCTGTCGGCTGCCCCATTGCCTGCCCTGTCGGGAGCACTCGGGGGGGCATGCGTCGGATTGGGGTCCGCGGTCAGCACGCCGACACCGCCGCCGACGGCAGGGTTCACCCGAGGTGCGGGTTTGGGAAGGTCGTGGCCGGGGTCTCGCTTGCTGCCGGTCAGGTCGCCGATGCCGCTGCTGTGGCCGGAGGCTTTCACGCACTGGAAGGTGCGGGCCGTGAAGGCATGGTCGATCGGGTCTCCGGGCGACACCGTCCGCAGCGTGCAGCCGGCCTCGATCGTGTCGGTAATGTCGAAATTGATCAGCGTCGCGGCGCGGTAGTGGCTGCTGGCGACCTGCTCGGGCTGGAGAACGCCGGAGAAATTGCCGAGCGCCCCGCAGTCCAGCGAGTAATGGATGTTGTCCGCCTTGGGCGCGTCGAACCGGACCAGCGCCTTCGCATCGCGCGGGCATGTGTTGCTCTGCGCGAGCGGGCCGTTGTCGATGAACTGGAAGTTACCCTGGAACGCGGCAATCTTCGGCGTGTTGTCGTCGTCGTCGGTGCCGCTCGGCGATGCCAGTCCGCCGCCGCCCGCCCCGGTGCATTGCAGGGTGATGTCCTTCCAGCCGGTCTCCTGGTTGAAGGTCTCGTTGACCAGGTCGCGCGCATTGAACTGGACGTTCGTCGTCCCGTCGACCTCGACCCAGCGCTCGTGAACGGCCCTGAAATAGCCGCCCTCGTGCTGGGCCTGTGCATCGACATCCTCGCTTGTAATGGCGCCGTCGCCGCGCTGTTCCCACAGCCTGAAGGACACCGGGCCTTCCTGGTTGGTCTCCAGTGTCACCCGCAGCTTGGCCTTCTTGCAGCGGGTGCCGGCCGTCGGCTCGGTATAAGCGTTGGAGTAGGTGGTCAGCGTCAGGTGGATGTCGTTGACCGTCATCGGGCCCTGGTCGAAGGCCAGATCCTGATCGTCCGGGGTCCTGGGCGTGTCCGTGCCGCTGGTCCGCGGAATGCCGCCGTCATCGCTCGGCGGCTTGGAATCGGGGACGGGGGGCTTCGAATTTTGGCCGAGGCACTCGATCTTGAGGCCAACGAAGCCGAAGGCGGTGGCCCGGCCGAAGTCGCCATAACCCTCGTATTCGTTCAGATAATAGGGAAAGCGTTTGCGACGCTTTTCCCTGGCATCGGCATGTATGGCCAGCGGCAGCGGGTAGCTGAAGCTGTGCCCTTGCTCGGTTTCGGTCCAATTGGCATTGCAGCGATTGACGATCGCCTGCTCGTCGGTTTGGTTCAGCCTCGTGAATTCGTCGATGAGGATGTTCGCCGGGCCGGAAACCGATGTTCTGGAGTCGATGATGGCTTCTATGGGGTTGGGCTGGTTGCCGTAGGCAGTCTTGATGTAGGTCGAGAAGATATCGCGAACCGCTCCATTGGTCAGATTGCGTCCGACGCGATAGAACTCGATATAGCCGCGTGACATCTTGATGGTGACATGGATGGGGATCGTTCGCGGATGATCGCTGATCCGGGTCCACATGCCGTTTTCCTGTTCGACGAGGATCGTCTCCACATTGAAACCACCGCTGATCTCGATGTTGTTGAATCGAGGTGGCTCCGCCGCCGCTGGCGTCGCCAGCGCACCTGCCGCGCACAGGAACAGGGCCGCGGGAGGCATCTTCCGGAGTATTTTCGAGACCAACGGGCGTTCGGCAGACATCGGCGCGTCCTCGCTATCCAGCGTTGCCGCGCGAGGATAGTGCGTGGCGAGGGCACGGGCTTGGGGGATGCGGCAGGGGTGAGAGCCGCGCCGCCCGGTATCAGACGGAAGGGGCCGCTGCTCCGAACCTGCGCACTTCCGACGGCGTCATCCTGTAGCGCCGGCGAAAGGCCTGATTGAACCACGACAGATCGCCGAAGCCGGACTGATAGGCGATGGCGGTGATGCTGTGGTGGGCGAGACGAGGATCGCAAAGCCGCTGGTGGGCTCGCTCCAGCCTGGCCGCGAGCACATGATCGGTGAAGTTCGCGCTGGACGCGTAAAACAGGTCGCGAACGGCGCGCGGCGACAGGCCGTGCCGGCCGGCGATCCAGTCCAGCGAGAGATCGGGATGGGCGAGATTGTTGCCGATATCTTCCTTGATGCGCGCCAGCTTGGCCGCCCGCGCGCTGTCCTTGGTCGCTTCCATGGCATCGCGGCCGGGGCCGATTGCCAGGATGAACAGGTCGGTCAGCGTTTTTCGGGCCTGCAGCAGCGCCTCGCCGCCGAGCGGCCCGATGTCGCTGGCGAGCGTCCTTGCATAGCCGCACAGGAGGTCGAGCGCGGCAGACTGCGGCACGCCGTTGTCGAGCGCATGGTCGAGATTGCCGACGGCCGCGGTGATCTGTGCGCGGGAAACGCAGATGACCTGGCTGTGGCTCTCCAGCGACCAGGCGCTGTATCTCTCCTCGTTGCCTCTCAGATGCGCCGGCCCTCCCGGCCCCACGGTCACTTCGTCGCGTCCATGACGACGGTCGTGCAGCCGCATCTGGATCGGGTGCCCCCCGCGATGGACCAGCAGGCACAGGTCGTCGTTTCCATCGAGCGCGACATGGGTTTTCTGGCGCATGTTCGCCATGCCGGACATCGTCTGGAAGCTGGCATAGGCGTTCGGCATGATGCGGAGCGAGAAGTCGAACGCCATTCGCTCGTTTTCGTGGCGATCCATGAAAAAGCTGATGCTCGGCTCGAGAGCTTCCAGCAGCCTGGCTATTTCGGACGGGCCAGCTTCCGTGAACGACAATCGATGAAAGCTGCCTACGGTCAAATCCGCTCACTCCAGCTAGAGTGCTGCCATGCCGTCATGACCGTCACCGGACGAGGGCGCCCGGTGGATCGGTGCAACAGGGGCAGGGTAACGCAGGGTTGTCCCTCCGGGCAATGATCGCGCGCGCCTGCCATGCGGACGGGGAGAGCCGCAGTCAGAAGCGGACGTTCAGCTTGAGGCTGGCCGTGTGATCCTGAAGCCCCGAGCCGACAAGCGCACCGTAGGCAAGGCCGAGCGTAGCGTTCTGCGTGAGCGCCACATCGAAGCCCGCGTCCAGCACCAGCGTGTCCTGCGCCAGCGGGACACCCGCGATGACGAAGGGAGCACCGCCCGAGGCGAAGGTGAGTTGCGATGTCGGGGTGCCGCCGAACGCATGCCGCCAGCCCACCGTGCCGCGCAGGGTGGCCTGCGTCCCGCCGAGGCTGACATCGCTCTCCGCCCGCAGACCGACCGTGGTGAAGGTCGCATCGACCGTGCTCGAGGCCGCCGTCAGGGCGGCAGCGCCGCCGGCCTCGGTGAAGCCGTCGGTGGACAGGCGCACATGGGCGAGATTGGCGAAGGGCTCGACACGGGCCATGCCTGCCTCGAAGCGGTAGCTCGCCTCGCCCCAGGCCTGCAGGGTGCGTGCGTCGTAGGACGCACTCAGACTGTCCGTGAACCCGGTGAAGGCGACCGAGCGGGACGTGTCGAGCCGGTGCCAGCTATGGGCCAGGCCGCCGGACAGGGCGAAGGCGTTCCATTCGCCGCCGCCATACAGACCGAGCGTGTAGGTGTCGGCGGTTCCCGAGGAGGACCGGTCGTCGATGCTGAAGCTCGACCGGGAATAGCCGCCCAGCACGCCGAGGCGCACACCGTCCCAGACCTGCGCGTCGCCGCCCATCAGGAATCCGCCGATGCTGCGGTCCATCGTGGCGGCATTCCCGTCGCCGTCCCATCGGCTCCAGGAGCCGAAGCCTGTCCCCAAGGCCGAAACTGTCGGAGATGCGATCCTCGATCCGGGTGCCGTCACTGGTGCCGGCGCCGCCGCGCGCTGCACGCAAACGCTCCATCGCCGCTTCGCGGGGGAAGCGGCTGTCCTCCAGAAGCGCCGTGTGTGCCGAGGCATGTACCTCGCCCGACAGCAGGTCGAGGGCGATGGGGGCCTCCGCCGCGGCCAGTGCCAGGACGGCGTTGAACACGCTGTTTCCCGCACCGAGCGAGTAGGCGCCGCTTCCGGCCGCGCATTGATTTGCGGTCATGCCGGCAAGGCAGAAGCTGGTGGCTGCCGTGGAGGTCAGATAGACGGTGTTCGGGTCGTAGGAGAGCGAGAAGCCGAGGAAGGCGTAGGTGTCTGTGACGGCATCGAACGTGCCGCTGACGCCGCCGCCCGCGGTGAGAAGGGTGTAGGTGCCCGGCAGATAGGTCGAGCCGTCGTCGGTGCCGTTTTCCGGCGTCACATGCACCGTACCGCCGGTGAGGGTTGCTGCTCCGGCGACATTGAGCACGTCGTTGTTGATGCCGGCAACGAAGCCGCCATCGTCCAGCTCGACCGCAAAGACCGAACCTGGGACGAAACTGACGGAGGCGGCGGTCATCACGCCGATGGAGTTGCCCGGCGCCAGGGTGCCGCCGGACGCGACGGTGACGGCGCCTGCGGTGCCGTCGCCGCCGAAGGTGCCCCGGTGACCAGTACGTCGCCGACCACGCCCATGTTGCGCAGCGTGCCGCTGGAGACGGTCGTGCCTCCGGTATGGCTGTTGATGCCGCGCAGGGTCGTCATGCCGGAGCCGATGTGGTTGACCGCGGCGGAGCCGGTGATGGCGACGTTCGTGCCCGCCACCGTGCCGTCATTGGTGAAATAGTAGTCGGCATCGCCATGGTTGAAATTGATCACCGCCGTGCCGGCCCCGCCATCGACCGTGATGGCGTCGACCACGCCCGCCGCGCCGCCCGTCCCGATGTTGAGCGTGCCGGTGGTGGGAGCGACATTGGCCAGCGTCAGCTGGCCGGAGCCGACCACGACCCGCCCGCCATTGGTGAGGGTGAGGGTGCCGTCGCCCTGCCAGCCGATGAAATTCGCACCCGTGGTGGTCCAGCTGGAGCCGGCCCCGTCGATGGTGACCGTGCCGACGCCGCCCGCCGCTGCGGCAACGAAGCCGGCCGCACTGCCGACCGAGCCGCCGCCGGAGATCTCCAGCGTGCCGGTGCCGCGACTGCCGACGCGCAGGTTGCTGGAGTTGTTCCACGTTGCGCCGTTGACGGTGACGGTCCCGACACCGTCGCTCTCCGAGCCGATCGTGCCCACGGTGCTGTTGACCGTGCCGCCATTGGCGACATGCACTTCGCCGGTGCCGGACTCGCCGACGACCAGGGTGGCGCTGCTCCAGACGGACCCGAGGTCGCTCACGGTGACCACGCCGCTGCTTGTGGCGGCGCTGCCGACATTCGCATTGCCGTTGGTGACCGCGCCGACGCCGGAAATGTCCAGCCGGCCCGTGCCGTCGTTGCCGACATCGAGCGTGTTGGCGATGGTCCAGGTCCCGCGATTCACCGTCACGGTGCCCTCGCCGCCGCCTGAAACCCCGATCACGCCGGTGTTGCTGCTGACCACGCCCTGATTGGTGATGTTCAGGAAGCCCTGCCCGTGATCGCCGACATAGAGGCTGGCCGAATTCGCCCAGGTCGACCCCGCGCCGTCGACATTCACGTTGCCGATGCTGCCCGCGACATCACCGACGCGCGCGGTGCTGTTGCTCACATCGCCGGTGTTGGAGATGTTCAGCGTGGCCTCGCCGCTTCCCCCGACGATCAGGCCTCCGCCGTTGAGCCAGGCTGCGTTCGCGCCGTTGACGTTGACCACCGCCTCGCTGCCGACCCCGTCGGCCATGTAGGCCGAGCCGTTCTCCACCACGGCGCCATCGGTGATGTTCAGATTGCCCGCGCCGGCGCTGCCGACATAGAGCGCGGCATTCTGCAGATCCCAGGTCGAGCCGAGGTCATCGACCGTCACGGTGCCGGTGCTGCCATTGCCGATCCGTCCGACGCCGCTGCCAACGCCGCCGCCATTGGTGATGGTCAGCGTGCCCGAGCCGGCCTGGCCGACCGTGAGCGGGGCACCGACGATCCAGGGGTCCGGCCGCGTACCGCCGCCTCCGCCGATGACGGTTTCGCTCGCGCCGCCCTCGATGACCTGCTGCGCATGGGCCGGATGGCTGACAAGGGCGCTCGACGCGGTCGAACCCAGCAGCGCCCCGAGCACCGTTCCCAGCAGCTTTCCGCTCGCAGTGACACATGAATTTCCACCGATCATCCGTATCCACCCTTGGCCTCTTGCTCTGCGGCGCGAGGATACGTGCATCGCCAGGGCGGACGCTTGGGGGATCAGGCAGGGGCGAGAGCCGTTTTCGCAAGGGGCTGAAGTGCGTGAGCTGGGTGCCTGCTTCGTCCTTCGCTCACGACTCGGGCGCTCAGCTCGCCGGGATCTGGCCGGGCGGGATTTCTCCCGCCCGGCCGTCCGCTAGCCGATCAGGCGAAGGCGGGCGTTTTCGAACGCGTTCCCGTCGTCGTCGACGGGGCGGCGGGAAATCTCCCGGAACCCCAGGCGCTTGTAGAAGGTCATCGCTTGCCGGTTGCCGGTGTAGACCTCAAGCGTCAGCTCGCCCTTGAGCGTCAGGGTGTGGGCAATCAGCTGACGTCCAAGACCGGATCCCTGCCGGTCGGGCGACACGAAAATTGCTCCGACGAACGTACCGAGCAGGCTGATGAAGCCGCAGGGATCACCGCCCATGCAGGCGACCCAGGTCTCGGATTGCGGGAGATATCGGTCTTCGATGAGCGCTCTTTGCCCGCGCAAGCGCTGCTCCCCGACAAAGGGATGGGCCAGCAGCGAGGCTTCGAGCCAGATGTGCGACAGCTTTTTCGTATCCGTGGCCGGGTCATAGGGCCGGATGACGGCGTCATGGGTTTTCATGACAACTCCGAAGGATGGTTATGCCGAGAGGTGCGGCGACTTTTCCAAGCGCCGTTCGAGACCGCCGGGAGCGGTTGCGTTAGCTGCCTCTGCGCATAAATCTCCTTCTGCTGCTGCGCTTTTCTAGGCTCGCCGGAATCTGCCGTCAATGTCTGGAAAGGGACGCTCTCCCATCAGGCGGCGCCGCGGTGCACGCAGCACGGGGCCAGCGCAGATATGGCCTCGAAAGCCGCCTCTTTGCCGCTTTGCTTTCGGGCTTCGCTGAGGGAGAGACCTTCCGCCACGACCGCCTCGATCCGTGTCACGCCGATGAAGGCGAACATCGACCGAAGATAGGCTTCGGCATGCTCGCACGGGACGAGGGAACCGCCGTGCCGGTACTGCCCGCCGCGCGCCACGGCAAGGATGATCCGCTTGTCCCGCGCCAGCCCTTCGACGCCCGTCGCGGTATAGCGGAAGGTCTTTCCCGCGATGACGATCCGGTCGATCCACGCCTTGAGCTGGCTCGAAATGGTCAGGTTGTAGAATGCGACGCCGATGACGACGACGTCGGCACTCATGAACTCGTCCAGGATTTCTTCGCCGAGCGCGATCTCCTGCGCCACCGCGGGGGAGGCCGCGAGGTGCTCGCCGGTCAGATGCGGAACGGGAGCGGCGACCAGATCGCGATAGGCGACGTCGGTCTCAGGATTGAGGTCTTTCAGCCTTTGAACGGTCGCCCGGGACAGCTCCCGGCTCACCGAGTGCGCGCCGAGAATGCTGGAATCGATGTGAAGCAGTTTCATGGGGGATCTTTCTTGAAACCTCTGGACCGGAAACGTCTGGACCGGTGTGGCGCCGTCAGGAGCTCGCAAGCGGCTTCAGGCCGAGCGCCTGCAGCTGCATCACGATCAATCCGAGGAAGATCAGGCCGACGCCGACCAGGCGGGAGAGCGTGACGGGCTTTTGAGGCAGGCCGACAAGGCCCCACTGGTCGATGATGATCGACGCCAGCATCTGGCCGGCGATGACCGCCATCATGAAGCCGGCGGCGCCGAGCTTCGGCGCGAGCATGAGCGCGCCGGTTATGTAGACGACGCCGACAATGCCGCCGATCCATATCCAGCGCGGCGCCTGCATCAGGCCGGACAGGGTTGGCGCCCCCACCTTCGCGAGCGCCATGACGGGCAAGATGCAGGCGAAGCTGACGCAAAGGGAGACGAGCGTGCCCCAAAGCGGATGGCCGAGCGACCGCCCGAGGGCGGCATTCGCCCCGGCCTGAAACGGCACAACGGCACCTGTGCTGATGGCCGCGAAAATGAGAAGCAGTGAGTTGGTGTGCATGGATGAACCTCCGATGCGCACCAGATGCAGTATTTGATTTGTGGATGGAAATTCCGATAAAATATCCGAGACATGCATGACATGAATACCCTCAGGGGCATCGACCTCAACCTGCTGGTGGTTCTCGACGCGCTGCTGGCCGAGCGGCATGTGTCGCGCACGGCCGCTCGGCTGAACATGAGCCAGCCGGCCGTGAGCCACGCGCTCGCACGCCTGCGGCATCTCTTCGACGACCCCCTGCTGATCCGCCGCTCCGGGCGGCTCGTGCCGAGTGCCAGGGCGCGCGAAATCGCGCCCGTCCTGACCGAGGCCCTGCGACAGGTGCGGGAGGTGCTGGGACCGGGCGGCTTCGATCCCGCCAGGGAGAAGCGGGCGTTCCGTCTGGCGATGTCGGATTACGGCTCTGCGGTCGTCCTTCCCGATCTTTTGAAAAAACTGCGCCGCGAAGCGCCGGGGATCGATCTGGCGATAACCCAGGCGAGCCGCGAGGCGATGGTTCAGCTGGTTCTGGATGGGGAGTGCGATCTGGCACTGGGCGTCTTTCCCGATCTTCCCGAACGGATCGAGGTCGAGCAGCTTTTCCTGGAGCGCTTCGCGTGCCTCGCGGACCGGGAGGGGCTGGCGGGGGGCGGCCGCCTCGATCTGGAGGCTTATCTCGCCCGGCCCCATATGCTCGTGGCGCTGAAGGACGAAGCGAATACCGAGATCGAGATGGCCTTGCGCGCCATCGGCCATGTGCGCCGCGTCGCCGTCACGCTGCCGCATTGGGGAAATGCGCCGCGGCTGATCCAGGGCACGGATCTTGTCCTGACCGTCGCGCGGAAGGCCTTGGGTGGCCATGAGCGCGACCCGGCCCTCGTCATCTTCGAGCCGCCGTTTTCGATCCCGTCTTTTCCGTTCGTTCAGGTCTGGCATGAACGGCGCAGCGGCGATCCCGCGCATCTGTGGCTGCGCAATGCCGTCGCGCGCGTCTCGAGGTCCCTGTAGCATCCGGCCGATCGACCGCCCTGCGCCCGGCCCCGCACCGCTACAACTGGGCGAGGCTCAGATCGCCCGGGCGGTGGAGATCCTTGCCCGCAGCTGGCCCGGCGCTGCCGCGTCCGCCGGGACGCCGGGCGGGAGTGAGCCGGCGCGACATGCATTCCAAGCCGTGCCAGCAGCTCCCGGTCCTTCCGCGCGGCGGGTTGCCGGTGGTCAGCAGCTGGTCGCCGACGAAGATGGAGTTTGCCCCGGCAAGGAAGCACAGCGCCTGCAGCTCGTCGCTCATTCCCGTGCGGCCGGCCGACAGGCGCACAACGGAGGCCGGCATCAGGATGCGTGCCAGCGCCACAAGGCGGACGAGCGCAAACGGATCGACCGGCTGAGCCGTGTCCTGCACCGGCACGCCTTCGATCTCGTTCCACAGGTTGATCGGCACGCTGTCGGGATGCGCGGGCAAGGTCGCCAGCGTCACCAGCATGGCGATGCGATCCTCCTGTGTCTCGCCCATTCCGACGATGCCGCCGCAACAGACCCTGATCCCGCCCTTGCGGACGTGGCCGACGGTTTCCAGCCGGTCGTCCATCGTCCGTGTCGAGGCGATCTGCCGGTAATAGTCGGGCGAGGTGTCGATGTTGTGGTTGTAGAAATCGAGCCCGGCCGCCTTGAGCCGCGCCACCTGGTCGGGCGTCAGCATTCCCAGCGTCATGCAGGTTTCCAGCCCCAGCTCCGAGACGCCGCGCACCATGTCGCACAGCGTGTCCATGTCGCGATCCTTGGGGCTGCGCCAGGCGGCCCCCATGCAGAAGCGCTGGGCACCCGCGGCCTTGGCGCGGCGGGCGGCCGCCAGCACCTCATCGGTCTCCATCAGCTTCGTCGCCTTCACCCCTGTCCGGTGATGGGCCGATTGCGAGCAATAGCCGCAATCCTCGGGGCAGCCGCCGGTCTTGATGCTGAGGAGGCTCGCCGTCTCGATCGCCCGGGTCGAAATGCGCCCGGTGCAGGGCCTGCGCCCGGTAGATCAGGTCGGGGAAGGGCAGGCGATGGATTGCCCGCGCCTCTTCCATCGACCAGTCGGTCCTGATCTCTGGGTGGGTCATTCCACGCGTCCTTTCAGGCGCCGAGGCCGGTTGCCAGGGTGGCGGCGAGGGCGATCTTGATCAGGTCGCCGAGGATGAACGGGGCGAAGCCGGCGGCGATCAGGCCGGACGCGGGAACGAAAAGGGCGAGCCAGATCAGGCCGAACGCATAGACCACGGCAAGGCCGGCGAGCATCGCCAGGAGCCGACCTGCAAGGCAGCGCCCTTCGGCCAGCCGCCCCGCCACGAGGGTCGCCAGCAGGTAGCCGGCGAGATAGCCGCCGGTCGGTCCCGCCATGTAGGCAAGCCCGATCCCGCGTTCCGGCGAGCCGGAAAACACCGGCAGGCCCATCGACCCGGCGCCGAGATAGGCAGCCATGGCGGCAAAGCCGAGCCGGGGGCCGAGAGCTGCCGCCAGAAAAAACACGGCCAACGTATGCAGCGTCATCGGCACGGGCCAGAACGGGATCTGCACTTTGGCGCCGAGGGTGATCAGCGCCGCGCCGCAAAGCGAAATCACGATACCGCGCCAAAGCGAGGCCGAGCGCGTCAAGGAGGGGATCAGCAATGCCATGAGAACGTCCTCGGAAGATAGGTTCAGGTCCTATCTATAATTCTGGAGGCATTCCCGTCCGATCAACTAAGATTATAGATAATCATCCGGGAATTTCATAAGTCTCTCTGGCATCGGTGTTTTTTGATGTCGGCTTGCGCTTCCCGATCCAGCCGACATGGCGCGCCAGCGTCGAGCAGGCGAACTCCGTGCGTCCTTCCCTCAAGGCAGTCAGGATGGTGCGGTGGTCGTGGTCCGTGCGCGCTTCCCAGTCGCTGCGCCAGGCCGCGAACAGGAACCTTGCGCTGGCGGCGTGCAGGCCGTCGATGGTCTGCAGCAGGCGCGGCATGCGGCATGGGGCGAGGATCAGCCGGTGGAATCTGCGGTTCGCGGCCTCCCAGTCGCGGACGTTGCCGGCGCGGTCTCCATGCCGGGTAACCTCTTCTGCTTCCGCAAGAATCGCGCGCGTCAGGTTCGGTGCGGCGTGCCGCAAGGCCAGCGATTCGAGGCTGGCCCGCATCTCGGCGACCTCGCGCAATTCGGCGACGTCGAAGTCCGTGACGCGAAAGCCCCGCCAGGGCTCGCTCTCCGCCAGACCCTGGGTCTGCAGGGCGCGAAACGCCTCGCGCACCGGCACATGGCTGGTACCGAACTCCGTCGCGACATGGTCCTGTCGCAATCGTGCCCCGGGTTGGATCTCGCCGGAGATGATCCGGTCCGCAAGGATGCGCGCGATTCGCTCGGAAATGGGGTCTTCTGTCGCTGCGGTCATGGATTATAGATAATCCGCGACGCGCATCGTGTCGATCCCGATGTCCGCCATGGGGCGACCCGAGGGGTTGTCTCAGGTGCTGCCGCGGGTGACGAGCTCATAGCCGACATCCCGCAGCGGGATGTCGGCATCCGGCTGCAGGATCCTCTGCACGAGCATTTCCGCTGCATTCCAGCCGATCTGGTAGCCGTTCGTGCGAATCGTGGTCAGTCCGGGATGCACCTCGGCCGCGATCTCGAAATCGCCGAACCCCGCCACGGCCATCTGTCGGGGCACGGCGATGCCCTGCCGCTGGCATTCGAACAGCGCCCCCACTGCCAGAATGTCCGAAGCGCACAGGACGGCGTCGATATCGTATTTGCCTTGAAGCATCTGCAGGCCGACGGCCCCGCCCCGGAAGCTGGAGGCATCCTGATAGAGGTCCTGCGCCTCGAGCGGCGACACGATCTGGCCGCTCGGCAGTCCGGCGGCCTTGAGCTCGTCCTTCAGGCCGGCCAGGCGCTCGACGTAGCGCGTCAGGCCGATGGCCGGGTAGTCGATATAGCCGATCTTGCGATAGCCGCGCTCGATGAGGTGCGCGGTAATTTCCCGCGCGGCTTCGTAGTTGCGAAACCCGGTCGCCATGTCCAGGAACGGGCCCTTGGTCTCCCAGGTCTCGACGACCGGAACGCCGGCGGCCTTCAGCAGATCCACCGTTTCCTGCCCGTGACGGGTGCCCGTCAGCACGATCCCGTCCGGGCGGCGCTGGACGAACGCCTTGACGACGGCGGTCTCGTCCTCGAGCGAATAGCCGGTATTGGCGATCATGAAGTGATAGGAGGCCTGGCGCAGGTAGTCGGCCATGCCCTGGATGCTCGTGGCGTTGTTCGAGTTTCGCAGCGACGGCACGACGATGCCGATCATGTTGGTCTTTCCCGACGCCAGGTTTCCGGCAACGCTGTTGGGCAGGAAACCGAGGCGCGCGCCCGCCTTGAGCACGTTTTCGCGCGTGCGCGGGGAGACCGACTCTGGTCGCTTGTACACCCGCGATACGGTCATGAGAGAGACGCCGGCCTCGCGGGCCACGTCGGCCATGGTCGCCCAGCCCATCCCTCTGCGGATTGAATTGTCAGCCATTGGCCTCCGTCGAATCTTATCGCGCAACCTACTTGACAACGCCGTCGCTTTGAAAGGAAATGTGAACGCTAACGTTAGCGCTAACATAATGCGAAAAGAGAGAGGGCGTGATGCAGACGGCGGATGAGCTGGCGCAGAAGGTCGGCGACTGGGTGGAGCAGGACCGCGACGAGATCGTTGCATTCCTGAGCAGGTTTCTGCAGGCGAAGTCCCCGAACCCGCCGGGCGACACGCGCGAGGCCAGTGCCTGCGTCGAGCAGTTTCTCGCAGCCGGCGACCTGTCTTATCGGGTCGTGTCCGGCCAGGATCACCTGCCCAATATCGTCGGCACGCTGGACAGTGGCCGGCCGGGCAAGCACCTCGTGCTCAACGGACACATGGATGTGTTTCCCGCGATCGAGGACATTCCCGGCGAGCGCAGCCAGTGGAGCGGCGAGGTCGTCGACGGCCGCGTGTACGGGCGCGGCGCGGCCGACATGAAGTGCGGAACGACCGCCGCGTTGTTTGCCTATCGGTATGTCGCGCGTCTCCTCGATCAGCTTTCGGGTCGCCTGACCCTGACCGTCGTGTCCGACGAGGAAACCGGCGGGCGCTGGGGCACGGGCTATCTCATGCAGACCATTCCCGACGAGGTGCTCGGCGATTGCTGCCTCGACGGAGAGCCGAGCGGGCTTGCCACTTTGCGGTTCGGCGAGAAGGGCGCGCTGCGAGCGGTCCTGACGACGAAGACCCGAGGCGGTCACGGCGCCTACCCTCACATGAGCGACAGCGCCATCAAGATCGCGGCCGATCTGGTGCGCGAGCTGGAGACGCTGGCGGACCTGACGCCGGACCTGCCGGAGCACATTCTCGATGTTCTCTCCAGGCCGGAGATCCGGGAGGCGACCGACAAGAGCCTGGGGGCCGGCGCGTGCGATGTCGTCGGCAAGGCCACGGTGAACATCGGCGTCATTCGCGGCGGTCTGAAGGTGAACATGCTGCCGGACGAGTGCGTTCTCGAGGTCGAGATCAGGATGCCGCCGGGCTTGCAGCGTTCGCTCGTCGAGCGGGAGCTGCTGTCTATCGTAGCCAGATATCCGACGACGACCTGCGAGATCCGAGATCATCACAGCTACGATTCAAGCTGGTGCGACCCGCAACACGAGATGGTCTCGATCCTTCAGCAATCGGCCGAGGCGGTCACCGGTCTGCGGCCCCAACCCATCATCAGTCTGGGCGGTTCCGATACCCGGTATTGGCGGCATCGCGGCATCCCGGCCTACCTCTACGGACCCTCGCCAAAGACGATGGGCCGGCGAGACGAGCATGTCACCATCGAAGAGCTGATCACTGTGGTGAAGGTCCACGCCATGAGCGCGGTCCGCTACCTCAATCAGGCGCAATAGTCGAAAAAGAGGGGAACGATATGAAGAAAATCGGCCTGTTTACACTGGGGTTGACCGCCTCGGTCCTTGCACTGGCGACCGGTGCTCTCGCGGAAAATTCGGTCACGGTGCTCGTTCGCAACGACTCCGTCGGCTTCGATCCTCACAAGGTCACCGGCCGAGGGGCCGCGGAAGTCCTGTTCATGATGACCGACACGCTGGTGTCGGTGGAAGACGACCAGCAAACGCTGCACCCGCTGCTCGCCAAGTCGTGGGACGTGTCGGAAGACGGGCTCGAATACACCTTTCACCTGCGCGACGATGTTGCCTTCTGCAACGGCAAGAAGCTGACCGCCGCCGACGTCGTCTATTCCTTCAACCGCCTGCTCGATCCCGCGACGCGCTCTCCCACGGCCTGGCGCCTCGGCGAGGTCAAGGAGATCGTGGCGGCCGACGACCATACGGTGCGCTACACGCTCGAGCGGCCGCACAATGAGCTGCTGCTTCATCTTGCGCAGAGCTTCGGTGCGATCATCGACAAGGACGACGTCGAGAAACTGGGCGCGGACTTCGGCGTCAAGGGCCTGAACGGCACGGGGCCGTTCTGCTGGTCGGCATGGATGCCGCGCGATCACTTCAAGCTGACGCGCCACGACGCCTACACCTGGGGGCCGGAATTCTACGACAATACCGGGCCTGCGCTGGTCGACTCCGTGATCTGGAAGGTCGTTCCGGAAGAAGGCGCGATCCTGGCCTCCCTGCAGACGGGCGCCGGCGACATCTCCTATGTGATGCCCGAATGGGCCATCGAGCAGTTGCGGGCCGCGCCCAACCTGACGATCGCCGAGCCGCGCGTTTCCAACTACTCCGCCTATCTCGGTCTGCGCCCGTTCCGCGAGATGACCAGCGACCGCCGCGTTCGCCAAGCCATGAACCACGCCGTCGACCGGGAAGCGCTGGCGGCCAGCATGTGGTTCGGCCAGGCAACGCCGGCAACGACGCTGATCAGCCCGAAGACGATCGACTATTCGGGCGAGTACCAGGCCTCCTACGATCCCGACAAGGCCCGTGCGCTGCTGGACGAAGCTGGCTGGAAACTGGCGGATGATGGCTTCCGCTACAAGGACGGCAAGCGTCTGGCTCCCGGCATTCTTGCGGCCGGAACATCGGGCTGGCGCTCGCGCCTCGAGGCCATCCAGGGCTACATGAAGCAGGTCGGCATCGATCTGCAGCTGCAGCTGGTCGAGCCGGCCGCGGCCATGGCGCAGATCAACAGTTCCCCGGACTTCGACGGATATGCGCTCTTTGCGCCCTATGCGACGGCCGGCGAGGCGCTGATGGTCTTCCAGTCCGACAATATCCCGCCCCGAACCGGTTCCACTGGGACAGCGCGGAAACCGACGCTCAGCTGGAAAAGGGCCAGACCGCTCTGTCGGCCGAAGAAAAGAGCGCTGCCTACGCCGCGATCCAGAAGACCATCGTCGAGGAAGCCCTGGTGATCCCTCTGGTTCACGAGAAGCTGTTCCTGTTCTCCACCGACAGGGTCGGCAAGGGCGTCCGGGTGCATGGCATCTACAACAGTGCGCTCTACAAGGGCCTCGACATTGAGGTCGTGAAATGAGCGATGCGCTGTCGGCTGATTTCAAGCCGGAGCCATACTGGTGGGAGGATGTTCCGCGGCGCGGTGCCGCGGAGCATCCCCTTCCCGACGAAACCGATGTCGTCATTGTCGGGTCTGGTTATGCCGGCCTGTCCTGCGCCATCGAGCTTGCGCGACAGGGGCGCTCGGTAACCGTCCTGGAGGCCAGAAGTCTCGGCTTCGGCGCCAGCAGCCGCAGCGTCGGCATGATCGGCGGCCGATTGCGCCAGTCCTTCCCGTGCTGTCGCGCCGCTTCGGACCTGCAAAGGCGCGCGAGCTTCTCGAGGAGACGTCCGGGGCCTATAGCTGGTTCTTGAACTTCGTCCCGGACGAAGGCATCGAATGCGACCTCAGGCAGTCGGGGCGTCTGATCTGCGCCTGGACCGAAAAGGACCTGGCCGGCATCCGCCGGCAGAGCGAAACCCTGGCGACATTCGACATCCGTTCGCAGGTGCTCGAAAAGGACCAGCTGCAATCACACGTCCGCACGCCGCTCTACCACGGCGCGCTTCTTCTGCCCGATGACGGCGGCGTCCATCCGGCCCGCTATCATGAAGGGCTGCTGGCCGGTGCGGCCCGGCGAGGGGTGGCGCTGGTGGCGCACACGCCGGTGGTCGGGGTCGACAGGGCCGGTCCGGGCTTCGTTGTCCGCACGGCGCGAGGACACATCAAGGCCGCGACCGTCGTTCTGGCGACGAACGCCTATACCGATACCGCGTTTTCATGGTTTCGCCGGCGGGTGATCCCGGTCGGCAGCCATATGGTTGCAACGGAACCGCTCGAGGCCTCCGTCATCGACGCCCTGCTGCCGACCGAAAGCCTGGTGAACGACACGCGCAGCCTCGCCTATGCGATCCGCAAGAGCCCCGACGGGCGCCGGCTTCTGGTCGGCGGCAGGGCCCTGTCGAGAAACAATTTCGACGCGCGGCACATCGCGACGCGGCTCATGGCCGTTCTCCGCCAGGTTCTGCCCGACCTGCCGCCCTTGAAGGCGAGCCGCGCATGGGAAGGAAACGTCGCCTTCACCATGGATCGCGTCCCGCATATCGGCGTGTATGACGGCATTCACTACGTGACCGGCTGCAATGGCTCGGGCGTCGTCATGGCCTCGTATCTGGGGATGCGGATCGCCAGGCTCGCCAACGGCGACGACGCGCCATGCGCCTTCAACGGCAACGCTTTCAAGGCGCCGCCCTTCTACCGCGGCAACGCCTGGTTCATGCCCGTGATCGCCACCGCGATGGGGATCGACGACCGGCTGCGCGCACTGCTCAACAGATAGACCGACCAAACAGGAATCGACGAAATGACTTTTTCTCTCATCGCCCGCGACGAAGCGACAGGCATGTTCGGGATCGGGATCACCACATCCTCGATCGCGGTTGGCAATCGCTGCCCGTGGGCACGCGCCAAGGTGGGGGCCGTCACCTCCCAGCACCGCAGCGACATCCGGCTCGGGCCCAAGGGGCTGGACCTGCTCGAACAGGGCCTGAGCGCCGAGGAGACCGTCAAGCGCCTCATCGACGAAAGCGAGTTCCCCGACCAGCGCCAGGTCGCAGCCATCGACAGGAACGGCGGCACGGCCTTTTATTGCGGCCCGAAAATCCCGTCCATCAATTCGGGCTATCAGGGCCGGAACTGCGTCTCGACGGGGAATGTCATCGCCAATGCGGACGTGCCGAAGGCCATGGTAAAGGCCTATGAGGCATCGCTGGATCTGGAGTTTGCGGAGCGGCTTCTGGCGGCCATCGATGCGGGGCTTGCCGCCGGCGGCGAGACGCAGCCGCTGTATTCGGCAGCGCTTCTCATCGTCGACGAGCAGGACTGGCCGCTGGTCGATCTGCGCGTCGACTACGAGCCGAGCCCTGAAAAGAAGCTGCGCGCGCTGTGGGAGACCTACAAGCCGCAGACCCAGCATTTCATTACCCAGGTGCTGCGTCCCAACGACGTGAAGCCGTCGGTCCGCGCCACCGAGCCGACCTGAGCGCTTGGTCGCCATAGAGTGTCCGGGAGACCACACGCATGCTGAGATACGCTTTTCAACGCCTGGTGCTGGCTGTTCCGGTCACTCTCGGGGTGTTGGTGATCGGGTTCACATTGCTGAACCTCGTGCCTTCCGACCCGGCGACGGTGCGCGCCGGGCCGGCGGCAAGTGCCGAGGTCATCGCCCAGATCCGAACGGAAATGGGGCTCGACCGACCCTTGTGGGAGCAATTCCTGCGCTATGTCGGGAACGTCCTGACGGGCGACCTCGGCACGTCGCTCGTCAACAACATGTCCGTCGCGGACGAGCTGTCGCGGGCCTTCGGCGCCACGCTTGAACTCGTCGTGCTCTGCCTGGTCTGGGCTCTTCCGACGGCGATCCTGCTCGGTGTTCTGGCGGCCTCGCGGCGCGGAACGATCTGGGACCGGGTGATCATGGGCGGATCGGTCGCCGGCGTTTCGCTGCCGGTCTTCCTGATCGGCATGATCCTGCTGTGGGTGTTTGGCTACAAGCTGCAGCTGCTGCCCTTCACCGGGCGCGGCGGCCCGTTGTGGACGCTGGACGGCTTCCGGCACGCGGTCCTTCCCTCCGTCTGCCTCGGGCTGATCTTCATCGGACCCGTGGCGCGCATGACCCGCACGTCGATGCTGGAAACGCTGAAGGCCGACCATGTGCGAACGGCCCGGGCCAAGGGCTTGAGCGAACGCGTCGTGACGTTTCGCCATGGGCTGCGCAACGCACTGATCCCCGTGACGACGCTTGTCGGCCTGCAGATCGGCTATCTGCTCGGCGGGGCCATCGTCACCGAGACGATTTTCTCCTGGCCAGGCGTTGGACGGCTCGCCGTCGGCGCCATCGTCGCCAACGACATACCCGTCGCGCAGGGCGCAATCATTGCGCTTTCCCTCGGCTTTATCGCCATGAACCTTATCGTTGATCTGCTCTACGCAGTGCTCGACCCAAGGGTGCAAGCGAAATGACGTCTCCCATCTCTTCCGAAACTGCGGCGGGCTTTCCAGGGCGCCACCTGCTGGTGTCGCTCGGCCGCGACCCGGTGTCGTGCATTGCCCTTGCCACGCTGTCGGCGCTGTTTCTCGGGGCTGTCCTGGCGCACTGGATCGCGCCGTACGATCCCCTCGCGATCGACATGATGAAAGTGCTCAAGGCACCGTCCCTCGAGCACCTGTTCGGCACCGACGGCCAGGGGCGCGACATCTTCAGCCGCAGCCTTTACGGCCTCAGGGTAACGATCCTGCTGGGGTTCTCGGCGATTTTCGTCGGCGGAACCGTCGGTACGGTGATCGGCCTGGTGGCCGGCTTCTACCCGAAGGCGGACACCATCCTGATGCGTTTGATGGATGTGATCCTCTCGTTTCCGGCAATCCTGTTCGGCCTCGCCATCGCCGCGATCATCGGTTCGGGAACCACTGCCGTCATCATCGCCCTGTCTGTGTCGACGACGCCTCTGGTCGCGCGCATTGCACGCGGTGCCGCGCTGATGGCACTGGCCCACGACTATGTCAGCAGTGGCCGCGCCATCGGGCTGAACGACTGGGCCCTGCTCTGGCGCTACGTCCTGCCCAATTGCATCTCCACGATCGTGGTGTTCCTGACCCTGCGGCTCGGCCAGGCGATCCTGCTGGGCGCCTCGCTCAGTTTTCTCGGTCTTGGAACGCAGCCTCCCGCCCCCGAGCTCGGCACCATGGCGGCACAGGGCATCGGCTTCTTCTTCTTTGCCCCCCATGTGACGCTGATCCCGAGCTTCGTGATCTTCTTCCTTGTCCTGTCGATGAACATTCTCGGGGATTCATTGCGCGACATTCTCGACCCGCGCCTGCGAAGCTGAGGACGACCATGACCAACCATGCAGATAGTCCCGGCGCCGCGGCCGCGCCCGTTCTCGACATCCGGGATTTCACCATCGAGCTCGTGACGGGCAAGATGGTATCCCCGATCGTCGACGGGGCCAGCTTCCAGGTCCATGAAGGCAGGACGCTCGGCATCGTCGGCGAGTCCGGCTGCGGAAAAAGCATGCTGTCGCTCGGGATCATGAAGCTTATCCCCACCCCGCCGGCCAAGATCGCCGAGGGACAGGTCCTGCTCGACGGAAGCGATCTGGTTCCGCTGTCCGACAAGCAGATGGAGCAGGTGCGCGGCAACCGCATCTCGATGATCTTTCAGGAGCCGATGACCAGCCTGAACCCGGTCTACACGGTCGGCTACCAGATCGGCGAAGCGCTGCGGGCCCATTCCTCGCTCGGCTCGGCCGCGGCGCGCCAGAAAGCCATCGAGCTGCTGCGCAAGGTCGGCATCCCGAATCCGGAAAAGCGGGTCGACGAATATCCCCACAGTCTTTCGGGAGGCATGCGGCAGCGGGTGATGATCGCGATCGCGCTCGCCTGCGAGCCGCGTGTCCTGATCGCCGACGAGCCGACCACGGCGCTCGACGTGACGATCCAGGCCCAGATCCTCGACCTGATGCGCTCGCTGAAGACGGAGTCGGGCACCGCGATCATGCTGATTTCCCACGATCTCGGCGTCATCGCCGAGATGGCCGACGACGTGATCGTCATGTATGCGGGGCGCATCATCGAGCAGGCGCCGGTTCACAGCCTGTTCGCCGCGCCGTCCCATCCCTACACCCAGGGTCTTCTCGCATCGATACCGGCTGTTGAGGGCGAGCAGCACCGGCTTCAGCCGGTTCCCGGCACCGTGCCGCCGCCGCACGACCGGCCGAAGGGATGCGCCTTCCATCCGCGCTGCAGCTTCAGCGACGAAAAATGCCGTGCGGAAAGGCCGCCGCTCGAAGAAAAGCTGGCAGGACACAGGGTTGCGTGCTGGCACGCCGGACCGGGAGCGAGCGCATGACCGCACAAAACGAAACGCCCTTGCTTGAAGTCCGCAACCTGACCAAGCACTTCAATGTCGGCGGGGGCGGCCTGTTCCGCCGCGACACGCAGACGGTCAAGGCCCTCGACGACGTCAGCTTTACGGTCGGCAAGGGCAAGACCTTTGCCATCGTCGGAGAAAGCGGCTGCGGGAAATCCACGCTCGGGCGCAGCCTGCTGCGGCTGGAGCAGCCCACCGGCGGCCAGGTTCGCCTCGACGGGACCGACGTCACCACGGCGTCGGCGGCAACATTGCGCGCCATGCGGCGCAAGATGCAGATCGTCTTCCAGGACCCGTTTTCCTCGCTGCATCCCAAGATGACCGCCGGGCAGCTGGTCGCCGAACCGATGCTGCTCCACAGGATCGCGACCCGAAAGGACGTGCGCGAGCGCGTTGCGCGGCTGTTCGAACTGGTCGGGCTGGCGCCCTATCAGATGGACCGTTATCCCCACCAGTTCAGCGGCGGGCAGCGCCAGCGCATCGCCATTGCCCGGGCGCTTGCCGTGGACCCGAGCCTGATCGTGTGCGACGAGCCGGTTTCGGCGCTCGACGTCTCGATCCAGGCGCAGATCATCAACCTTCTGACCGACCTTCAGGAAAAGCTCGGGGTCAGCTACGTCTTCATTTCCCATGACCTCGGCGTGGTGCGCTACATCAGCCATGAGATCGCGGTGATGTATCTCGGCAGGATTGTCGAGCAGGGACCGAAGGACGAGCTTTTTTCCTCGCCCAAGCACCCCTACACGAAGGCGCTGCTGTCCGCCGTGCCGCGGCCCGATCCCACGTATCGCTCGCGCCGGATCGTGCTCAAGGGCGACCTGCCGAACCCGCTCGACCCGCCGCCGGGTTGCAGCTTCTCCAGCCGCTGCGCCCATGTTCGCGCAACGTGCCGCGAGGTCGAACCCCAGCTGGATGCGGTCTCCCCGCAGCACCGCGCGGCGTGCCATTTCTGGCGCGAGGTGTAGTCTGTCCCCGCGCCGGAAGCCTTGGGAAAGTCGAGACGGATTTTGCAAAATTCCGTCTCGAAATCGCGAAATTTCGAGAACGGCCTCTCAATCCCGGCGGATCGGAGCGTTCCTTGCAAAAACTCCGGCCCCTGTTGCCAGGGACCGGAGGAGGCGAGCGGAAGAAGAGCCCGGGAAACGGGGCCGGTGAAACGGGGATAGAGCGGGGATAAGCCGGGCTCAGCCCTGCCAGGTCCACCGCATCCCGGTGCGCGAGGTGCAGGCGCCGCTGCCGCCGCCGCCGAGCGCGGCCATCAACGGGGCCGGAAGCTGGATCGAGAAGTGGCTGACCTCGTGCAGCTCGGTCTCCGAGACGACGGTCAGTTCCAGGCGCACGTCGACCTGGCCGGTCGGCCCCATCGGCTGGCCGACCAGGGCCGCCTGCCAGGTATCCGGTCCGGTGCGCGACCAGTCGATCTGCCTTGGTGCCTCGGCCATCAGCGGGCCGGGATGAAACGGATCGGAGAAGGTCATCTCGCGGGTGCCGGAGCGGCGTTCGAACCCGGCGCCACGGATCTGCTCGGCGATCATCGCCGGACAGCCCTCCACGGCGGTCTGGCCGACCGTCACCGTCCAGCGGCCGTCGCGCGGCTGGATATCCCCGCCCCGGCTGGAACCTGTCCCCGCACCTGCGCTTGCACCGGCGCCGGCAGCCGCGCCTGCGCTTGCCGCCGAGGCGGTGCTGCGCGGCACGGCGGAGGGGGCCGGTGCGGCGCTGGCCGTGGCGATCCGCAGCGAGGAGCGCACCACCTCGAAGGCGCCGAGATAGGCAACGTCGGTGCTGGTCACCCGGCACAGCCCGCCGGCCGGGGTGTCGGTGCAGGGGCCGCTGGCGGCCATCCACTGGCGCGGGTTCAGCATGATCTGCTGCAGCTCGGTGCCGGCGTTCCGCAACAGGGTGGCGGAGGGAAGACGGGCCTTCGCCCCTGCGGCGGTCTCGTAGAAGAAAGGTGGCTCGATCTGCCAGCCCTGCGGCAGGATCAGCGCCAGTCCGGTCACCGGGTCGTGATAGGCGCAGCCCGACGGGGCCTGGCAGGTCATGCCCTGGCTCTCCTGCGCCAGGGTGCCGGCGCCCGAAGGGCCGGCATCGCCGCGCTGTCCCGGCGGGTTCTGCTCAGCCTCGCCGCCGCCGACCAGCGGGATCACGAAGTCGTTGGGCTGCCCCGGCACGATCTCGACCACGCCGCGGAACTCGGTCTCGCCCGGTCCCATGGTCGAAACCTCGTAGCGGCCCGGCTCGAACTCGCCCTCGCCGACCACCATGTCCGACTGCGGCGCCCAGGCTTCCGGGCTCATGTCGGGATCGAGCGGCACGGCCGACCAGGACAGCGGCGTCGGCGGGAAGCCGTCCGGCAGGCGGAAGGTGGCGCGCACCATCGGCAGCGCGTCCTGTCCGGGCGCGGCCTGCGTTGCCGCGAAGGCGCGCTCCGCCAGCTCCGTGCTGGTCGTCAGGTCGGCGTCCTCGTAAGGCACCCCGACACCGAAGGTCCGGGAGAACAGGATCTCCTTCTGGTTGGCGGAGAGGTAGCGCAGCTCGTAAAGGCCGGGTTCGGCCGGAGCCTTCAGGCCCATGCGCCCGTTCTTGCTGAGCGAATAGCCCCAGTCGCCTTGGTAAGTGCCGGCAGGATCGCCCGCCCGTGCAATGACAATGCGCTGCTGGACCTGGTCCGGACCGCGCCAGGTGAAGGGAAACCGCTTGCCCGGCTCGACCGAGCCGATAGGGTCGAACCCGTTCGACGCGGCAACCACCTCGACCGGCTGGCGGGCGATGACGCCCTGGCCGGTGACGAAGAGGATCAGGTCGTAGTCGCCGGGCTCCGCCGGGGCCTGCCTGGTGAACGGGTTGTTGCCGGTGTTGCCGCTGCCGCCGATTACACCGAAGGACGGGCTGACATCGGGCTCTGCCGCACCGCGCCGGGTAAAGCCCGCATAGTCGACGGGCCGCGCCGTGCCCTTGTACGAAATCCGGTAGGTGTGTCCGGCCTCGGCCTTCGGGCCGATGTCGAAGAACGCCTCCTGAACGGCCGGCTCTGGCTCTGGTTCCGGCATCGGCTCGGCCGCGGCGATCTGGTTGAGCGCGTCGGTGAGCTCGGCGCCGGACTGCGGGCGCAGCAGCTGCCCGCCGGTCTGGTCGGGCACGCAGGCGAGCGCATCGGCCTCCTGCTCGCTCAGGCCGAAGCCGACCACATGGGCGCGGATCTTGATGCCCTCCTGCGCCAGTTGGGCGGCGACGGCGCAGGGATCGGCTTCGCAGGTCTCCAGCCCGTCGGTGACCAGAATGATGTCGGCCTCCTCGGCCGTCGGCGGGATCTCTCGGGCAGCGATCCGCAGGCTCTCGGAAATCGGCGTCATGCCGCGCGGGTTGATGCGGTTGAGCCGCTGCGCCAGGGCGCGGGCGTCCTGGCTCCCCGGCCAGGCGATGATCTCGATGTCGGAGCAGTCGCCGCGCCGGTTGTGGCCATAGGCGATGACCCCGAGCGGGATGGACGCATCGCGCGTGGCGAAGAACTGCCCCATCACGTCGCGCGCCACCTCGATCTTGGTGATGCCGCCGTCGAGCTGGCCCCACATCGAGCCGGAGGCATCGAGAATGAGGATGGCCGCCTTGCCGGATTGGGACGACGGTGACTGCGATGAAGACGATTGGGCGTTCGCTGCCTGCGTGACGGCTAGCGCACCGAGCGTTGCGGCGGCGAGTGCCGCCGTGAAGCCGGACTGTTTCATGATCTTCCTCCTCGTGCGGCAGCTCAGTCGCGGGCGAGCCTCAGGGCCGGACGCAGCACGTTCTCGGCGCGCGGGATGGCGATGCGGGCCGAAAAGGGTACGGCCTCGTCGGTGGGCAGCTGCCGATAGCTGCCCTCGACGGTGACCGACCCGTCGACGAGAAACCCGTCGCGCAGGTCGAAGGAGACGGAGCCGCCGTCCACCGTGCCGGTGGCCAGGGTGACGGGCACGTCCGCATCGTTGCGCTGGACCAGCTTGAAGACGCCGAGGAAGGCGCCGTCGGGCGCACCGGCCAGGCCGTCTTCGCCGACGATGGCGCCGGATGTGGCCTCGCTGTCGCCGAGGCGGACCAGCACCATGCAGAGCATGGTCAGGACCGGCGCGTCGTCGAACACCATGCCCTGGACGCCGACGACGAGGCCGCCGCCTGCATCCGTGCCGTAGAGGTCCGCCGCCCGCAAAGCCGGCAGCGAGCCCGCCGGAAATCTCGCCCCTGGTGACCGGAGCGTCGGGCTTGGTCTCCACAAAGGTGCGGAACTGCGAGATGTCGAAACCGGGAGGCGGCATTTCGCAGGCAGCCGGCCCGAGCGTGTCGAACACGAAGTCGGCCTGCGGCGCGACCTGGGGGGCGGGCTGTGCCTGGGCGGCGGTCGCCGCAAGCAGGGCGAGGGCTGCGATGCCGCCGCAGGCAAGACGTGATCTGCAAATCATTTCATGGATCCTTCGGGTGGGATGGTGCGCCCCCGTTTGCGGTCCGGTTCCGGCAGTTGCGTCCCTGCTTTGCCAACCTAAAAGGCAAATGCCGGATTGAGCCGGACCAAAGCGATTTCAATGTCGATGCGCGGCGGGCCTCATGCCTGCTGCTGTGCCGGGCCCGGCCCGGCGGGCTGGTCGGGCGTCGGCGCCGGCGACCACAACCCGCTCCTCTGCTTGATGGCGTCGAACTTCTTGGAGACCTGCGACAGCTTCGCGTCCCAGGCCGGGTCCGGCGTCTGGCCGGCGGTGACCTTGAAGAAGGCCTGCAGCATGCAGGCGATGGCGAAGGGCTCGATCAGCGCCGCCTTGACCGCCCAGGCGAAGATCAGCGCGAAGACGATGCCGCCGGCCGACCAGGCGCCGGGGATCAGGTAGACGACCGCCGCGGCCGGGGCGAGCATGACCAGGAACACCAGGAACGACAGGCCGTAGACGATGAAGGTCAGCACGGCGGCGTTCTTCATCATCCGCCCGGCATTCTGGCCGTAGAGCACCAGGGCGGTTCGGGCGGAGGCCCAGGGGTTGTCGCTGCGGGTGCGGATCGCGTGGGCCAGGATCACCTCGTCGACGAGGCCGATGGCGATGCGCAGGAAGGCGCGCACCAGCCCCATGATCTGCTGGATGCCGGGAATGGGCAGGAAGGAAGCGATGCCCTGGATCAGCCCGGTGACGGCGGCGAGCACGCCCTTGACCAGCTGGTCGATGGCGAACAGCACGCTGGCCTCGGCGAAACGCGCCGTCACCACCTGCCGGGCATGGGCGATCTGGCCCTGGCCGTCCGGCATCTGCTTGCCGTCGATGAGCTCCACCAGCACGGCGATATGGCCGGCCTTGACCACATAGAGAATGTATTCGCGCAGCAGGTAGAGGACGCCGGCGGTCAGGCCGAAGCCGGCAATGCCGCCCCACATGGTGGAGCTGGCGCGAAAGCCCTCGTCGCCGAACCCGCCGATGCCCCAGCCGATGCCGGCGCCCGTGCCGGTGACGATGACATAGGCGCAGGCGATGCCGAAATAGACCACCATCCGGAAGATGATGAAGGGCGCGGTCTGCGCCATCAGGCCGAGCGACCGGCCCATACTGAAATCCCACATGCAAGGCTCTCCCGCAGACGATGTGGCGATGAATCGCGGCATCCCGCGCGGGATGCGGGGCGAGCGTAGTCGGTTCGCGGGTCCTGCTCTTGGGGCCGGCGGTAGCGGATGCGGGGCAGGCGGCACAGATCGGGCGCCTCGCGCATTCGTGAACGGCGCCTGGCCTGTGGCCGGGCGCTGCGCTCACCTTGCGGCGAAGGCGGCGGCGAGCGCCTCGGCGCGCACGTCCCTCGGCGTCCTGCCGAAAGTACGGCGGAAGCTGGCATTGAACCAGGACAGGTCGCTGAAGCCGCAGGACAGCGCGATCTCGCTGATGCCGAGCATGCTCTGGGCCGGATCGCACAGGCGCCGATGGGCCAGCAGCAGCCGGCGCCGGGCGACATAGTCGCGAAAGCTCGTTCCCTCGCCGGCAAACAGCGAGCGGATGTAGCGCGGCGAGATGGAATGGCGCGCGGCGATCCAGCCGCTGTCGAGCTGCGGCGAGACGAGGTTCTGCTCGATGTCGGCCTTGATCGCCTTGAGCCGGGCGGCGCGCACGCCGCGCCCCCTGGCGATCTCCTCCGCCTCGCGCGAGGCGCCCATCGCCATGATCGTCAGGTCGTGGATGTGGCTGGAGCAGGTGGCGATCTCTTCGGCCGGCAGCAGCGCCAGTTCCTCGTGCAGCGAGCGGGCGTGGCGCAGCAGCAGCCGCCATTGCGGCGTCACGGGTCGCACCTCGCGCAGGGCGCCGTTGAGGCTGGTGCCGGCGGAGGCGAGAAAGGCGCGCGGGATCGACAGGTAGAAGGCGTCGTTGCGCTCGCCGTGGAACTCGGCCGAGCCGGGCATCTCGTTGGGGTCGAGATAGACGGAGCCGGGCGTGCACACGACATTTCTACCGCCCTGCTGGTACATGGAAAAGCCGCCCGACAACGGCACATGCACCATGATGTTGTCGCCGGTTTCCGCCGCCAGCGCCTGGGTCCGCACCACGCCGCAGCGCGAATGCATCGTCTTGCCGGTCATCAGGCCGGGCAGCAGGCCGATGGTCGTGTGCGAGTGGAAGGCGGTGTCGTCGGCAGGGGTGATCTGGAGCCGGCACATGGACGCAACGGCGTCCTGGAAGGCTGCCACCCTGACATCCGGATCGAAATCGCTGGCGGAGAGGGTGAGGACCGACATGCACTACCAATAGGTGTGCCTGCCCGCCCTGTCCAGCGTCCGGCTTCCGTAGGGGAGCGCGACGGCGGGGACTGCGAAAAAAAAGGCAGGCGCCCGCGATCTGCAGGCGCCTGCCGGTCCGAAGGAGGCGGCGGGAGCGAGGTGGGAGGCTGCCGCGCCCTCAGTTCATCAGCCGCGGCAGCCAGAGCACGATGTCCGGCCACACGGTGATCAGCGTCAGCAGCCCCATCAGCAGCAGGAAGAACGGGAAGGTCGCCTTCGCCACGGTGAGGATGTTGGCGCCCGTCACGCTCTGCATCACGAACAGGTTGAAGCCGACCGGCGGGGTGATCTGCGCCGCCTCGATCAGGATCGTGATGAAGATGCCGAACCAGATCAGGTCGACGCCCGCCGTCTGCACCATCGGCAGCATCACCGAGGAGGTGAGCACGATGATGGAGATCCCCTCCAGGAAGCAGCCGAGGACGAGGATCAGCAGGCCGAGCACCGCCAGCAGCGCATAGGGCGACAGGTTCAGCGCATCGACCCAACTGGCGAGCTGGCGCGGCAGGTCGACGAAGGCGACCGCGATGGACAGGCACGCGGCGCAGGCGATGATGAAGGAGATCATGCAGGACGTGCGCACGGCCGCCATCACCCCGTCCATGAAGGTCGCCCGTGTCAAGGTGCCGCTCAGCGCCGACAGGGCGAGCGCCCCGATCACGCCGATCACCGCCGCTTCCGTCGGCGTGGCGAAGCCGCCGTAGATCGAGCCGATCACCAGCGCGATCAGGCCGACGGCAGGGGCGAGGTTGCGCAGGCCCGCCAGCTTGGCGCGCCACGTCGGTGCGCTGTCCGGCGCCGGCATCCTGTCGCGGCGCACCAGGCTCCAGATCGCCGTGTAGCCCATGAACAGGGCGATCAGCAGCAGGCCGGGCACCACGCCGGCGATGAACAGGCGAGCGATCGACTGTTCCGCCGTCACGCCGTAGACGATCATGATGATCGAGGGCGGGATCAGCAGGCCGAGCGTGCCCGAGCCCGCCAGCGTGCCGATGGTCATGTTGTCGGGGTAGTCGCGCTTCGACAGTTCCGGCACCGTCATGCGGCCGATGGTGGCGCAGGTGACCGCCGAGGAGCCGGTGATCGCCGCCAGCACGCCGCAGCCCAGGATGTTGACGTGCAGCAGGCCGCCGGGCAGGCGCCCGACCAGCGGCGACAGGCCGCGGAACATGTTTTCCGACAGGTTCGAGCGGAAGAGGATCTCTCCCATCCACACGAACAGCGGCAGCGAGGTCAGCGCCCAGCCCCAGCTGCTGTCCCACAGGGTCGAGGCGATCAGCGAGCGGTGGGCGCGGAGGTGAACAGCGCCATCATCGCCATGCCGACGGCCAGCAGCGTGACGGAGACCCACACGCCGGAGGCCAGCAGCCCGAAGACGAGGACCACCAGGGTGATGGCGGAGACGAAGATCATGTCCATGAGGGTCTACTCCGCGTGGCTGTCTTCGGGGTGGGTGTCGCCGTCGTAGCTCGGCGCCCTGCCGCGCAGCACCTGCACCAGGTCGTCGAGGATCGCGACGGCGAAGAGCACGACGCCGACCGAGACGCCCGCCTGGGGGATCCAGAACGGCATGGCCAGCAGGCCCGGGCTGACATCGTTGTAGCTGTAGGACTGAAAGGTCAGCTCGATGACGTGCCAGGCGAGAAAGCACACCGCGGCGCCGGCGACGAGGCAGTTGAAGACCTCGAAGACCCGCTTCGGCCCGGCCGGCAGATGGCCGACGACCAGCGTGATGCGCACATGCGCACCATGCCGGAACGTGTGGGCCAGTCCGAAGAAGGTGGCGGCGGCCAGACACAGTCCGGCCGCCTCGGTGGAATCGACGGTGACCGACATGGTGCGGGCCACCACCTGCACGACGATCGTCACGCCGATGCCGATCAGGAACAAGGCTGCCAGATAGCCGGCCGCCTCATAGAGGCTGTCGAGGACGCGTCGGATCATGAGCCGATTCCTCCCTCCTTGGCTGTAGCCGGATCAGTCGAGCGATGCCTGGTAGGCCTCGTAGACCGCCTTTTCCGCGTCGGAGGCGCGGGTCATCCAGTCGGCGACCATCTCCTTGCCGATCTCGTCGATGCGGTCGAGCACGTCCTGCGGCGCCTGGTTGATGGTGATGCCGTGCTCCTTGAGGACGTTCTCGCGCTCCTCGCTGGCGGCCTTGGCCAGTTCCCAGCCGCGTGCGGTCGCCGCCTCGCCCTCTTCCAGGACGATCGCGCGGATGTCCTCGGGAAGGGCGCGCAGAGCCCGCTCGTTGACGATCACGGCGTTCTTGTTGTGCATCGTGCCGGTATAGGTGAACACGTCGAGGTAATCCCACACCTGCACGTCGGTGCCCGACTGCGCGCTGGTCCACAGCGCCTCGATCATGCCGGTGGCGAAAGCCTGCGGCACCTCGGCGAAGGGCAGGATGATCGCCTGGGTGCCGAGCTTCTCGCCCATCACCTGGGTCTGCTGGGAGTAGATGCGCAGCTTCACGCCGTTCAGGTCGTCGAGCGAGTTGATCGGCTCGGCGGTGAAGAAGCCCTGGCCCGGCCAGGCCACATAGGTGATGACGCGCATGCCGTTGCGGCCGAACCACTCGTCGTAGAACGGCTTCTGGGCCTCCATCAGCTTCCACGACTTGTCGAAGGTCGGCACGACGCCGGGAATGTTGTCGAGATTGAACATCTCCTGCTCGTTGCCGTAGACGCCCATGCGGATCTCGCCGATCTGCACCTGGCCCGACTGCACCGCGCGCTTGATGTTGTCGAGCTTGATGAGGCTGTCATGGGAGCGCAGGTCGATCTTCAGCTCGCCCTTGGTCCTCTCCTCCACCGCCGCGATGAACTGGCGGATGTTCTTGGTGAAAAAGCTGGTTTCCGGATAGCCCGAGGCCATCGTCCACTGGGTTGCCGCAAGGGCGGGGCCGGCGAGGGCGAGCGTGGCCGAAGCCAGGGCGGCCGCGCGAAGCAGGGACTTCAGGGACATTCTTGTTCTCCGTCTGTTGGGGTGATGGGCGCCTGCGGGCACTGCCCGGCGCGTGGGCAATTGGCTTGCCTCTCGCTTTAGGTATGCAGACTGTCATATGTTGTCATATGTGTCAAAACCGTAAAATGCGGTTTTGGCGATTCCTGCGATTTTGTCGATGGATCGGGCGATGGAGCGCAGACGCGCAGCCGGCATCGGCCGGCCGCAGGCGGTCGGAGGCATCAGGCGCAGGAAAGGGCAGGCGAAACGGGCGCGGTGGGCGCCGGCCGGGTTCTAGTCCGGGTCTCGACCCTTTCGCCTCAGACGGCGGACTGGCGGTAGCGCATCAGGCTGCCCGACAGGTGGCGGCGCATGGCGTCACGCGCGGCGGCCGGGTCCTCAGCCTCGATGGCGTCGAGAATGGCGCGGTGCTCGTCCTGCAGCTTGTCGTTATAGGCGCCGGTGCGGGCGGTGCCGGCGATGGCATTGACCCGCAGGCGCGGGATGATCTGCGGCCCGAGGAAGGTGAGGAACTTCTCGAAATACGGATTGTTGGTGGCGCGGGCGATGGCGAGGTGGAACTCGAAGTCCATCGGCCCGCTCTGCCCGGCACCTTCCGCCGACAGCCGCGCCAGCGCATCGCGGATCTCGGCCAGCTGCTCGTCGCTGCGCCGCTCCGCCGCCATGGCGGCGGCCTCCAGCTCGACGCTGAGGCGCAGCTCCAGGATCTGCAGGATCTCCTGCACCGCCGCATCGGGCAGCGGCGAGATCTCGAAGGGCTGCAGGCGCGGGGCGTCGTCGACGAAGACGCCGATGCCCTGGCGCGACTTCAGCACCCCGTCGGCGCGCAGCGAGGCGACCGCCTCGCGCACCACCGTGCGGCTGACGCCGAACTCGGCGCACAGGTCGCTTTCGGAGGGGATGCGCTCGCCGGGAAGATAAACCTTGTCGTCGATCTTCTGCAGGATCTGCTTCTTCAGCTGCGATGAAAGGCTTTCCCGTCTCCCGAGCATTCTTCTTCCTTTTTGCGTCCCGCTATGCCTGTTGGGCATCATATAACAGACCACATGGCCGTGCCAGCAATAGCAACCTGCTTTGGCGGTTTCCCCTCAGTCATCCACCAGCAGGATGGCCTCCACCTCGACGCTCATGTCGTGCGGCAGCGAGGCGACGCCGACGGCGCTGCGCGCATGGCGTCCGGCCTCGCCCAGCACCTGCAGGAAGAGGTCGGAGCAGCCGTCGATCACCTTGGGGTGGTCGCGATAGCCGGGAACGGCATTGACCATCCCCAGCAGCTTGACCACGGCGCGGATGCGGCCGAGATCGCCGAGCTCCGCCTGTGCGGCGGCCAGCAGCTGCAGCCCGGCCGAGCGGGCATGGTCGTGCGCCTCGGCCGTCGTCACGCCCTCGCCGACCCGGCCCGAGGCGACCTTCCCGTCGGCACCGGCCCCCGCCCCGTCCCGACAGGAACAGGAGCGGGCCGGCCCGCCGGGCCGGAATGTAGGAGCCGGCGGCCGCGCGCACCGGCGGCAGCTCCAGCCCGAGATCGCGCAGCCGCTCCAGCGGGCTCATGCGGCATCCCCAAGCGACGCGACCGCCTCGCGGATGCGCGTGCAGGCACTCGCAAGCAGCGGCCGCGCGGCGGCGAAGGACAGACGCACATAGGGCGACAGGCCGAAGGCGGCGCCCGGAACGGTGGCAACGCCGGCCGCCTCCAGCAGGTATTCGCAGACATCCGCGTCGCTGGTCAGCACCGTGCCGCGGCCGCCGCCGGCCGATCAGGCCCCTGCACTCGAGGAAGGCGTAGAACGCGCCTTCCGGCTTGCGCAGGCGCAGGCCGGGAATGCCGGACAGACCGTCGATCACCAGATCGCGCCGGGCGGTGTATTCGCGGCCCGCCTCGGCCACGAAGTCCTGCGGCCCGTTCAGCGCGGCGATGGCCGCCGCCTGGGCGACCGAGCAGGGGTTGGACGTGCTCTGCGACTGGATCTTGGCCATCACCTTGATCAGGCCGGCGGGTCCGGCCGCATAGCCGATCCGCCAGCCGGTCATCGCATAGGCCTTGGAGACGCCGTTGACCGTCACCGTGCGGTCGCGCAACTGCGGGCAGGCGGCAAGGAAGGGCGTCGCCTGCGCCCCGTCATGCAGGATGTGTTCGTAGATCTCGTCCGACAGGACCAGCACCCGAGGGTGCCGCTCGAGCATCGCGCCGAGGGCTTCCAGCTCGGCACGGAGAGAAGGCGGCGCCCGACGGATTGCCCGGCGAGTTGAGGAACAGCCAGCGCGTCTTCGGGTGATCGCCGCTTCCAGCTGCTCCGGCGTCGGCTTGAAATCCGCCTCGATCGGGCATTCGACCACCTTCGGCACGCCGCCCAGCAGCAGCGCCATGTCGGTATACGAGACCCAGTAGGGCGCCGGAACCAGCACCTCGTCGCCCGGTTCCAGCGTCGCCATCAGGGCATTGAAGATGACCTGCTTGGCGCCGTTGCCGGCCGAGATCTCCTGGCGCGAGAACTCGAGCCCGTTCTCGCGCGCGAATTTGGCGACGATGGCGTCCTTCAGCTCCGCCGTGCCGTCGGCGGCGGTGTAGCGGGTCGCGCCCGCCCGCATCGCCGCCTCCGCCGCATCCAGGATATGGGCGGGCGTGTCGAAGTCCGGCTCGCCGACGCTGAGGTCGACGGTATCGGCCCCGCCGGCGCGCAATTCGCGCGCCCGCACCGAAATGGCCATGGCCGGCGACAGCTTGATGAGGCTGGCGCGTTCGGCCTCGTAGGTCATGGCGACCCCGTCATTTGCTCGCGCCACGTATTCGAACGCCTCGTCGCGGGCCGCCGCATCCGGGTCCCGCTTGTCCGGGGCGCCGAAGCCGCCCGCCGCCGGGAAGCGAGAGGATCAGCCGCCGGTCGGCCGGCACGTGCTGGCGTCCCTTGGAGGCAAGGCGGGTGCCGTCGTCCAGCGTCACCGAGCCCGGTTCGCCGTCATGGCCGCCGTCGCGTCCGCGCGCGGGGTGGTCGATGCGGTCGAACATGGCGTTGAAGTGGAACTCGTGGCCGGCCGCCGCGCCGATCTCGACAACCTGGCCGAGGCCGCCGCGATACTGGCCGGCGCCGCCCGGACCCGTCGCGCAGCTCCTTGCGACAGAAGATCACCGGGCCGACATGCTCCGTCGCCTCGATCGACATGGAGTGCACGCCGCTGGGGAAGGCGGTCGCGCTGAGGCCGTCGAGGCTGGCCCGCGCACCCGCGCCGCCGCTGTTGAACAGCAGCACCTCGGCCCGCCGGCCGCCGTCGGCCGGAGCCTCAGCGCCCTGCAGCGGACGCGCGCTGACATGCAGGTTCCACAGCGCGCCGGAGCCTTCCGCCGGCACGCGGCCCGGCAGCATTCTTGTGCACCGCGCCGAGCACCGCGTCGGGAATGAAATGACCGAGCACGTGGGCGCACCGCCACCGGGGCGGGATG
>JACADM010000206.1_pt1 | contig 58256 bp, 86 predicted proteins | sample 7512371 | NCBI WGS metagenome assembly JACADM01 (sample SAMN14389041, study PRJNA612141) | algae metagenome | isolation source: non-axenic algae culture | place: India: Navi Mumbai | collected 2017-01
TGTTTTAAAAAGTGCTTCACTTCCTAAAACCATGGATAACCAATGCTGGCTCTGCCAATCATGGCACCATCCAATCCAAATTTATCTCGCATTTCCATAGCCCGTTGGGAGAATTCACATCTCCATTGCCAAAACAGGAATATGCATCCTTGGGTTATTCTTTACGTCTGAAATGGGCGCCCAATCTGCATCTCCCTTATACATTGGGCGCGAGTACGCCCATGTATAGAAATCGCTTTACATCCCACATCTTGAAGTCTCTCGGCAACTTCCACAATTTTGATGGAATCATGATCCCAACCAACCGTGTTTTTTAACCGTTACGGGAAGCTTCGTATGTTTTTACCATGGCTTCCGTAAGGGATACCATTAAATCAATATCCTTTAAAATACCGGCCCCTGCACCTTTGGAACCACTTTCTTTACTGGACATCCAAAATTGATGTCGATGATATCGGGGCACGAAGCTTCGACGATTTCAACACACTTTCGCATCGATTCAAGTACCGCGCCAAAGATTTGGATTCCTACAGGGCGTTCCTTTCGTAGATGTCCAATTTCATAACACTCTTGCCGCATCGAATCAACCCTCACTAGAGATAAATTCGGTATATGTCCGCACCCTGTTCCCACACACGCCTCCCTAAACGGAGATCGCTCACGTCCTCCATAGGTGCCAACAACAAGGAAAATCCCCAACATCAGTAGTATCGATCATTGCCAAAAGGGTGCAAAAATAATTATAAATCTTTGAAACCCCTCAAAAGTATTAATTGCAGCTTTTTTGCCATATATTTGCACTGCTTGAAAGCTGCATCATACATGGAAAACATAAATTTTTGCATCATAGCCCATATTGACCATGGTAAAAGTACCACTTTGGCCGATCGCCTATTGGATGCTGGGTTCCGTCACTGCCCGTGAAAAACAGGATCAGTTGTTGGATAATATGGACCTAGAGCGTGAGCGAGGCATTTGATTAAAAGTCATGCCATTCAAATGGAATACTGTATGAAGGGACAACGTATGTGCTAAATTTAATCGACACCCCTGGACATGTGGATTTTTCCTATGAAGTTTCCGTTCCATCGCCGCCTGTGAAGGAGCTCTATTGGTTGTGGATGCGGCCCAAAGCATTCAAGCCCAAACTATTTCAAATCTATATTTGGCCCTGGAAAATGATTTGGAAATTATACCCGTATTGAATAAAGTAGATCTTCCTTCAATAAAATCCAGAGGAAGTTACTGATGACATTGTCGATTTGTTGGGGTGTGATCCAGAAGAAGTTATTCCTGCTAGTGCCAAAACCGGAATTGGAATTGAAGAGATCCTTAAAGCCATTATAGAACGTATTCCTGCTCTAAAGGAAATCGAATGAGCCCTTACAGGCCCTTATTTTATTCGGTTTACAATCCTTTTCGCGAGTTGAAACCTACTTTCAGTTATCAATGGAGAAATAAAGAAAGGAAAGGAAATTAAGTTTATCGCCACTGGAAAATCGTATTCCCGGATGAAGTAGGCACCTAAAACTAAAACAACATCAAAGCAAAGTATTAAAACTGGGGATGTTGGCTACTATCAAAAGATGCGCGTGAAGTAAAGGTGGGGATACCATTACTGATGCTAAAAATCCGACCAAAAATGCCATTGAAGGATTTGAAGATGTTAAACCCATGGTTTTCGCAGGATTTACCCTGTTGATACGGGAAGATTATGAAGAATTGCGTAGCTCCATGGAAAAACTCCAACTGAACGATGCCTCCTTGGTATTTCAGCCCGAAAGTTCTGCAGCACTTGGTTTCGGGTTCCGATGTGGTTTCTTAGGAATGTTGCATTTGGAAATTATTCAAGAGCGTTTGGATCGTGAGTTTGATATGACCGTTATTACCACGGTTCCTAATGTGTCCTATCATGCCTATACCAAGCAGAGCCAGATACTGCCATTTTGGTAAACAACCAAGCGACTTACCAGATCCATCTACCATGGATAGGGTAGAAGAGCCCTACATTAAAGCGAGCATAATTACCAAAGCTGATTATGTTGGGCCGGTGATGTCACTTTGTATTGAAAGCGTGGTCAAATCACAAATCAAACGTATCTCACCCAAGATCGGGTCGAGCTTAATTTTGATATGCCACTGGCTGAAATTGTATTTGATTTCTATGATAGGCTGAAAACGGTATCGCGCGGGTATGCCTCTTTTTGACTATTCACCCATTGGCATGCGTGCCTCTAAACTGGTAAGGTTGATGTGCTTCTCAACGGAAACACCGTTGATGCTTTCTGCTGCTGCATCGAACAATGCGTATGACATTGGGAAAAGATGTGCGAAAAACTAAAGGAGCTTATTCCTAGACAGCAATTTGATATCCCAATTCAGGCGGCCATTGGTTCAAAATCATCGCACGTGAGACCGTTAAAGCGCTGCGAAAAGATGTGACGGCAAAATGTTATGGAGGATATATCAAGGAAAAGAAAGCTTCTGGAGAAGCAGAAAAAATTAAAAGAGGATGCGTGCGGTAGGAACGTGGAAATCCCACAGGAAGCGTTTATGGCGGTTCTGCTAAATGACTAAATACTGCCACCGCAGCTAGCTCCAGCTTCCCTTAATCCGTCAATATAAACTTCATATTGAGTACCTGTGTCTTCACCATCAACAGAGGCATTTCCGTTACTTTCCCGGCAAACTTGAAAATCTAGGGTTTCCGGTGCACTGCAATTGGTACACGGTATCGTCATCCTTGCAAGCAGATACAGCCAAAGAAGGCATGCGACAAAACTCCTTTCTAATTAAAAGTTCAAGGTCAGGGTTTTCGTAATTCTAAATGGAGTGCTCACAAAGTTTGTTTATTTTGTTGCATTGGTTAATTTTCTACATCCAGAGGTTTTCCTAAATAAACCAATTGGCATTCTTTGACTTCCTTGTCGTCGATCTGGTTGATAAGTTCAAATATCCATCGGAAGCTTAAGAAACAGGGAAACTGTATCGTCGTCTTCCTCTATAATCGACAATAATTTCATGAGCTGGCTTTTTGAATTCACCGGAATCTCTTTGAATGGATGGATAGGTTCTGAAACTTCCTCCAGCATATTGTAATCATGGGTATGTGAAAATAAGGTGGCATTGTCTGCTTGATTATCTAAAAGTTTCTCTTCTGGAGACATTAATCTATAGGTCCCGGTCTCACCAAAATCCTTGCTAAGTCTATTGATCGCCTGTTGATTAACTTCCTGGCTACCTGGCGCAAGTATCCAAGTAACATCACTAAGCTCTACGTTTGAAGATAAGTCGTCTGAGTATATGTTGACCGAAATGGCCTCAAGATCGAGGTCTTTGGCTTTCGAGATATTGGCTTTATTAGAGTCGGCCAAAACCACATGCCTTCCATTTTGAAGGTAACTGGCAATCAGTCTAGAAACTTTTGACGCCAACGATTAGCACCCCTTCAGAGGTTTTAAAAACGCCGACAATTTTCGCGAAAATCCTTGCGGTAGTAGCATTTAATAAAATGTAACCAGCACCACAGCAAATACCAAAAGGTGTAATGTATTCGGCTCCCTTCATTCCAGACTGCACTCTTGTTCCAAATAAGGAGGCAATTCCGCGGCAACTATACCCCGTGGTCCTACCAACTAACAAAAGCTTTCGACTTTTAAGGAAGAATTAATGGTACTGGCAAAACCGAAGGGCCGAAGCACAAAAATCACCAGCGCCAATAAAATGGCCGTATTCCAATTATAAATGAGCAACAAGTCTTCCAGTTTGATGTTGCGGCCAGCAAAATGAACAAGATAGAGATGAGCAGTACACTAAGGATTCCTTGAAATAAAGCAATTCACTAAATTGGGAAGATCGCTATTTCCTAAAAACATTCCCATTACCACTACAGAGTAGTCCGGACTCATGGGCAAAGACATCGCTTTCTACAAAAATCAACAAGACTATGGATAAGGCTACAACATTTAATAAATAATGCGGAATCAATTTTTCTTGATGGCAAAATACAAAACACTCCTCAAATTCCAAAAGAAATCCAATTAGCACAATTTTTCCAAATTCAATGAGTGCTTGCTTAAGAATAACCTACATCTCCACCACACTGATAAACTCGAAAATCAAAACAGCGACCAATGCCCCAATGGGATCGATTAAAATACCTTCCCATTTCAAGACAGCAGAAACGTCCTTTTTAACGGAATATTTCTCAAAATTGGCGATTGTGGGTCCTGTAACAATAATCAAAGAGGCGAACAAAATGAAATTTTCCATGACAAGCCAAAAATATAGTGTGCCGCTATTCCTCCGCCAAAAGGTAATGGCAGCTCCAAGGCTGATCAGTTTACCAATTACAGGCCCAACTTTTGAAATTTCACGCGTTTTGGGTAAGTCCGCCTTCAAATAGTATGATTCCAATCGCTAGTGAAACAAAATAAAGAGGTTTTCCCCTGGGAATAATCCCCTTCACCATCCCAAATAGGTTGAATATATGGATGGCCGCTCTCAGAAATCAACGTTGCGATAGGCCCCACCAAAAGACCAATTAGAATCAGAGGTAAGATTGCAGGAATCTTAAATTTCCATGCCACCCATTGTGCCAAAATACCCAAATGATGATTCCTGCTAATTCAAGCATAATTCAAATTTGCTTAAAAATAAAATAAAAGGAATAAACCGCTGCTATTCTCAATCATCTTTCATGGTAAGCCTCAATACTGAACATACCGACTTTTCAGTAAATTTATCTTTCCCGGTGCCAAATAATACGCGAAGCCAATTGTTTTTCTGCGGCGTTCCAAGAATGAGCAAATCATATCCTGCAGAAATTTCTGATATCGTCTGAATGGAATCATCGCTTTTAATACCACCACCTCTCTCTATTGAGTATTTGTCCAAAATGGCGCTGGATGCATTTTTCATTTTTGAATTTCTTCATCCTCAAACTTTTCAGGGACAACTTGCAACAGTGTTAGGGATGCATTATAAAACTGACAAATCCTGCACGACAGCGACAAAGTTTTGTCCTTTCGTCCGGGCCTTAACGCCAACAAGACTTTGCTAATATTCCGAACCCTTGATCCTTGAAGAGCGCAAAATCTGAATCATGTGGGTCAATAGCCATCAATAGGATTGCTTACCAGAATCCGTTGTGGGCTTCCATTCCAGCCCATTACCAGCCAGTCGCATTCCGTTTGATTACTCAGTCATGAATGGTATTGGAAACATCATGGGTTACAATGGCTTCAAAATCAATATCGATGTCTCTCGTTTGTGTGAGGCCCGAAATCCTTCTTTCAAGGATTCATTTTTGGATCTTTGGTTAAGAAAGCTCTCAAAATGTTTGGTTGGGAACTTCCGTGATATTAACCGCCTGTAGTTTTTATTTTTATTAATAGCTGCTCCTATTTCCACCAACATTTCTGGTGAGTTTTCATTTCCTAACAAAGGAACAACCACTCCCCGACAACAGCTAACCTTCCATCTAAATTGCCTTCTGCGGCTGAAGAAGCTAAGTTTGTCCTTTTCAAGTCTTGCGTCGTTTTCGTTTGTAAAACAAATACAATGCAGGTCGATGGCCATAATTTCTCAAGACACCGTTCTGGTCGCTCTTTTTCCAAAAGATAATAAATAGGGTTCCGAGCCCGAAAATAACAAGGATAGCCCCTAAAGGAAGTAATCCTAAAAAGAGACCAATAAGGCTATTCCACTTGCTATTCCAAATAATTGAATATACGGATACATGGGCGATTGATACGGCGGATTGTACCATTGTGCAGAAGTTTCCTTAAAATAATAGCAGGCATTTACAAGAATAAACATAGTAACCATAAAGGCACTGCAAGCTTTGGTAACCCCCACATCCAACAAAAGAATGGATGCCGCCATAACAAGGCAAGTGATAATGATGGTCGCAGGTGTTAGGTATTTGAGTGTATTCTGCTTAAGGAGGTAGGAAGCAATGGTCCCTGGCCATGGCAAAAGGAAATCTTGAAGAAGCCTAACACCAGAATTTGTCATGGACAAAAGGGTTAACATTCCTACTACTGCCAAATATACCCAATGCTCACCCCTAAATTAGAAATGGTATAATTGGTTTGATGTCAGATTGTGTCCAATGGAATATTCCCTACCAAAGCAAAGGTTCATGCACATAAATCACGGTCATAATAAAAGGGACGCAATCATGGCGCGTGGTATATTTTTATTCGGGTTTTTGATTTCCAGCAATAATAGCGCAACTTTGTAACATAATATGGGAGATATAAACAAATGCTACCGTGGATGCCAGTCCGAGGCTCCATTGGTCAAAGGGATCTAACAATTTGGGCTCCACCCTTGGGATTCCAAAATCAAAATCAAGGCTAAACTTACCAGGCTAATAGACACAACGGTGATTTGTACTGCCTACTTTTTTACTCGAAAATATTCAAAAGCATGATGAGCCCCAAGAAACCAACACTACCGATTTCGTTACTCCTTCCCTAGGGTGACCAAGATTCCTAAATAAGCGCAAAACCTACTAGGGCGAAAGAACTTTTAAGCAATAAAGAAAGCCAAAGTCCGATTCCTGCAATTGTCCCAAGGGCAGGTCCGAAGGCCCTTTCGATATACATAGGTTCCCTAAGACGGCATAGCCGTTGCAAGCTCTGATTTTGACAGTGCGCAGGTAGGATACAAACAGAGGCCAACAAATAGGCAATCCAAACCGAAGACCCTGTTTTTGCCGCTGCATTCCAGGAAGAACAAAAAATACCGCCAAGCATTCCTCCTATACTTATGGCAATGGCAGAAATTAAAGAGAGTTTACGATCCAGTTTCTTCAATCCAGGCTTTCTTTGATTGTTAATATTTTGTTAAAATAGTATAATTAATAAGTAAGGCCTATAGAAACTGAGGGTTTTAGTATTTTGCTGCCACCTAAAAATCAGATAAACTTACCCCATAGAATCGGGAAATTTTAAGTTGGATGGAGGGGCCATGTTTGGTGGTGCCTAAGATATGGTCTAGAACCAATCCTGCAGATAAAAATAACATGATTGATATGGCCGCACGATGTTTGTTGATTGAAGATGGAGACCGTCTTATTCTCATCGACAATGGCATGGGAAATAAGCAAAGCGACAAATTCTTTGGATACTATTATTTATGGGGAATTTTGATTTGGATTCCTCACTAAAGAAAGCGGGGTTTCATCGTAATGATATCACAGATGTATTCCTTACGCACCTGCACTTTGATCATTGTGGGGGCAGTATACAATGGAATAAGAACAGGACGGGATACGAGCCAGCATTTAAGAATGCAAAATACTGGAGTAATCCCGATCATTGGGAATGGGCCACAAAACCAAATCGAAGGGAGCAAGCTTCTTTCCTGAAGAAAATATAATGCCCATTCGGAAGTGGTCAATTAGAATTTATCCCTACTCCGCAAGGAGATTTTTGGAGAACAGCCCCTTGGATTTTGATGTGCTTTTTGTGAACGGCCACCGATAAACAAATGATCCCCATATTCAATATCAGGGAAAACATTGGTTTTATGGCGGATCTACTTCCAACAACTGGCCACCTTCCACTGCCCTATGTAATGGGTTATGATACACGTCCTTTGCTGACATTGGAGGAGAAGGATAAATTCCTCAAGCAGGCAGCAGATCAAAACTACTTCCTGTTTTAGAGCATGATGCAACGCACCAAGTAATTACCGTACAACATACAGATAAGGGTTCGCTTTAGACCAAAGCTATTCTTTTGATAAACTTTTAATTAATTTAAATACACTATGAAAATTTCAAAACTTTCCATTTTGCCTTTGCCACAGGTATTATTCTGAGTTCCTGTGGAGGAGGTCTACCTGCAATTGTATCTACACCAATTGAAAATATTGATTCCCTACCGCTCAAGGAATCTCCTTTAACGGAAGAGCAGACTAAAACATGGGCGGCTTCCGACCTTTTACAAGATACCATCCCAGGAATGAGTGTAAATCGTGCCTATACTGAAATCATTCGAGGGCAAAAAGGTGAATCGGTTATCGTTGGTGTTATTGATAGTGGGATCGATGTTGAACATGAGGACCTTAAAGATGTTATTTGGGTCAATGAAGATGAAATTCAGGCAATGGTATCGATGATGATAAAATGGTTACGTGGATGATATGCACGGTTGGAACTTCCTTGGGGATATTGTAGAGGAGAATATGGAATATGTTCGTTATATGAAGAAATTAGGCCCCAAGTATGAAGGTAAAACTGAAGCTTCAGTAAGTGCAGCAAATAGGGAGGAGTTTAAGCTTTACCAAAAGGCGAAGTCAGAGTATGAAAAGGAAGTAGGAGAGGCTCAGTCCAATAAGGCGCGATACCAACAAATTCTTTCTCAAGTTGAACCAGCACATCAAGCCATTTCCGAAAAATTGGGCAAGGAAGATTATACCATGGAGGATTTAAACGGAATTTCTAATCCTTCCGCTACTGAACAGCAACAAATGGCAATGTTAAGCCAAATGCTGAATTATGCCGATACGGTTCCAGAAGTTATCGATCAATTGAATGAAGGTATTGATTACTTCCAGGAAGGCTAGACTCACATTTTAATCTCAATAAGAATTTCCGTGAAGAAAACCTTGGGGACGATCGATAATTATTCCAGCCGGTTTTATGGTAATAATGATGTAGATGGGCCCGATCCAAAAAAGAGGATGCGAGACATGGGACCCATGTGGCGGGTATTATCGCTGCCCAACGAGGCAATAAGATGGGTATTGATGGTGTTGCCAACAATGTGGAGATTATGGTTGTAAGAGCTGTTCCAGATGGTGATGAGTACGACAAGGATATTGCTTTTGCCATTCGTTATGCCGTAGACAATGGGGCAAAAGTGATCAATACCAGTTTCGGAAAGTATTATTCTCCCCATCCAGAATGGGTTTGGGATGCTATTGAGTATGCGGCTCAGAAAGATGTATTGATTGTAAATGCTGCTGGAAATGAAGGGCATAATTTAGACAAAATACAAGTATATCCCAATGATCAACGGATTGGTGAAACAAATGAAATAAGTGACAATTTATCACTATTGGTGCTCTGAATTATGAATATGGAAGTGATTTAGTGGCTACATTTAGCAATTATGGTAGCACAAGTGTTGACCTTTTTGCTCCTGGTGTAAAATTTGGGCAACCACTCCTTTAGACACTTATGAGTACCTTCGGGTACCTCTATGGCTGCTCCAGCAGTATCAGGTGTTGCTGCAATGATTCGATCGTATTTTCCAGATCTTACTGCTAAGCAAATCAAACAAATATTGATGGACAGTGGATTGGCCTCATCTGCAACAGTGGTGTTGGCTGGGGATGCTTCAAACCAAGATAAGTTTTCCAATATTTCTACTTCCGGTAAGATGGCGAACTTGTATAATGCCTTAATCATGGCAGATAAAATTTCCAGAAAATGATAAAGAATGTTTTAATAGGCCTTGCTGTAGTTGGAATAACCACAGTGGCAAATGCTCAAAATAACACTTCCTATTGGCAACAGGAAGCCAAGCACACCATGACCATAGATGTAGATGTGGAGGATTGGAAATACAAGGGTTCCCAGGAGCTTCTATACACAAACAATTCACCGATACTTTAAACAGAGTCTTCTATCATCTGTACTTTAATGCTTTTCAGCCCGGTGAAATGGATGTAAGATCGAGAACTATTGCAGATGCAGATCCAGGGTTGGGGATCGATTTCAAAATTAAGTGAAGATGAAATGGGCTACATCAAGCCCTAAAACTTACTCAAGATGGTGCTCCAATAAAATATGAAATTGCGGGTACGGTCATGGAGGTAGATTTAAACGACCCCATATTTCCCGGTGAAAGCAGTACGTTTAATATGGAGTGGGATGCCCAAGTGCCTATTCAGATTCGACGTAGCGGACGGAATAATTCCGAAGGTGTTGCACTCTCCATGACCCAATGGTATCGAAATTGGCAGAATATGATTTTCGGGGTGGCATGCCTATCCATATATAGGTCGTGAATTTCATGGGGTATGGGGTGATTTCGATGTCACCATTAATATCGATGAAGCATACGGTGGGAGGCACGGGATATTTACAAAAAGAGCCTGTTGTTAAAGGGCTGAAATCTTGGCATTTCGTTGCCCCGAAAGTGCATGTTTTACATGGGCCGCAGATCGGAATATATTCATGATGTCTATGAAGGGCCGAATGGGTTACCCTTAATTTTACTATAAAAACAATCCCGACATCAAGGAAAATTGGAAAAACTACAACCGGTTACTGCAGAATTAATGAAGTTTTCAATGAAAAATAGGACCTATCCCTATGAACAATACTCCGTGATTCAAGGGGTGATGGTGGAATGGAATATGCTATGTGTACATTGATTACTGGAGAGCGAAAGTTCGGCAGTCTTGTAGGGTGACTGCCCATGAATTGGCACATACTTGGTTTCAGTTTTACTGGCAACCAATGAAGGACTTCACGAATGGATGGATGAAGGCTTTACTTCGTATATCAGCACGAGCCGAAAACGTGGTAATGGATGAGCAAAATCCAAATCCATTTTCTGGCTCTTATCGCAACTACCGGTATTTGGCAACAAGTGGTCGGAGCAACCGCAAACCACTCATGCAGACCGTTATCAAACAAATACAGCCTATGGAATTTCGGCCTATAGCAAAGGCGCTGTTTTTATGGCACAATTGGGGTATATCATTGGGCAGGAAAACTTGGATAAAACCTTAAACAGATATTATGACGAATGGGCATTTAAGCACCCAACACCTAACGACTTTATCCGTGTTGCAGAAAAAGTTTCTGGTTTGAGTTGGATTGGTATTTGCAAGATTGGACGCAAACAACCAATACCATCGATTATGCGATTAAAGAAGTAAATGAGAGTGAAGAAGGCACAAGGTTGTATTAGAACGTATGGGTCTTATGCCAATGCCCATTGACCTCTATGTGACCTATGAAGATGGGTCGGAAGCTTCGTTTACATCCACTTCAAATGATGCGGGGCGAAAACAAATCCCTATCCTTCTTTGGATCGAACCGTCTTAAGGGATTGGGCCTGGGCCTATCCCACATATGAATTTACCCTTCCGGCGGGGAAAAGGTAAAGACCATGGTCATTGATGCAAGCGGATTATTGGCAGATGTGAATACGGAAAATAATTCCTATGGCATGGAGTAGTTATAGGAAATAATTAAATGTAAGCCCCTCATGGATTTTTCAGAGGGTTTTCTTTTTATCTTTACATATGGATGCCTCTTTTCCGAAGAATGAAAAATTAAAAAGTCAAAAACCATCGAACAGGTTTTTGAGAAAGGATCTTCTCGAAAAATTTTCCATTGAAGATGGTTTACCTTGAAATGGAAGGCGCAGAATCTCACAAAATCGCCTTCTCCGTTCCCAAGAAAAATTTCAAAATGCCTTTGCGCGAAACCGCATCAAAAAGGCAAATGAGGGAGGCCTATAGATTACGGAAAACCACTTCACTGAAAAAACGGCAAGAAACTTGCTGTTTATCTACATACATCGAGATAAACCCACGTATGCGCAATTATTTAAAGCAATGAGCGCTACTTAAAACCGTTTAATTATGAAATTTTTCAGTCTGTTCCTATTGGTCATGGTGCTTGCATGTTGGGGATCAATCAAAAACTTTAGTCTTTTAGAGGAAGAAAGTGCTTCCTCAAATTACATCATTGATGATGGTTCTCCCCGATCAGTGGAGCTGATGCTACACCCAGGAACGGGAACAAAAATCATCAGACAGCGCATTTGCGATTTGAATCTAGTGATCCTGCAGCTACCCATCAGAAGATCCTGTCATTGGCCCAACAGTATGAAGGGTTCATACAAAGTGACAATGCCGGAAAGCGGTATCAAGAAATTCATCAAACCATCGTTGTAAGGATCCCAACGGCTAATTTTCAAAAATTTATAGATGGAGTAACTGATGGTGTTCCCTATTTTGACAAAAGAAATTTCAAGGAAGGACTTCACGGAAGAGTTTGTGGATTTAGAAGCCCGTTTAAAGGCCAAATTAGAACTGGAAAAAGATATCTGAGCTCTGGAAAAAGCTAAGAACATAAAAGAGATGTTGGAAATTGAACGGGAGTTGGCCGCCATTCGCGAGAAATTGAAGCCAAACAAGGACGTTTAAATTACCTTGAAAATAAAGTTTCCTTCAGCACTTCATATAGCGTTTTACAAGAGAACCGCAGAAACCGGTGTAACTGTTTCATATGGCCAAAAATGATCAATGCGCTAAAAGGTGGCTGGGATGGAATTTCAGTATTTTTATTGGGATTCTCTATTTATGGCCTTTGTTTGTAGTAGTAATAATCGCTATCTTGTTGATTCGAAGATACCTTAGAAGAAATTCCAAAGGAACGCTCCTAAGTCTTAAAAAGGACCCTATGAAGAAGAAAATCCTCATCCCAATTTTAGCTATTGGGATTTTAGTAACCACGGCCAGTTTCAAAAGGACTTTTGAAATCGCCAAACAAATTGAAATTTTCACCACCTTGTTTGGAATTAAACATGAATTATGTGGATGAAGTGACTCCTGCGATTTTTGATGGATAAGGCCATTGTTGGAATGTTGGAAGATCTGGATCCTTATACCGTTTATTGGAATGAGCAAGAAGTAGAGGATGCGCGTATCAAAAATTCGGGGACGTATACCGGTATCAGGGCATCTGTAAAGACCACACAAAGGAAAAAATTGTAATCGTTGAGGCCTTTAAAGATTATCCAGCAGACAAGGCAGGGCTGAAAGCAGGTGATGAAATTATTCAAATTGGCTCCATATTATTACGAGATTTTGAAGATGACGCGGGTGAACTGCTAAAGGTGCGGCTGGTACGGAAGTAGAGCTTACATACAAAAGGCAGGGAAAAACTGAAAAACAACCCTCGTTAGGGAAAAGTTGCAGTAAAAGCGGTGCCCTACTATTCGTTAATACAGGACAATATTGGATACATTGTTTTGCAGAAATTCAATAGAAAACCACTATTGAAACCAAGGCGGCACTACAGGATCTAAAGTCACAAGGGCTACAAAATTATTTTAGATTTAGGGAATCAGGAGGCTTGTTGAATGAAGCCATTAATGTCGTTAATCTTTTTGTTCCAAGGGGAGGTAATAACCCACAACCAAGTCGGTGGTTGAAAAGTATAACAAAGTATATAAAACCCAAACCGAACCTGTGGATACCGAAATTCCGCTGGTGGTGTTGGTAAACGGTAGAAGTGCTTCAGAGTGAAATTGTATCTGGTGGTCTTCGGGACCTTGATCGCGCTGTAATTGTTGGTGCCCGTAGTTTTGGAAAGGATTGGTTCAGCGGCCAAAGAAACTGACCTATGGCACGCAATTAAAGTGACGATATCCCGATATTATACTCCCAGCGGGCGTTGCCGGGCATTGGATTATTGGAATCGGGATGAAAATGGAGACCCCATACGCTTGGATCCAAAATTATAATGCATTTAAAACAAAGGTGGAAGAACGGTTTATGATGGAGGGGTATCCTCCCGGATGTCCAATTGAATCGGCTAATTCAGCCCCATAACCACTGCACTACTCAAGGACAACGCCATTTTGATTTTGCCACCTTCTATTATTACAATCATCAGCTTTCAAGTTGGGATAATTTTGAGATTTCCAATGATGATTTTGAAGATTTTGTCAAGTTCCTTTCCAATAAAGGGTTTGACTATGAAACAGAAACGGAGAAAAAATTTGCAGAGGCTATTCGGAAGGCCGAGGATGATGAACTTCAGAAAGACATTCAAAAAGCTATGATGAGCTTATGGCTTCCATAGCAAAGCCAAGGAAAAGACCTAAGGGATAAAAGGTACAGATTAAATCCCTGCTAACCAATGAAATCTGAAACGTTATTTTTACAAAGGAAGGGTTGTATGACTTTCAGAACATAATCCAGAAATATTAGAAGCCGTAGAGATACTTAATAATCCTAAAGAGTACCAAAGAATACTAAGGTAATGAATGATTTTCTTTATTTCTTTGAATCGATGCCGGTTTGGCAGAAATTGGGTTGGGTGGTGTTTTGCATTTCCATATTCTGGATTTTGGAGGGATATTACAGGAAATTTCATTTGCGTTATAAAAAATGGAAACATGCAAAAGTAAATTTCAGTCTGTTGGCGTTTGTCATGATCATCAATGTAGTCTTTGGATTGGTAACTGCAGAGTATTCTTATGGATTAAAGGCGCTTCTTTTGGTGTTTTACACCTATTTGAAGCTCAATTTGGGTAAAACTGATCTTGTCCCTTTGGTGCTCGACTTTATCGCCCAGTATGGGGTGCATTACTTTCTTCATAAAGTAAAATGGATGTGGCGATTGCATTTGGTTCATCATTCAGATAAGAATGTTGATGTTACAACCGGAACCCGTCATCATCCACTGGATTTTTTAATCCGTGAACTTTTCGCCCTAGGTGCGGTGATTTTGATGGGAATGCCTATATCATTTTATTTCTTTTACCGTATTCTCAGTGTTTTATTTACCTATTGGACCCATGCCAACATCAACCTCCCTTTATGGTTGGACAAGGGTTTGAGCTATTTAATTGTAACTCCCAATATGCATAAATTCCACCATCATTACCAGCTCCCTTGGACCGACAGCAATTATGGAAATATGCTTTCCATTTGGGATCGTTTATTCGGTACTTATGTATGAAGATCGATAAAATTGTTTATGGCGTAGATATTGCAGATCCATACGGATGACGAAAACCTCGGGGTTCAATTAGGATGCCTTTCAATAAAAATGTAAAGAGCAAATCATAAATTGAATTGTTAACATAGTTTTAACGCGATTTTTCGTAAATTTTTGTACAATTAAGATTATGGTAAAAGTAGACAAAACTGAAAACGAGAAATCCTTAAGGAAACCATCGAATATTTGGAGAAAAAAGGATTTGAAAATATCAAAGCGGATATGGAGGGTTATGAAACCCTAAGTCCTATAATAAAAGAGTAGCGACGTAAGTATCACTCAGATATAGTGGCAGAACGCGCTGGCATCAAACATTATTTTGAAGTGAGCCTTAAAGCGAAAAGCCCAGTCTTTTAAAATCGAAATGGCGTTTTTAGATGTCTTGACCCGCATGAAAATCATCGTTTCAAAATTGTCACGAGACGGGGACACTATAAGTTTACCAATGAAATGCTTAAGGATTTAAATCTTGAAAAGGATTTGATCAAACTTAATTAAGCATCGATGTTTTCTCCATGTTGAGAAGCGTCCAATCCTCTATATTCTCGATCTTCCTAACTCTCATTGAGAGCAATACATCTGTGAGCTTATAGAGTACATAGCTTCCTGCAAAGGTGAAAACAGCTACAAGGACTAGTGCAATCATGTGAAAGAGGAATGTTTCCGTTTCTCCATAGATCAATCAACATCTTTGCTAAAATACCAGTAAGGATCATTCCAACAATTCCTCCACGCCATGACTTGGAAAGACATCCAAGGTATCGTCAATTTCAGATTTTTATTGAGTCGGATGGCGAAATTACTTACTATGGCTGCAATAAAACCGATGAAGATACTTTGCCCTATGGTCACAAATCCCGCTGCTGGTGTGATAGCAACCAAACCAACAATGGCTCCAATACAAGCTCCAAGGAAGACATCTTTCTGTTTTGAAAGCGGTCTAGAAAAATCCAAGTGATCATACTCGCAGCTGATGCTAAATTGGTATTGGCAAACGCGATTACGGCATCACTATTGGCGCCTAAAGCAGATCCAGAATTAAATCCGAACCAACCAAACCATAACAGGCCTGTTCCTAAAATTACAAATGGAATATTGGCAGGTCGTTCTATTTGTTCCTTCCTTTTCCTAAATACATAGCACCTGCAAGTGCCGCAATTCCAGCCGACATATGCACTACCGTACCACCCGCAAAATCAAGGACTCCCCAATTGCGTAATAGCCCGTCTGGATGCCAAGTCATATGTGCTAAGGGTGTATAAATAAATAATGAAAACAACACCATAAACAGTATGTAGCTCCTAAAACGAATTCTTTCAGCAAAACTTCCGGTTATCAAGGCAGGCGTAATGATTGCAAATTTTAATTGGAACAAAGCAAAATTAAAAGGGGATGGTTTCTGCAAAATCGGGATTCGGGAAACAGTAACATCGTTGAATGCGAAATAAGTCATTGGGTTTCCTATTATGCCATAAAAACTCGCCAAAGGCCAAGCTAAAACCAACAACCACCCATAATACACTTATCACTCCCAAAGCCACAAAACTTTGCAGCATTGTAGAAATAATGCTCTTTTTGACACCATCCCTCCATAAAAAAGCCAGTCCTGGGGTCATTAGAAGAACAAAGGCGCTTGCCACAATCATCAGGCGGTATCCCGGTATCTATTTTCCCAGTATTTTCAATAAACTGATATTCCGTGCCCATTAATAAGGCCGCCAAAACTAAAAGTGATAGTACTATGAAATTTAATTTTCTACCCATAACCCTGTTTTTGGTTAGTTAAAGCGCTAAAAATATTAAAATTACTTTAATAACCCCTATTAAATTAGGGGTATGTTTATAATTATTAATAATTCTTAAGATTACCTCCTTTTATTGAAAATTATAAATTTTAAGTTGGATTTTTATCATTTCCATATGTGGTATACCGTCTTCTAGATAATTGTTACCAGTTGACTCAAATCCAGGGATTGATAAAAATTAGAAAGATAGGTTTGTGCCGAAACTTTTATGGGGATGGATCCAAATTGATCATAGACTACTTCAATTGATTTATGCATCAGCGCAAATCCTAAGGAATGGCCGCGATAGGATTGTTTAATAATTACCCTTCCGATGGAAGCTTCTTTAAAATAATCGCCGGGACCGAAGCAACGTGTATAAGCAATCAATTGGGAGTTTTTCCAGCCCAATACATGGAGGGCGTTGAAATCCTTTCCATCAATGTCTTGGTACACACAATCCTGCTCTACTACAAACACTTCAGATCGTAATTGGAGTATCGCGTACAATTCCTCAATAGTTAAAGCTTCGAAATTTTTGATCTCTAAATCCATATTAATCTGAACAATAATGTCCTTGGAATCATCCTTTTGATATTAGGTTGAATATTCATGATTGATTCCAAATTGCGTACATAAAATTGATTCCATTTGATCAAGAATGTTATCAAATTCAGATAAGGTGATATCGGTATGAAAATCAACATGAGCTTCCAAATGATTCTCCTTTTCATTCAATTGCCAAATATGCATATGATGCACATTCTTAATCTCGGGAATTTGCGATATAGCTTCCTAACTTCTTCTAAGTTCAAATCTTGGAGAAAAAGCATCAAGACCAATGAATTCTTTAATAAATCATAACCCATGAAAACAAGGTATACTGCTATCAGAAGGGTTAATAGGCTATCCACCCAAAACCAATTGAAATACTTCATTAAAAGTCCTCCAATTAAAACCACGATGGATGCACCCATATCCGTAAGAGGTGAAGGTAGGCAGACCTCATATTCATGTTTTCCTTGGAGTTACTGTGTAACAACAAAACGCTTATTCCGTTTGCTACAATTCCCAAAATTGCCAGCCATATCACAAGATTGCTTTCAATTTCCATTGGATAAATGAATCGATGGATCGCTTCATAAATCAAATACAGTGCTACGACTATTAAAGAAGTTGCATTGATAAAAGCAGCAATAATTTCAGCCCTTTTATATCCAAATGTTTTATCAAAGGAAGCTTTTTCTGGCTAATTTGTTTTGCGATAAAGCTTATTACCAGCGAAACAACGTCACTAAAATTATGAAGTGCATCTGATATCAAGGCAAGACTGCCCGAAATCAAACCACCTATAACTTGAGCTACGGTAATAAAGATATTGAGAAGTATGGCAATTAATAAATTCCTCCCATGTGATTCTCTAGCATCATGATGGTGGGAATGTGCCATATTTACAAAGTTTTATGAACAGGCTATTTTATCAACTCGTCGTTGATGTCTTCCGCCTTCAAAGGCGTATCCAAAACGTTTCAACCATTCCAATGGCTTGAGGTTTGCTGGTAAATCGAGCTGGAATACTTAGAATATTAGCGTTGTTGTGTTCCCTAGCCAATTTGGTAATCTCCTTGGTCCAACATAAAGCAGCTCTTACTTTTTGATGTTTATTTGCAGTCATGGAAACCCCATTTCCACTACCACAAATCAAAATTCCTAAATCAGCATCATCATTTGAAACAGCTTCTGCAACCGGATGAACAAAATCGGATAATCTACGCTATCCATTGAATCGGTTCCAAAATTTTCAACCTCTATTCCCTATCCTTTAAAAAGAAATAATGGCATTTTATAATCAGTTCCAGCGTGATCATTGCCAATTGCGATTTTCATGATTTTATTTTTACAAAGATACGTTTTCAAAAGGTTATTGATACCATAAAATGGTATATGAATTCATTTTCAATACTTTATGATTTCTTAACTTCTTCGTGATATTTAAGTTAACAACAATGTTCATATTTGTTGATATAAAGTCTAAAATTATTCTTGTTTAATTTATGGGAAATTACCATATGTTCAGTTTTTTTAAACAAGAAGTTTCCCTTTAAATTATCAGTTTATTATCGACTTAAAAGTAAAGATAATAACAAGTCTTCCATTAAAAGAAATTAAAATTCGTTGTTAATTGAAGTTGTTGACAGTTGTCAATTGAATGGTATGATTCTTTAGTTTTTAAGGTTTTAAGTTTATAATAATATGTTCATAAGACCTTTGCAAAGAATCATAAATCAATTTCAAAATTTTTAAACAAGAACTTATTCATGTAATTAACAACCCATCATAATCATCAATTAAATTTTAAAAATTAAAGAAAAATAAATATGATTATATAGATGTTGAAAACTTAAACAATTCGTAGATCTGAAGCGTTATCCAATTCATCGATTATTTTTCGGGCTGTTGGAATATCTTCGGATGAATTTTAAGTCGAATACCGCCAAAAGCATTGGAATGGAATGGAAGCACTCGATCATCGTCTCATTTTGAAAGACATGACGTATTCCCTTCTGTTCTAGCAATAGCTTTAAAACAACATATTCGCTAGGGTATGTAAAGATGGCAATTGTTTGATATCCTTCCATATATTACTAAAATACTAATTCTGCTTAAATGGTGGGTGCATTGCATTAATAAATGTACATTTACACCAATTAAATTGCATTTATGACGAAAAGGAGAAAAAGAGGAAAGAAAAATAAAAAGCAAAACTATACCGACCAAATTCTATCCATCCTAAGAAAGGATCCCAATCAAAGTTTTAATTACAAACAAATAGCTTCCCGAATGGGGTTACATGATGCCAGTAGCAGGAATCATATTACCAAAGCTTTGAAAAACTTAAGGAGAAAGGTACTGTTCATGAAATATCAAGAGGAAAGTATGTAATGCCACCAAGCAAGGATTATGTTACAGGGTAATGGATATCACTTCTCGTGGCAAGGGTTATGTAATTGTAGATGGTTTAGAAAATGATATTTCCATTTCCAATAAAAACTTAAATAAGGCCCTCAATGGTGATGTTGTGGAAGTATATATTTTAAAAGGAAAAAAAGGGGTAAACTAGAAGGAGAGGTCACCAAGATATTACAACGAAAACGAACAGAGTTTGTTGGAATTATTCAAGTTTCAGAAAATTTTGCATTTGTACAATGTCCTGGCTATAGTATATACAGATTTTTTTGTTCCGAAGTCGAAAATAAAAAAGCAAGAACAGGGATAAGGTAATTGTAAAATGGAAGGCTGGGAAGCCCACAGCGAATCACCGGTAGGAAGTGTTATTAAAGTTCTAGGAAAGGCAGGTGAACACCAAGCTGAAATACATGCGATACTAGCCCAATATGGTTTACCGTATGAATTTCAAAGGAAGTGGAAGACTATGCCAATCAATTGGATACCTCTATTGAAGCGGATGAAATTAAAAAGAAAGGACCTTCGTGACATTCTAACTTTTACCATCGATCCGAAGGATGCCAAAGATTTTGATGATGCTTTATCTTTTAAGAAATTGGAAAATGGCCATTACGAAATTGGGGTCCATATCGCAGATGTTTCTCATTATGTTACTCCTGGTAACGTACTGGATGATGAAGCCTATGAAAGAGCCACTTCGGTCTACTTGGTAGATCGCGTCGTACCGATGTTACCAGAAATTTTAAACAACAATGCTTGTTCCTTAAGACCTCATGAGGAAAAGTATACGTTCTCAGCTTTGTTTGAAATCAATGATAAAGCTCAAGTATTGAATACATGGTTTGGGCGTACTGTTACTTATAGTGATGCCAGATTTGCCTACGAAGAGGCACAGCATATTATTGAAAGCAAGAATAATGAAATTCCGTCTAAAATATCACTTACGGGGAAGGCATATCAAGTTGAAGATGCCATTGCAGAGCCGTTTTAAAATGGATGATTTGGCAAAGATTTTAAGACGGAACCGCATGCGTCATGGTGCTATTTCCTTTGATAAGGTAGAGGTTAAGTTTATTCTTGATGAGCATAACGAACCGGAGGGTGTTTATTTCAAGGAAAGTAAAGATGCTAATAAACTTATTGAAGAATTTATGCTTCTTGCCAATAGAAGCGTTGCTGAATTTATAGGAAAACAAAAGGACCAAAAACATTTGTGTATCGGGTACGACGAACCCGATGATGAAAAAATAGCCGCACTTGAAAATATAATTAAGCGATTCGGGTATAAATTAAATACCCAAACACGTCAATCTACCGCTCAATCGTTGAATAAATTACTATCTGATGTGGTTGGCAAAAAGAACAAAACCTTGTTGATACCTTGGCAATCCGAAGCATGAGCAAGGCAGTGTATACCACAAATAATATTGGGCATTACGGGCTAGCCTTTGATTATTACACTCATTTTACCTCTCCAATTCGAAGGTATCCAGATGTGATGGTACATAGATTACTGCAGCATTATCTAGACGATGGAAAAGTGCTTCCGAGAATCAATATGAAGATCGATGCGCACATTCCAGCGAAATGGAACAATTGGCTGCAAACGCTGAACGGGATAGCGTAAAGTATATGCAGGTCAAGTATATGATGGACCATAAAGATCAAGACTTTCTGGGGTTATTTCGGGGTTACCGAATGGGGCATCTATGTGAAATTATTTCAAATAAGTGCGAGGGAATGGTTCGGCTTTCCGACTTAAAAGACGATCATTATGTGTTTGATAAAGAAGAATTTGCTGTAATTGGCAATAAAACCCATAATACCTACCAGCTCGGTGATGAGGTTTATGTAAAAGTAAAGCAAGCAGATTTAGTCAATAAGCATCTTGATTTTATCATGTTGGGTCATCGAGCAGACCGCGAATAATTCTAATTCTTTAGCAACGATATTTTACTTCAATAAAAGTTGAAGTGTAACATTTTCATCTGTTTTTATCTTTCTATAAAACAATCCATTTATGAAACCGATTTTACACTTTTGTTGGCCTTTACAAGCTCATTTATTTTTGCTCAGGATATTATCACTAAGGAAGTAGGCACATTTAATGAATTGAAGGTTTATGATCTTATAGAGGTTAACCTCATTCAATCTGATGAAAATAAAGTTGTCATTAAAGGGGATGATACTCAAGATGTCGTCATTGTAAACAAGGACGGAAAATTAAAATTAAGAATGGCAACCGATCAAATTTCCAAGGCGACGATACTTTTATAGAAGTCCATTTTAAATCCTTGGATGTTATTGATTCCAATGAAGGGGCAAGAATAGTGGGAAATCAAATGATTGAACAAACCAGTATTGAATTAAGGACCCAGGAAGGAGGCTATATTCGAGTTGGTTTGGCGGACTATGCGAAGATTAAAGCCGTAACAGGTGGCATTATTAATGCCTCCGGCTTAGCTAAAATCCAAGATGTAAAATTAACCACTGGGGAATTTTTGAAGGACGGGAATTGGTAACCAAAGAAACAACCATTGGCATTACAGCCGCTGGTGAGGCTGATATCAACGCCTCTGAAAAGGTGGATGTTAAGGTGACTGCCGGTGGAGATGTCTATATCTATGGAAACCCAAAACAGTGAATGAAAAGAAGTTTGCTGGCGGACGGGTCAAGAGAATGAATTAACACGAAAAGTTTTTGCAAACCGTTAAGCATGCCCAAAGATATTCGTAATTTTAAGGCATGTTTGACGGTTTATGGTATGCGGCACTTTATGGTTTCCTCCTGGCCTTTGCCTTGGGGCCTGTTTCTTCACCCTAATTGAAACAAGTATTACCAAAGGATTTAGGGCTGGTGTCTTTTTGACCTTGGCGCCATCTTTGCCGATATTGTTTTATTCTGGTCGCCTATTTTAGTACGAGTAAAATCCTGGATCAAATTAAACATGAGCCGGGGTGTTGATTTTGAGGCATCATTTTAATGGCCTATGGAGTCATATCTTATATACGAACCGCTAAATCTTTTATTAAAATTGCCAGGGAACACTATGGTAAAGGTTAAAAGAACCTTGGCGGATTGTTCTTGAAGGGCTTTCTTTTGAACTTTGTGAATTTTGGGGTTTTGGCAGGATGGATTGCCACAATCATACTAGCCAACGCCCTTACTACCACTCGAACGGTGTATTTTTGTTCCTTGGAACGGTTCTAGCCACTTTTTACTACGGACCTTATCAAAATATCCCTAGCCAACGGCTTAAAAGTAAACTTACCCCTCGCTTAATTTTTAAAACAAAAAATGGGTAAGTATTCTAATTGTAGTGTTTGGGTTGCCCTTTTGATACAGGGAATTTTTCCCGATGAAGTCCAGAAGGATTGGATCGAATCCCAAAGGCTTCTGATAAATTGAAAATCTTTCTGAAAAAAAGCCTTGGGTTCCCAAGGCCTTGTAGAGGCGTCTAGCGGATTCGAACCGCTGTAGAAGGTTTTGCAGACCTCTGCCTAGCCACTCGGCCAAGACGCCATTGTCGAATGGCAAATATAAAAAGAATCCTAGTAAAGCAAAGGAGATTGTTTAAGTTTTAGCCAATTCGCTATCTTTTGATTTCATCGTAACACTTACCTGGCAACATCGCCGCCAATGGGTGGGTTTACCTTGGCAACAGACACTTTCACTTCAGACACTAAAGGGAGTTCATCAAAATAGCATTGATGATTCTTTGACCCACATGTTCCAAAAGTTTAGACCGAATGGCCATTTGCTCCTTAACGATTTTATTCAAATGCACATAATCAATCGTATCCTTCAACGCGTCGCTTTCGCTGCTGCAACTAGATTGGCCTTTACCGATAGGTTAACCAAATAATCACTTCCAATTTTCTTCTTCTGATAGACAGCCATGGTGCGCAAATATTCTTATGTCCTTAAGGGTAATTCGGCTCATTCAAAGTTTTTGCAAAGATACTTTTTATAGGGTTTTGTATCTTTGCATCCCAAATAACATTATGAGTGAAGAAAAAGCCTCAATTTCATTGAGCATATCATAGAAGACGATTTAAAAGCACCTATTCAAAGGAAGATCTATGCTTTAGGTTTCTCAGAACCCAACGGATATTTACATATTGGCCATGCGTCGGCCATTTGTCTAAACTTTGGACTGGGCTTGAAATATGACGCACCAGTTAATTTGCGATTTGACGATAAAACCCTGCAAAAGAAGAGCAGGAATATGGATGCCATTAAGCGGGATATAGCTTGGTTAGGGTATGAATGGGCTAATGAGTGCTATGCTTCAGACTACTTTCAGCAGCTATTCGACTGGGCAGTTCAGCTCATCAAGGATGGAAAGGCTTACGTGGATCCCAAACTTCGGAAGCTATTGCCGAACAAAAGGAACACCAAACTCCCTGGTACAGACAGCCCTTATAGAAACAGAAGCACAGGGGAAATTTATCCCTCTTCGAACAAATGAATGGTGAAGTGGAGGAGGCCAACATGTATTGCGTGCTAAAATAGACATGGCATCACCCAACATGCTCATGCGTGATCCTGTGATGTATCGAGTGTTGCACAAGGACCATCATAGAACAGGCTCCAGCTGGCACATTTATCCAATGTATGACTGGGCCCATGGAGAGAGCGATTACATAGAACAAGTGTCTCATTCCTTTGTACTTTGGAGTTTCTTCCCCACCGGGAATTGTATGACTGGTTCTTGAATCAAATTCATGACCCTAAGAAATTACGGCCCAAACAAAGAGAATTTGCTAGGCGCAATCTAAGCCACACCGTGGTTAGTAAACGTAAACTAATGCGCTTGGTTGAAGGCGTAGTAAATGGGTGGGACGATCCAAGGATGCCTACGATATCCGGACTAAAAAGAAGAGGGTACACACCAGAATCCATTAGGAATTTTGCTGATAGCATCGGTGTTGGAAAACGAGAATTTAATTGATGTCTCTCATTTGGAATATAATGTGCGCGAAGACTGAACAAAAATCCCTCGTGTGATGGCCGTTTTAAATCCTGTAAAACTTGTAATCACGAATTATCCCGAGGGCAAACGGAATGGTTGGAAGCTGAAAACAACCCAGAAGATGAAGCAGCAGGCAACCGGGAAATTCCATTCTCGGGCGAGCTTTATATTGAAAGGGAAGATTTCAAGGAAGAAGCCAATAGAAAGTTTTTTCGTTTGACTCTTGGAAAGGAGTTCGACTAAAAATGGCTACATCATAAAGGGCGAGGATGTTGTTAAAGACAATACTGAAAGATTACTGAAATACACTGCACCTATGATCCAGACAGTAAAAGCGGTAGTGGAACTGAAGCTTCAAAGCGCAAAGTAAAGGGAACCTTGCATTGGTATCCATTGAGCACGCAATCCCTGCAAAAGTTCGGATGTATGACCGGTTATTTACAGATCCATCCCCGACACGCATAAGGATAAGGACTTTATGGAGTTTTAAATCCTAAATCCTTGGAAACCATCGATGCCTTTGTCGAGCCCAGCCTTAAGGATGTATCAGCTGGGGAATTCTTTCAGTTTCAGCGTTTAGGTACTTCATTGTCGATAAGGATAGCACACGGGACCATATTGTTTTTAATCGCACCGTTCCTTTGAGGGATTCCTGGGCGAAGATTGATCAATAAAAACCCTCTTTATGAGGGGCTTTGTAATAGTTATTCATATCATCTTCCCTGGGCGGTGAGGACTGTTTATTTTTTAGCGGTGAGACCAGCTATTTCATTTTTCTTTTCATCTCTTCCCCAATTTGGTTGCTAGCAACAAAGAAGCAATCATGTCGTTGAGCATATCGCTACCAGGGAGGTGAATTGGGCAGTAAGATCAAATTGGTATTGGTCTCTTCCCAATGGATTGCAAGGTATCGTAGTGCTGTGTTACCACAATAAGCGCTGAGGCTTCCTGGGAATTGATACCAACATTGTTGAGCACTTCTACCGACTCCTCAATCCGCGCGCGATTTCACGACGTTGGTCTGCGATTCCTTGACCCTGGAGGCGCTTGCTTTCCGCTTCAGCCCGGCTTTAGCAACAATTTTAATACGCTCTGCCTCTGCCTCATACTCTGCAGCCACTTTTCACGTTCCGCAGCATTAATACGGTTCATTGCTGCTTTAACTTGCATGTCTGGGTCGATATCGGTAACAAGGGTTTTGATGATATCATATCCATAATCAATCATGGCATCATTCAGTTCTGTCTTTACAGCTATAGCGATGTCATCCTTGCGCTCAAACACATCATCTAATTTCATCTTGGGCACTTCAGCACACCACATCAAAAACATAGGAAGTTATTTGATCATGCGGACTTTCCAATTTGTAAAAGCATCATACACCTTCTCGAATCACCTGGTATTGCCGAAATTTTTAACCTAACAAACACATCGTCCTTGGTTTTAGTCTCAACGATGACATCCAACTGCTGAATTTTTAAGTTGATTCGGCCTGCAATTCGGTCGATAATAGAATTTTAAACTGCAATCTCAATTCCGTATACTTTGAAACCTTCCCAAGCGTTCTATAATGGCAGCCGTTTGTTGTTTGACAATGAATATAAACATCAGCAGGAACAAAAACCGAAAATGAGGATGGAATCGAACAAAAATTCATAGCAGAGGTGTTTATTATTTAACTTTTGAAGATACAAAATAAAGGCTACATTTACAGCACAAACAACACACTATGGGTCTTAAAAATGGCTATTTGTTACACTGTTCGTAGGCGTTTGCCTTCAAGTTTATTCACAACAAGTCCGTGAAGAATATTTCTTTATAGGGTAACCGGCGGGTATACACTTTTTGATATTAAAACAGATCATTTAAATACAGAACAGGGAACGGTCTTACGGCGGATTTGTCGCACGGGGCGATTGGTATAATCGTTTTTATATGGAATATGGGGTTAACTTTTTCAAAGCCAATTGGGCATTTATGGAAGTGAGCCAGGAAGTCCAAATTCAGCGCATTCATTGACCATACTATTTCGGAGTTCAATTTCGGCTGCAAGGAGGATACCATATAATCCGTCATCACCTGAATTGAATTTGCCCCATATTGAGCGTGAACGGAAAAATGGAGCCTAAAAGCGATACTTATAAGCCTTATTTGGTAGATGGGTATAACAATGTCACCATGGATGATTTGGCGGAGATTTCGCGTGTTAATTTTCGTTTGGCAGCTGGTATTACCACTGGCTTAAGGAACTTTCGCGCCAATTTTCAATATCAATATGCCGTAACCAATATTTTGAATAAACTAAATGATCGAGGCTTTAGCTGCTGAAAACACGAAGGAGGCTTCAAGGAAATACTTCAACTATAATTTGGGAGTCTATTTCTTGTTTTAATCCATGGATTCAATCGCAAACTGAATTCGCTTTAAGGATTCTTTCTTGCCGAGTAAATCTAGGATTTCAAAAAACACCTTTCATTTCCCAACTAGAAAGCCGAAGCGGCATCATTACTTTTCAAACCCATTCCTTGATCCGTAATCCAAGCTTTGACTTGCGATGAAAGATCTTTGCCTCAAAGGAGGTAGCGTTTTCAAAAAGCCTTTAACCTGGTTTAAAATTTCGGTATCTTCCTTAAAAGCTTTTTGGATGCCTTTCATCAATTCGGTTGGAGGTTCATAGAAAAAACTCCCTTGTTCCCATAAGTCGGATACAAAAGTTGCGCGCCCTTGAGCACATGTACAATTTCTGATGTCCTTGAAGTAGGAAGAACACCTTTCTTATCGAGAAAATCCTCAAAGGCCTCCACTATTTTAGGCTCACTTATTTCTTGCAAATAATGATGCTGAAACCATTTCGCTTTTGAGATCAAATTTGCACCTCCTTTGCACGCGCTCAAAGGAAAAATGTGATTAACTCATCCAAAGGAAAATATTTCTTGCTCAGTTCCAGGATTCCAACCTAGAAGGGCCAACATATTAAATTACAGCTTCCGGGAGGTATCCTTCCTCACGTAGCCCATATAGTTTTCATTGTCAGCCTTCCACTCCAAAGGGATATACCGGGAACCCGCCTTTTGCACCATCCCGTTTGCTCAACTTTCCTTTTCCCAACGGGCTTCATAATAAGCGGTAAATGAGCAAATTCTGGGGCCTTCCACTGGAATGCATCATAAAGTAATTGGTGTAACGCCAATGAAGGAGCCATTCCTCTCCTCTAATTACATGGCTTATTTGCATCAAATGATCATCGACAATATTGGCCAAATGATAGGTCGGCATACCATCACTTTTAAAGAGCACTTTATCATCGAGGGTATTGAGGTCTATGCGCATTTCGCCACGCACCAGATCTTTTAGGACTATCTCATGATCTTTTGGCGATTTAAAGCGAATGACATAGGGTAATCAGATTCAAGCCTTTGCTGCACTTCCTCCAGGCTTAAGGAAGGGAATTTTGTAAGTTGTCACGATTGCTCCAATTATAAATGAATGTCTTTCGAAGACTCATTTGTTTTCTCATTAAGCGCTTCGGCCGTATCGAAAGCATAATAAGCTTTGCCATTTGACCAAGGCGTCTGCATACTTTCTGTAGAGGTTTTACGTTCACTTTGACGGTAGGTCCTACATCCCCTTCTTTCCTGGACCCTCATCAAAGGAATATTCAGCCATTCAACACTTCGATGATAGGGTTCGGCACCACTCACATACCTGGTTTGATCGGTATCCTCAATGCGTAAATAAAGTCCCTCCATGTTTTTAGCAAACAAATAATTGTATAGGGCGGTACATTACTCCACCTATATGCAAAGGGCCTGTTGGACTAGGCGCAAAGCGAACGCGAACTTTTGACTCATCAGAATTTTCTTTGGCTGCAAAGATACAATTCTAAGGCTTCATTTCGGATTAGAGTTCATAATAGAAAACCACAATGGCGGAATAAGCGATAGGACCATAGAAGTAGGATAGCCAAAGGCATTTGCGGGCTTTCAAGATGATGATCCAATAGCTGGTATTTTATGTGATTTATAATGATGATCGCTATGACGGGTTAGCTCATAAAGCATCATCCTTCCTAAGATGTGATTTGAATTCAAGAGTGAATCACAGAAACCCTTTCATAACGACCTCTTTGGGTTTTATTTCTGGAAAGACCATAATGCTCTATATAGTTTATAGTTTCCAAAAGCAGTATGCCTGTCAGCGATATGGCTAGTGCCAGCACCAAGGCCAATGGTCCAAAAGCCAATAGATAAATATCAAGAGGCAAATTGGAAAATGAAATACCAAAGCATATCATTTTAATACTAAATAAAGACAACCCCCTGTCTCAACAATCGGCGCTGTATCTTCCACGCGTTGAGGTATTGATAGACTATAGAGGACACCCAAAACTCGTAAACACTTTGATTGTATTTTGCGCTTGCGGGATCTTCCTGGGTAGCGGCGTGAACATGATGCCCGAAGTTATGCTCAATATAAAAATGCATATATAGTGCTGGCAATAGAAGGTTTTCCCCAATAATCGCTCCATGATAATTTTCATGACCTAATTCATGGGCAACATTGATCCCGTTGGACCCACTACAATTCCAATAGAGAAGGTAAAACCGACTAACTCCAATTTGGAGTAATCAACCTTTGTAGGCTCCATAAGAACCAGAATAGAATCCCATAAACCAATGGGAGATTCAAATATAACAATGCATTAAACAAACGATTGGAAGACTTTTCTTGCCGTTGTTGGGGTTTAGGTTGGATTCATCCACTGGCATTAGTATCTCTAAAACTGGGATACACACAAAACGCAAGCACTGGTGTTGCAAAACTCCAATATCCCCTTGCTTGAAGTGCCCAGATACACATCAATGGAATGGAGAAGGCCACCAAATATTTTAAATCTTTCATAATATCTGGTGTAATATTTGTGATATTTAGGACAAGATTTCAACAGGATGAGTCATTTCAGTATCATACAGCGAAAAGCTAGAACAATTTATAAAAATATTACACGAATGCCCTCATTCGCGGCGCCATCTTGTTCTTTTCAATAGGCCTGTTATACTTCATTCTTACCCTGCTTATTGAATATTTCCTTTGGCTTGAACCAACGGGTCGTGCAATTCTATTTTGGAGTTTTGTGGCAGTAGAATTATTCTTGTTTGCTAGGTTTATCGCATTCCCATTGGCAAAGCTTTCAAACTTCAGAATGGAATTGGCCATGAAGAAGCCTCTAAAATTATTGGAAACCACTTCCCGGAAGTGAGCGACAAGCTTTTGAACGTCATTCAACTGAATCAGAATCAGAGACAATCTGAACTATTAGCGGCCAGTATAGACCAAAAATCGGAAGAGCTACAGCCCATTCCATTTGTGAGTGCCATTCACTTTAGAAACAACGTGAAGTATTTGAAATATGCGGCAATACCCGTTTTAATAATCGCATTGATTCATTTGTTTTGGGACAAGGAATTGTTCTCAAGCAGTTATGATCGGTAGTGCATTATGAAACGGCCTACGAACCGCCCGCTCCTTTTCGTTTTGTTTTGATGAACGAACAACTGAATGCCATTGAAAACAAAAATTTTACTATAAAAGTTCGAACAGAAGGGAATGTATTTCCGAAAATGCACTCGTAAGCTTTAACGATGAAACGTATTATTTAGAACAGCTAAGCCCTGGTTTTTCGAGTTTACCTTTACCAAACCCGTTGATGATTTTAGTTTTAAGCTAAGCGCAAATGAGGTCTTTTCTAAAACATATGAGGTACATGTTATTAAGACACCAACCCTGGTTGATTTTGAAATGTTCTTGAGTACCCCAATTATACCGGAAAAGGAGATGAGTTGCTAAAAAGCACAGGAAATGCTACCGTTCCAGAAGGCACTAAGATTACTTGGAAGGTATCTACTACCCATACAGACCACGTGGACTTGAAAGTTTTGGACACGAGCTACCAATTCACAAAGGATCGTGATAGGTTTGAGTTTCAGCGTTCAATATTCAATAAATGGGATTACACCATAACGACCTCCAATGAGAATCTTAATGATTATGAAAACCTATCGTTTACCCTAGGAGTTATAAGGACGATTATCGATATTAGAGTGAGTTCGAAACAGGATTCCCTTGATTTTGCAAACCTATTACTTTTGGGGAGGTAAGTGACGATTACGGACTCACCAAGTTGCAATGGTATATTATCCTGTAGGGAGGCCAACCGGAAAGAAGAAGTTCCTTTGGATATTAACAATTCAAATTTTGATCAGTTCGTTTATACCTTTCCAGGAAACTTGCCATTAGAGGAGGGGTTTCTATGAATATTATTTTCAAGTCTTTGATAATGATGTATTGCATCAATATAAATCTTCAAGACGAGCTTATTTACGTTTAGAAAACTCACTTCTGATGAGTTGGAAGAGCAACAACTCAAGGAACAGGAGCAAAACATCAACGAGCTGTCCAAAACCTTGGATAACCTTAAGGATCAAGATGAAAACTGAAGAGCTAGATAAAATTCAGAAAGAAAAGAAAAACCTCAATTGGAACGACAAAAGAAGTTAGAAGATTTCCTCAAAAGGCAAAAGCAACAAGAGGAGATGATGAAGAATTTTTCCAAGGAAATGAAGGAGGATCTTCAAAAGTTTCAGAAGGACAGTAAGGAAGAAGATCCTCAAAGCAATTGGAAGAACGCTTTGAGGAAAATGAAAAAAAAGGAGAATGAAGAACTTTTAAGGAATTGGAACGCCTTCAAGAAAAATTGATAGGGAAGAACTTCTGAAAAGTTGGAAAACTATGAAGCAAAATAAAATCGTGAACAACCTTGAGCAGTTGGTAGATTAACGAAGCTATTGTAAACAAAAGGCGGAGAAGTTGGCTGAGGTTCAAACTCTGGGAGGAACAAGAAAAACTCGAAAGCTCAGAGGGTGAGAACACGGAGGAAAAACAAAAGAGCTCAATGAAAATTTCGTGAGTACCAAAACAAATGGAGGAACTCAAAAGGAGAATGAAGGCAAGGAGCCTATGGACCTTCCTAAAGATGAACAAGGGGAACAGGAGGTTCAGAAGAACAACAAAAAGGCTACGGAAGAATTGCAAAATGGCAAACTGCAGGAAGCCAGTCAAGCCAAAAAAGGCGGGCCAGAAAATGAAACAAATGAGCCAAATGCAACAGCAAATGGCTTCTGGGCAGATGGAAACCATGGATGAGGATATTGAAATGCTTCGTCAGATTTTAAGACAACCTCGTGGTATTTTCGTTTGAGCAGGAGCATTTAATGGAAGACTTTAAGGAAATTGACTATGGCAGTGCTGCTTTCGGTAAAAGCTCAATGTTCAGAATGATTTGAAATCGAATTTTCAGCATATTGACGATAGCCTTTTGCACTCTCTTTAAGACAGCCTATGATTATTGCGGCAATTAATGAATCCTTAACCAATGTCACATTCAACCTTGACAAATCGCTGGAAAGACTGGCGAGAATAATTTTCGGTCTGGAATTTCCAGTCAGCAATACAATTACAGGAGCCAATGAATTGGCGGTTTTGTTGAGTGATTTATTGGGGAACATGCAAATGGCCGCTATGAGCATGCCAGGACAAGGACGGGGAAAAGGTCAAGGTCAAGGCAAGGGCAAGGGTCAAGGGGAGGATTTCAACTTCGACATTATTAAAACAGAAAAGTTTGAGCGAACAAATGCAAGAGGGCATGTCGGAAGGGCAAGGCAGCAGTGGCGAAGATGGTGAAAAAGGTGAAAAGGAAAGCAGGGTGATAATGGCAACGAAGGCCAAGGAAAGGCGATAATGGAGAAGGAGAGGTAACAATGGTAAAGGTGGAAATAATGGACAAGGCGGAAATGAGGACGGAGACGGCAATCAAATGGATTCAGTGAAGATGTAAACGGAAGGCTGTATGAGATTTACAACAGCAACAGCAATTGAGGAACCAATACAGGACCGTTTGAGCAAGGAAGGATTGGAAGGACAAGGAAAGATTATTAATGAAATGAAGGGTATTGAACAACAATTGCTGGACCAAGGATTAAATGAACGATCCCTTCAAAGGATGATGAATTTGAATTATGAGCTATTAAAACTAAAGGAAGCCGATTTGCAGCAGGGTCGGGACAATAAAAGGCAATCAAGGACTAATTACCAAGACTTCAGCAACACCCTGCGTTTGAATCGAGACATAAAAAGTATTTTAATCGGAAGAAATCTTAAATCGGGAAGCCCTGCCATTCCAACTTCAGTATAAAAGGAGGTTCAAAACTATTTTGACAATCGAAATGATTGAATTTCAATTTGAATCGGAATTTAAGCTACCAATTGGAAATACGACCAAGCATTGGATATCAAATGCTTTAGCGGAAGAATCTTATGAGTTGGGGAAGTAGATTTTATTTTTGTAGCGATGTGTATTTACACTCAATCAACATGGAATTTTTGGATCATGACACCTATACAGATATCATTACTTTTGATTATAATCTGGGGAAGCAAGTTCATGGAGAAATTTATATATCGGTTGATCGGGTAGAGGAAAATGCAAATACATACCAATGTGCTTTTAAAGAGGAGTTGCATAGAGTAATGATCCATGGCGTGCTTCATCTATGCGGATTTAAAGACAAAACCAAAGAAGATAAAGAGCGAATGCGATCTAAGGAAACCTACTATTTGTCTAAATTAATCGATCTATCTTCGATTATCAATCTTTTACGCTATTAACTTGCTGATATTCGAGGGAATTAGATATATTTGCCGCCCTTTATTAAATGAATGTTTCACGTGGAACAATGTAAGCTATGTTTGCTAAGGAATATGATGTAATTGTTGTTGGAGCTGGACATGCTGGTTCAGAGGCAGCGGCGGCTGCCGCTAATCTTGGATCTTCTACTTTGTTGATTACCATGAACCTCAAAATATTGCACAAATGTCGTGTAATCCTGCCATGGGCGGAATTGCAAAGGGCAAATTGTGCGGAGATTGATGCCATGGGAGGTTATAGTGGTATCGTTTCTGATAAAACGGCTATACAGTTTAAAATGCTCAATAAGTCAAAAGGGCCTGCAATGTGGAGCCCGCGCGTGCAAAGTGATCGAATGCGATTTGCGGAGACTTGGAGATTGATGTTGGAGCAAACACCTAATTTGGATTTTACCAGGAAATGGTTGCGGGGCTTCTGGTTGAGAATGGAGTTATTAAAGGAGTGCGCACATCGCTAGGTATTAAGGTAAAGGCTAAGGCGGTTGTCTTAACCAACGGGACCTTTTAAATGGGTTAATCCATATTGGGAAAAGCAATTTGGCGGACGCGCTGGTGAAAGAGCTTCGGTTGGAATTACTAAGGATTTGGTTGATCTTGGATTTGATGCAGGCCGAATGAAAACAGGAACCCCCTAGGGTGGACGGCAGATCATTGGATTTTCAAAATGATTCTACAGCCGGGTGATGATGATCCTCAGAAATTCTCCTTTTCTGAAGAAACCAAGCCTTTAAAAGAACAACGAGCATGTCATATGACCCACACCAGTAATGTGGTTCATGAGTTATTGAAAGAGGGATTTGACAGATCTCCGATGTTCAATGGTTCAATCAATAGCATAGGACCACGATATTGCCCTTCTATAGAAGATAAAATAAATCGTTTTGCAGATAAAGAACGCCATCAATTATTTGTAGAACCGGAAGGCTGGAATACGGTGGAATACTATATCAATGGATTTTCTACCTCTTTGCCGAGGAAATACAATTCAAAGCATTAAGGGCATGTAAGGGATTTGAAAATGTGAAGTTTTCCGACCGGGATACGCTATAGAATATGATTATTTCCCTCCTACTCAATTGAGACACACCTTAGAAACCAAATTGGTGTCTGGATTGTACTTTGCAGGTCAGATTAATGGAACTACAGGATATGAAGAGGCGGCCTCGGGTTAATTGCCGGAATCAATGCCCACCTTAAACTCCAAGAAAAGGATGAATTTATCCTAAAGCGGGATGAAGCCTATATAGGGGTATTAATTGATGATTTAATCACCAAGGGAACCGAAGAGCCGTATAGAATGTTCACCTCTAGGGCTGAATACCGCACCTTGTTGCGTCGGGATAATGCCGACTTTAGATTAACCCCAAAGTCATTTAAAATTGGACTGGCTTCGGAAGAACGAATGAAGCGCATGGAACGAAAGTATAATGAAAGTGAATCGTTCATACAATTCTTTAAAGACACAAGCGCCCTCCAGAAGTAATCAATCCGATTTTGGAATCCAAGAATTCAGCAGTGGTCAATCAAAGTGATAAAATGTTTAAGTTTTTCTCAAGGCCCAAAATAACCATGGAGGATATGAGGAGGATGGATGCTGTGGAAAATTACATTGAAGGACACAATCTGGATACGGAGGTTTTGGAACAAACTGAAATCCAGGTAAAGTATTAGAGCTATATTGAAAAGGAAAAGAACAATGCTGATAAATTAAAACGGCTTGAGGGTATTCAGATACCCGAAGATTTTGATTATTCGAGATTAAAGTCCTTGTCGTACGAGGCGTTGGAAAAATTAAGTGAGATAAAACCAACAACAGTGAGCCAGGCATCTAGAATAAGCGGAGTTTCCCAAATGATATTTCTGTTTTGCTGGTCTATATGGGGCGGTAACGAACCTTTTGTTTCACGTGGAACATCCTGCATTTTGAAGAAGAAAACAACAAGTATTTATATAACGACCAAGGATTATTTGGTCACGGGCGAATCTTTGATTTGGTAGAAGACGAAATGCTTCAAATGCTAGTAACTACCCCACAGCCCTCAACTGATGAATTGCCAAAATACTACCAAAGCAACCAGTATATTTCTCATACGGATTCCAAGAAGACTTTATTTGAAAAGCTTTATCAACTGGTTAAACGCATCGCTTTGGGTAAAAACTCGACTGATTTCCAAATTAAATAAAGGGCACGGGACTTTGTTGGATGTAGGGGCAGGAACCGAGACTTTGTTTCTTTTGCCCAAAAAAGGATGGAGGGCAGAAGGAGTTGAGGTAAATGAAGCGGCAAGGGAAATGGCCAAGGGAAGGGAATAGTGCTTAAAAGGGATATGAAAGACTGCTTGGGTTCAACATATGATGTGGTAACCTTGTGGCATGTTTTGGAGCATTTGCCAGACCTCATCGATGCGGTTGCCGATCTAGCGCATTTGGTGCGTCCGGGGGCACTTGCTTATAGCGGTGCCAAATTATAATTCCTACGATGCAAAATATTACAAAGAATATTGGGCGGCTTATGACGTTCCCAGGCATCTTTGGCATTTTCACGCCAAAGCATCCCGAAATTGTTCTCTGAAAGGTTCAACCTCATAGATATTTTACCGTTACCTTTTGATTCGTATTATGAGTCTTCTTTCTGAACGATACAAAACAATATAAAACTTTCCTTAAACGCTTTTTGGGTGGGATGGAAATCAATTGGGCGGCTAAACGCACTAAGGAGTATTCATCACTGATCTACATCCTTCAAAAGGCAAATAAGGCCCTGTGGCGGACTTACTGCGGAGATGCTTCACTTTGCCCTATTAAAAACTAAACCCGGCTAAAATCGGCTTAAACAAAGCTTTAATAAATAAACTTGAGTTATCTAGATTAATAGATATGATAGATAATACTAATTATTGTGCTTTGCGATGGATAAATCGGGTCAATTGAATGGAAAGATCTGTAAAAATAATTTTAGCATTCCCATTTCGTTCAATGTGGTATTCGGCCGCCTCCAATGATTGAACTATGTCAAAAATGTTATTTTGGTGAACAAATGGTGCAAACTTTTCCAATGAAAACTTGGAATCGGAGCTTTCAAAAACAATAAGGGATCAAGTTGGTAATTTTTAATAACGCCTGAACATTTCCTCACAAAATGCGATAAATTCTTTTGCGTTTCCCTGCCCTTTCTGGCCATGGAGTCACTCCAGTGAAGCAAATCCTGGACCGCCTTTTGTTTTTCGCCTTGAATGCAGAACGAACCCAAGAAATAAACCACTCTTCGTATTCTTGATCCTGTCCGTTCTTTTTATGGAGCTGAAGCGCTCTATTGAAATCGCCATGTGCTTTTCGACTTGTCTTAATGGCCTCATTCTGTGACAGACCCAGCTTTTTCTGAAGTCCTTCTGCAATCGCTGCTTCAGAAAGCAGGGCACCGATTATTTGACATCTTGAGCGAATGGTGTTCAAGAGATGTTCCTCCTGCTCCGTAAGTAAAAGCAAAACAGTATCCTTAGGGGCTCTTCAACCAATTTCAATATTTTGTTGGAACATTCAGTATTCATTTTATCAGCCATCCAAATGATCATCACCTTATATCCGCCTTCATATGATTTTAGGAAAGCTTTTAGACATTTCTTCCGCTTCCCGCACTTTGATAAGCGCCTGTTTATTTTCAATCCCTAAATTTTGCAGCCATTGATAAAGGGAAGCGTATGGGTTTTCCTTAACAAAATTCCGCCATTCTTCAGAAAAAGAGTCTGAAGTTGCATTTTCTTTACAATGTCATTGTTGTTGATGGGATGAAATGCAAATCGGGATGACTTAACTGCTCCACATTACGGATACATTGCTGGTAGTCTTTTGAATATCTGTCCAAATGGTCAGAAAGTAGGCACTGGGCGTAGGCAAGCGCCAAGGGGAGTAGTCCGCTGCCATTGGATCCAACAAATAATTGAGCATGTGCTACCCTATTGTGGGCAACAGTGGTTTGTAGGTGAGATTTGATATGCTCAAGGCCAATAACTTCAGAAAAGTCCATAGGCAAACTTACGATTTTACGAGGCTTTGAATGCATAAAAGTTATATTTGTGATGCTGAAAAACATAACTATGAAGACCATTGATCATTTTAATTTTCAAAATAAAAGAGCACTCATTCGTGTTGATTTCAACGTTCCGATTAATAACGGACAGGTGGCCGATTCTACACGTATTGAGGCGGCGCGACCGACAATTATCAAAGTTTTGGAAGATGGGGTTGCTGTATTCTAATGTCGCATCTGGGAAGGCCTTCAGACCGTGAACCCAGTTTTCCATGAAGCAGGTTGTAGATGCCGCCAGCGATATTCTTGGGGTTCAAGTTAAGTTTGCAGCTGATTGCTTAGGGGAAGACGCGGCTCAATTGGTAAATAGCCCGAAGCCCGGAGAGATTTTACTTTTAGAGAACTTACGATATTACCCACAAGAGAAAAACGGGGACGCTGCATTTGCCAAGGAACTTTCCCAATGGGGTGATATTTACATCAATGATGCCTTTGGCACGGCCCACAGAGCACATGCTTCAACAGCGGTTATTGCACAGTTTTTCCCGAAAGCAAATGCTTTGGCTACTTGTTGGCTTCAGAAATAGAAAATGTAAACAAGGTACTAAGCGATAGTCAATCTCCAGTAACCGCTATTATTGAGGCGCAAAGGTTTCTCTAAAATTACCATTATCGAAAATATCCTAGACAAAGTAGACCATTTGATAATTGGTGGGGAATGGCTTTACTTTTATAAAGGCGAAGGGAGGATCTATCGGAAATTCATTGGTAGAAGACGATAAACAAGACTTGGCCCTTGAAATTCCTCAAAAAGGCCGAATCCAAAGGGGTTTCAGTCCATTTGCCAACCGACACTATAGCGGCCAATGATTTTGCAAATGATGCCTCAACGCAAATTGTAGACATCTATCAAATACCAGATGGCTGGATGGGTCTGGATGCTGGACCCGAAACCCAAGCTCAATTTTCGAAGGTCATTCAGATTCCAAAACCATTTTATTCAACGGACCCGTGGGTGTTTTGAAATGGAAAACTTTTCAAATGGCACCATAGCTGTGTGTGAGGCCATCTCTGAAGCAACTGAAAATGGCGCCTTTTCCTTGGTTGGGGAGGAGATAGTGTTGCAGCGGTAAAACAATTCAATTATGGCGATAAGGTGAGTTATGTTTCCACAGGAGGGGGTGCAATGCTTGAAATGTTGGAAGGAAAAACACTTCCTGGTATTGCGGCAATCATGGATTAAGCCTTGTAGTTGTAGTTCATTTAGAACAATTGTGTATTTTAGTAAAATTTTGCCCTAATTCAGACGTTAACGACCTATGTTTAAATTCTTCATATGCTGCATATTGCTTGCATCTTGTTATGGCCTAAGCGCAAGAGAAAGAAGATATTGACCAGAAAAGGACACTACTTCCATTGCACTTCCAACCAAAACAGTGCAAATTGTAGATACTATTTCCTCGACGAGCTTAGCAAGCGAACTACCTTCGACCATAGTTTCCACGCAAGTACGGGATACCCTAATATTCACCTTGAAAGATTCCGAACGCGCACGGGTTATTGATTCAGTTTGGCTTAAACAATTGTAGCAATGATCTTTTGAAGATATTTATGGTTCGATCGTAGTATGGAGTATGAGCCAGTGGAATATGAAGAGTTGCCTACGGAGTTGCTTAAAGAGCGTCTTGAAGAGCTGAATGCGAGAACCCCATTCAATGTTGAATACAATCCTTCACTGGAAAGTGTGATAAAAGGGTATCTAAAAATAGGAGAAAACCATGGCCAAATTGATGGCTTTGAGCGATTATTACTTTCCTATGTTTGAGGAGACCTTTTCAAAGCATGGTCTGCCACTGAGATGAAATACTTGGCGATTGTAGAGTCTGCACTGGACCCACAAGCAACATCCAGGGTAGGCTCGGCTTATGGCAATTTATGTTCCAAACAGGAAAACTCTATGATTTGGATGTAAGCAGCTATGTTGATGAACGGAACGATCCCTTGATGGCCACAGAAGCTGCCGCTAGCTACTTAAAAGACCTACACCAGTCTTGAAGATTGGGATTTGGCCTTAGCAGCTTTATAACAGTGGGCCTGGAAATGTTTCAAAGGCCATCAGAAGGTCGGGAGGGCGAACCAATTACTGGATATAAGAAATTACTTGCCACGCGAAACGGCTGGATATGTGCCGGCCTTTTGGCAACGATGTATATTTTGAGTTTGTTGATGAGCATGGCTTTAAAAGTGATGGTCCTAAATTTCCATACATCGCAACGGACACTGTTCACGTCAAGAAGATGATTAGTCTAGAGCAAGTGGCTAGAGTGACCAATTTGGAATTGAAGAAGTACAATTTTTAAACCCGTCTTTTAGACATGGAATCATACCAAAGGTAAAGGATAAGGTATATGCATTGCGACTTCCTATAACCGCCATTGGGAAATTTGTTGAGAACGAAGAAAAATATATGCATTCGCATCGAATGACTTTAATAACCGTGAAAAGCCCTTCCCAATTCTTTGAGCAAAATGATAAAATTCGTTATCGAGTTCGAAAAGGAGATTATCTTGGTAAAATTGCAGGAAGGTATGGTGTTTCGTAGGTCAAATAAAACGATGGAACGGACTGCGAAGCACGAAGCTGCGCATTGGACAACGATTAACCATCTATCCCAGAAAATTGGTTAAAAAGCAAACCTTCTCCAAGTTCAACGGAAACCAAGGTTTCAACAATTGGGACCTATACGGTTCAAAAAGGATACCTTGTGGGGATCTCTAAAAAATTTCCCAACGTTTCTATTGAAGATTTAAAAAAGTGGAACGATATTAGCGGTAATAATCTAAAACCTGGAATGAAGCTGAAAGTATCGAAAAGCTGATTTTCAAATAAATACCGCTTTTAATGAAACTCTTTATACCCTTTGCTATTTGCTAGTGTCTTGCTGTTTTCATGTAACTCTTCAGGGATAAGAAAATCACCTATCGACCGGAATCAGTTGGAGCCATCAATGGATTGCAAGTAGTAATTCCTAATAATCTTTGAATGACTCGGTTGGCGAAACCATTCGAACGTATTTCGCAGCCCCAGCAGACGGCCTTCCACAGCTTGAACCTATTTTCTCCATCAATCAAATGCAACCCGAAAACTTTACTGATTTTGCAAGGACCTATCGCACTTTTCTGCATGTAACCTTGGGCGATGAGGATACTGTTAAATTAAAAGGACCCTTATGCACGGCCTCAAATTGGCGCCTTCATTGTTGGAACAACAGCAACTCAGCTTATCAATTCAATCGAGGAGCATCAAGAAGAGATTATTAGCACCTTTAAGTCTTTTGAAATTACGGAACGACAACGTCGCACGAATATCTCCAAACTAGAAGTAGATTCCTTAAAGGAACGCTTTGGGTTGAGTTTAAGCATACCTTCCGCCTATCGGGTTGCTTCATCGTGATGATTTTTATTGATTCGAAAAGACCTTAAATCCAATGGAAGTACCAACCTCCTTATTTATGAAGTACCATTGAATGTCATTAAGAACGATTCAACGGTAATTGCTGATATTGTCATGATGCGCGATACCATTGGGTCGTTATTTACCAGATGACGGTCTATTTATTACCGAAGAAGCCTTTTCACCGTTTATTTTCACAACAGAAATTGACGGTAAATTTGCGTATGAAACAAGGGGTACTTGGGAGTTGAAAGATGCATTTATGGCAGGCCTTTATAAATTATGCCATAAGGGATGAAGAAAATGAACGCTATTTGATCATTGAAGGGTTTACCTATGCGCCTTCCATGGAAAAGCGAAATTTACAATTTGAATTGGAATCCATTATTAAATCGGCTTCTATAGAATAATTCAATAGGATTTTCTAAAATAAAAACCCGAAGCCAAACTTCGGGTCTATTTTTTAAGGGATGAATTTATTTCTTTTCATCCAGCTTATCTCCGTTTTCTTCCTCTTTGGAGGCATTTTTGAATTTTTGATTCCACTGCCCAGTCCGCGCATAAGTTCAGAATCTTTCTTCCTCCGAAAAGTAACAATATCACCACAACAATAAGAACAATTTGCCATGGGCCTAAAGCTAAAAGGTAAAACAGCCATCTCCATATTTTAAGATATTTTATAAGACAAAGGTAACAAGAAATATACACATATAACGTTCTATGAGCAACTTTAGCATAAACCATGTACATTTGTAATTAGAATTTAATTCATCGATGCCACCAAAAGAACGTAGGGGAAAAAAATCAAGCGAAAACTTTTGCACAAGTACCGATTGGTTGTGTTAAATGAAGATACCTTTGAAGAACGGTTTTCGTTTAAGCTAAGTCGATTAAATGTCTTTGTATTCAGCATGATCTTTGCCCTGGTACTTATTGCTACTACTACCTTGATTATTGCCTTGACTCCACTTCATGAATATATTCCAGGGTACTCGTCTACTACTCCTTAAAAACGAGCCACTGAATTAACCTATCACACAGACTCATTGGATCAGAAACCCAGGTGAATGAACAATACTTGGCTTCGATTAGAAAGGTGCTTACTGGCGATGTAAAAAGCGGAAACTTTAATAAGGACTCTATTTTACAAGCGGTTCAGAGGGAAATCGATGAGTCCCAGTTTTACCCCTCTAGGGAAGATTCAGTGCTAAGGGACAAAGTACAGCAGGAGGATAAGTACAATCCACTTACCGAAAACCCTCAACTCAATTATGTTTTGTTTCCGCCGGCAAAGGATCCATTTCTGAAGACTATGATCCGGAAACCAAACATTTTGCTGTGGATGTGGTGACACCCTTAAACAGTCCTATCAAGTCAGTGGCCGACGGCACTGTTATTTTGCCGAATGGACCGCAGAAACGGGATATGTAATTATTATCAAACATCGTTTCAATCTGATATCAGTGTACAAACACAATGCGTCACTATCCAAGAGCCAAGGTGATTTGGTGCGCGCTGGAGAAGTGATTGCCACCTGGAAACTCTGGTGAATTTACCACGGACCCCATCTTCATTTTGAACTATGGAGCGATGGGTATCCCATTAATCCAAATAATTTTATTGATTTTAACTAGATATGTCCCTTAAAGCATTTGGAGCTAAACTTTTCGCCCTTAAAGTTGTTCGTCAAATCAATCATTGGGCCTCAAAGCCTGTCGTAACCCAAGAACGGGTCTTTCATAAACTTGTAAAAAAGCAAAGGATACCGCTTTTGGAAAGGATCACCAATTTGAGAACATTAAACCCCAAAAGATTTTTCCCAAAGTGTTCCCATTCGGGATTATGAGGACTTAAGGGATTATGTTGACCGTAGTAGGTGGTGAAGAAGATGTCCTTTGGCCAGGGAAGCCCTTGTACTTTGAAGACCTCAGAACTACTCAAGTATATTCCGCTTACTAAGATTCCATGCCCCATCACATTAGGGCTGCAAGAAATGCTATACTGTGTTATCTGCATGAAACGGGAAATACGCAGGTTGTAGATGGAAAAATGATTTTTTACAAGGAAGTCCAGTTCTTAAAGAAAAAATGGAATCAAGCTTGGCTGACTTTCTGGAATAGTGGCACATTTCGTCCCCAAATACCTTCAAAAACAGGATGCCTAGCTGGGAAACCAATTGCATTGAGGATTGGGAAGAAAAAGTAGAGGCCATTGTGCGTGAAACACAAGATGAAGACATGTCCATCATTAGTGGGATACCATCTTGGTACAAATGTATTTTGAAAGATTGGTCGCAAAACCGGGAAGAAAGTTGGTGCTATTTTCCCAAATTTTAAGCTCTTTATTTATGGCGGGGTCAATTTTGAACCGTATCGAAAAAAGTTTGAGAATCTCATTGGACGCCCTGTAGATAGCGTAGAACTATTTCCGGCCTCAGAAGGTTTCTTGCTTTTCAGAATGAGCAAAGGATAACGGACTTTATTGCAGCTGGATTCGGGTATTTTTATGAGTTTGTGAAAGCTGAAGATTTTATAGTGATCACCCGGAAAGAATTACCATTGGTGAAGTAGAGCTTGGAGTGAATTATGTTATGATCATATCAACCGATGCAGGACTTGGGCTTATAATTTGGGGATACGGTGATGTTTACTTCCATAAGCCCTTATAAGGTAGTGGTCACAGGGCGAATCAAACATTTTATTTCGGCATTTGGGGAGCACGTAATCGGAAGGAGGAACAAGCTATGAAGGAGGCACAATCTCAGTATGGTTTTTCTATTACGGAGTTTACGGTAGCCCCACAAACCGAACCTTCTGAAGGCCAACTCCCGTATCATGAATGGCTTATAGAATTTGAAAACATACCGATGATCTTGGGAAAATTGCTACGGCTTTAGAGACCTCCATGCAGAATAGTTATTATTTGGACCTTATCGAAGGAAAGATTTTACAGCCCTTGAAGATTACCCCTTACAAATCAATGCATTTAACCAATACATGAAATCACAGGGCAAATTAGGAGGTCAAAATAAAGTTCCCGACTCTCGAATGACCGAAAAATCGCTAACACGATCATAAAATGGCAAGGGTAAAATAATAGTATCTTTGTTTTTGTAATGGAATTACAGCAGCCACATACCAGAACACGGGCCCAAGAAAGCTCTGGTGCAATTGAACGCATTTATATCACTATGCGCCATCTATTTAATAGGGGTTCTACAAACCCATGGGAATTAGTGGAGAATCACTGGCGAGGCGCTCCTCATTCTTCGACCAAATCTATGGCTCTATCGCTGAGGAAAGATTGAATTACAAGGCCTTTTATATGTCATCGATAGACTGCCATACGGAATAGAGGAGTGTACCTATATCAATCTCACCAGCGATGAGGGATATAAAAGTTCTCATTTTACTCCAATTCCATTAAAAGAAGGCGTAATTGCTATCGCATTGACGATGAACAAATGAATATTGAAATTACAAGGGGTCGCAGTGAAATTTATGATATCCTAACGCACCTTACATTCTTGTATATCGAGTCGCATAAAATTATGAGGCAAGTATTGATTAATGACTCTGGGATGTTATTCGCGATTGGATTAAACTTGAGGAGGCGGTCACAAAGAATAAAGAACTTACACAAAGAGAGTAGAAATTGCACTGACCCATACCGCTAATTTCTTAGGAGAACGTTTCAAGAAGTTTCGGAAATATACCCCAGTTTTGCATGTAAGCAGGACAAGCATCGTTTCCTAAGAATTATATACTTCCTGGGAAGGGTGCTTTAAAAGAAGAGCTGGATGACCAAAAAGACTCATAACATTTAGCCCGGTATTGCGAGAGCGATTGGGTCATCATATTCATGGGGAACGTTGGGCTTATGGCATAAAAAGGAACTATTCCAACGGGGTTGGATTGAACGTCCTTTACATATCATCAGTGCAAATATGCACAGTGTGATGAATACCCTCTTTGCAGATGACGCCTTATCGGTTTCAGATAAAAGAATAAATCCAAACTTGAGGTTTATGAAATGTTGAGTCGGCCAGAACAGATCAAACTACGTGAAAAGGTAACAAAAAGGCACTTCAGAATGGGATGGTATATTTAAAGGACGAGAGTGGGACAAACATAGATGTTCAGCTTTTGATACGTTAAAACATCAGAAATAGAGTCTGAAGAAAACGCCCCATCCTACTCGTAATGGATTATGCTTTGGGAACAGGCCTATGAAACCATGGATGAATTGCTGAAACCCTATAAAATGGATGACAATAAGCACTATTTGAATGTCAAGTCGATTTCCATTATGGGTAAAGCCGGCATTCTGGAGGGGAAAAGGAGACATCATGATACCGTCTTCCCATATTTTTGAAGGTACGGCACAATTATCCTTTAAAACCGTTTAAAGAGAAGTCATTTTGCTGAATCGGTTAAGGTTTGTTCAGAGCGATGATTACGGTTTTGGGAACTTCCTGCAAAATAGGGACATCCTTAAATTTTTCCATGATTCCACATGGAATGTAATTGGGCTGGAGATGGAGGGTGCTCATTACCAAAAAGCCATCCAAGCTGCTTCAAAAATAAGAAGAAGTATCAGTCCGAAAGTTGAGGTTCGTTATGCGTATTATGCGTCTGATAACCCATTGGAAACTGGGAGCACCTTAGCTTCTGGGGCTTGGGGACAACGGGGTAAAACCCACGTATTTGATTACTGAAAAATAATAAGCCAAATTTTAAACTAAATCAAATTGAAGAATAACATCTTGATAACGGGAGGCGCTGGATTCATTGGATCGAACTATGCAATATATTTGGAACATTTCAATGATGAGGTTGTTGTGCTTGATAAATTGACCTATGCCGGTGATCTTCGGAATTTAGAAAGTTTCAGATCATCCAAATTATCATTTTGTACATGGCGATATTTGCGATACCGTACTCTTATCAAGGTTATTTGAACAATATAATTTTCAGCAAATAGTACATTTTGCTGCAGAAAGCCATGTGGACAATTCGATAACCGGTCCGGCGGCATTTATTCAGACGAATATCGTAGGAACTTTTCAATTGTTGCAATCAGCTTATCAACTTTGGATGGAAGGCCCTAATCAGCTAAAACTCGATTTTGACAAGGCCCGTTTCCTCCATGTTTCTACGGATGAAGTTTACGGAACCCTTGGAGAAACGGGGTTGTTTACGGAAGAAACTTTATGCTCCAAACAGTCCATACAGCTTCAAAAGCCTCCTCTGATTTCATTGTTCGAAGTTATTATCACACCTATGGACTTCCGGTGGTCACGACCAATTGCTCTAATAATTACGGCCCTATCAGCATAAGGAAAAATTGATTCCTACGATTATCGTGAAAGCACTTTTCCGGAGAGCCCATCCCTATCTATGGAGATGGTCAAAATGTAAGGGATTGGCTGTATGTTGAAGATCACTGCAAAGGCATAAAATTAGCACTTGAAAAAGGACGATTGGGGAAACCTATAATATTGGGGAAGGAATGAACGGAAAAACTTATATATTGCCCATACCATTTGTGAAGTATTGATGATTTACAACCTAAGGAGCAGTCGTATAAAGAACAAATTAGTTTTGTGAAAGATCGTCCGGGACATGATTTCAGATATGCCATTGATGCCTCAAAGATTGAAAATGAACTGGGATGGAAGGCATTGGAGACGTTTGAAACTGGAATTCATAAAACCATTGAATGGTATCTTAACCATAAAGACCGATTATGAAAGGAATTATCTTAGCAGGGGTCGGGAACAAGGCTTCATCCTCTAACATTAGCGGTGAGCAAACAGTTGATGCCGGTTTATGACAAACCGATGATCTATTACCCTTTGTCCACCTTGATGTACGCGGGATTCGTGGATATCCTCATCATTTCAACTCAAGATGTACCTCTTTAAGAAGCTATTAGGGATGGACTAATTATGGGTGTCAATTTCGGTATGCCGTGCAAGAAAATCCAAACGGTTTGGCGGAAGCCTTTATCATTGGAAAGGAATTTATTGGTTCCGATAAAGTTGCCACTAGGGGATAATATCTTTTATGGTTCTGGACTGAAGGAACTACTTCAATCCAATAACGACCCCGATGGAGGAATTATCTATGCCTATCACGTGCACGACCCAGAGCGTTATGGGGTCGTGGAGTTTGATAAGGAAGGAAGGGCGCTTCCATTGAGGAAAAGCCCAAAACCCGAAAAGTAATTACGCTGTTCCTGGATTTATTTTACGACAACACTGTTGTGGAAATCGCTGAGAATATTAAACCCAGTGCTCGGGGAACTAGAGATTACCGATGTAAACAATGCGTATTTAAAGGCTGGCAAATTAAGTGTTAGCAAAATTGGATAAGGGTACAGCATGGTTGGACACTGGAACTTTTGCATCGCTAATGCAGGCAGCACAATTTGTTGAAGTTATAGAAGAACGACAAGGACTTAAAATCGGGCTATTGAAGAAGCTGCTTATGAGATGGATACATCTCAAAGAATCAACTTCATATTGAACCGCTCCTTAAGAGCGGCTATGGAAATCATTTAATGCAACTGGATTGATATGGAAGTAGTTCAGACGCCACTAAAAGACTGTTTTATATAAAACCTTCGGTATTTAAAGATGAAAGGCACTTTTTCTGAAACCTACAATCATCATACCTTTAAGAAACATACGGGACTGGATATCAATTTTGTACAGGATAATCAATCGGTTTCGAAAAGGGCGTATTGCGCGGTCTGCATTTTCAGAGAGGGAATCTAGCTCAAGCTAAATTGGTCTGCGTGGCCAGCGGCTCGGTGTTGGACATTGTAGTAGATCTTCGGAAGGATTCACCTAGTTTTGGAGAAAGTTTTCATTAGAGCTCAGTTCAAAGAATAACCTTCAATTATTTTGTACCACAAGGATTTGCTCATGGATTCGTCACTCTCTGAATCTTCTATTTTCTACAAATGTGATAATTATTATGATCCCGCTTCTGAAGGGGAATACATTATGACGCAACCCTGCAGTTGGATTGGCATCTTCCAAAGGAAACATTGATAATTTCAGAAAAAGACCTCAAACTTCCCAGTTTTAAGGAAGTTATTTCATGAAACAGATTCTTGTTACAGGCGCAAATGGACAATTGGGAAAAATGCATCCAGGATAGGGCTGCCGGTTATTCCAAGGAGTTTATATTTAAAACCAAGGAGGATTTGGATCTTACGGATGCGAAACTGTAGAGCGTTATTTTTCTGAAACAACTGGATTATTGCATCAATACGGCGGCCTACACCCAAGTAGATGATGCTGAAAGAAATAAGGACCTAGCTTTTCTTGTCAACGCTGAAGGGGTTAAGAACTTAGCCCTTTCTTGTAAAAATATGGCGTTGTTTTGATACATATTTCAACCGATTATGTTTTCGATGGGAGAACACGCCTTATTCTGAATCGGATGCGCCAAATCCAATCAATGTTTATGGGGCTTCTAAGCTGAAGGGAGAACAGTAAATTCGAATTGATGGATGCATACTTTATCATACGGACGTCTTGGTTATTCCCCTTACGGGCATAATTTGTAAAATCCATTCAGAAATGGCCCAAGAAAAGGACAGTTTAAAATTACAACAGACCAAAAGGGTGTCCCACCAATGCTTATGATATTGCAGATGTGTTATTGAATATCATCCAGCATGAAGTGAAAGAGTATGGCTTATATCACTTTTTGCAACGCAGGATCGGCTACTTGGTTTGATTTTGCAAGGCCATAGTGGAATATTCTTGGCTATCCGGTCAAACCCATGTTGTAGGTATCGATGAATATCCTACATTTGCAAAGAGCCGAAGAACAGCGTATTGGACACTGGTTTAGCCAGAAAGGAATTTGGAATTAGATTAATGTATGGAAGGAAAGTTTACAGCAAGTAATAGGACAAGATTTAATTTAAAATATTATGAGTGAGCATCAACATGACGAAATAGATTTGGTTTATGTGCTAAAAACTCAAATCTGTATTCTTAAGCACTGTTAGATCCATTTTTAAAGGGATTGATTTTATTATAAAATACTGGTATGTAACGGTACTACTTATCCTAATAGGTGTGGGTCTTCTACCTATTTAAGTCCAATTGCAGAAAAACAGAGAAAAGCATCTTCGTTGTCAAGATCAATTATGATTTACAGTTATGTGATAACAAAATCAACACTTTCAACTCCAAAACTGGAGACTCCAATTTTTGACAGGTGCAGGATTTGCACAAGGAACTCCAAAATAAAGAGAAGTAGAAATCACTCCTGTAATTGATTTTAACGACATTCTTTCCGATTATGAGGAGAATGATCGAAGACTTGGAATTCCTGGCTAGAAAAAGTAGATTTTGAGGTTGATGAAGACACTAATGTAAGTGATTTCTTTATATCGAAATACCGTTATTTCCAATTGGAAATAACCCTGGGTGAGATGGCAAATGATGAAGTTGGACTTTTCTTAAACTATTTGAACAATGAAGAGGGCTTGCTAGAGTATAAAGAAAAAGCATTTGAGGCCTACAAGGAAATTATTGCTCGAAATGAAAGGAGTATAGAGTTAATAGAAGATGTAATTGAAAGCTATGTGATTGTGGAAGGGAATAGACCTTCCAATTCCTTTCTTCGTGGTAGATAAAGACTTAAACATTAATGATTTGATTGAATCTAAAAGTCAGATCCAAAAAGAAAATCAAAAGTTAAAATACAGAAATAACAATATCCGATGATATTATTGTTCCTTTAGGTAGGCCATCAATAGTCAAGGTTTCACCGTATACTATCAAATAAGTTTGTTTTGTATCCACTTATTTTAGTTTTAGGATTCTTCGTGTTCAGCTACCTAAGTACCTTAACTTTTATTTTAGAAAAGTTTCGAAGAATTCTCCTTAATGCTTCTGAAATGAACTCTCAATCTTTCAATTGCGCCTCCAAGGAGCTTCATTAATTTGCAAAACTCAATCCAAAGGTAGATGTCGGATGTCATACAGTATTAAAAGACAAATTTTGAAATTTTGAAGGACATCTTTCTTTGGTCTTAATAGGCAATTTATTCCTCTGCTGCAAATGAGAAAGCAAGTTATGATACCTCCTATACTATATATCGAACGATGTGATGTTAAAGACCATTCATTTAGTTTTTATCGAACACCCTATATATTTTGAAGACTTATCTATTAAACTAACGAACTTTTCATGCATATTGATGAATCTACATCATATGTATATGCAGAATTAGAAGGAGCTATTCAGCTATAAAAGGGACATATATTCTATTTTCATTTTATATGAGGAGCATACTTCCAGATTTTATAAATATGGATTTGAAATTCTATGCCTCAGAGGGTAATAAAATCATTTTTAGGAGATCTATAGACTCGATTCCGAAGGACCTATCTGAAATCCGTTTCGGATTGACCAATGTCCAGGAAAAGGAAAGAATATTTTCAATTTCATTAGAGGACATTAAAACGAATTGCAACTATGCGGATTAAAGCCCTAGTAATATCGTGGATACATTATTTAAAAAGCGGAACATTTATGATTCTAAGAATTGATCGTTCCTTTGGCTTATATTTTTGCATTTTGGTGATTCGGTATTATGATGAAAGCGTCTACGGCTATGTTATGCTTTCCTTTACGGTAATGGTTATCCTATCTGTATTAACAGTATGGGGATTTGACATCCATCTCACAAAACTGTTTGCAGAAAAGACCCCGTAGAACGGCATGGCTCAAAGTATTATGGCTCCTTAGCTTTAATTGTAATCTCAACCTTAATCGTTGGGCTTTCAATTTACTATTGGAGTGATGCCTTAGCTACTAAGATTTTCCATAAGCCCGAATTTGGCAACTATTTGAAATGGACGGGACTTACCATACCATTTTGGTCGATGATGAAAGTAACGGCCGGAGTATTTAGGGATTTAAAATATATTCCTCTTTTCCATATTTAATAGTTTTGGACGATTCTTCCTTACCTGATTGTATTCCTTTTCTGTATTTTTTATTGATACGTGGGAGAATCAGAGGAAACACCTGTTATCGCACATTTTATTGGATTGGCCTTGCTCTTTACCATCTCATTTTTAATGCTTTTAAGAAAACGGGGAGGCCAAGAATTACTCTGATCGTACAAAGAATATTTCCTGGACTCACTTCCAATTATGTATTCCGCCTCCTTAATTATTCTGTTGGCATGGGCTGACAAGTTCCTCATCGGAATTTTTTACAAGAAGAATATGTAGGAATTTATGACATATCCGTTAGGATTTCGGCGTTAATCATTTTAGTCTAGAGGCTATAAACTCAATTTTAACACCAAAAATTTCAACAGCATATTATGCGAACAACTTAAATAATGCAGGGAGAAATAGACTATCTTTCAAAGATAAATATGGTATCAAGTGCTTTAATTTTAATAGGCCTTATTTTTTCAATGAATATATTTTTGAATTTTTGGAACTCGGTTTTTAGAAGGTCAAGTAGCGTTGTTTATCTTATGCGTTGCACAGTTTATAAATTCTTATACTGGTCCAGTTTGGAACATAATGCAAATGACCGGCAATCAACGCAAACTTACCCAGATTTTATCGTTGACTTTGGTTGTGAATATTATTTTAAACGTGATCTTAATCAAATTCTATGTATAAATGGAGCCGCAATGGCAACGGGATTTAGCCTTTGTTTTGGAATATAATCGCTACTAGGTTTATATATAGAAAGCTTGGTATTCGTTCCTTTTATTTACCACCCTCCCTTCAAAACCTATTTAAAATGATGAATCAAATTAAGGGAAAGATCGAACAATTAATGCGATTGACTTATTTAAATACAGTCGCAAAGAGAATAATTCAATTGTAATAGTTGAATATCCAAAGTCTGGAGGCACATGGCTCGGTCAATTATTATCAGAGTACTTTGATATTCCTTCCCAGAAATACATTTCCAACCCTCAAAAGAATGGTATATCATGGGCATTATTTACCTAAATACATATCCAGTAGAAGTTGAAAATTGTTTTCTTGTCGGGATGGACGTGATGTAATGATTTCACAATACTATCACCAATTGTTATGGAATGACAAAATCGGAAAAGCCCCAAAATGTCATTTATAATCGAAAACAAGTTGAATTTGATGACTATGATAATGTTCAAAAAAATTTAGCATCATTTATACAGTATTCATTTACCCATAAACCTCCAAAAAACAGCAATTTACCTTTATGGGAAATTGGAGCACGTATAATGATTCTTGGTTAAACGAAATGCAGAATCTAAGAATATTTATATGATATCATATGAAGATTTACTGAATGATGCAGAATCTGCCCTACATAAAATGTTAAGCAATTTTTTGATTTGGATAATGTTGACAAGGAAAAGTTATATCACACAGTCAGTAAATACCCTTTGAAAATCAAACAAAAAGAAAAAGGAGAGGAAGACAGTAAGAGTTTTTAAGAAAGGGGATTAGCGGTGATTGGAAGAATTATTTTGGAACAAAGGAAAAGAAGTTTTCAAAAAATGCTGGCGATAATTTATAAACTGGGCTATGAAAAAGATCATAATTGGTAGCAATTGAATTAATACCCATGGAACAAGATCATTTACCAAATACATTTTAATAGGAGTTCAAAAGGCCGCAACATCCTCCCTTTATAATTGGATTGCTCAACACCCCGATATTTGTGCTCCCAGCAGCATGAAGGATTACCCGTTTTTCTGGATGATCGTCTTTATGCTAAAGGTATACGTCATATTGGAGATGTCTACAAGAAACACCATCATGGAGAATCCATAAAAGTGCATGGAAATGTTAATTATATCTTTTTGAAAAATCCTTGAAAAGGATAAAGGAATTTTGTCCAAATGCAAAGTTTATTCTCATCCTACGGGACCCTTTAGATCGAGCAATTTCAGCTTACAATTATACTCGTCAAAGAGGACTTGAACAAAGGCCTTTATTAGAGGCTTTTAAAATGGATCCTACCTTGCTCAAGAATGGGACTTTACAAGAAAAGTGTGACAAACATATCTATCACACGGTAAGTATTTCCAGCAATTGAATCGTTTCTTAACGTATTTCGAAATGGATCAAATCCATATAATTTTATTTAAAAACTTAAAAGAAGACCCACAGCAGGAGCTAACAGAATTATTCGAGTTTTGGATGTGGACAATGATTTTACCCTAATTTTAATGTAGTCAATGAAACAGGCGAACCTAAAAGCAAGACGCTTATGAGAATGATTTATGGGAAAGTAGGCTGAAGGACTTCTTTATGAAAAATGTTGTCAATAAACTATTTTCTTTAGATACAAAGGTAAAATTGAAACTTTGGCTCTCAGCAAGATTATCAAAATCAGTTAAAAATCAGAGGGTCAAGAAGTGAATAGGGTAAAGAAACTCTACGATAGCTTTTACGATGAAGAAATCAATGAATTGAATAACCTAGTGGATTTGGATTTGTCACCATGGGGAATTGAAAACAACAGCTAAAATAAATTGAGACTTTTATTCATTATCATAACATTTTTATCGCTGACCTTTTCGCAGTTGCTTTTTCTTATATCCAATCATTGCTGGTTATATCATCATTAGTTTACGCTTAAAACTCTAAGAATGTACTGGTTTTTAGGTATTTCGGCGGAATAGGCCTTATTTCTTCCTTCATTGAAGGATTATTTCTATCTAATTTTTCCTGTCGATATTTGTTATTTTTCCAACGATAGTATTGATTTCTTACCCGCAAAGAAAAATATTTGCTCGGAAAGACTGGTTGCCATTCGATAAGTTTTTAAAATTTTCACCATTGCTTTGGTCCTTGTTAATATTACAGCTGCTATTTATGGCTTACTAGAATTTGCAACCTCGGAATATCCCGAGGATGTCTTTACTGGGATTTACGGCAAAGGGGTTTTGGTGCGCATAGTCTGTGTGTTATTAATTTCTTGGTCGCCACTTATTATTTCTTTAAGAAAAATATTTCGCCTTCGATTCTTCTTTGTTTGTGGAATCCTTTTTTATGGACAAGGGCTTTTTATATTTTGCTTGCTTTTGGTTTTGCCATGCTGCCTTGTTGGCTCGTAAAATTTTCACCATTTTAAAATCCTACTTGCAGGTGGGCTGCTCATTATTGTGATATATTCAATTAACCCGAATAATTTTGACTATTTGGCCAAAACTTAGCTTATGCAGAATTAGTCCTTTTGAATATGATTATAAGGATGAATGCAGAAAATGGAACGCCAACAAAGAACATGGGTTCCGAGGTATATTACTTTTCTAGATGGCTCGCAAAAATTGCTTTCTGATTTAAAGGTTTTTTAATAGGAACTTCCCCAGGCACTTATAATTCAAGGACAGCCTTTATTTAAATGGTGACTTCTCAGATAATATACTTTTCGACTTTTCGATAATAGAACATCATACCATTAAGAATATGTATTCCCAATATTAAATAGGGAATATTTGGCAAATACAAATTGGAATGACGGGACGAGAAATCAACCCTTTTCATCTATTGTATCCATCATATTGAGAATGGAGTTTTATCGGAATGGTCATCCTTATAATCTTTTTGTCAGTATCTGGGATGTTATCAAAATGTATGCGGGAACCCAGGAAAAATGGTTTTGAGGTTCATTTTCTATTATTGTTTCTTTCTTTTCTTTTTCAGTTTTACCTTGAAGTAGTAGAGATAATATTACCAATCGTGTTAATGGTTAAATTATTACAGGCCAATGCACAAACTAAATTAATCGATGGAGAAGAATAGCTCTTATAGGCTTTTATGAAATTCTTCTTATTGGAATGGCAATATCCATTCCTTGGGGTACAGCATTACCTAATATCATGGTAGGGATATTGGGGCATTTTGGCTATATCAACTTTTCGTTGGACATGTTCGGTTTTCTTCAAAGAGAGTAGGCTATGTTCTAGTGTTCTCTTCTTTTTACTTTTTACCTAATAACATTTTGGATTTCGGATAATGTCGAATATTTCCAAAAAAATGGGGATGCAATTTTTATTATTTGTTTTCCATTCATTGCATGTACGACCCATAGAATTAGCTCAAAAAGTATTACAAAGATAGTTTTGGGATTTTCCTTTTCACTGGGGTACTGATTTTAGCTCCTTGGTATTTCAAGGGTTCAATTACTTAGAATCCCCATTGAAAATTCCAACTTTGATAGGCAACAACCTTTCAATGGCTATTGTGGATGTTCACTATTTAACCTGCTCGTTAATGGTGTCATTTTCGATTTTAGGATTGATTTATTTGACCATAAATCGTAAAGTTTCCAACTATTGGGCTAAAAATGTATTTGGGCTTTATTGCCAATTTTAATTTTGGGCTTGATCCCGATGGGCAGTAGGACTTCTATAGCTATTACGATCCTTGGACTTATTTACTTTGCACTCAACAGTTTGCAGAATCGAATACTGCGGCGAATCCCGATAGCATTATTAGAGGATCATTGCTGGCATTGGCAAGCCTAGTAGTGTTTGACAATAGCGTAAAGGAAAAGTGGGTTGAGATTTATAATTATGAAGGACAGGAGGAAATGGGAAGAGTTTTGGGGAGGTACGGGAATGTGGTATTAATTTGGGATTGTGCATTCAAAGTGATTGAAAACAACCTAATTATGGGTGTAGGCGCTGGGGATGAAATGGACGAACTTGAATTATGCTATAAGGTATATGGAAAAATCAGTTGTTGGTAAACGATAAGAAGATGCATGCTCATAATATTTTTACAAAGTTTTGTAAAGGCGGAATCATTGGGTTATTGATTTTATTGGGTTTTGTGTTTGCCATATTTGAGGCAGTGAAATCCATGAATACCCTATATTTATTATTTATTTTCGTGTTCATATTATCTGGGCTTACGGAATCATTCCTATTATTAAATACAGGAGTGCTTTTCTTTGCATTTTTCAATACTATTTTATTTTAACAAAACAAAATTTTGAGAGTTCTACAAGTACATAATTCCTACCGTTATTATGGAGGTGAAGATGTTGTTGTAAAAAGAAAGGGAAATTCTTGAAAGGGAGGGTATAATAATGTATCGCTATTGGAGCATTAAAAATAAATAAACAGATTTCAACCATACCATATCCATAATTTATTCTATGAAGCAAGCCCAAGTGTAATATTGAAAGCAAATGAATTAGGAGTGCCTGTGGTAATGACCTTACATAATTATCGATTAATATGCCCAAATGCCATGTTGCTTCGAAATGAACAGATCTGCACTAAATGTGTCAATCTAAACTTTAGCTGGCCAGCAGTAAAGTATAAATGTTTTAAAAATTCAAGTATTAAAAGCGCAGCTTTGCCTTTCACTTTATGTAAACAAATTAAGAAATACATGGTCCAAGGTTGATACATTTATTGTGTTAACCCCTTTGCCAAGGAGAGATTTATAAATTCCAGTTTAAGTCTTCCGAAGAGAAAATAATAGTCAAGCCCAACAGCACTGAAGATAATGGGATTGGATTAATGGGTCGAAAAGAAAAGGTTATTTATATGTTGGACGCCTTTCTGAAGAAAAGGGTATTGATATTGCCCTAAGGGCTTTTCAAGAGCTCAAAGATTTTAAACTGGTTGTTATTGGGGATGGCCCACAAGAGCAACGGCTAAAACAACATTTCAAGGATAATATTGAATTTTTGGGTAAGCAATCCTTTGAAACGGTAAAACCCACTTGAGAAACTCAAAGCATTGATTTTCCATCCATTACATATGAGGGTCTTCCCAATACCATTATGGAATCTTTTTCTGCAGGCACCCTGTAATATGCTCAAGGAATGACAACTTGGAAAAGTTAGTTGAAGATGATTATAATGGGATGTTATTTAAAATGGGGATTCAAATAGTCTAATAAATACAATTCGACGATTTGAAGAAAGAAGAAATGGAAATTCTATGAAAATGCCCGGAAAACCTATCTAACTAAATATACAGACCAACACAATTTAAAGGCATTAATGGAAATCTATAATGCGTTATTATAGTTATGAAGAAAAAGATTTTAAAAACATCCATTAATCAAGGCCCACTAGTTGATTTTGAACCACTAATTAACAAACTCGCTTATCAAAATAAGCCATCTTATGTATGCTTTTTGTAATGTTCATATGGATAGTAGAAGCATATGAGGATGAGACGTTTAATGAGGTTGTAAATAATGCCACCATTACTTTTCCAGACGGAGCACCATAGCGAAAATGTTCAATTGGAAATATGGAGTAAAACAAGACAGAATTCCTGGAATGGACTTCTTTCTATTTTTAAATATTTGTAACCAAAAGAGTTACAAAGTCGCTTTCATAGGCTCGACAACCGAGATCCTAACAGGTTGAAACAAAAAATGACAAGGAGTTTCCCAATATCCAAATTACTTGTACGATTTCCCGCCTTTGGCAAACCTTGGGATACAAAGTCCTATATTGAAAGGATCAATAAGGCAAAACGCAGGTCGTCTTTGTTGCTTTGGGCCCTAAAACAAGAAAAATGGATGCATGAGAACTATAAACAAATCAATGCAATTCAATTTGGTATTGGTGGAGCCTTGCCGGTATTTACCGGAGATGTAAATCGCGCACCACAGTGGATGATTAATTTGCACATGGAATGGTTCTATAGATTATTAATGGAACCCCGAAGGCTATTTAAACGATACTTCATCACAAATTCAAAATTTATCTTCTATGTCATAAAGGATTTATGGTTTTAACGACGGGAATAAAATTAAAAGAGGTACACAAGACCTTATTTTGGGCAGCTATATTAACCTTTGTTTTTATACTGGGATATAGCTAGGAAAATGCACTGCACAACTATTGGGAGTTCAAAAAGATATCCTGGTGTGGCAAAATCCATACTGCTATTAATTTACGCCTTGATTCTAATGAGGCATTTTAACTATTATAGGACGAGCAAGTTATTCTAAGCATGCTTGCCATGCTGGGAATACTGATGATTTGTTTTATAATAGGCCAGGTGTTTAAAGTGGATTCCGCCATTGCTGAAAAACTTAGTATATCTCGCAAGGTTTCTTTATTTACAATCTCCTTTATGATATTTTTCCCATTATTAAAGTCCATGGATGGTGTGGATAAACTATTTAAGATTTTGAAATTATATTTTCTCAATTGTGCGCTAATCGTCCTAGGGTTTGTATTGGATATTATTGTATTTAGAACTTATTTAAGCTTTAAAAGGTTTGGATATATGGGGATTTATAACTCCAACAATCAAGCTAGCTTTTACTTTATTTTGATGATAATTGGGTATATTATAAAATTTCTAAATCCTATAAAATTGTTACACTGGTAAAATTATGCTTGACTGTGTTAATTTCGCTTTTTAGTTGGAAAAAGAAGATTTATCTTTTTAGATTACTCTGGTTGTTCGACTTTTTTATTTTCAACGATATAGAAAAATTGTTTTATGTTGCTGGACTACTCACGACAGCTA
>JACADM010000041.1_pt1 | contig 58122 bp, 60 predicted proteins | sample 7512371 | NCBI WGS metagenome assembly JACADM01 (sample SAMN14389041, study PRJNA612141) | algae metagenome | isolation source: non-axenic algae culture | place: India: Navi Mumbai | collected 2017-01
CGCCGTCCCTTTGCCGTCTTACTCGACCTCGAAGACCGCCTCGACCTCGACGGCGACGCCGAAGGGCAGGCCGGCAACGCCGACGGCCGAACGGGCATGGCGGCCGCGGTCGCCGAGCGCCTCGACGGAAATCGGAAGCGCCGTTCATCACCTTCGGCTGTCGCCGAAGTCGGGGGCGGAGTTGACGAAGCCGACGATCTTGACGAGGCGCACGACCTTGTCGAGGTCGCCGAGAGCGGCCTTGGCCTGGGCCAGAAGGTTGATCGCGCAAAGGCGGGCGGCGGCCTGGCCGTCCTCGATCGAGGTGCCGGCGCCGAGCTTGCCCTGGAACTGGATGCCGTCCGGCCCCATCGGGATCTGGCCGGAGATGAACAGCTGGTTGCCCGTGCGCACGAAGGCACATAGTTGGCCGCCGGCGCTGCCGCCTGCGGAAGGGTGATGCCCAGTTCGGCGATACGTGCCTCGATCTGACCCGGCATTGCGGTCCTCCTTTGGATTGTCGGCCGCGACATTGGCCCAAATCCGGGGAGGCATCAAGCCGCCTGCCGGGCGTGCGCGGGAGAAACGGGTGGATGATCGCAGGGCCGTCCGCCGGCCCATGGCGAATGGGTCTGGTCCGCGCGCGCCGGATGGGCAAGAGTAGGGCCTCGGATTGCTCCAAGGAGACAGGCTACATGTATCACTCCCACTGGACGCGCCCGCTCGCCACGACCGGGCTCGGCGTCCTGCTGGCGATTGCCGGCGCACCCGAGGCGGTCCTTGCCGGCACTCAGCTGCAGCCGCACCGCGCCGTCTACGATCTCGGACTGACCGACAGCGCGGAGGCCGCAGGCATGACGGCCGTGCGCGGGCGCATGGTCTACGAGTTCACGGGCAATGCCTGCGAGGGCTACAGCGTCGCGTTCCGCTTCGTCACCCAGGTGGCGGACGAGAGCGGCAACACCCGCGTCACCGACCTGCAGACCAGCTCCTTCGAGGAGCCGGCGGGCAAGAGTTTCCAGTTTGTCTCGAAGACCTTCATCAACCAGCAGCTCGGCGAAGAGACGCAAGGCCGAGCCGAGCGGACGGATGGCGGCATCGACATCGACGTGAAGAAGCCGAAGGAGAACCAGGTTGCGCTGAAGCGCAAAGTCCTGTTCCCGACGGAGCACCTGATCACGCTGCTGGGCCGGGCGCAGGAAGGGGAGACGATCTTCGTCGCTGACCTCTTCGACGGCTCGGAGACCGGCGAGAAGATCTACGAGACCACGGCGGTGATCGGGCCGCGCCGCGAGGGCGCTGGCGATGCCGGCGGCGATGCGGAAGCGCAGTCGGCGAGATCGGGGCGAGCGCCCACTGGCCGGTGACGATTTCCTATTTCGACGAGACCAAGGGCGACGGCGGCGAGCGCACGCCGATCTACCAGCTCAGCTTCCTGCTCTACGACAACGGCGTCAGCCGCCGGCTGGTGCTGGACTATGGCGACTTCGAGCTGCGCGGAAACCTCGTCGAGATGACGAAGATGACGGCGAGCGAGTGCAAGCAGTAGGTTTTCAGGCAAGGCGGGTGCGGGCAGGTGGGCCCGCCCGCACCCGGTTTTCAGCGTTGGATCAGCGGTCGATCAACGGGCGTCAGCGGATCGGGGGGGCGAACTGTATGCCGCCCTGCGACCATAGCGCGTTGACGCCGCGCGGCAGCTGCATCGGGCTGCCGGTGCCCAGGTTCCGGTCGAAGGACTCGCCGTAATTGCCGACATGGCGGACGATCCGGGCGACCAGTCGTTGGTCAGGCCGAGCGTCGTGCCGAACTCGCCGTCGAGGCGAGCAGGCGGCGGATTTCCGGGTTGTCGCTGTTGGCGGCAAGCTCGTCGACATTGGCCTTGGTGACGCCGAGCTCCTCGGCATTGACCATCGCGAAGACCGTCCAGCGGACGATATCGAACCACTCGTCGTCGCCCTGGCGGACATAGGGGCCGAGCGGCTCCTTGGAGATGACGCCGGCAGCAGCATGTGCGCGTCCGGCTCGGCATCTTCAGGCGATAGGAGACGAGCTGCGACATGTCGGTCGTCAGCGCGTCGCAGCGCTTGCTCTCATAGGCCTTCACTGTGTCGTCGATGCTCTGGAAGGTGACGAGCTGGTAGTCCATGTTGTTGACGCGGAAATAGTCGGCCAGGTTCAGCTCATTGGTGGTGCCCTGCACGGTGCAGATCGATGCGCCGTTCAGCTCGCGGATCGATTCCACGCCGAGGTCGCGGCGCACCTGGAAGCCCTGGCCGTCGTAGTAGTTGACGGCGGTGAAGTCGAGGCCGATGCCGGCATCGCGGCCGAGCGTCCAGGTCGTGGTGCGCGGCAGCACGTCGATCTCGCCGGTCTGCAGCGCGACGAGGCGGTCCTTGCTCGACAGCGGCACGAAATCCGCCTTCTGCGGGTCGTCGAAGATCGCCGCGGCCAGCGCGCGGCAGACGTCGACGTCGAGGCCGGTCCACTCGCCCTTGTCGTCGGCCATGCTGAAGCCGGCGATGCCGGTGCTGGTTCCGCAGACCAGACGCCCGCGCTCCTTGACGATGTCGAGCGTGCCCTTCGCCAGTGCGGGGGTTCCGAGCAGCAGCGTTCCCGCCACTGCGGCCAAAGCCAGCCTGATGCCTGTTGATGCCATTCCATGTTCTCCGGTTGGGTCGTCTTCTTCAGTTCACGTGCTTCAGTTCATGGGGGCGGGTCGGCCCGCGCCCCTTCCGCTGGCGGCGCGCTACAGGTCCATGACCTCGTAGCGGCCATGCGCCGTTGGCCTCGGTGTCGGGTCGTCGCTGATGGGGATGATTTCCGCCGGCTCGGCATGGGGTGCGGCGTCGCCCTCGCGCCAGATCCAGTAATGGTTCTCGGGCAGTCCGTTGACCGCGACGACCTTGTGGTCTCCCTGCGCGTCGATGGCGTGGATGGTGACGCGGCCGACCAGTCCGCCGACCAGCCGGCGCATGTCCTCCACCGCCTCGTAGACGGCGTCGGCGACGCTCATTCCCATCTTCATGTAGAGGACGACGGCCCGCGACGTGCCGGCCCGGATGCTCATCTCGCCGACGCCGGTACAGGCGCAGGCGCCGTAGCGGCTGTCGGCGTAGGAGCCGGCGCCGATGATCGGGCTGTCGCCCAGGCGCCCGGGATATTTCCAGCCCCAGCCTGAGGTGCTGGTCGCCGCCGCGATGTTGCGGTTGCTGTCCTGGCCGAGAAACACCGTCGTGTCACGGCCGAGCTCCGGGTCGATCGCCTGCTTGCACAGCTCGCGCATCGGCACGTCCGGCCAGTTTCGGCGGTCGGCCTCGTCGACCTCGGTGGCGAACCAGCGGTTCCAGGCGTTTTCCGCGTGCGGCATCAGGAGTTCGCCGGCCTCCGCGCCGATCTCGCGGGCAAAGCGCATCGCGCCTTCGCCGACCAGGAATTCGTGCGGCAGCTGTTCCATCACCTGCCGGGCGATGGAGACGGGATGCAGGAAACCGGTCATGGCGCCGACCGCGCCGGTGCGGAACGTCGTTCCGTCCATCACCGAGGCGTCCAGCTCGACGGTGCCGAGCAGGTTCGGCCAGCCGCCGCGGCCGACGGTGCGCACGCTCTCGTCCGCTTCGACAAGGCGCAGGCCCACCTCCAGCGCGTCGAGCGCGGCGCGCCCGTCTGCCAGCATCTGCGCCGTCGTCGGGATGCCGCAGCCGCCTTCGTTGTTGGAGACGACGATCATGCCGGTCGGACCTGTGTGTGGGAATGTGTCGTTCTCATATTGAATCCAATTTCTGGATGCGGTGCGCGGCGCATTTCCGCTGTTTCGTGCGAAGTTAACCGCTGTCAGCTAAATTCGTCGATGCCAATATGGCAGATTCTCTGAATAATTGGATTCAATTTTTTCGAGGGCGAAACGCTGCTATCATCGCGGCGGGCGACGGGCTATGCCTTGCCCGACCGACACCGCAACAGAGGCGCGTCTTGCCGATGACATCGAGTGCAGCATCAGGGACCGCGGCGGGGCCCGCATCGAGCGAAGCCCCGGCCGGGCGCCGCAAGACGACGAGCGCCCATGTGGTCGACCGGCTGCGCGAGCGCATCCTGAGCGGGGACCTGCCGGAAGGCGCGCAGCTACGGCAGGAGAAGCTGGCGAGCGAGCTCGGCGTCAGCCGCGTGCCGGTGCGCGAGGCGCTGCACCAGCTTGAGGCCGAGGGGCTGGTGACGCTGGTCACCCACAAGGGCGCGGTGGTCTCGGGGCTTTCGGTCGACGACCTGGAAGAGACCTACGAGATCCGCGCCCAGCTCGAAGGCTGGCTGCTCGAGCAGGCGATGCCGATCCTCGGCGAGAAGGACTATGCGCGCGCCGAAGCGCTGGTGGCGGAGATGGAGAGCGATCCGCGCGACGAGACCTGGTCGGATCTCAACTGGCGCTTTCACGCGGCGCTGTATGCGCCGGCGAACCGACCGCGCACGCTGGAGCTGGTGCACAAGCTCTATCGCAATGCCTACCGGCACTTTCCATTGCCGATCCGTCTGACCGGCGGGCGCGAGCGGATGAGCCGCGAGCACCGGATGCTGGTCGAGCTGTGCCGCAAGGGCGACGTCGCCGCCGCCCGCGAGCATCTGACGACGCATATCCTGCTCGGCGCGCGGACGCTGATTTCCCGGCTGAAGGCTCTGCGCCAGAAGGAAGCTGCGGACGAGGAGGCCCGGTAAGGCCTTTCGCTGCTAGCGGTCGCGCTGACGGCGCGGGTCGCCGGCCTTGGTGAGGCCGAGCTCCACCGCCTGTTTTCCGAATTTCGAGCGCAGCGCATCGACGGCGCGTTCGGCCCGGGCGCGCTGGCCGGCGACCGGATCCACCAGGTCGTCCGGGTCGGCGCGGGTGCCGTCCGTCAGTTCCGATACGCCGATGCCGATCAGGCGGAAGCGCTTTCCTTCCGCGGCGGCCTTCAGCAGGTCCTCGCCGGTCCGGAAGATCCGGTCGGCAAGCTGGGTCGGGTCGGCAAGGCTGCGCGAGCGGGTGATGATGCGAAAGTCCGGCGTCTTCAGCTTCAGCGTCACCGTGCGCCCCGCAAGATCCGCCGCTTTCAGCCGCGTCGAGACCTCTTCCGCAAGGCGCCGCAGGATGGCGCGCAGCCGCGCTACGTCGGAAATGTCGGTGTCGAAGGTCGTCTCGCTCGATACGCTCTTGGTCTCGCGGCTCGGCGAGACCGGCCGGTCGTCGCGGCCATGGGCAAGGCTGGCGAGCCGCAGCCCCATCGCGCCGTAGCGGCGGGCGAGATCCACCGCCTCCATCTTCTGCAGCTGGCCGATGGTGGTCAGCCCGTCCGCTGCGAGCTTTTGCTGAAACACCTTTCCGACGCCCCAGATCAGCCCGATCTTCTGTTCGGCGAGGAAGCTCACCGCCTCGGCCGCGCCGATCACCGAGAAGCCGCGCGGCTTGTCGAGATCGGAGGCGATCTTGGCCAGGAACTTGTTGGGCGCAAGGCCGACGGACACGGTGACGCCGACCTCCTCCTCGATGGAGCGGGCGAAGCGGGCGAGCGATTCCGCCGGGGTCGCGTGGTGCAGCCGCTCCGTGCCGGTGAGGTCGAGAAACGCCTCGTCGATGGACAGCGGCTCGACCAGGGGCGTCAGCGCCCGCATGCGCTCGCGGATGTCGCGGCCGACGCGCACGTATTTCGCCATGTCGGGCTTGATCACCACCGCGTCGGGGCACAGCTCGCGCGCCTTGAACATCGGCATGGCCGAGCGCACGCCGCTGATCCGGGCGATGTAGCAGCAGGTCGAGACGACGCCGCGCGTGCCGCCGCCGATGATCAGCGGCCGGTCGGTCAGCTCCGGGTTGTCGCGCTTTTCCACCGACGCGTAGAACGCGTCGCAGTCGATATGGGCGATGGAGAGGCTGTCGAGCTCGGGATGCGAGAGCACCCGCGGGCTGCCGCAGGCGCGGCAGCGCAGGGAGGTGCCGCGCATCGCCGCCGGCGCCCGGGTCAGGCAGTCGCGGCACAGGACGGTTCCGGCGCGGCGGTCCGCCTCGGCGCCGCCGCCCGCTATACGTCCCCCAACAGGCACTGCGCCCGACATGTCCCGCGGCTCCGGTCGTTCGGCGGCGGGGTAGGCTCTCAGCCGCCGATCACCTGCCGAATATAGGTGGTCGCCGTTCGCCAGTCATGGGTCTTGAGGCCGGTTCCCTCGATATCCTCCGCTCCGGCGAAGAAGCGCTGGTCGGCGATGAAATGCACCAGCGTGCTACCTGCATGGCTGTCGCGCACCGAGCGGATGTTGGAGGGGCTGTCGTCGATGAAGACGACCGGCGCGCTGCGTCCGGCGGCGAGGGCCGCTACCGCGCCGCCCTTGGGGCCGGAATTGGTGACCAGAGGATAGGCCATGCCGTGGCTGGTCAGGGTGCGGATGCGCCCCTCGCGATTCCAGGCGCCGGGCAGATTGGTGAGGAACACCACGTCGGCGGCGCCGGCAAGGCTCGCCAGCGCATCGGCGGCGCCCGGCACCGGCTTCTGCAGCTCGACCCATTCGTCGAAGAAGGCCTGGATCAGCGCCCGCACCACGGTCGCCTCCAGCAACGTGCCGGCCGCATCGGCGATGTTGCCGGTCAGCTTGTATTCGTGGCTGAGGAAGCGGTGGCCGGAGCGGCCCATATGCTCTTCCAGATGGGCGAGGAACAGCAGCACCACCTCGTCCACGTCACAGATGACGAGCGGGCGCCCGGGCTGCGCGGGGTGCATCTCGTGCAGCTGGCGGATCTGCTCCAGCGTTGCCGGTAGCACCGGCGTCGGCGCGCTCATTCGCCGTTCTCCGCGAAGGCGTCGTCGCCATGGGCGGTGTCGAGCGCGTGGCGGGCGGTGGCGATGGTGGTCGGGCGCAGGCCGCGCGCCTCGCAGAACGCCAGCAGCAAGGCCTCGTGGCCCATGTAGAACTCAAGCACGCCGATCAGGAAGCCGGGCTCGCTCGCCGCGTCCCTGAGGTCGGCCGGGCCGATGCCGGCCAGCGCCAGAAAGCGGCCGAGATGTTCCATGTCGGAGGCGAGGTATCCGAGGGCGTCGGCGGCGATCGCCTCCGCCTCGTCGGACCCCAGCCGGGATGAATGCCGCGCGATCATTCGCGTTTGCCTTTCCGAAACGAATTCCCTCTACGATATATGGTACCTATCGTGGGTAAGGGGCCGACGCCAGTCACGCTCTCGCCAAGCCGGCGCTACAAGCTGCCGGACGTGAGCCGCGGGAAGGCCGGGCGCGGGGACGAAGGCGAATACTATGGCTAAAACCGTGCTGATTGTTGAGGATAACGAACTCAACATGAAGCTGTTTCATGATCTTCTTGAGGCCCATGGCTACCAGACGCTGCAGACCCGCACGGGGATGGAAGCGCTGGAGCTGGCGCGCGAGCATCGTCCGCAGCTGATTCTCATGGATATCCAGCTGCCGGAGGTCTCCGGGCTCGAAGTCACGAAATGGATCAAGGAAGACGACGACCTCAAGACCATCCCGGTGATCGCCGTCACGGCCTTCGCGATGAAGGGCGATGAGGAGCGAATCCGCCAGGGCGGCTGCGAGGCTTATATCTCGAAGCCGATCTCGGTCGCGAAGTTCCTGGAAACCGTGCGTTCCTATCTGGGCGACTGACCAACGGAAGAGGGCCAACAGGCGGGGGCATGAGCGGGCGCATTCTCGTTGTCGACGACGTCAAGGCGAATGTCAGGCTCCTGGAAGCGCGGCTGGGGGCGGAATATTTCGAGGTTCGTTCCGCCGTCAGCGGTGCGCAGGCGCTCGAGATTCTCGCCGACTGGCCCTGCGACATCGTCCTGCTCGACGTGATGATGCCCGGCCTCGACGGGTTCGAGGTTTGCCGGCGAATCAAGACCGACCCGCGCCTTGCCCATATTCCCGTCGTCCTGATCACCGCGCTCGACCGCTCCGAGGATCGCATCCGCGGATTGCGGGCCGGCGCCGACGAATTCCTCAGCAAGCCGGTCAACGACGTCGCGCTGGTGGCGCGGGTGCGCAACCTGATCGGCCTCAAGCGCCTGACCGACGAGCTGCGCCTGCGCGCCCAGACCGGCTCGCAATTCGGCCTCTCCAGCGATTTCGATCCGGCGGGGGAGGCGCCTGCCAGTCTTCTCGTGGTCGACGACCGCCCGGGCTCGGCCGAGCGGCTCGCCGCGGCGCTCTCGCGCGATTACGACGTTGCGGTGGAGCCCTCGGCCGCACAGGCGCTGCTGTCGGCCTCCAACGGGGCCTACGACACGATCCTGATCAACCTGCGCCTTGCCGGCTACGACGCGCTGCGGCTCGTCTCGCAGCTGCGCTCGCTCGACCGCACGCGGCTGGTGCCCATCGTCCTGATCGCCGATGCCGACGACACCGCGCGGGTGACGCGGGCACTCGATCTCGGCGTCAACGACCATCTGGTCCGCCCCGTCGACAAGACCGAGCTGGCGATCCGCGTGCGCACGCAGGTCAGCCGCAAGCGGGCCATCGACCGCCTTGCCGCCGATGTGGAGCAGACCCTGGCGATGGCGGTCACCGATCCGCTGTCGGGCCTGCGCAACCGGCGCTATCTGGAGACCCATCTGGCGAGCGAGCTGCAACAGGCGGCGGATGCCGGCCTGCCGCTGGCCCTGATGCTCGTCGATATCGATCATTTCAAGCGGATCAACGACTTGCACGGGCACGATGCCGGCGACGGGGTGATCCGCGACGTGGCGCGGCGCCTGCGCTCGCACACCCGCAGCCTCGATCTCGCCTGCCGGTTCGGCGGCGAGGAATTCGTCATGCTGATGCCCGAGACCGATCTGGAAAGGGCGGCCGGCATCGCCGAGCGCCTGCGCAAGGTCATCGAGGCGGAGCCTTTCCGCCTGCCGTCGGCCGACGAGATGCTGGTCACCGTCAGCATCGGCGTTGCCGCCTACCAGGGACACGGCGACAGCGGTACGGCCATGCTGAAGCGCGCCGATCAGGCGCTCTACCGGGCAAAGGCCGAGGGCCGTAACCGCATCGCGCTGGACGCGGGCGCGTCGCAGGCCGGGGAGGGGGCTGCCATACCCCCGCTTCCCGGCAACGCGTCCGGCATTGCGGCGCGTCGCCGCTAGCCCCGCTTTTTCCGTTTTCCGATAGCCCGGACCTACTGCTGATACCCCGGAATGGTGCGGCGGGCTTCCTCGTCCACCTGCGCCAGCGTCAGCTCGTAGTCGCGCCGGCGGTCGTTCAGCTCGAAGCGGGCATCCTGCATCTCGAAGCGCGCATCCTGCACCCTCTGGCGCAGGTCGTTCTGCCGGTCGCGGCAGGCCACGCGCTCGTCGCCCTTCTTCTCGCGGCAGTCGATCCGGTCCAGTTCCGAGCGCAGGCGGTCGATCTCGCGCTGGCGGTCGTCGATGCGCCGCTCCAGCTGGGTGACCTTGTCGCGCGTGGTCCAGATCCGCTTGCCGAGCCGGTGTGCGCGCTCGGCCTCGCCGGCAAGGTTCGGCGGGCAGATCGGCGACAGGCTGGTGTTCTGGCGGCCGAGGTTGAAGCCGTTGAGCGGGGTGCAATAGAGCTGCACGCCCTGGTCCCAGCCGCTCATATAGGCCTGCGGGTCCGGGGTGATGCCGTGTCGGCCGCAATCCTTGATGACGTCGTCGAAACGGGAGGAGGGGTAGCCCTGCGCGGCATGGGCGCGGCCGATCTCGCTCCAGTCGCCGGCGACGCATTGTTCCTTGGATACCGTCTCGCAGCCCGCGAGCAGGCCGGCGGCAAGGACGAGGAGGAAAGCGGTGAGGCACTGTCTCATGAGGCACGTCCGTCTGGCTGAAACGAGGCCGAACGGAAGGCTCATCCTGCCGCCCCCCAACGGCGCCTTTTCCTTAGCGGCGCCGCGGGGCTTGCGCAACCGGATGCGATGCCCACCCAAACGGGTGCGATCGGGCCTTTCCGGGCGTCCGTGATGACGCCGCAAGCAGCCGAATCGATCACGGCAACGTTAACTTGCGCAACATTGTTTCGAGTTGGGGCTGTTAACCGAACTTATTTACATAAAAAGAAAAGAAACTTTTAACGATCCCGGCGAGTGTGTTGATTCGGCGGGCCTTTCAGGTACTCTCGCTTCAATCGACGGCGGCTGATCTTCGGGTCGCCGCCCCGTTATCTTGCCGGTTTCGCCGTCACGGCGTTCAGCCGAGCAGGATGACCCACGGAAAGTTCAGGTCCGCCGCATCTCCTGACACCGTGGGCCCGATCGGCGTCCCCCGGGTTTGGAGTGGCCTCCTCGTGTCCCGGCAGGGACGCCGATCGCCAAGTTCCCTCACATCTCCTGCCGCTTCAGGCATTCCGGCAGAATCACCATTTCTGCTGTCTCACCGGGCTAGAAACGCAAAAAAGGCCCCCGAAGGGGCCTTTGCCGGCAAAGCCGTCGCGCGGTGGCGCAAGATCTTACTTGATCTTGGCTTCGCGGAACTCGACGTGCTTCTTCGCAACCGGGTCGTACTTCCGCTGGACCATCTTCTCGGTCATGGTGCGGGAGTTCTTCTTGGTCACGTAAAAGAAGCCGGTGTCAGCCGTCGACAGCAGCTTGATCTTGATGGTGGTCGCCTTGGCCATCGTTCTTGTCCTTGCACTTGTGTCCGGCCATACGTCGGAGCCTCCGTCAGTTCGGAGAAGACGCTCCACCGGTTAGTCTTGGAAAACTGTGCGCGCAACATACGTTCCGCGCGCCCAAAGTCAAGCGGGAAGGCGCAAGCCGTCCCAGGTATCGTGCACTGTCGCGCGCCTCAGATCTCTTCGCGGACGAAGCCCTTGCCGCGCCAGTAGTAGAACGGCACCGGATGCGCCGGATCGAGCTCGGGATCGTCGGCAAGCCGCGCCTGCAGCTCCTCGATGATCGTCAGCGTGATCGTCGGCAGTTCCAGCGACTTGGCCTCCTCCAGCGTCAGCCAGTGCACGTCTTCCAGCTCGCCGGAGGGACCGGTGCCCGAGGGCAAGCGGTCGGCCACCGCATCGGCGAAAACGGCGAGAAACCGCGTGTCGAAGCGGCGCGGCCGGCGGGGAGGGGTGATCGCGCGGGCGATCAGGCGGATCGGCGTCAGGTCCGGCAACAGGCGCCGGTCGGAGAACGCGGCCATGTCGCCGCTGCCCTGCCAGGCAAGATCGCTCGGCGAGCCGACCAGCAGGCCGGCCTCCTCGTAGGTCTCGCGCACGGCGGCGACGGTGAAGGCGCGCGCGCGCGCATCCGTCTTCGGCCCCTTCATCGCGTGGACCAGCTTGCCGGCAACGCCGGGGTGATAGTCGCCGGCGACCGGCACGCGGCTGTCGGCCGGGTCGACCCGGCCGCCGGGAAAGACGAACATGCCGGGCATGAACCGGTGTTGCATGTGGCGGCGGCCCATCAGCACCCGGTGATTCCCGTCTTCCCTGCGGTCGAGCACGAGCAGCGTCGCCGCATCCTTCGGCCGCAGGTTGGGGTTGTTCATCTGCCGCTCGGTTTCCGACAACCGGCGCACCAGGAACTCGTTCATGTGCGGGAGCCGTCCCCACCGAAGTCGTAGGCCGGCTCGTCGTCGCCGATGGCGTTCGGGTCGAAGCCGTGCATGTAGTTGGCCCATTGCAGGCCGATCAAGGCGCCCTTGATCGGCGGCAGGCAGGCCAGCGTCATGATGACGATCAGCGGCAGCCACAGCACCGTGTGCAGCCACATCGGCGGCACCATCATCATCTCGACCGCCAGCGCGATCGGCAGCACAACGTGGCCGACCAGGAAGATGGTGAAATAGGGCGGGGCGTCGTCGGCGCGGTGGTGGTGCAGCTCCTCGCCGCACGAGGCGCAGACCGGCTCCACCTTCAGGTACTTGCCGTAAAGGCGGCCGGAACCGCAGGCCGGGCAGCGTCCTTTTGCACCGAACATCATGGCGCGGCTGACATCGCGCTTGGGCTTGGCGTTCGGAGCGCTCGTGGTGATGGCGCCCGACAGCTCGGGCGAGCCTGCATAGGTGACTGTCATTTCCGCCGTCCTTTCGATGGCCGCCCCTTCGACGGATGTCCCGGCTTGGCCGAGCGGCCCGCGCCGCCGCCTTTATGCTTGCGGTTGCGCTCAAGGGTGCGTTCGCGCGCACTCCTTCTCTTGTGATAGTGACCTTCGCTCAAAAGTTCAAACCGCAGCGCCCCCGCGTAAGGGGCCGCTTCGACCAGTCGAACCTCCACCCGATCCCCAAGAGAGAAGGTTTCTCCTGTGGTTCGGCCGCTCATCGAATGCGACGATTCGTCGTAATGGTAATAATCGTCGCCGATGGTCGAGGCGGGCACGAAACCGTCCGCGCCGGTGTCGTCGAGGCGGATGAACAGGCCGGACTTGACCACGCCCGAGATCCGCCCGGCAAACCGGGTGCCCACCTGGTCGGCCAGCCACAGGGCGATCAGCCGTCGATGGTGTCGCGCTCGGCCAGCATCGCCCGGCGCTCGGCGGCGGAGACATCCGCGCCGATCATCTCCAGCTTGCCCTCCATCCCGTCCGGCAGCCCGTCGTCGCCCAGCTTCAGCGCCCGGATCAGGCCGCGATGGACGATCAGGTCCGCATAGCGGCGGATCGGCGAGGTGAAATGGGCATAGCGGCGCAGGTTGAGGCCGAAATGGCCGATGTTCTGCGGCGAATATTCCGCCTGGGCCTGGCTGCGCAGGATCACCTGGTTGACCAGCTCGGCCTCGGGCGTGCCCTCGACCTTCTTCAGGATGCCGTTGAACGCCGCAGGGCGGATGCCGCCGCCGGAGGCGAGGCGGATGCCGAGCGTCCCCAGGAACTCCTTCAGCGCTTCCAGCTTCTCCGGGCTCGAGGCGTCGTGGACGCGGTAGAGCAGCGGCACGCCGTGCTTCTCCAGCGTCTCGGCCGCCGCCACGTTGGCCTGGATCATGAACTCCTCGATCAGCTTGTGCGCGTCGAGGCGGTTGGGCACATAGACGCCGTCCACCGTGCCGTCCGGCTTCAGGCGGATCTTGCGCTCAGGCAGGTCGAGATCCAGCGGCTCGCGCGCCTCGCGGCCGCGCTTCAGGCACGCATAGGCGGCCCAGAGCGGCTTCAGGATCTCCTCCAGCACCGCATCGGCGACGATGCCCGGCTCGCCGTCGATGGCGGCCTGTGCCTTGTCGTAGGAGATCTTCAGCGCCGAGCGCATCATCACCCGGTGGAAGCTGTGGCCGAGCTTGCGCCCGTCCTTGTCGAAGACCATGCGCACGGCCATGGCCGGGCGGTCCTCGCCTTCCTTCAGCGAGCACAGCCCGTTGGACAGCGCCTCGGGCAGCATCGGGATCACCCGGTCGGGGAAATAGACCGAATTGCCGCGCAGATGCGCCTCGCGGTCGAGCGGCTCGCCCGGCCGCACGTAATAGGCCACGTCCGCGATGGCGACGGTGGCGACATAGCCGCCCGCATTCGCCGGATCCTCGTCGGCGACCGCATGCACGGCGTCGTCGTGGTCCTTGGCGTCGGCCGGGTCGATGGTGATCAGCGGCAGCTTGCGCCAGTCCTCGCGGCCCGACATCGTCGCCGGCTTGGCGTTCTCCGCCGCCTCGATCACCCGGTCGGGGAAGTCGTGCGGAATGCCGTGGGTGTGCAGGGCGATCTCGGAGACCGCCATTTCCGAATGCATGGCGCCGATGCGGCGGACGATGCGTCCGCGCGGCAGCCCGTAGCGGCCGACCTTGGTGACCTGCGCGCCGACGAGGTCGCCGTCCTCCGCGCCCTTGAGATCGCTCGTGTCGATCTCCAGTTCTTTCTGCTTGCGGTCGATCGGCTCCAGGAAGGTGCGCCCGCGCGCCTGGCGCAGAATGCCGAGCACGCCCGAGGCCTGGCGGTCCAGCAGCTTGATCATGCGGCCCGCGCGGGTCGCCTCGTCGCCGGCCGGATCGCCGGTCAGGCGGACCAGCAGCCGGTCGCCGAGGCCGGGCGCGCGCATGTCGGACTTGCGCGGGTCGGGCAGAACCAGGATGCGCGGGGCGCTGCCGTGCTCTTCGTCGTCCCAGCTGGCCGGCTCGGCCAGCAGCTCGCCGTCGCTGTCGCGGCCGGTGACCAGCACCACCAGCACCGGCGGCAGGTCGCCGGGGCGCGACAGGCGCTTCTGCCGCTTTTCCAGCAGGCCGTCGTCGGCCATCTCGCGCAGCAGGCGCTTCAGGTAGATGCGGGCACCGCCCGTGATGCCGAAATGGCGCGCGATCTCGCGCTTGCCGGCCATGCCGGGATTGTCGGCGAGAAAGGCCATGATCTCGTCACGACCCGGCAGCTCCGCCGCGCCCTTGGTCTTCTCGCCCTTTTTCGCCGTGCGCGGACGTTTCGGCCCCTTGGTGGTCAAGCGGCGCCATCCGCGGCGGCGTCCGCCTTCTTGGCCTTCGTCGCCGTTTTCTTCGCGGCAGGCTTCTTGGCGGCGGGCTTCTTCGCAGCCGTCTTCTTGGCGGCGGGCTCCTTGGCGGCGGCCTTCTTCGCCGGAGCCTTCTTGGGCGCAGCCTTCTTCGCGCCCTTGCCCGACGCGCCGGCCTTGGCGTTGACGATCTCGATGGCTTCTTCCAGCGTCACCGCCATCGGGTCCTTGCCCTTGGGCAGGGTGGCGTTGACCTTCGCCCACTTCACGTAAGGCCCGTAGCGCCCGTCCTGCACGGTGATCGGCCCGCCGTCCGGATGCTCGCCGAGCTCCTTCAGCGGGGCGGCCCCGGCGCGTCCGCGCGACGACTTCGCCCGCTTCTGGGCCAGCGCGTCGACCGCGCGGTTGATGCCGACGGAGAACACCTCGTCGGCGCTTTCCAGATTGGCATAGGTGCCGTCATGCAGCACGAACGGGCCGTAGCGGCCGATACCGGCGGAGATCATCTTGCCGTCTTCGGGATGCGGGCCGACCTCGCGCGGCAGCGACAGGAGCTGCAGCGCCTTGTCGAGATCCATGTCGGCGACCTGCCAGCCGCGCGGCAGCGAGGCGCGCTTGGGCTTGGCTTCCTCGCCGAGCTGGACATAGGGGCCGAAGCGGCCCGAGCGCAGCGTCACGTCGAGACCGGTCTCCGGGTCCTGGCCGAGCAGCTTCGGGCCGTCGGCGATTTCCGCATCGCCGTCCTCGCCGCCGCCCGCCGAGAGCTGGCGCGTGTAGCCGCAATGGGGCGGGTTCTCGTTGGGAACCTTCCCCTCCAGCTTGTCCTTGTCGTAGTTCGAGCAGCCGACGAAGGCACCGAAGCGGCTGACCTTCAGCGACAGGCGGCCGGCGCCGCAGACCGGGCACTTGCGCGGATCCTCGCCATTGCCCGTGTCGGGGAAGACGTGGGCGGCCAGCATCTCGTTCAGCGCTTCCAGAACCTCCGACACGCGCAGGTCCTTGGTGTCGTGCACCGAGCCGGAGAAATCCTTCCAGAAATCGCGCAAGACGTCCTTCCACGACAGTTCGCCGGCCGAGATGCGGTCGAGCTTTTCCTCCAGCGCCGCCGTGAAGTCGTACTCCACGTAGCGGTTGAAGAAGCTTTCCAGGAACGCGGTGACGAGCCGGCCCTTGTCTTCCGGGACGAGGCGCTTGCCGTCGAGCTTCACATAGTCGCGGTCGCGCAGGGTCTGCAGCGTCGAGGCATAGGTCGAGGGACGGCCGATGCCGAGCTCTTCCATCTTCTTGACCAGCGTCGCCTCGGTGAAGCGGGCAGGGGGCTCGGTGAAGTGCTGCGCGGTCTCGATGGACTGGCGCTCCACCTTCTCGCCCTCGCTCATGGCGGGCAGGCGGCGGGCGTCCTCGTCCTCCTCGTCGTCGCGGCCCTCCTGGTAGAGGGCGAGGAAGCCGTCGAAGCGCACGACCGAGCCGGTGGCGCGCAGGGTGGCCGGGCCGCCGGTGCCGGTGGCGTCGATATCGACCGTGGTGCGCTCCAGCACCGCGGATTCCATCTGCGACGCGATGGTGCGCTTCCACACCAGCTCGTAGAGCCGGGCGGCATCGGGATCGAGATAGCGGGCAACGTCCCGCGGGCGGCGGGTCAGGTCGGTCGGGCGGATCGCCTCGTGCGCCTCCTGGGCGTTCTTCGCCTTGGAGGAGTAGTGGCGCGGCTTTTCCGGCACGTAGTTGTCGCCGTAGTCCTTGCCAATCACCTTGCGGGCGGAGGCGATGGCCTCGCCGGCGATCTGGACGCCGTCGGTACGCATGTAGGTGATGAGACCGACGGTCTCGCCGCCGATATCGGCGCCTTCATACAGCTTCTGGGCGATCTGCATGGTGCGGGCGGCGGCGAAGCCGTATTTGCGCGAGGCTTCCTGCTGCAGCGTCGAGGTGGTGAAGGGCGCGGCCGGGTGACGGCGCTGCGGCTTCGATTCCACGCTCGCGACCTTCAGCGAGGCAGCGCGCAGGAAGGAGGCGATCTTGTTCGCCTGCTCCTCGTTGGCGATGTCGAGGCGGCCGAGCTTCTTGCCCTCGAAGGCGGCGATGCGCGCCTGGAAGGTCGCGCCGCCCGCCGTCGTCAGGTTGGCCAGCACCGACCAGTATTCCTGGCGCACGAAGCGCTCGATCTCGGCCTCGCGGTCGCAGACCAGACGCAGGGCGACCGACTGCACGCGGCCGGCCGAGCGGGCGCCCGGCAGCTTGCGCCACAGCACCGGCGACAGGGTGAAGCCGACGAGATAGTCGAGCGCGCGGCGGGCCAGATAGGCATCGACCAGCGGCTCGTCGAGCTCGCGCGGGTTGGCCATCGCGTCGAGCACGGACTTCTTGGTGATGGCGTTGAAGACGACGCGCTGGACCGGCTTGTCCTTCAGCGCCTTCTTCTGCCGCAGCACCTCGAGCACGTGCCAGGAAATCGCCTCGCCTTCGCGATCGGGGTCAGTCGCGAGGATCAGGCGGTCGGCGTCCTTGACGGCGCGGACGATGTCGTTGAGGCGCTTCTGGGACTTCGCGTCGACATCCCAGGTCATCGCGAAGTCTTCGTCGGGCAGCACGGAACCGTCCTTGGGAGGCAGGTCGCGAACATGGCCGTAGGAGGCGAGGACCTGATAATCCGAGCCAAGATACTTGTTGATGGTCTTGGCCTTGGCCGGCGATTCCACAATGACGATATTCATGAGACCCCAAACAGGAAAACGGGTGCGCCGACCCGTCCGGACGGCGCCTTGCAGCGGATACTGTCTGCGCGACTGACGCGGGACGATCCCCCAAATGCATGGCCGCTGTCAAATGACCTTTCCGGCAGGGCGGGTCAAGGGTCGCCGCGGAAATCGCCGCGCGATTGCTGCGAAGGGATGAGACGGGAAGGGGTCTTGCGCCGGTCTTTCCGGCAGTCGGCGCACCATGCTGCGCGCCCTGAGCCAGGCGGCAAGGCGGGCCGGAAAGGCCCGCCTTGCCCGATGGTTACGCCACGTTGCGGCGGCGGCCGGCGATCAGGTCGAGCACCGAACGGGCGGCGTCGAGCACGTTGGAGCCGGGTCCGAAGATCGCCGAGACGCCCGCATCCTTGAGGAACTGGTAGTCCTGACGCGGGATCACGCCGCCCACCACGACGATGACGTCGGAGGCGCCGCGCGCCTTCAGCGCTTCGACCAGCTGCGGGGCCAGCGTCTTGTGGCCGGCGGCGAGCGAAGACATGCCCACCACATGCACCTTGTTCTTCACGGCAAGGTCGGCCGCTTCTTCCGGCGTCTGGAACAGCGGGCCGGCGATCACGTCGAAGCCGATGTCGCCGAAGGCCGAGGCGATCACCTTGGCGCCGCGGTCGTGGCCGTCCTGTCCGAGCTTTGCGACGAGCACGCGCGGCGTCTCGCCCAGCGAGGAGGCGAAGTCGGAGAGCCGCTGCACCAGCGTCTCGTATTCCGGCTCGCCCTCATAGGCCGGGCCGTAGACCTGGCGCACCACCTTGGGCTCGGCCTCGTGGTCGCCGAACGCTTCGCGCAGCGCGTCGGAGATCTCGCCTAGCGTGGCGCGGGCGCGGGCCGCTTCCACGGCCGCTTCCAGGATGTTGCCCTCGCCCGTGCGGGCGACTTCGCGCAGCGCGTCCAGGGTCTCCTGCGCACGCTGGGGATCGCGCTGGCGCCGCGTGCGCTCGATGCGGGCGATCTGGGACTCCCGCACCGCCTTGTTGTCGATGTCGAGGATCTCGATATCGTCCTCGTTCTCCAGGCGGAACTTGTTGACGCCGACGATCACCTCGTCGCCGCGGTCGACGGCGGCCTGGCGACGGGTCGCGGCCTCCTCGATCATCCGCTTGGGCAGGCCCTTGTCGACGGCGGCGGTCATGCCGCCCTCGGCCTCGATGCGTTCGATGATCTCCCAGGCGCGGGTGGCGAGCTCATGGGTCAGGCTCTCCACGTAATAGGAGCCGGCGAGCGGATCGACGACCTTGGTCACGCCCGTCTCGTGCTGCAGGATCAGCTGGGTGTTGCGGGCGATGCGGGCGGAAAACTCCGTCGGCAGGGCGATGGCCTCGTCGAAGGAGTTGGTGTGCAGCGACTGGGTGCCGCCGAGGGCCGCCGACATCGCCTCGAAGGCGGTGCGCACGATGTTGTTGTACGGGTCCTGCTCCTGCAGCGACACGCCGGAAGTCTGGCAGTGGGTGCGCAGCATGAGGGAGGAAGCCTTCTTCGGCTGGAACTCCGTCATGATGCGCGACCACAGCAGGCGCGCGGCGCGCAGCTTCGCCGCCTCCATGAAGAAGTTCATGCCGATGGCGAAGAAGAAGGAGAGGCGGCCGGCGAAGGCATCGACGTCGAGCCCCTTCTTCAGCGCGGCGCGCACATATTCGCGCCCGTCCGCCAGTGTGAAGGCCAGCTCCTGCACCAGGGTCGCTCCGGCTTCCTGCATGTGGTAGCCGGAAATCGAGATGGAGTTGAACTTCGGCATCTCCTTCGCCGTGTACTCGATGATGTCGGCGATGATCCGCATCGAGGGCTCGGGCGGGTAGATGTAGGTGTTGCGGACCATGAACTCCTTGAGGATGTCGTTCTGGATGGTCCCGGAGAGCTTGGACCTCGGCACGCCCTGTTCCTCGCCCGCGACGATGAAGTTGGCGAGGATCGGGATCACCGCGCCGTTCATGGTCATGGAGACGGAGATCTGCTCCAGCGGGATGCCGTCGAACAGGATCTTCATGTCCTCGACGCTGTCGATGGCGACGCCCGCCTTGCCGACATCGCCGACGACGCGCGGGTGGTCGCTGTCATAGCCGCGATGGGTGGCAAGGTCGAAGGCGACCGAGACGCCCTGCTGCCCGGCGGCGAGCGCCTTGCGGTAGAAGGCGTTGGATTCCTCGGCCGTGGAGAAGCCCGCATATTGCCGGATCGTCCAGGGGCGGCCGGCATACATGGTTGCGCGCGGGCCGCGCAGGAAGGGCTCGAAGCCGGGCAGGGTGCCCAGGTGCCCGATCCCTTCCAGGTCCTCCTCGGTGTAGAGCGGCTTGACCGGGATGCCCTCCGGCGTCTGCCAGACGAGGTCCTGCGGATCGCTGCCCTTGAGCTCCTTCGAGGCCAGGTCCATCCAGTCGCGAACGGTCTTCTTGGTCATAATCTCATGCCTCCGATGATGCATGGGGCCGGGCAAGGGCCGAGGTTCGGGCGGGCCAGTCGCGTATTCCGAAAAGACCGACCACGGCGTAGGCGATCAGCAATCCGTTGCCGAGCAAGGTCTTGTCGATGGTCCCGTGTGCAACCAGCCTCTCGCCAACGGCAATGCAAGCCATACCCACGGCGTAGATGGCGAGAATTCTGACCATGCTGATCCGCCCGAAGCAAATCCGCATGGTCAGGCTGTAGAGAGCCGCACCCCAAAGGCACCAGATCCCGGCATTGTACAGATGGATCTCGTAGGGCGCTCCGCCGAAGGTGGGAAACCCGAGGAGAAGCGACGCAGCCCGAAATCCGACGTCCGAGTTCAGCGGCGGATGGTACATCCACACGACCACATGCAAGGTGGTCGCGACGGTTGCACCGAGCCAGCCGGCGAGCAGCGACGCAATGATCTTGGCCTCTCGCTTGACCCCGATGGGCATTACTCGAATTCCATGATGATCTCGTCGACGGCGAGGCTGTCGCCCGGCTTGGCGGCGATGGTCTTGACCACGCCCTTGCGCTCGGCCTTCAGCACGTTCTCCATCTTCATCGCTTCCACTGTGGCGAGCGTCTGGCCCGCCTCGACGGTCTGGCCCTGCTCCACCGCGATGGACACCACCAGGCCCGGCATCGGGCACAGCAGCATCTTCGAGGTGTCTGCCGGGATCTTCTCCGGCATCAGCCGCGCGGCCATTGCCTGGCGCGGGGTGAGGCAGGACAGCACCACCTCGGCGCCGCGCTGGCGCAGGCGGACACCCTGCAGCGTCGGGTCGACCTTCACCGCCAGCGACCGGCCGTCGACACTCGCCTCGATCAGGGGCGTGCCCGGCTTCCAGTCGCCGAGCGCGACCTTGCGCGGGGCGGAGAGCGCCGTGCCGTCCTCGCCTTCGCGCGCGGCGACCGTATAGCTGCAGTCGCCGTTTTCGGTGATCGCGACCGGAAACTCCTCACGCTCCACCACGATGGTCCAGTTCGGCCCGACCACGCGGCGGTGGTTGTCCATGGCGCCGCTGATCTGCGTTGCGCGCGTCTCGGACACATGGTTGCAGGCCGCGGCGACCGCGACAAGGTCTTCCAGCGCGCCGGCCTCCGGCGTGACGCCGGCAAAGCCTTCCGGATATTCCTCGGCGATGAAGGCCGTGGTGATGGCGCCGCTGCGGAAGCGCGGGTGGTCCATCACGGCGGAGAGGAAGGGCAGGTTGTGGCCGATGCCCTCCACCTCGAACCGGTCGAGCGCGTCGCCCATGGCGTCGATGGCGTCGATGCGCTTCGGCGCCCAGGTGCACAGCTTGGCGATCATCGGGTCGTAGAACATCGAGATCTCGCCGCCCTCGAAGACGCCGGTATCGTTGCGCACGATGGTGCCGTCCTCGCGAGTGCCTTCCTGCGGCGGCCGGTAGCGGGTCAGCCGGCCGATCGAGGGCAGGAAGTTGCGATAGGGGTCCTCGGCATAGAGCCGGCTTTCCATCGCCCAGCCGTTCAGCTTCACGTCGTCCTGCGTGATTGACAGCCTTTCGCCGGCGGCGACGCGGATCATCTGCTCGACGAGGTCAATGCCGGTGATCAGCTCGGTCACCGGATGCTCCACCTGCAGGCGGGTGTTCATCTCCAGGAAGTAGAAGTTGCGGTCGCCGTCGACGATGAACTCGACCGTGCCGGCCGAGGCGTAGTTCACGGCCTTCGCCAGCGCCACGGCCTGTTCGCCCATGGCCTTGCGGGTCGCCTCGTCGAGGAAGGGCGACGGCGCCTCCTCGATGACCTTCTGGTTGCGGCGCTGGATCGAGCATTCACGCTCGCCCAGATAGATCGTGTTGCCGTGGCTGTCGGCCAGCACCTGGATCTCGATATGGCGTGGCTGGGTGACGAATTTCTCGATGAAGATGCGGTCGTCGCCGAAGGAATTGGCCGCCTCGTTCTTCGACGACTGGAAGCCCTCGCGCGCCTCCGCGTCGTTCCAGGCGATGCGCATGCCCTTGCCGCCGCCGCCGGCGGAGGCCTTGATCATCACCGGATAGCCGATCTCGCCGGAGATCTTCACCGCCTCGTCCGCGTCCGCGATCAGGCCCATGTAGCCCGGCACGGTGGACACGCCCGCCTCGGCGGCCAGCTTCTTGGAGGTGATCTTGTCGCCCATCGCCTCGATGGCCGAGGCCGGCGGGCCGATGAAGGCGACGCCCTCCTTGGCCAGCCGCTCGGCGAACTCTGCGCGCTCCGACAGGAAGCCGTAGCCCGGATGCACGGCATCGGCGCCGGACGCGCGGATCGCGTCCATGATCTTGTCGATGACGATGTAGGACTGGTTGGCCGGCGGCGGGCCGATATGGATCGCCTCGTCGGCCATCTTCACATGCAGCGCGTCGCGGTCGGCGTCGGAATAGACGGCGACGGTCTGGATGCCCATCTTGCACGCGGTCTTGATGACCCGGCAGGCGATCTCGCCGCGATTGGCGATCAGGATTTTCTTGATCATTGTTCTGTCGGTCCCGTTCGTGGGTCTGCGCGCATCACAGCGGAATGTTGTCGTGCTTCTTCCAGGGGTTGGAGAGCTGCTTGTTGCGCAGCGTCGCCAGCGCCCGTGCGACCCGCCGGCGGGTCGAGTGCGGCATGATCACGTCGTCGATGAAGCCCTTCTCCGCCGCCACGAACGGGTTGGCGAAGCGGTCCTCGTATTCCTTGGTGCGCGCGGCGATCTTCTCCGGGTCGCCCAGTTCGGAGCGGTAGAGGATCTCGGTCGCGCCCTTGGCGCCCATCACCGCGATCTCGGCCGTCGGCCAGGCGTAGTTGATGTCGCCGCGGATATGCTTGGACGACATCACGTCATAGGCGCCGCCATAGGCCTTGCGGGTGATGACGGTGACCTTCGGAACGGTTGCCTCGACATAGGCAAAGAGCAGCTTGGCGCCGTGCTTGATGACGCCGCCATATTCCTGGCTGGTGCCGGGCAGGAAGCCGGGCACGTCGACCAGCGTCAGGATCGGGATGTTGAAGCAGTCGCAGAAGCGCACGAAGCGCGCGGCCTTGCGCGAGGAGTTGATGTCGAGCACGCCGGCCAGCACCATCGGCTGGTTGGCGACGACGCCGACCGTCTGCCCCTCGATGCGGATGAAGCCGGTGACGATGTTGCCGGCATAGTTCTCCTGGAGCTCGAAGAAGTCGCCCTCGTCGGCGATCTTCACGATCAGCTCCTTCATGTCGTAGGGCTTGTTCGGATTGTCCGGGATCAGGGTGTCGAGCGAATTGTCGATGCGCGCCGGATCGTCGAAGAACGGGCGGACGGGCGGCTTCTCGCGGTTGCTGGAGGGCAGGAAGTCGATGAAGCGGCGCAGGGCGATCAGCGCCTCCACGTCGTTGTCGAAGGCGCCGTCCGCGACCGAGGACTTGCTGGTATGGGTCTTGGCGCCGCCCAGCTCCTCTGCCGTCACCACCTCGTTGGTCACCGTCTTCACCACATCCGGGCCGGTGACGAACATGTAGGACGTATCGCGGACCATGAAGATGAAGTCGGTCATCGCCGGCGAATAGACCGCGCCGCCCGCGCAGGGGCCCATGATCATGGAGATCTGCGGCACCACGCCCGAGGCCATGATGTTGCGCTGGAAGACGTCGGCATAGCCGGCGAGCGAGGCGACGCCTTCCTGGATGCGGGCGCCGCCGCTGTCGTTGAGGCCGATCACGGGGGCGCCGTTCTTCATCGCCATGTCCATGATCTTGCAGATCTTCTGGGCATGGGTCTCGGACAGCGAGCCGCCGAACACGGTGAAGTCCTGCGAGAACACGTAGACCATGCGGCCGTTCACCGTGCCCCAGCCGGTGATGACGCCGTCGCCCGGCATCGAGGTGTCCTGCATGCCGAAATCCACGCAGCGGTGGGTGACGAACATGTCGTATTCCTCGAACGAGCCTTCATCGAGGAAGATCTCGACGCGTTCGCGCGCCGTCAGCTTGCCCTTGGCATGCTGGGCCTCGATGCGGCGCGTGCCGCCCGCAAGACGGGCGGCGGCGCGGCGGTTTTCCAGTTCCTGCAAAATTTCCTGCATGGCCGGCCTTTCGGGCTCTGGTGGCGCCGCGCTCTGGTAAGCGAGTGGCGCCTGACGATCAGCGTTTGCGGGCGATCAGCGGGTGCGGGCACGCACCAGCGCGACGGCGATGGCGGCGGCGAGCACCGACTTCACGATACCGCCGATGACGAAGGGATAAAGCCCCAGTGCGAGGATCGGCTTGTCGAAGCCGATGACCGCGCCGAGCCACAGCAGGCCGGGGACGAAGACGACGGCCTGCGCGACGATCGAGGCCGGGATCGCCTGCCACAGGCTGCGGGTCCAGCCGCGCTCGGCGAAGACGCCGGCAAGCCAGGCCGAGGCGAGGAAGCCGAGGAGGAAGCCGCCGGTCGGGCCCATCATGTAGGCAAGGCCGATGCCCTTGGCGGGCGTGTCGGCGAAGACCGGCAGGCCGGCCGCGCCCTGCAGCAGGTAGGCGGCGACGGCAGCAGCGGCGAGGCGCGGGCCGAGCGTGAAGCCCAGCACCAGGAGCGCCATCGTCTGCATGGTCATCGGCACCGGGTAGAACGGCACGCTGACCTTGGCCGAGGCCGTCAGCAGCAGCGAGCCGGCCAGCGCGATGGCGAGCGAGCGGGCGAGGCTGCGGGGCGTGGTTGCGGCGGCGAAGTTGCCGGACATGGCGTTTCCTCCTGGATGCCGCGGGCGGGCCGTGCCGGCCTACCGCGGGCTCTCGTGTCTTCGGCCGCATGACGCATCTTGCATGCGGCGCCTTGCCTTTTCGCTACTCCTTTTCGCCCGGCAGCGGGAGAGTTGAAAAAGCCGCAAAGCGAATTTAATCTGTTTGCAAACTTCAGTTTGCGAATTTGCAAACATCTCCAGCGGGACCCCCGCCATGAAGAGCGTGTCATGAAAAAGCTGTTCCTCGGCCGCCAGATCCGCAGCCTGCGCGAGAAGGCCCAGTTGACGCAACGGGATTTCGCCGAACGGCTCGGCCTGTCGACCAGCTATGTCAACCAGCTGGAGAACAACCAGCGCCCGGTCTCCGCGCCGGTCCTGCTCACCCTGTCGGAGCGGTTCGGCCTCGACCTTGCCTCGCTCTCGGTCGACGACGACGACCGGCTGATCGCCGCCCTGCAGGAGGTCTTCGCCGATCCGGTGCTGGCGGGCGCCGCGCCCGGCCTGCAGGATTTCAAGATGGTCAGCCAGAACGCGCCGGACTTCGCCCATGCCTTGGTGCGCCTGCACCAGGCCTATCGACAGATGGGCGAGCAGCTGGCCCAGTTCGACGACCGGCTGGCCCGCGACGAGGGGTTGGCCCGCCCGACCCCGTACGAGGAAGTGCGCGACTTCTTCCATTTCGAGAACAACTACATCCACGAGCTGGATCTCGCCGCCGAGTCGCTGGCGACACGCTTGTCGCCTTCGGGGCGGATCTTCGCCCGCGACCTTGCGCAATATCTGGAGGAGCGGCACGGCATCGCCGTCGAGCGCCGGCGCGCCGGCACGGGCGGCGGTTCGGGGGAGGGCGCCATCCGCCGCTTCGACCGGGAGCAGCGCCGGCTCTATCTCAACGAAGCGCTGCCCGAATCCACCATCGTCTTCCAGCTCGCCCACCAGATCGCGCTGCTGGAGGCCGGCGACATCGTCGAGGCGGTGGTGGCGCGGGCGCGGTTCCAGACCTCGGATGCGGCGCAGGTCGCGCGCATCGGCCTTGCCAATGCCTATGCCGGCGGGCTGGTGCTGCCCTATCGCGCCTTCCTGTCGGCCGCGCAGGAGACCCGCCACGATCTAGACCTCATCGCCGACCGGTTCGGCGCCAGCCTGGAGCAGGTGGCGCATCGCCTCTCCACGATGCAGCGGCCGCGGCTGAAGGGCATTCCCTTCTTCTTCGCCCGGGTCGACCGGGCCGGCAACATCACCAAGCGCCACTCGGCGACCAAGCTGCAGTTCGCCCGTTTCGGCGCCGCCTGTCCCTTGTGGAACGTGCACCGCGCCTTCGAGAGCCACGGGGCGATCATCCGCCAGCTCGCCGAGACGCCGGACGGCTCGCGCTACATCTCGCTCGCCGCGCATGTGGTGAAGAAGTCCGGCGGCTACAGCGGCCCGGTGCTGCACTATGCCATCGCACTGGGCGCGGAGATCGCCCATGCCCGCGACATCGTCTATTGCGACGATCTCGACCTCACCCGCGAGGCGGCGTTCGAGCCCATCGGCGTCTCCTGCCGCATCTGCGAGCGGCTCACCTGCCCGCAGCGCTCCGTGCCGCCGCTCAATCGGGCGATCTCCATCGACAGCGACGACCGCCGGCTGGTGCCTTACGCGATCCGCTGACGTCTTGCCTCGGCGAGGCATGCGGAATTCGTTTCATGCTGAAATTATTTCAGCATAAATCATTGTATTAAATGACAGAAATATATCCTGTTGACTGGAACGTAAACGTCATGCAGGGTTTTCTGCGGAGGAGGTCATGCAGCCCTATTACACCATCACCCAGCTGACGCAGGAATTCGGCGTGACCACACGCACCTTGCGCTTCTACGAGGCGGAGGGCTTCCTCAAGCCGACGCGGCGCGGGCGCCAGAGGCTCTACAAGCCCGGCGACCGGACGCGGCTGAAGCTGATCCTGCGCGGCAAGCGGCTCGGCTTCACCCTCGCGGAGATCCGCGACATCATCACCATGTACGACAAGTCGCCGGGCGAGGCGGGCCAGCTTCAGCTGCTGCTCCAGCGCATCGAGGGGCGGCGGTCGGAGCTGATGGCCAAGCGTCACGACATCGACCTGACGCTGGCAGAGCTTGACGAGGTGGAGCGCGGCGCCCGCGCCCGGCTCGGCGAGCTCGGGCCGATGAGCGACCTGTTTTCCGCCGCCGCTGCGGCGACCAAGGCCGCAAAGACATGACACGAGCCCGCGCCTGCTTCTCGTGCAGGACGTGGGCCATCGACGGGAGGATGGGATGACGCAATCAGCAGAGAAGGTGCGGCGGTTCGAGCCGCGCGACCCCGACTGGCAGGACCGGGTCGCGGCGAGTTTCGCGCGCCAGGCCTTCATGACCGAAACGCTGGGCGCCACCCTCGACCGGCTGGCGCCGGGCGAGGTCGACCTTGCGGTCGCCTTTGCGGGCGGTCTGGTGCAGCAGCACGGCTATTTCCATGCCGGCGTCACCACCACGCTGGCCGACACGGCTGCCGGCTACGCGGCCCTCTCGCTCTATCCGAAGGGCTTCGGCGTGCTGACGACCGAGTTCAAGATGAACCTGCTCAATCCGGGCCGGGGCGCGCGTCTCGTCGCCCGCGGGCGGGTCATCAAGCCGGGTCGCACGCTCACCGTCACCGCGTCCGACGTCTACGGCCAGACGCCGGGCGAGGAGGACATCCACATCGCCACCGGGCTTTTCACCATGATCGCGCTGGAGGGGTTGAATGACTGACGCTGGAGCCGGGCAGACCGTCATCCGCCGGCTGGAGCCGTCCGACCGCGCCGCCTGGGATGCGCTGTGGGCGGCCTATCTCGCGTTCTACAAGCAGGAGCTGCCCGACGGCGTGAGCGATGCCGTCTTCGCGCGGATTTCCGGCGACGGCGCCCATGAGGGTCTCGTCGCCGAGCGCGGCGGGCGCCTTGTCGGCTTCGTGCACTATGTGGTGCACGAGACCACCTGGTCCATCGAGCCGACCTGCTACCTGGAAGACCTCTATGTCGACGAGACCCTGCGCGGCGGCGGCGTCGGACGCGCGTTGATCGAGGGCGTCTATGCGGCGGCCCGCCGGCGCGGCTGCCGCTCCGTCTACTGGCAGACCCATGACGACAATGCCCGCGCCCGCCGGCTCTACGACCAGGTCGCGGTGCTGAGCCCCTTCGTGCGCTACGACCACGTGTTTTCGCAGGACTGAGGCGCCGCGCGCCGCCTGCCAAATTCCGGAGACAGACCCATGATCCGCAACGACTTCCCCGGCTTCAACTTCAACCTCGGCGACACCGCCGACATGCTGCGCGACAGCGTCCGCTCCTTCTCGCAGGACACCATCGCCCCGCTCGCCGACCGCATCGACCGCGAGGACTGGTTCCCGCGCGAGGAGCTGTGGCCGGCCATGGGCGAGCTCGGCCTGCACGGCATCACGGTGGAAGAGGAGTGGGGCGGCTCGGGTCTCGGCTATCTCGAGCACTGCATCGCCATGGAAGAGGTCAGCCGCGCCTCCGCCTCCATCGGCCTGTCCTACGGCGCCCATTCCAATCTCTGCGTCAACCAGCTGCGCCGCTGGGGCACGGATGCGCAGAAGCAGCGCTATCTCTCCAAGCTGGTCACCGGCGAGCATCTCGGCGCGCTGGCCATGTCCGAGCCGGGCGCCGGTTCCGACGTCGTGTCGATGAAGCTGCGCGCCGACAAGCGCGGCGACCGCTACATCCTCAACGGCACCAAGATGTGGATCACCAACGGTCCGGATGCCGACACGATGATCGTCTATGCCAAGACCGATCCGGCCGCCGGACCCAAGGGCATTACCGCCTTCCTCATCGAGAAGGACTTCAAGGGCTTCTCAGTCGCCCAGAAGCTCGACAAGCTCGGCATGCGCGGCTCGCTCACCGGCGAGCTGGTGTTCGAGGATTGCGAGGTGCCGGAGGAGAACGTGCTCGGAGAGGTCGGCAAGGGCGTCAACGTGCTGATGTCCGGCCTCGACTACGAACGGGCGGTGCTGGCGGCCGGCTGCATCGGCATCATGCAGGCGGCGATGGACGTGGTCATTCCCTACATCCACGAGCGCAAGCAGTTCGACCAGCCGATCGGCACCTTCCAGCTCGTCCAGGGCAAGATCGCCGACATGTATGTCTCGATGAACGCCACCCGCGCCTATGTCTATGCGGTGGCCCAGTCCTGCGACCGCGGCGAGACCACGCGCGAGGACGCTGCCGGCGCCATCCTCTACGCGGCGGAGAACGCCACCAAGATCGCCCTCGACGCGATCCAGCTGCTCGGCGGCAATGGCTATATCAACGAGTATCCGACCGGCCGGCTGCTGCGCGATGCGAAGCTCTATGAGATCGGCGCGGGCACCTCGGAGATCCGCCGCATGCTGATCGGCCGCGAGATCTTCAACAAGACCGCGTAAGGGGCAGGGCGATGCTGCCGCGTCTGGTTGCATGGGCGCGGCGGCTGAAGCGGGACATCGCCGTGCTGGCCATCGCCTTGCGCGATCCGCAAGCGCCGCTGGTCGCCCGGCTTCTCGCCGCCATCGTCGTCGCCTACGCCCTGTCGCCGATCGACCTCATCCCCGACTTCATTCCGGTTCTCGGACTGCTCGACGATCTGATCCTCGTTCCCGCCGGCCTCTGGCTGGTGCTGCGGCTGATGCCGGACGAGGTGCTCGCCCGCGCCCGCGACCAGGTCGACGATGCCCAGCCGCGCAAGCGCAACTGGATTGCCGGCGCGGTGATCGTCTGTCTGTGGCTCGCCCTGGCGATCTGGGCGGGCCGCCATCTCCTGCTGCTGTTGCGGAGCTAAGGGTCGTCCTGCAGCTGTTGCGGAGCTGGGGGGAGGGCGCCTGCCTTTCGCCGGAGAGCTGAGGCTCTCGCGAAGGCGCTCAGGAACATCCCAACTCCCGCCGTGCGACGAGGCTCATCCTGTCATCCCGGTTTCGGCGGAGCCGAAGACCGGGATCCAGTAACCCCGAACGGTTCGGCTCAAGCCCCGTCGTCGCGGCGCGCGCCCCGCGCCGAAGCCGGGCAGCCGCCCTCGCGCCACCATCCGCACCGGCGGATACTGGATACCTGCCTTCGCAGGTATGACAGCCGGGAGTGTGGCTGCGACACGCTCTTCCTCCACGCACCGTCCTCTCGGTTCGTCATCCCGGGCAAGCGAAGCGCGACCCGGGACCGGAGAGCCGAGAGCCTGGCGAAGGCGCTCCGGAACATCCCAACACCCGCCGTGCCTCTCCGGTCCCGGATCTTCGGCCTTCGGCCTCGTCCGGGAAGACGCGAGGAGAGGTCTGAGCGCAAGAGCTGCGGCGCCACCGCCCTCCGTCTCACGCCTGCCGAGGGTGCCAATGGCTCCCGGCTCTCCGGCTTCGCCTGCGGCCGGGATGACGGCCTGAGAAAGAGGCGCGGTCTCGCATCCCCTCTGCGTCACCTCACACTCCGCCGTCACCCCGGACGAGCATCGCGAGAGCCGGGGCCTATTGGCTTCCAGAGCGGCAGTGAGGTCACGTCCGCGCGAACTCCACGCACAGAGTGTCATCCCGGTTTCGGCAAAGCCGAAGACCAGGATCCAGTAACCCCGAACGGTTCGGCTCGGACCTCGGCATTGCGGCGCGCACCCCGCGCCCCGCGCCGAAGCCGGGCAGCCGCCCTCGCGCCACCATCCGCTCCGGTGGATACTGGATACCTGCTTGTCGCAGGTATGACAGCCGAGAGTGTGGCTGCGACATGCTCTTCCTCCACGCACCGCTCTCGCTGTTCGTCATCCCGGGCAAGCGAAGCGCGACCCGGCACCGGAGAGCCGAGTGCCTCGCGAAGGCGCTCTGGAACATCCCCGCACTCACCACCCATCCCCACCGAGGGCGCCATTCGTCCTCGCCCGGCGATTGTGCTCTTCGAAGAGGTCACGCAGCGACTCGCCCTGCGGTTGTCGTCAGTCTCGATTGCGCGCGTCGCGGCGTGAAACCCCTTCTGCAACCTGCCCGGAAACGGGTGCGTCGCGGCAATCCTGGCCGCCATTCGGCCGCGATCCGTGGAAAGCCTGCCTGCCAGGTCCGTAAAACTGCGCAAGTTGCGGGCATGTCACGCGAATATCGTGCCGCATCCTTGCCAGCCGTCGTTTTTGACGTGTACTATGATTGTATAAAATCAATGGTTGTATAAACCTTCCGCGATGCCTCGTCAGGCCAACAACCGGGTCACACAATGCCGATAGATCCACAGAATGACCGCTCTGAGGCTGCTCGCTACTGCGCCCAGATCTGCCGCGAGCTGAGGGACCTTGCGTCCAATAACGATATGGAATTCCTTGCATATTTGCTTGAAATGGCGCGGGTCGAGGCCTTCGATCGGCACGCGGAGATGGAGCGCTCGGGAACGGAGAAAGCCGGCAGGCGGTGAGCCGTATCACAGGTTGTGTTCCAGTTTATATATCTATCGTACAACCCGCGCGCCCTTTCTGGTTGAAATTCTGGTTGTGCTTTGCGGAGGTGCAATCCAAACTCGTTTTGGCTCTTGCGGAATGAATGCCGAAGCTGCGGGGCGAAACGCAGACGCCGGCAATCGGACCGCTGAGGGCGGGGGGAGCATGCGCGGCGCGTGGCGGCGGCGTTGCTCTCCCCCGGGGCCGGGTTGCGTGGCCAGTTTTCGCGGGCCCTTCCTCGGGACACTCCCTCGCGCCGGCATTCGCCGGGTGTCGGTCCGCCGCGGCCCGCGTCCTGATCAGCGCCCGTCGATCAGGCTGATCCGCTGTCCGCGATGGCGCTCCAGCCGTCCGGCGAGCTCCAGTTCCAGCAGGATCACGTGGACGATGCGCGCCGGAAGGCCGGTGTAACGGATCAGCTCGTCGACCTCGACCGGCGCTGCTCCCAGCGCGGACAGCACGCGGCCGCGGTCGCTGTCGTCCACCTCCGGCGGCCGGACGGGACCGCCGCCTGCGCCCGGCTCCTCGATGTCGAGGCCCGGCGCCTCTTCGGCGATGCGCCGCGGCCCGAGGCTCTCCAGCACGTCGGCGCCGCTCGTCACCAGCGTCGCGCCGTCGCGGATCAGCCGGTTGCCGCCTTCCGAGCGCGGATCGAGCGGCGAGCCGGGCACCACGAAGACCTCGCGGTTCTGCTCGGTGGCAAAGCGGGCGGTGTGCAGCGAGCCGGAGCCGCGCGCCGCCTCGATCAGCACCGTTGCCAGCGACATGCCGGAGATCAGCCGGTTGCGGCGGGGGAAGTCGCGGGCCCGCGGCTTCCAGCCGAAGGGCATCTCGCTGACGATGGCGCCGCCCCGGTCGGCGATCTCGTGATAGAGTTCGCGGTTTTCCGGCGGGTAGATGATGTCGACGCCGCCGGCCAGCACCGCGGCGGTTCCCCCCGCCAGGGCGGCCCTATGCGCCGCCGCATCGATGCCGCGCGCCAGCCCCGAGACCACGGTGTAGCCGCGCGCCGACAGGTCGCCGGCGATCTCGGTCGCGATCTTCTGTCCGGCGAGCGAGGCGTTGCGCGCGCCGACCATGGCGATGGCGGCGCTGTCGGCCAGCCGGTCGTCGGAGCCGAGCACGGAGATCAGCGGCGGCGCGCCGTCGACATGGCGCAGCAGGGGCGGGTAGCCGTATTCGCCGAGCGCCCGCAGGTGTCCGCCGATCCGCGCCAGCGCCTCGATCTCGCGCTCCGCGTCGGCCTGCGAGGCGATGCGAATGGTGCGCTTGCCGCCGCGGCGGGAGAGTTCGGGCAGGGCGGCGAGCGCCGCCTCGGCCGAGCCGGTGTGGTTGATCAGTTCGCGGAAGGTGACCGGGCCGACATTCTCGGAGCGGATCAGGCGCAGCCAGGCTAGGCGCTGGCGGTCGGAGAGGGCGCGACCGCGCCCGGTCGCGCCTGAACTCATCCCTTCTGGCCGATCCGGCCTTCGGTGCCCTTGATGAGGCGGCCGATATTCTCGTGATGCTTGGCCCACAGGATGACCGAGAGCATCGCCATCAGCTCGGCGACCTGCGCCCGGTCGAAGACGAACCACAGCAGCAACGGGGTGGCAAGGCTCGCCACCAGGGCAGAGGCGGAGGAGTAGCGCGTGGCGACGGCGACCGCGATCCAGATCGCGGCGAAGGCAAGCGCCGCCGGCCAGTAGAGGCCGAGCAGCACGCCGAGATAGGTGGCAACGCCCTTGCCGCCGCGAAAGCGCAGCCAGACCGGGAAGAGATGGCCGATGAACGCGCCGAAGCCAGCGATCACCGCCGGGTCCGGCCCGCCGTAGTGGCTGGCCACCAGCACCGCCACCGTGCCCTTCAGCATGTCGCCGATCAGGGTGAGGGCGGCCAGATGCTTCTTGCCGGTGCGCAGCACGTTGGTGGTGCCGATATTGCCGGAGCCGATCTTGCGGATGTCGCCCTGGCCCGCCAGCCGCGTGATGATCAGCCCGAACGGAATCGAGCCCAGCAGATAGCCGAAAACGAGCGCAGTCAGGTAATAGGGCCAAGCAAGGGCCCAGCTGATCGGATCGGGCAACGTGCAGCCTCCGGTTGCGGCGACGATGTAACTCTAGAACATCGGATCGAAAAGGGAAATCCGGTTTTCCGCAGCGTTTCTCGCGGGTCTCAGGGCGTCACGATCCGTCCGGCGACGATGGTGTGCAGCACCTCGCCGGAGAAGCGCGCATCCTCGAACGGGGTGTTCTTGGAGCGCGACTTCAGCCGCGTCTTGTCCAGCACCCAGGGCCGGTCGGGATCGAACACCACCACGTCGGCGGGGCTGCCTGCGGCAAGGCGGCCGGCATCGAGTCCCAGCCGGCGGGCCGGGTTGCAGGTCATCGCCGCGAGCAGGGTGGGAAGGCCGATCTCGCCGGAATGGACGAGGCGCAGGCCGGCGGCCAGCAGCGTCTCCAGGCCGATGGCGCCGTCGGCGGCCTCGGCGAAGGGATGGCGCTTGGTCTCCACGTCCTGCGGGTCGTGGCCGAGACGATCACGTCGATGGTGCCGTCGGCGAGCGCTGCGATCATCGCCTGGCGTTCGTCTTCCGAGCGCAGCGGCGGCGACATCTTGAAGAAGGTCCGGTAGGGGCCGATGTCGTTCTCGTTCAGCGTCAGGTGGTTGACGGTGATGCCGCAGGTGACGTCGAGCCCGTCCGCCTTGGCCCGGGCGACCGCCTTGGTGCTCTCGGCACAGGAGATCGACTGCGCGTGGTAGCGCCCGCGCGTCAGCGCGGCGAGCCGCAGGTCGCGCTCGACCATGATGATCTCGGCCTCGCGCGGGCTTGCCGGCAGGCCCTTCCAGCTGGCCGACAGGCTCTCGTTGATGACGCCGGAGCCCGACAGTGCCGGGTCCTCGGTGTGGTGCACGACGAGCGCGCCGAAGTCGCGGGCATAGGTCATCAGCCGGCGCATGATGCCGGCATGGGTGACCGAGCGGTGGCCGTTGGAAAAGGCGACGGCACCGGCTTCCTGCAGCAGGCCGATCTCGCTCATTTCCTCGCCAGCCAGGTGCTTGGTCAGCGCGGCGAAGGGATGGACATTGACGCAGGCCGTGTCGCGGGCGCGGCGCAGCACGAAGTCGACCAGCGCCGGATCGTCGATCACCGGGTCTGTGTCGGGGGAGGTGACGATGGTGGTGACGCCGCCGGCCGCTGCCGCCTGGCTGGCGCTGGCCAGCGTCTCGCGGTGCTCGGCGCCGGGCTCGCCCACGGTGACGCCCATGTCGACGAGGCCGGGCGCGACGACCGCGCCGGCGACATCGATCACCTGCGTTCCTTCCGGGGCGCCCTGGTTCTGCGCCGCCGGTCCTGCGGCAGTGATGCGTCCGTTCTCGATCAGGACGCTGCCCGGGGCGTCGAGGCCGCTTGCCGGGTCGATCACCCGGGCATTCGTGAGGAGGATCGGGCTCTGCGGGTTTGCCATGGCCGGGCTCCTCATTTGTTCGGCAGATGGGCGGCGAGCGCCTCGAGGACGGCCATGCGCACGGCAACGCCCATCTCGACCTGCTCGCGGATCAGGCTTTGCGGCCCGTCGGCGATTTCCGGATCGATCTCCACGCCCCGGTTCATCGGGCCGGGATGCATCACCAGCGCGCCCTCTGCGGCCTCCGCCAGCTTGTCGCGGTCGAGGCCGTAATAGCGGAAATACTCGCGCACGGAGGGGATGAAGGCGCCCTGCATGCGCTCGCGCTGCAGGCGCAGCATCATCACGATGTCGGCGCCCGCCAGCCCCTTGCGCATGTCCTGGAACACCTCCACGCCCATCTGGGCGATGCCGTTCGGCAGCAGCGTCGAGGGGGCGACGACGCGCACCCGCGCGCCGAGCGCGTTCAGCAGGATGATGTTGGAGCGGGCGACGCGCGAATGCAGGATGTCGCCGCAGATCGCCACCGTCAGCCCGGCGATGCTGCCCTTGTGGCGGCGGATGGTCAGCGCGTCCAGCAGCGCCTGGGTCGGGTGCTCGTGCGCGCCGTCGCCGGCATTGACCACCGAGCAGCCGACCTTCTGCGCCAAAAGGTGCACCGCGCCGGCGGCGTGGTGGCGCACGACGATGATGTCGGGATGCATGGCGTTCAGCGTTGCCGCCGTGTCGATCAGCGTCTCGCCCTTCTTCACCGAGGACGAGGCGACCGACATGTTCATGACGTCGGCACCGAGCCGTTTGCCGGCGATCTCGAACGAGGATTGGGTCCGCGTCGAGGCCTCGAAGAACAGGTTGATCTGGGTCCGGCCGCGCAGAACGGCCTTTTTCTTCTCGACCTGCCGGCTGATTTCGACGGCGGCTTCCGCCTGGTCGAGCAGCGCGACGATCTCGTTGGGCTGCAGGCCCTCGATGCCGAGGAGGTGACGGTGCGGATAAAGCTCCGCGAGGGGGGGATGATGAGCGCTCATTAAAGCCAACCCTATAGGTGCTTCCTTGGCCCGGCTCAAGCGCGGCGAGGGGTTCTCCACCGGCGGTGGCCATCGAGCCGAATTCAGGTGCATGAGCACGGCGAGCGCAGAAAGCCGCGCCAGATGGCCGTGGGGGTGGGTTTGCCTAGTCACCCGAATCTGAAGTTCGTCGACGTCCGCGGCATGCTCTGAACGAACTTCAGATTCAAAGGGGTGACTAGCAAGTTTATGTTTCTAGTGTGGTTTTCGAATTTGAAATACGCTCTGAGTGTGCTGCAAGAACAAGGCGTATTTCAAATTCACCACACTAGTGAGCGAGCAGCAGGGCCAGCGGCATGGTGACAGCCGCCAGCACGGTCTGCATGGTCAGGATCTCGGCCATCAGCGGCGCATCGCCCCCATCTGGCGGGCGAGCAGGTAGGAGTTGCCGGCCGACGGCACGGACATGGCGATGATCACCGCTGAAAGGGCCGGCCCGTCAAGCCCGAGCAGCAGCGCGAAGAGAAAGCCGAAGACCGGCATCACCGCCAGCTTCAGCACGGTGGCGGTGGCCAGCGCCGGGCCGGGGCGGCGCAGGGCGGCAAGGTTCAGCCCGGCGCCGACGCAGACGATGCCGATGGGCAGCGCCGCATTGCCGAGGATCTGCAGCGTCGAATCGGCGAAGCGCGGCAGCGGCACTCCGATGACGTTGAGCACCAGCCCGAGGGCGGTCGACCAGATCAGCGGTTTTTCGCCAGGTCCAGCGCGATGCGGCCGGCGCCCGGCTGCGTGCCGCTGGCGAAGCGTGCCAGCACCAGCACGTTGATGATGTTGAGCAGCGGGATCATCGCCACCACCGCCACCGCCAGCAGCGCGACGCCCTCGCGGCCCAGCAGCTCGTCGGCGATGGCCAGCGCGACGAAGGTGTTCCAGCGCGTCCGCGCCCTGAAAGATCGAGCTGAAGCGCGGCCCGTCGACGCCGAATCGCGTCTTCAGAACCGGCTGCAGCGCCAGCGCCAGCGCCGACATGGCGAAGATCGACAGGACCAGCGCCGCGCTCATGCCAAGGGCGGGGATCGCCATGAGTCGGTCTGCACGACCGTGCGGATGATCAGCGCCGGGAACAGCAGGAAATAGGCGATCTTCTCAATGCCGCGCCACTGGTCGCCGGTGATCAGGCCCATGCGCGCGACGATGTTGCCGGCAGCGATCACCAGCAGCACCGGAATCAGCGCGTTGAAGACGCCGTTCATGGCCGCCCGTCGTCGGGGTCGTCGTAGGGCCTCTCGTTCTGCTGGTCGAGGCTGCCATAGGTCAGGCGGTCGAGCAGGCCCTGCAGGATGTAGGAGGCGGCCATCTTGTCGACCAGCTCGGCCCGGCGGGCGCGGGAGCGGTCGGCGTCGATCAGCGTGCGGGTGACGGCGGCGGTCGACAGGCGCTCGTCCCAGGCGGTCATCGGCATGTCGGTCAGCGCCGCCAGATTGCGGGCGAAGGCGCGGGTGGCCTGCACGCGCGGGCCTTCGGTTCCGTCCATGTTCAGCGGCAGGCCGAGCACCAGTCCGCTAACCTCGTGCTTGGCGCAGATGGCGAGCAGGGCGGCGGCATCGACGCCGAATTTCTTGCGGCGGATCGTCTCCAGCGGCGAGGCGATGCCGCGGCCGAGATCGGACAGGGCAAGCCCGATGGTCTTGGTGCCCAGATCGAGACCGATCAGGCGTCCGATGCGGGGGAGGCGCGCTGCAAAGTCTTCCAGCGCAAGGAGAGGGTCGCTCGACATCCTGCGGCTTTAGCACGGCGCGCGAGGGGCGAACAGCTCCGGGATTGCCGTTTGCCGTCAGGTGGCTAGATTCCGGCGGGACAGTTCACCCACCGCATTCGCTTCAAGGGAGGCAGCCATCATGAAGCTCACCTATCTCGGCCATGCCGCGTTCCGCGTCGAAATTCCCGGCGCGACCATCCTCATCGATCCGTTCCTGAGCGGCAATCCGTCCTTCCCGTCCGACATGAGCGTCGAGAAGGCCAGCGAGGGCGTCACCCACATCCTGCTCACCCACGGCCACGACGACCATACCGGCGACACCATCGCCATCGCCAAGGCGACGGGCGCGCAGGTCACGGCGAATTTCGAGATCTCCATGTGGGTCCAGTCGCAGGGCCACGAGAACATCAACCCGATGGGCTGCGGCGGCACGGTCGATGTCGGCCCCTTCTCGGTCTCGCTCACCCAGGCGCACCACACCTCGTCCTCGCTCGCCGGCGGCTGGCCGCCGGTCTATATGGGCCAGCCGAACGGCCTGATCGTGCGGGCCAAGGACCAGCCGACGCTCTACCACATGGGCGACACCGACATTTTCGGCGACATGGCGCTGGTCAACGAGCTCTACGCGCCGAAGGTCGGCATCGTGCCCATCGGCGACCGCTTCACCATGGGTGCGCGCACGGCCGCGCTCGCCTGCCGCCGCTTCTTCGACTTCGACACGGTCATCCCCTGCCACTTCGGCACGTTCCCGATTCTCGACCAGTCGGCAGATGCCTTCGTGCGGGAAATGGGCGACCAGGGCTCGCGCGTGAAGGTCACCGCCCCCGGCGCCTCGCTGGAGGTCTAAGGCGGGGGGAGGCTTTCGCCTCCTGCCTCGCCAACGGCGCCTCTGGTTCCCGGCTCTCCGGCTTCGCCTGCGGCGGGGATGACCTTCGAGAGGGCACGCTGGTCGCGCCTCAAGCACCCGTCTCCCCCCCAAGAAGAAGGGATGAGGGGGAGATGTCGGCACTGCCGACAGAGGGGGGTGAGCAGCGCCCGCGCTTGAGCGCAGTCTTCTCCTGGCGTCATCCCGGACGGCGCGCAAGCGCCGAGCCGGGACCGGCGAGCCGAGGCCTGTCGACAGCCTCCCGGCGGACACCGTAAACGCCGTGCCTCTCCGGTTCCGGGTCGCGCTTCGCTTGCCCGGAATGACGACGGGAGAGGTTGGGGCGGGGGGCGACGACCCGCCGACGCGCGCCCCAACCACAGGATGTCATCCCGGTTTCGGCGCGGCCGAAGACCGGGAACCAGTAATCAACTCAGATCATTGAGGTGGTCTCTCGTTCTTGCGTTGAGGATGACGACGATCTTTCTCATGAGTGCGGTCAGGGCGACGATTGGCTTCTTTCCATTTGCAACCAGCCTCTGGAAGACGTGGCGCAGCGGCCCTTTGCAGCGTGCGGCGCTGAGGGCCGCCATGAAGAGGATTGGGCGGATCTGCGGGCGGCCGCCGCGGGTCTTGCGGTAGCCCTTCAAGGTTCCGCTGTCGTTGGGATGTGGGGCAAGGCCTGCCAGGGATGCGGCCTGCTTTCCGGTCATGGTGCCGAGCTCGGGCATGGCGGCGGCCAGGGAGATGGCGGTCCTTGGCCCCACGCCGGGCAGCGAGCGGTAGAGGGCGATACGCCTTGCGAGCAGGGTGCACTGCGCGCAAAGGCCTGCCACGGCCTTGTCGATGGCCTCGATCTGGCGGTCGAGCGTTCTGACGAGGCTCCTGCAGGAGGCCGAGACCAGGGCGCATCCGGGCGACTTGGCGCGGTTGAGTTCGGCGCCGCGAATGGCCATGAGGTCGTGCCTGCGGGCCACGAGGGCGGCCAGCTGCGCCTGGGGGCGGTCCGCCGGGCGGTGGAGCGGCAGGTGGCGCCACCGCTCCCGGCCATAGGCGGCCAGCAGTGCGGCATCGATGGCATCGGTCTTGGCCAGGCGTCCGAAGGAGCGTGCGAAGGCCTTGACCTTGAGGGTGTCGGCCCGGTGGCAGGGGATGCCTGCGGCGGAGAGTTCCGCCAGCAGCAGGGCTTCATGACCTCCGGTCGGCTCGCAGACGACGAGCGTGCCGGACGGCAGGCCGGCGACCAGCTTGCGGATCGCCCTGACCGTGTTGGGCACGGTGCTGGCCACGGTGCTGGCGGTGTTGCACGGCGCCGGACAGACGGCGAGGGTCAGCTTCGACACGTCGATGCCGACGACGTGGGACGGGGCATGTTCCAGAAAGGCCATGGCGGTGGTATCCTGATCGTGCTTCGGATTGTTGCGGGCGTGGTGTCGGCCAGAGGCCCCATCAACTCTCCAAGCGGGAAAAGAAGCGGCAGGGACCCTGATGACGACGGGCGAAAGCCCAACCCCGGTTCGGTCGCTTGCCACTGGTCTCCCGGAGGTTCACCCCGGGAGACCACCCAAACTCTAACACCTCTTCAGACGAACAATCCCGGACGGCGCGTCAGCGCCGAGCCGGGACCGGCGAGCCGAGGGCCTGTCGGTTAGATCTCCGTCCTAGTTCGCGCGGGTTTTCTGGATTTCGCAATCGGACGGCGAGGACGGGCCCCAGAACCCGTAGTTGAGCCCGCAAGACATGACGATGTCCGGGCGGTTCTCGATTTCCAGCTTCATGAAGATGTCGTGGTGAACGAGCTTGCAGGTTCCGGATGCGGTCCTGTTGGCGCGATCCGGCATCGCGTTGACCATCTCGCCGCAGCGGGCTTCGGCAATCTCCACGCTGGCCCGGTAGAGCTTCTTCTGAAAAACAAGGAACCCTGAAATCAGGCCCAGGGTCAGCAGGGCTATGACGATGTTCTTGAGCAACGGCCTCTCCGTGCCTGAAAAATACTGGCGGCTCGCAATATGCTCTCGATGATTTCGATCATCATTGTGATCGCAGTACGGCAGGGCGGTTTAGAGAATACTGCAAACGCGATGGCTCTCCGGTTCCGGGTCGCGCTTCGCTGCCCGGAATGACGACGGGAGAAGCATTCAGCGGCGGCACGCGGGCCGGAGCCCCATGCACCTGTCTCCCCCCTTGAGGGGGAGATGTCGGCGAAGCCGACAGAGGGGGGTAGGCAGCGCCCGCGATAGAGCCGAGCACCGCTTCCACACACTCCCGTCATGCCGGACCGCGGGGCGCGCAGCGCCATCGCGAGATCCGGTATCCAGACATCAGCCGCGGGCGTGAGCCCGCGTCCTGAAGAGGTGTTCTGACGACTGGACAGATGGAGAATGTTCTCGTAATGTTCTCATTGATCCAGAACAGGTGCCGCCATGACGATTGCCCTTCAGCTTCGCTCCCGCCTTCGCGTTTCGCCCTTCCGCAGTCGGCTCGACGACTATCTGGTGTCGCTGGCGCGCGGCGATCTTCTCGGCGCGGCGCGGGCGCATTTCGCCCCCGACATTCGCCTGTTCGACAATGGCGCGGCGGCGGCCGAGGGCTGGAGGCCGTCCTGCGCAAGCTGCAGCCCGTCGCTCGCCGCTTCACCATGCTGCGCGGCACGGTCGACGGGCTCGTCTGCGACCGGGCGGGCGAGACGGCGGAGTTCTCCTGCCGCTTCGACGGGGTCGAGGTGGACGGCCGCTTCTTCCGCGAGACGGTGTCCTTCCGCCAGCGCTGGCATCTCGGCCGTATCATTGAGGAGGAGCAGTGGCGCGGCGCGGCGGCCTTCGCCCACACCTCCACCTATGCTCATCCGGCGCGCATGTGTCTGCTGCGCAGGGCGCCGCCGCCTGATCGTGCTGCCCTTGCGCGTATTGAAGCGCAGGAGAGGGCGGATGGCGCGGGCTTCGGCTTGCGGGGCGCAGGATGCGGATGATATAGCCCGGTCAAGCGGGTGCCGCCCGCCGGCTTTTCGGGCCGGCCGGGCTTGCCGGCGTTGCGGCGCGTCCTTCCATCTCCTGTCCATTCGGGAGGAGGGGCGTTCGCGAGGCCCGCACCTTTCACGGCCTGATCTGTTGGAGAATTCGCATGTCCGTCGATGTCGATACGGTGAAGCGCGTTGCGCATCTGGCGCGCGTCAAGGTCACGGACGACGAGGCCAGCCAGATGACCGGCGAGCTGAACACGATCCTGGCCTTCGTCGAACAGCTCGACGAGGTGAACGTGGACGGCGTCGAGCCGCTGACCTCCGTCGTCCATCAGGAAATGAAGAAGCGCGCCGATGTCGTCAGCGATGGCGGCTATCCGGAGAAGGTCGTGGCCAACGCCCCGGCCTCCGACGACAATTTCTTCATGGTCCCCAAGGTGGTGGAATAAGCCTGTCTGAGCGGGCGGGCTTCGAGAGCCCGCCGACGACGACATGCGGGCGCTGCCCCGTCGCACTTGACGCGGGCCGCGCGGAGCGCGAGACAGGCGCTGACAAAACAGGCGCGAAAGATCAGGCGCGCGAGGGACGGCCGGGCGCCGTCCGACCCAGACCACCAGCGAGATCCAGTCCGAGCGAGACCCAGATGACCGAGCTGACCAAACTGACCCTGACGAGGCCCGCGCGCGGCTTGCCGCCCGCGAGATCACCGCGAGCGAGCTGACGACGGCCTATCTTTCGGCCATCGAGGCGGCCAATCCGGCGATCAACGCCTATGTCGCGGTCACCGCCGACCGGGCGCTTGAGATGGCCAAGCGCTCCGACGAGCGGCTGGCACGCGGCGAGGGCGGGGCGCTGGAGGGCATTCCGCTCGGCGTCAAGGACCTGTTCGCCACCGAGGGCGTCCACACCCAGGCCTGCAGCCACATTCTCGACGGGTTCAAGCCGCCGTACGAATCGACCGTCACGGCGAACCTTTGGGCCGACGGCGCGGTGATGCTGGGCAAGCTCAACATGGACGAGTTCGCCATGGGCTCGTCCAACGAGACCTCCTATTACGGCAACGTGGTCAATCCCTGGCGCCGCGAGGGCTCCACCGAGGCGCTGGTTCCCGGTGGCTCGTCGGGCGGCTCGGCCGCTGCGGTCGCGGCCTTCATGTGCGCCGGCGCCACGGCGACCGACACCGGCGGCTCGATCCGCCAGCCCGCCGCGCTCACCGGCACGGTCGGCATGAAGCCGACCTACGGCCGCTGCTCGCGCTGGGCGTCGTCGCCTACGCCTCTTCGCTCGACCAGGCCGGCCCGATCACCCGCACCTTGCGCGACAACGCCATCATGATGCGCTCGATGGCGTCGGTCGACGCCAAGGACACGACCTCGGTCGACCTGCCGGTGCCGGATTACGAGGCAGCCATCGGCCGTTCGGTCAAGGGCCTGCGGATCGGCATTCCGGCCGAGTACCGGGTCGACGGCCTGCCGGCGGAGATCGACGCGCTCTGGCAGCAGGGCATCGACTGGTTGAAGGCGGCGGCGCGGAGATTGTCGAGATCAGCCTGCCGCACACCAAGTATGCGCTGCCGGCCTATTACATCGTCGCCCCGGCCGAGGCGTCCTCGAACCTCGCCCGCTACGACGGCGTGCGCTACGGCTTGCGCGTGCCGGGCGAGGATATCGCCGACATGTACGAGAACACCCGGGCCGCCGGCTTCGGCTCCGAGGTGAAGCGCCGCATCCTGATCGGCACCTACGTGCTGTCGGCCGGCTATTACGACGCCTACTACCTGCGCGCCCAGAAGGTCCGTACTTTGATCAAGCGCGATTTTGACGATGCCTTCGATGCGGGCGTCGACGCGATCCTGACGCCGGCAACGCCGGACGCGGCCTTCGCGCCGGGCGCCTTCAGCGGCGATCCGGTGCAGATGTACCTCAACGACGTCTTCACCGTGACCGTGAACATGGCCGGCCTGCCGGGTCTGGCTGTCCCCGCCGGGCTGAACAGCGCCGGCCTGCCGCTCGGCCTGCAGCTGATCGGTCGCCCCTTCGGCGAGGAGACGCTCTACACCCTCGGCAATGTCATCGAGGAGGCTGCCGGCCGCTTCGAGCCGGGCAAGTGGTGGTAAGGCCGTTTCGAGAGCGTTTGCGCAAGATTTCGCGATTTTGACGCGGGATTTTGCAAAATCCGTCTCAATTTTTGCAAGCAAGGCGTCCGGCGGTAACCCGTTCGGGCGCCTTGTCTTTTCGCCCTCAGTCGCTTCGGTGTCGCGACAGGCGCATCACAGCTTGTAGGCGGTGCGGAAGCCGCCCCAATGGCGGCCGGCCACGGTGATAGGCGCGTCGATCTCGCGCATCCAGATGATCGTGCCGTTGCCCATGTCGCGGGGATAGGTCTGCACCAGGAAGGGGCGCGTGTTGCGCGCCGCGCTCAGCCCCGCGCGGTCGTCGAAGATCCGCCGGTTGCGGCAATTGGCGGCGTTCCAGGCCGGATCGTCGGGGCGCTGCGGCTGGGAATAGATCGCGTTGTGCACCGGCAGATAGGCGTTGCGGTCGACCGCGACGCAGAAGACGAGCCCGGTGCCCTTGGCGCGGGTCAGGATATCCTCCTGGATCGGCGGCAGGATGCGCTCCAGCACGGTGAGGGCGCGGTTCGAGACCTGGCGGGGATTGGTGCCGGAAATCGGCTGGTAATCCGTGTCGAACAGCGCGTCCAGCGTCAGCTTGCCGGAGGATACGGCCGCCTCCATCGCCTCGATCACGCCGTGCGCGCCGTCCTGCGCGCGCTCGATGGAGGGGGCGAGTTCTCCCCGCACGCGCGCCAGCTGTTCGGCAAGTCGCGCGGTGAAAGTCTCGTCCGGCCTGTCGAAGGCGCAGTGCATGCCGAGATCCGTGACAGCGACAACCTGCAGGTCGGTGCGCCCGAGGCCGGACAGCTCGACGGTGGCCGGTCCGCTCGTTGCGCGCGCCTCGCCCTCCTGCGGGACAAGCAGCGCGCCGCCCGTGGACAGATCCAGCGTCTTGATAGGGAGGCTGCGGCCGGCCTGGGTGAGGGTGCCGGTCAGTTCCGCCGGCAGCCGGTCGTCGCGGCGGCGGTCGCCGATCGCCGTCTGGCGGATCATCATCGTGAACCGGCCGCTCAGACTATTCCCTAGGGCCAGCATGGAGCGGGAGGCTTCGCCGGCGGCCTCGCCGGCGCGCTCGGCGCTGTCGGTGGCCTGTGCGATGGTCGAGACCTTCTCGGTCACGGCCCGTACGAAATCTGCGGTTTCCCGCGCCGTTTCGCCGACCGAGCGCGAGGTTTCCATCTGCTGGCCGACGGCCTCGGCGACGGCGGCGAAGCTCGGCAGGATCTCGCCGATCACGCCGATGATGCGGTCGACCGCACGGATACTCCCCTCCGCCGAGGTCTGCAGGCGGGCGATGTTGGCGACGATCTCGTCGGTGGCGTTCTGCGTCTCCACCGACAGCGCCTTCACCTCGTTGGCGACGACGGCAAATCCCCGCCCGGCCTCGCCGGCGCGGGCCGCCTCGATGGTGGCATTGAGGGCGAGCAAGTTGGTCTGCTTGGCAACGTCGGAGATCAGGCGGACCACGTTGGCGATGTCGTCGATGGCGCTTTTCAGCTCCTGGATACCGGTGTTCGCCGTGTCCGCGACTTCGCGCGCCTCCTCGGCCAGACGCGAGGAATTCCGTACCTGTCCGTCGATTTCGTTGCTCGCCGCGACCAGCTGCTCGACCGAGGCGGAGAGCTGCTGGGCGGTCTCGTCCGCATGGCGCGTCTCGCTGTGCAGCGCCTGGGAGTGGCTGCGGATATCCGACAGCAGCAGCAACTGCTCGCCGACGCGGGCGCGCAGGTTTTCCGCGCTCGTGCCGATGCTACCGGCGGCGGTGCGCAGGTCCGACTCGATGAGATCGAGCGTCAGGGCGGTCTGCTGGTCGCGGGCGAGCGACAGAGAGGCGCCGGAAGATCTGTCCCCGTCGGCCGATGCCTCGGGCTTGTCCTGTCCTGAAGTGGTCTCAGTCTTTAAAATATCGGATATTTCAATGGTTTTCCGACGCGAGGCCGCAAACAGGCGCATGACAAGATCTCCGATACGTTCCCGCCCTCGATGCGTTATCCGCAAAATTGTTGTGCGGAAGACTGACACGTTTGCTTGAACTGTTGGTTAACGCTGCGGGAAGTGGTGTGCATTTCGCCATGCCCTTAAAACGTGTTGCCGCCGCAGGCCCCGCGTCCGCCTTCGGGTGCCGCTGGTTCTTTGCCTTGCGCGGATCCCATGCTAAACCCGCCCCACACCGGCGGACGGCCGCACCGAGGATAGGGGCGGGCCGGATGCGACAGCCGCATCTGCGGCGCGAGGGCGACGAACGGGACGCAATGAGCGAAGAGCTGAAGCGAAAGGCCGCCGAGGCGGCGCTGGAAGAAGTGACGTCGGGCATGCGGCTCGGCATCGGCACCGGGTCGACGGCGGAACAGTTTGTCCGCGCGCTGGCGGAGAAGGTCCGCAAGGGTTTCTCGGTGATCGGCGTGCCGACGTCGGAGCGCACCGCGGCGCTGTGCACCGAGCTCGGCGTGCCGCTGACCACGCTGGAAGCCTGCCCGGAACTCGATCTCACCATCGACGGGGCGGACGAGCTGGACCTGCAGCTGCGCCTGATCAAGGGCGGCGGCGGTGCCTTGCTGCGCGAGAAGATCGTCGCCACCGCGTCGCTGCGCATGATCGTCATCGCCGATGCCAGCAAGAAGGTGGCGCGGCTTGGCGCTTTCCCGCTGCCGGTCGAGGTCGTGCCCTTCGGCCTTGGCGCCACGCGCAATGCCATTGCCCGTGCTCTGGCCGATCTGGGTTACGATGCGCCGATCCTGCTGCGCGGCGGCGATACGCCCTTTGTCACCGACGGCGGTCACCATATTCTCGACATCGATTTGCGCGAGATCACCGATGCGGATGCCCTGTCGCGGGCGCTGCTCGATATCCCGGGGGTGGTGGACCACGGACTCTTTCTCGGCATCGCAGATGTCGCCTATCTGGCCGGGGCGAATGGCGTCGAACGCCTTGTCCCCGAGGCCGGCGAGGAAAACTGACCTTCAAGGAACAGCCCGGCCGAAGCGGCCGGGAGCCCGATCACTTGCTCATGGAGTACCCGATGTTTCTTTTCAGCCGGAAATCCGCGATGGCCGCAGCCACGGCGGCGGCGATGGTTCTCTCGTTCGCCCAGGCGGCAACCGCCCAGGAAACCTTCTCCGACGAACAGATTGCTGCAGCGCGCGAGGCCGTTCAGTCGTCGCAGGCAATCCGCGCGTTCGATGACGTGCTGCCGCTGATGGCCGAGCGTACCCGCGGCCTGTTCATCCAGAACGATCCGGCCAATACGGCGATGATCGACGAGGTTGTCACCGATGTGGCGCTGAAGCTCGCCGACCGCCGTCCGGAGCTGAACCGCGTCGTCTACGAGGTGTGGGCCCGCCGTTTCACCGTCGAGGAGCTGAAGCAGCTTGCGGACTTCTACAAGACCCCGCTCGGCCAGAAGTACTCCCGCGTCGAGCCGGAGCTGCGCGCGCTGTCGATCGGCGCTGCCAAGCAGTGGGGCGATGCGATCTCGACCGAGATGGTGACCCTGGTGCGCGAGGAACTGACCGAGCGCCAGGACGCCCAGCAGACCCAGCCGACGGAAGCTCCGGCTCAGTAAGCCTGATCCGGCGACAGCCCGGCCGGACCTCTTCCGGCCGGGTCCATGCCGCCCGAGGCAGGGCGCGGGTCATCAGGGACGACGGGTCCGGCCGTTCGGTCGCGGCTCCTCCAAAACGCTAAGGGCCGAAAGGGCGCCAGGCATGAGCGATTTCGACTTCGACCTGTTCGTCATCGGCGGCGGCTCGGGCGGCGTGCGCGCGGCCCGCATCGCGGCCACCCATGGCGCGCGCGTCGGCATTGCCGAGGAATACCGCTACGGCGGCACCTGCGTTATCCGCGGCTGCGTGCCCAAGAAGCTGATGGTCTACGCCTCGCGCTTCTCGGAGGAATTCGAGGATGCGGCCGGCTTCGGCTGGCAGGTCGGCGAGAGCAGCTTCGACTGGGAGCGGCTGATCGATGCCAAGGACCGGGAGATCGCCCGGCTCGAGGGGATATATCGCCGCAACCTGGAGCGCTCGGGCGTCGAATTGTTCGACACGCGGGCCGTGCTGGAAGATGCCCACACGGTGCATCTCCTGACCGACGGTCGCCGCATCCGCGCCGAGCGGATCCTGATCGCGGTCGGTGCGACGCCGAATGTCGACGCCACCCTGCCGGGCGGCGAGCATGTCATCACCTCCAACGAAGTCTTCCATCTGGCCGACCTGCCCAAGCGGGTGATCGTGGCCGGCGGCGGGTATATCGCGGTCGAGTTCGCGGGGATTTTCGCCGGGCTCGGCGCGGAGACGACGCTGATCTATCGCGGCGAGGAGGTTCTTCGCGGTTTCGACGACGATCTGCGCCAGGTCCTGCACGAGGAAATGGAGAAGAAGGGCATCCGCGTCCTGTGCGGCGACGTCTTCTCCTCCATCGAGAAGACAGAGGACGGGCTGATCGGCCATACCCGCAAGGGCGAGGCGCTGCACGCGGACAAGATCATGTTCGCGATCGGCCGGCGGCCGAATACCGCCGGCCTCGGTCTCGAGGCGGCGGGGGTAGAGCTGGCCTCGTCCGGTGCGATCATCGTCGACGAGGCCTCGCAGACCAACGTGCCCTCGATCTACGCGGTGGGAGATGTCACCGACCGGGTGAACCTGACGCCGGTTGCGATCCGCGAGGGCCATGCCTTCGCCGACAGCGTCTATGGCGGCAAGCAGTGGTCGGCCGATCACTCGATGATCCCGACGGCCGTGTTCTCCCAGCCGGAGATCGGCACGGTCGGCCTGACCCAGGCCGAGGCGCTGGAAAAGCACGGCGCCGTCGACGTCTACAAGGCGCATTTCCGCCCGATGAAGCACACGCTGTCGGGCCGCGACGAGAAGATGCTGATGAAGGTGCTGGTCGAGCCCGAGAGCGACAAGGTGCTCGGCGTGCATATCCTCGGCCACGACGCCGGCGAGCTGGTGCAGGTGCTGGGCATCGCGCTGCGGATGGGCGCCACCAAGGCGGACTTCGACGCGACCATGGCGGTGCATCCGACGGCGGCCGAGGAACTGGTGACGATGCGCGAGCCGACCGAGCGGCTGCGCGCCTGACCGGTTCTTTTTGAGCTCTGGAACGAAAGACGGGGAGGCGATTGCCTCCCGTTTTTGTTGGTGTTTTCGCGTTTTCGGCAATCCGTGTAGCGCCGTCAGTTGGCGGCGCGGCGCCAGCCGAGCGCCAGCAGGCCGGCCCCGATCATCAAGGTGCCGCCGGTGCGGTTGATCCAGCGCCGCACCGACGGGCGGCGGATGCGCGAGCGCACCATCGACGCCATCAGCCCGTAGGCCGCGGCATTCAGCGCGGCGAGGATAACGAAGGTCGTCTCCAGGATCATTGCCTGCTGCAGGAGCGGGCGCGCCGGATCGATGAACATCGGCAGGAAGGCGATGAAGAAGACGATGCTCTTGGGATTGAGCGCCGTCACCGCATAGGCGTGCAGGGCAATACGCAGCATCGGCGCGCGGGCCGGGGCAGCACTGCTATCTGCCATTTCCTGCGGGGCCTCGTCGGCGACCGGCGCGCGCCAGACCTTGATGCCGAGCCAGATCAGATAGGCCGCGCCGATCCACTTCAGCACCGTGAACAGGGTCGCGGAGGTCGCCAGCAGCGCGCCGAGGCCGAGCAGCGAGGCGGTCATGGCGGTGAGGTCGCCGAGCGCGACGCCGATGACGGTCGCCGACGCGACGGCGCGGCCGTGGGCCAGCGCATAGGAGACGACCAGCAGGATCGTCGGTCCGGGGATAGCCAGCATCACGAAGGAGGCGGCGGAAAAGGCGAGCCAGGTTTCGAAAGACATGGAAAACACTCCGGCAGGAAGGCTTCAAACCTGCCCAGCAATCCACAACCGTCGGCGTTTGCAAAGGGGAAAAACCCCGTATCGGAACTGCCGCCGCGGCACCGCGGGGTGGGGCGGCGGCAGTCCTCTTTCAGCGGTTGTCGAGTTGCGAGCGAACCCTCAAGAGCCCGAGCCGCGTGATGCGGTAGGGGCGGAATCGGCGGAGGCGATCAGCCTGCGCCGCTTCAGCTTGCGGAAGAGTTCGAGCGTCAGTCCCGTATTGTGCCAGCCGTCGCGCGTGACGATGGCGAGGTCTTCCACGCGGCCGCGCTCGTCCTTCTCGACGAGTACATGACCGCCTTGAGCGAGCAGGTGGAGGACCCGCTGCTCGGCCTTGGAGATGTCCATTTCGGTGATAATTCCGGAGATGCAGTTCCAGCGCGCACGTCACCGCCGCCCGCAACGCAAGCGGTCGTGCGTGGGTTCGTTGCCCGGTCTGTTCTCGATGGACCGGGCTTTACCGGGTCTCGAGCTGGCTGCGCATAAACTCTCCGAAGTTGACGGGGACAAGATAGGCACCGGCCGCCATCCATACAAGACGGTTCGGGCGCTCGCTCGCGCGGCACCCCGCCGGCGTTGCACAAATGCCGCGGCTCCCGCCCGCGCGATTGCGGTTCCCTTTTTCGGCGGGCGATCCTACAACAGCGGCATGACACCGTCCGAATCCCTGCCGCTGCTTTTCGGCCTTGCGGGCCTTCTCAATCCCTTCGCGCTGCTGATCGGCGCCGCGCTCGGCTGGTATGCCGATGCGCGCGCCAAGCTGGTGATCGCGGGCTTTGCCGCCGCGGCCTTGAGCGTCCTGATCGACGTCTCGCTGGCGGCGAGCGGCGTGCCGGCCATCGGCGGCTACGAGGGCGGCCCGCTGGCCGTCATGCCGTTCCGCTTCCTCGGGGCGCTGATCGTCGCCGCGCTGGTCCACGCGATCCGCAAGCGCTCGCGCCGCAACCGCCGCTAGGCCGCGGCCATGTCGCCCCCCGTCCTGTCCCCCACCGTCCTGTCTTATGTCGCGCTCGCCGTCGCCATCGTGCTGGAGGTGATTGGCACGACGGCGCTGCAGCAGTCGCACCAGTTCACCCGCGCGCTGCCCACGGCGGTGATGGCGGTCTGCTATCTCGCCGCCTTCTACTTCCTCTCGGTGGCGTTGCGCACGTTCCCGGTCGGCGTTGCCTATGCCATGTGGAGCGGCCTCGGCATCGTGCTGATCTCGGCGGTCGGCTATTTCGTCTTCCGCCAGACGCTGGACCTTGCCGCGATCATCGGCCTGGGGCTGATCATCGCCGGCGTCATCGTCGTCAACGTCTTCTCAGGCGCCGTCCGGCACTAAGTCTTCACACCTTAGGCTTTTGCCTGGCCTGTCCAGGCGGCGAAGAGATCGCCGTTGGGACAGAAATCGGGGGCGTGCGCCGCGCCGTCCTCATGCGCCTCCAGCCAGTGGGCGCAGTCTGCGGGCCGCTCGCAGCCGAGGCAGCGCGAGGCGGCCTTGCGCATGGCGGTTTCCAGCATCATGCCGCTCGGCATCGCGTCGTCCGCACCGACCGTGCGCATCATCCGCCCCATCAGTGCGGCGCGCTCATCGAGGCGCTTCATCAGTCCCATGGCCATCGTCCCTGCTGTCGCGGTGCCGGCATGGCGCCCGCCTGTTGGTGAAGACTATGATGGTTGCGTCTGAAACCATTTGACGGAGATCAAACGCCGGAGACGGAACGCGCGGCAGGATCGGGGAAATTGCCGGAGAATCTGCTAGGCTCGGCTGCTGCCGGCGGTCGGCGGCACGGCGAGGCCCCGCGCATGATCTCTCGTGTGAATTCCCCGTCCCAGGGCAACCAGACCGGCATCGTCGCCGTGCGGCCGGTCAGCCGCGTGCCGATGCTGAATGTCGGCGATGCCATCGCCGTGCGCGTGGCAAAGCACCTGACGGACAACGTGATGCGCCTCGTCGGCGGCGGGGCGGGCGGCGGCGGGTTCCAGCTCGATGTCGAGGGGCAGGAGATGCTGCCGCTGGGCAGCCGCGCGACGCTCAGCGTCGAGCGCGGCCCCGACGGCCCGCGTTATCAGGTCAGCGCCGCGCCGCAGAACGCCGCCCAAACGCCAGGGCAGGGCGCCCCTGCCTCCGCCCTCGGCGAGACGGCGGCGCTGGCGCGCATCGCCTCGCTCGCCACCTCCCTTGCCGCCCGCCAGGACGGGCTGTCGCCGCTCTATGCCGGTCTTGCCGCAACGCTGGCCGCAGCGCCCGCCGGGGTGCCGGGCGGCTTGCTGCCGCCGGCGGTGACGAGCGCGCTGGCGGGCCTTCTCGGGTTCCGGCTCGACCCGGCGGCAGGCCGGGAAGGGCGGCTGGACGGTCCCGCACTCAAGGCCGCGCTGGAAGGGTTGACCGGGCGCGGCCCGGCGGGCGGAGCGGGGACAAGCCTCGACGATGCCTTGAGCGAGCTGTTGAGCGTGCTGAAGGGCGCGGCCGGGGGGCGCGAGGCGCCGGCCCGGCAGGCGACCCCGCCGCCGCTGCCCGCAATCTCCCGCCACCCGCGCGGCGAAAGGCCGGCCCGCGCCAGCAGCGAGCTGGTCTCCGCGCTTCTGGCGCGAGACGGAGAGGAGGCCGCTGCCATCCTTGCGGCCAAGACCGACGCGGCGCTGGCCCGGCTGCGGCTCGCCTCGCTGGCCTCCCGCGGGTTGCTCGCCGACGGCGAAGGGGCAGGCGATGCGGCCCTGTTCGACCGGACGATTGACCTGCCGCTGGTGGTCGGCGGGCAGACTTCGGTGATTTCGCTGCAGATCGGCCGCGACGACACGCCCGGCCACGAGGGGGAAGGCGCCCATCCCGCCTGGCGGCTGCGCTTTGCGCTCGACACGGAGGCGACCGGCGAGGTGGAAGCGCTGGTCGGGCTCGACGGTCCCCGGCTTTTCGCAAGCCTTTGGGCCGTGCGGCCGGACATCGCCGCAGACCTTCGCGAGCGGTTGCCCCGCCTTGCCGCAACGCTTGCCGAACAGGGGCTGGAGGTGGTCGACCTCAAGGTGACCGGCGGGCTGCCGGACGATCCGCCCACGCCCTCGGGCCAGTTCGTGGACGTGGTCTCGTGAGCGCGGATGAGGATCCGCGCCGCCGGCTGGCGGTGGCCCTCCACTACGACCATGCCGGCGCGCCGCGCGTGACGGCCAAGGGGCGGGGCGTTTTGGCCGCCCGCATCCTGGAGCTTGCGGCCGAGCACGGCGTGCCGGTGGAAGAGGACGCTGCCCTTGCCGAGGCCCTGTCGCAGATCGAGCTCGACCGGGAAATCCCGATAGAGCTCTACGAGGCGGTCGCCGCCGTGCTGCGCTTCATCCTGATGGCCCGGGCCCGCTGAAGGGCCGCTGAAGGGCAGGCGAGCCGACGGCGGACGGACGGTGTGTCGCGGTCCGTGCCGGCGATTTGACTTGCCAAACGCGGGCCGAAATGGGAGGTCCTCCCGTCGGCTGGCCGCTCTCGCATCCTTGCGCGAACGGACGGCCTTGCAGGCGGGTGGTTGTTACCTCATCTCCTCCATCAGGGGGCTCGCTCCCGGATTGGATAGCCATTGCAGAACACCGACTGCCGCCCGGCGGAAAAGCCGCGCTCCTGGAACGCCTCGCTCGCCAAGTATCGCCAGCCGAACACGGCGCGCAGCGTCTTCGAGATCATCGCCAGCCTCTTGCCCTTCGTGGCCCTGTGGGCGGCGGCGGCGCTGCTGGTGAATCACGGCCAGTGGTGGGGCCTCGTCCTGACCGTGCCGGCCGCCGGCCTGCTCGTGCGCCTGTTCATGCTGCAGCACGATTGCGGGCACGGCTCGCTGTTCTCGCAGCGCGGGCTCAACGACTGGACCGGCCGCGCGCTCGGCGTCCTGACCTTCACGCCCTACGACTACTGGCGGCGGAGCCATGCGATCCACCACGCCTCGACCGGCAATCTCGACCAGCGCGGCATCGGCGACATCGACACGCTCACCGTCAGAGAGTACCAGGCGCTGCCCTGGAGCGGGCGGCTGCGCTACCGGCTCTACCGGCATCCGCTGGTGATGTTCGGGCTGGGGCCGGCATGGCTGTTCGTCTGCCAGTACCGCCTGCCGGTCGGCATGATGCGCGGCGGTCTGGAGCCCTGGGTCTCGACCCTTGCCACCAACCTGTGCATCGCCGCCATGGCCGCGCTGCTCATCTGGGCGGCCGGGCTCGAAACCTTCCTGATGGTGCAGGGGCTGATCATCCTGATGGCGGCGACGGTCGGCGTCTGGCTGTTCTACGTCCAGCACCAGTTCGAGGAAACGCACTGGTCGAAGACCGGCGAGTGGAACTTCCAGACCGCGGCGCTGGAGGGCAGCTCGCATTACGACCTGCCGCCGATCCTGCAGTGGTTTACCGGCAATATCGGCATCCACCACGTGCATCACCTGTCCAGCAAGATCCCGTTCTATCGCCTCAGCGAGGTGATGCGCGACTTCCCCGAACTGCGCGACATGAACCGCATCACCCTGCGCCAGAGCTTCGGCTGCGTGAAGCTCGTCCTGTGGGACGAAGACACACGCCGGCTCGTCACGTTCCGCCAGGCCCGCACGGCCAGCGCTGCGGCGTGAGGGGGCGGAGCTCAATCCGCTCCCGCCGACATCCTGCGTTTCATTCTGAGGGCGCGGCTACGCTTAGGAGAGTGGCGGACGGCTGCTGATTTGCGCTAGTCTTGCTTGAAGACTGGGAGGTCATCGCCATGAACGACAATCCGCATATCGGCGAAAGCTTCGAGAGCTTCCTTCGCGACGAGGGAATTCACGAGGAGGTCACGGCAACTGCGATCAAGCGCACGCTGGTGATGCAGATCGAGCAGGAGATGGCCGCAAACAACATCTCCAAGTCCGAGATGGCGCGTCGCATGAAGACCAGCGCCTCGCAGCTCGCCCGCCTGCTCGACCCGGACAACGACCGCATTCAGCTCGACACGCTCATCCGCGCCGCCGCAGCCGTGGGGAAGGGCATCGCGGTGGAGTTGGTGTGAGGGGAGGGGAATGTGAGGCTGTATAGGTTCTTTAGCGCAAAGTATGGATTGATTTCTATCAAAGAGCGCCGACTTCGGTCGGTCGTATTATGGAGCTAAACGATGAATTTGAATTTTTCGGAGTATTTCTTTCAGAAAAAAAAGAAAGAGTTTCTTTGAGGTCTCTGCGAGACAAAATAAATAAAGAGATAGGCGTAATTTGTATGAGTTCGCAATGGAGCAGTCCGCTTATGTGGGCTCACTACGCGGACAGCTACAAAGGTATGGTGCTTGGTTTTGATGTTTGTTCTTGTGATTTTCAGCCGGTTGAATATGTGGTTGAGCGTCCAGAGCTTTCTGATATCGGATCCAGTTCTGTGGAGAATATGGATAGTAATACAATAAAAAAATTGATAATGATTAAGTCTGATGGTGGGGATATGAGTCGGAGTATAGATCTTGTGTTGATTTTGTTAGAGGTGTGGAAGTTGATGTTGATGGAAATTATTTTGTTCCATTCTCCTCTAGATTGAAATTGCAAGAGGTGATTGTGGGTTCGCGTTACGAAGGATCGCGTGCGGAGTTGGAGAGCATTGTTGGAGATAAGGATGTAGATGTTTATATGTCGCGGGGGGCATTTCAGGATTTTAAAGTCGTGCGCCAACGGCAAGACAGCATGTGGCGTTAGTTAGAGATAATAATTCTTTTGTAAAAATGATCGGCTGTTTGGCGTATCGATTTATAATATTCTACTGACTCCTTCATGGTGGCGGGTGTGCATTTATCTGCGTGTATTAACTCGTTTCTTCTTTCCGTCAATTTTGTGGCTAGTAAAATGAATTTATTGTCGGCAGAGAAATTCTGGATCATCTTTTTATTGTAGGGCATGTTATTTTGTTTTGCGAATTCACGATATATTTCAAATTGTTCAATTATAGCCAATTTGCCAATTAAGACCTCTGAGTCCCAGACGTTTTTCTTCGACGGAGTTACAGGTACGGGCACGCCACCATGTTCATTTTTTTGAGCTCCGTTTCCAATGACTAAGCTTGCAGCAACGCTGCTCTCGATACTTAACCGCATGCAATACGGATGGTTTCGGTCGATCCCTGCTTTTCCTGCTCCGGAAGACAAATAGGGACCTGTTTCCCACGCTTCGTTACTATCTCCAATGCATTCCCATCTCATCATTTTTCTGCTGCCACGGCGCGGTCAAAAAGAAATGTGGCATCTAATATCGCTTGTCCAGCAAGGCGCTGGTAGTCATCTATACTTTTCAACATCCCGAAATTCCTATGACGCCCACAAGCTGACCGGACATGATTGCTTGACTGTCTGTCAGCTCGAATGCATAGGGCAATGAGAAATAAAGAGCTAACTGTACATCGTCACAAACTCAGTTGCTAGGACCCCCACCTCCCCCCTTGCGGGGAGGGCAAAGACCCACTACCCACACACTCGGGCGTTCTGGTGCGCGTTTCGACGCGCGCGGCACGCGTTCAGGACAAGTCCGCCCTCTGGCAAACCCTTTTTCGCGCGTGCGCGCGGGGGTCGAGGGGGCGGGCGACAGGCACGACACAACGGGCAGGACTTCCACGGCATGAGCATCGTCGACACCCGCACCCCCGATCCCAAGAAGTTCATCAAGGGCGCCACGGGCGACTGGGAAATCGTGATCGGCATGGAGGTGCATGCCCAGGTCACCTCGAATGCCAAGCTGTTCTCCGGCGCCTCGACCGAGTTCGGCAAGGACCCGAACGCCAATGTCAGCCTCGTCGATGCGGCGATGCCGGGCATGCTGCCGGTGATCAACGAGGAATGCGTCAAGCAGGCCATCCGCACGGGCCTCGGCCTCAAGGCGCAGATCAACCTCAAGTCCGTTTTCGACCGCAAGAACTACTTCTATCCGGACCTGCCGCAGGGCTACCAGATCTCCCAGTTCAAGCAGCCGATCGTCGGCGAGGGCGAGGTCCTGCTCGACATGCCCGGCGGCGAGCAGGTGACGGTGGGTGTCGAGCGGCTGCATCTGGAGCAGGACGCGGGCAAGTCGCTGCACGACCAGCACCCGACCATGTCCTTCGTCGATCTCAACCGCTCGGGCGTCGCGCTGATGGAGATCGTCTCCAAGCCGGACCTGCGCTGCGCCGACGAGGCGAAGGCCTATCTGACCAAGCTGCGCACCATCCTGCGGTACCTGGGCACCTGCGACGGCAACATGGACCAGGGCTCGATGCGCGCCGACGTCAACGTCTCGGTGCGTGCGCCGGGCGGAGCCTTCGGCACGCGCTGCGAGATCAAGAACGTCAACTCCATCCGCTTCGTCGGCCAGGCCATCGAGTATGAGGCCCGCCGCCAGATCGGCATCCTGGAGGACGGCGGCAGCATCGACCAGGAGACGCGCCTGTTCGATCCGGTCAAGGGCGAGACCCGCTCCATGCGCTCCAAGGAGGAGGCGCACGACTACCGCTATTTCCCCGATCCGGACCTTTTGCCGCTGGAGTTCGACCAGGCTTATGTCGATGTGCTCGCCGTCGACCTGCCGGAGCTGCCGGACGACAAGAAGGCGCGCTTCGTGGCCGATTACGGGCTCACCGCCTATGATGCCGACATTCTGGTGGCGGAAAAGGCCTCGGCCGATTTCTTCGAGGAGGTCGCCAAGGGGCGCGATGCCAAGCTCTCGGCCAACTGGGTGATCAACGAGCTGTTCGGCCGGATCAACAAGGAAGGGCTGGAGCTGAGCGAAAGCCCGGTGTCGGCCGGTCAGCTCGGCGGCATCGTCGATCTGGTGGTCGACGGGACGATTTCCGGCAAGATCGCCAAGGACCTGTTCGAGATCGTCTGGAGCGAGGGCGGCGAGCCGGCTGAGATCGTCGAGGCGCGCGGCATGCGCCAGGTGACGGATCTCGGCGCCATCGAGGCCGAGGTCGACAAGATCATCGCCGCCAATCCGGAGAAGGCGGAGCAGGCGCGTGCCAAGCCCGGTCTTCTCGGCTGGTTCGTCGGCCAGGTGATGAAGGCGACCGGCGGCAAGGCCAACCCGCAGGCGGTCAACGACCTGCTCAAGGCGAAGATCGGAATCGAGTAAGGCGGGGCGGGGCGGCTTCGCTCCGCGCGCCCGGTCCGGGCCTCTCCTTTCGTCACCCCGGACGAGCATCGCGAGATCCGGGGCCGGCGAGCCCTGAGCGTTTGCGGCTTCGCTCCGCAGCGCGCCTCTGACGCCCTCGGCTCTCCGGTCCCGGCTCGGCGCTGGCGCGCCGTCCGGGAAGACGCGGGGAGGGGCTGCGGCCGATGTGACGCCTGCGCGCACTGCCCCTGTCATCATCCCGTAACGAGAACGGCTTACCCGGCTCACTTCAAGGCAACTTGAGGAGAGTCGGAGGTGGCCATGCTGTCGGGTCAGGCGTCGAACACGAAGTCGGTCAATGCGGGGCGGGGCGCTCTGCTCGGCCGGGCGGTGCATCGCAACAAGGCCCTGTCGGGCGAGGGCGCGCTGGAGCGGCTCTTCACCCTGGCCTTCCAGGGGCTGGTCTATCCGCAGATCTGGGAAGACCCCGAGATCGACATGGACGCGCTGGAGATCGGCCGCGACCACAAGGTGGTGACCATCGCCTCGGGCGGCTGCAACGTTCTCTCCTACCTGACGGCCGATCCGGCCAGCATCACTGCCGTCGACCTCAACCGCGCGCATGTGGCGCTGACCCGGCTGAAGCTCGCCGCCGTCAAGCATCTGCCGGGGCATGACGACTTCTACCGCTTCTTCGGCAAGGCGGACGAGAAGGGCAATGTCGAGGCCTACAACCGCTTCCTGCGCGAGCGGCTCGACCCGGAAACCCGCGAATACTGGGAAAAGCGCGGCCTGACCGGGCGCAAGCGCATCACCCTGTTCGCCCGCGATCTCTATCACCACGGGCTGCTCGGCTATTTCATCGGCGCCGGCCATTTCGTCGCCCGCGCCTATGGCATCGACCCCAAGGACATGCTGCGCGCCCGCTCGCTGGAGGAGCAGCGCACCTATTTCGACAAGGCGCTGGCGCCGTTGTTCGACAAGCGGATGGTCCGCTGGGCGACGTCGAAGCGCGTGTCGCTCTACGGGCTCGGCATTCCGCCGGCGCAGTACGAGGCGCTGGCCGGCAGCGGCCCCGGCGGCATGGCGGCGGTGCTGCGCGAGCGGCTGGAGCGGCTGGCCTGTGACTTCCCGTTGTCGGAAAACTACTTCGCCTGGCAGGCCTTCGGCCGTGGCTATGCCAATGACGAGGCCGGCCCGCTTCCGCCCTATCTGCGGCGCGACCACTTCGAGGCGATCCGCGCCCGCGCCGACCGGGTGCGCGTGGTCAACCGCTCCTTCACCGACTATCTGGCGGCGCAGGAGCAGGCCAGCGTCGACCGCTACGTCCTGCTCGATGCGCAGGACTGGATGACCGACGGCGCGCTCAACGCCCTGTGGGGCGAGATCACCCGCACGGCCCGTCCGGGCGCGCGCGTCGTCTTCCGCACGGCGGCCGAGCCCAGCCTGCTGCCGGGCCGCGTCGCGCCGGAGATCCTGGGGCAATGGCGCTACGATGCGGAGCGCTCGCGCAAGCTCGGCTACATGGACCGCTCGTCGATC
>JACADM010000039.1_pt1 | contig 58107 bp, 53 predicted proteins | sample 7512371 | NCBI WGS metagenome assembly JACADM01 (sample SAMN14389041, study PRJNA612141) | algae metagenome | isolation source: non-axenic algae culture | place: India: Navi Mumbai | collected 2017-01
GATCCTATCGCGATAAAATATTATAATAGTGAAATAGTATAAGGAGCTTATATTTTTACATATTGATCTGTTTTACTTTTTGTTGAATAGGTTTAAATGATTGTCATATAGGAATAAATAGTTGTCATGTAATGCCATAAAATACTTATTGGTAACTATAAAGTTCGATAGTTTGTGGTCTTTAGGGATAGATGTAAAGCTAAGCTCATACTCCGTTTTTTAAGTTATAAGCATCGATCAGAGGCTTCAGCAAAGATCTTCCTGGATTCATTTTTAGCCATGAGATTAGACATAACCAGAAGTTTATCTTCATATGTTGCCATTTTTTGTTCACTAAAAATGGTGGGGCGGCCATTGTATTTGAATTTTCAGATGTAATCTCGGCAGTTTTATTTTAGCTATGGTATTGGTATCTATAGTGTTCTCTCTATACACCAGGTTGAGTGTGGTATCCATAACAATATATTGGTTACGATAGTAATAGAGGTATATTAATTTAGATAGGTCCTGATTGTATTGTAACATACCATCTATGCAAAAATACCGTCTATCTGCTTCTCCAACAACCCGGGAATAAGCTTGAAATAAGGAGGTTTGGCTATCTCCTTACCTAAAACATATGATTTCGTTTTACTGCTGATGCTCCGCGTTACAAAACTTTTTGGACCTATAGGAATTGCAGTACTGAAAAATGCACTATCATACATAAACGGCTGAGCCTGCCATTCTCCCAGGGTTCCTCGCAAAAGTCTTGGAGTTACTCCATCCGTGATATAAAAATAGGGTGGCAATATTTGTACTTTAGTGTTACGACGGAACTTTAGATTTTTCCCATTGGCTACTGTAAGTTGTATATGAGTAGTATCCAGTTCAGGAAGCCGAACCGAAAGGAGGTGAAGTGGAGCTGTTGTATTACTAAGATAAACCACATCATCATCATTCCCTGCAAAATAATAAGAGTTATAGTGTAAATCTACAGCCTTGCCTCGAATTACCGGATGTGGCGGCAGAAACCGATAAAACCCATTATCCTTATGTGTTTTTTCTCTGGATATAGCAAACAAGACAACTACAACCGAAATACTGCATACCAGGCATAATGATATTTTAATAATAGGGCTTTTCATGATACTTCTATATTATCGTTAAGCAGTATTTCCGAAATTACAATAGGTGAAGAGGTTCCATGGTTGGTTGACTTTTCCAACAATAGAATACCGATCATGGCCAAAAAGACAAAGCCAATATTAAAAAACAGGTGTTCGGTCCATCCCATCTTTTCGAGGATGCCCCCACAGGAACAGGGGACAAAAGGACTATAATTAAGAACAATAAAAATATAGACTGTAAACATGACCATTAGGCTAAAGGAGGCATATAAAGCCAAAAGCCGAAGACGGGGGATGATAAGCATAAAGGCTATAACCAATTCTATGCCGGGAACTAACCATGAAATCCATCCTCCTATGGAAGTAAGCACAGGGGATTGCCCAACCTGTACCCTGAATTTCTCATAATCCAGAAGTTTGGTGCATGCCGCATAAACAAACAGGATAATGAATAAAAGGCAGATTATGCTCACAATATGTTGCTTATGGGTTTAAACAACTTCATGACTTTTCTGATTTTGATGATTAATTCTTTGATAAAACAGGCACTTGGTTAAACCGAGTGTCTGGCAACTAACTTACAATACAAGGCTAAATTACTCAAATACAGTAGAATAAGTGTTGTAAAAATTCGGGCATTAATTGTAAAAATTCGGTTTTTTTATAGAATACGCTCCATTTCGAAAAAATAATAAAGCGAACAAGACAATTCTTATCAGACGTTGATAATTTCTGGGGATAAAAATTGAACACTATAAAATTTCAAGCTATAGGAAAAATCAGTGGTTTTTGGTATCTTTGTAGATACACTCATCTACAATGAATTTGGCGTAGTCGGAACTTTATCTTTCAAGACTATCTGGTTCAATCTACACTCCACAGCTCAAAATAGATCATAAACAGGTCTGGATGGTATTCCAGCAGGGTACTCATTTTTTTTAAACTTCTTTTAAAATTGAGTAAAGTTGTCTGGGCATTATTGACAACGGCAAGATGTCCGGTTGTGTCACAACCGATTTTTGGGCTGTATGCGCTCGGAACTCGGCGGCCCTGCTGATTTTATGATTTTAGGTTTGATATTAATGAAAGAAAGAGATGATGAAGAAAGAAAAAACAAACCGGTCCCGATGGGTGCACCTCCGCTTGACCCTGATGAATATCAGAAATTACAGCAACGTTTCCAAAAGACCACCTGTCCAAAACTAAGCGGGTACATCCGGCACTGCCTTTTTGAAAAACAGGTCATCACCAATTACCGCAATGCCTCCTTAGATGATTTTATGGAGGAAATAAGTCAGTTAAAAAACGAACTTAACCATATCGGGATCAACTACAACCAGGCCGTTAAAAAACTGCATTCCCTTTGGCGTATTGAAGATTTTAAAGTATGGATCGAAAAGAATGAAAAGGATAAAATCGTCCTTTTCCGAAAAATAGAGGCTATCGACAAACACTTTCAAAAGATTGGGGAGTTATGGTTGCAGTAATCAAAACAGGGCATTCCATACACCGCACTTTAAACTACAACGAAAACAAGGTCAAAGAAGGCCTGGCCCGGTGTATCGGACAGGGCAATTATCCCCTGAATGTAGATCAGATGAGCCTTACCATGAAACTCAATCGGCTATTAAAACGGGCAGAGCTCAATCCTAACGTTAGCCGGAACAGCGTTCATATTTCCCTGAACTTTGATCCGTCCGAACGGCTTTCTGACGATAAAATGAAAGCCATTGCCGACACTTATATGGAAAAGATCGGCTTTGGAAAGCAGCCTTACCTCGTATACCGTCATGAAGATAGTGGACATCCTCATTTGCATATCTGTTCAGTAAAAATAAGGGCAGACGGCACTCGGATTGATATGAATAATATCGGCAAAAACCAGTCCGAACAGGCCCGGAAAGTTATTGAACAAACTTTTGACCTGGTTAAGGCAGAAAACCAAAAGCGGCCGCTACAACAGCTAAAGCCCATATCCGTACAAAAAGTACAATACGGCAAATCCGCTACTAAGAGAGCCATTCAGAATGTATTGGAAAACATCCTGGAGAATTACAAGTATTCCAGCCTCCCGGAACTTAACGCCATCCTTGGACAGTATAATGTCAAAGCTGAACGCGGCAGTGAAATCTCTCGGATGTACCGGAATAACGGATTGGTGTACCGGGTGCTGAATGAACAGGGAAATCCCATAGGCGTTCCCATCAAAGCCAGTCTCTTTTACAACAAGCCCACCTTAAAATTCCTGGAACGGAAGTTTTCAGCTAATAAACAGGGTAAGGTCAGGCATAAACTCCGGTTGAAAAATACGATCGACAAGGTATTATTAAAGCGAGAAAATCCCAGCTTGGATGAACTTATAAAAACCCTGGACAAACAGGGAGTCCATACGGTTTTACGAGAAAGCGAAGAAGGACAATTTTACGGGATCACCTTTGTAGATCATCGAACGCAATGTGTCTTTAATGGTAGCGAACTGGGTAAAACTTACAGTGCCAAAGCTATTGCCGAACGCTGTGGGTTAAGGGAGGTTCCCGGGCCGAATATGCATTCCGCCCGGAAACCAGGGTTTGGGTTACAGCCGCAGCACACTGCGGCAGAAACCAAGGACACTGCCCATGACCCGGAGCCTGCCACCGCTGAAAAAGCTACCGAAACGGTTTTGGATCTGCTACTCCAACCCGAACAGGTTCCGGATTATCTGCCCTACCACTTAAAAAACGCCGAAAAAAGAAGAAAAGAAAAAAGTAATAATCTAAAAACTATCGTCATGCAAACAGGAGAAAATGAACAGGCGCTGCGAAAGATTGTAGACATGACCCGACTGATAAGCATCACTATTTTATGTATCCATTTTTATTATTACTGCTATTCGACATTTGAAACATTGGGGCTGACCACGGCATTTACCGACAGGTTACTGGGCAATATATACCAGACAGGATTGTTTTCCCGGTTTTATACCTCCAAGCTCTTTGCCCTTGGATTTTTAATGATCTCCCTGCTCGGGGCCAAGGGCAGGAAAAATGAAAAGCTACGTTATAAAACGGCCTTTATCTATGTCCTGGTCGGACTGGTCTTATATTTCCTCAGTCATATAGCAATATCGTTGGATATGGACATGACCATAGTGGCTGTAATCTATATAGGGATCACTTCCATAGGCTTCTTATGTATTCTCTCCGGAGGGACTTTACTTTCCAGGATCATCAAAAGCCGGATCAATAACCAGGACATTTTTAATACGGAAAACGAAACCTTTCCACAGGAAGAACGGGTGTTGGACAACGAATATTCCATCAACCTGCCGGCACTGTATAGGTTAAAGGATAAAATTCGAAAGAGCTGGATCAATATCATTAACCCCTTTCGCGGATTGATGGTATTGGGAACTCCCGGATCTGGTAAATCCTATTTCGTGATCCGGCATGTCATTACCCAGCATATACAAAAAGGCTTTACCATGTTTGTCTATGATTTCAAGTACGATGACCTTTCCAAGATAGCATATAATGCCTGGCTTAAGCACAAAAACCGGTATAAAGTACCTCCAAAGTTTTATGTGATCAATTTTGATGACATCATGCACCGGTGTAATCCCCTGGAACCTTCTTCCATGAATGATATTACCGATGCCGCAGAATCTGCCCGGACCATTCTATTAGGGTTAAACCGGGAATGGATCCGCAAACAGGGCGACTTTTTTGTGGAATCACCTATCAACTTCCTCACGGCAGTGATCTGGTACCTTAGAAAATACCAGGATGGGGAATTTTGCACCCTGCCCCATGTCATAGAATTGATGCAGGTGGATTATGACGAGCTTTTTACCCTACTTCGTACCGAAAAGGAGATCGAAGTACTGATCAATCCTTTTGTTAATGCCTATCTCAACAATGTTATGGAGCAATTGGAGGGGCAAATGGCTTCGGCCAAAATCGCCATGGCCCGGCTTTCTTCTCCGCAACTCTATTATGTATTATCAGGTAATGATTTTACCCTGGACATCAATAACCCGGACGACCCCAAAATTGTCTGTATGGGAACAACCCGCAAAAAATACAAACCTATGCGGCGGTGTTGTCCCTCTACATCACACGACTGATCAAACAGGTCAACAAAAAGGGCATGCTGAAATCCAGCCTGATCTTTGATGAGTTTCCTACCATTTATTTAAGCCATATGGACAGTTTGATCGCCACGGCAAGAAGTAACAAGGTAGCTACTTGCCTGGGTGTTCAAGATTTTAGTCAGCTGCGCAAAGATTATGGTCGGGAACAAGCGGAAGTCATGATCAACATAGTTGGGAACATTATTAGTGGCCAGGTGACTGGGGATACGGCCAAAGCACTTCTGAACGTTTCGGTAAGATCATGCAGGACCGGGAAAGCCTGTCCATCAATAGCGGGGATACTTCCATCAGCCGGTCCAAACAACTGGAGCTGGCTATTCCGCCATCCAGAATTTCTTCTTTGAGTTCCGGGGAGTTTGTGGGGGTGGTTTCTGATAATCCTGATTGTAAAATAGATTTAAAGGCCTTTCATTCGGAAATATTGAATGACCATGAAGCCATAAAACGGGAAGAGGAAAATTATAAAGACATTGTTCCCGTTCGAAAACTGGACCAGGCGATGGTACAGAGGAATTATCTTCAGATCAAGCAGGATATACAAGATATTATTGAATCGGAAATCGATCGATTGCTGAGTAATCCTAATACAAAGCATCTGGTGATTAATAAAAATGCTTGATTTTTTTGTGTTTTACGGAATGTCGTAAAATGGTTGATGAGTTATTTATTTTCTTTGACAATTGTAATAGGAAAAATAATCAATGAAAATTATTTTGAACCTTGTAAATATTGGTGCCTTATGAAGTTTATACTTCTAAGTAGCTGAAGTTGTTAATTATGTATATTTGTGTATCGTGTATAATTATGGAAAGAACACCTGAAAATATTTGTTTATTATGTGCATCTAACCATTCATCTAAAAAGAATTCACATTGGGTTCCTGCTGCAATGCTGAAATCAATGGTTGGTAAAAGAGACAAAGAAGAATCTTATCAATTCTCTAATTTTCAAAGAAGTAAATTGGATGTTTATTACGGGCGTGATAATCTTAAAAATACTGACCCCACAATTAAACAAAACCATTATTCTTTAGATTATATCTTTTGTTCCGATTGTGAGGAGAAATTTGGTGTAATTGAGAGTGCTGTTATACCAATTATTCAAGACGAAATAAGACTTAAAAATAAAGAACCTAATTATCAAGAAATATTTTCCAAGGAGGGAATAACTTTAAAGAAATGTTTAAGATTAGACAATAAAGTTTTTCGACTATTTATTTACTCAATCATTTGGAGGATGACTTTAATATATAGGCTGGAAGATAATATTCAATTGTTATCTAATGAACCTGAAGAGAGGTTGAGAGAAATATTAAACAACAATTTAAGTTTCAACTTAAAAGAAATAATTGAAGAAAAAGAGATTCCAAACCTTCCATTCCAAATATTCACAGCTGATAGTTTCGAGGATAAAACGGAAGGAACTGTTTATTCAGAAAATATTCACAAAGAGCCAGTTTTGTTCTTTGCAAATGATTTATTATTTTCTTCTATGAAAATGATTATTCCGTAACCGGTGAATATAATTTCCCTATTCAAAAAATGGTTGAAGCTAGAAATGTACTGAATTCCGAAAAAGATTATCCAAAAATAGGTTTTATTTCTAATGCCTTTTTCAGTGAATTGATTAACCGAATATTTAGTGATGGAGCTAAAGCAATTCTAAACTCTTTGACAAATAAAGTTGCATTTTGTACAGGATTGACGAATATCGAAAGTAGATTTCATTTACTAAATTTAGGAATGGATATACATCAAAAACCGGAAAAAATATTGTTCAGTCTTTTGAAGAGGCAGCTGAACTAATATGCAATAATTAATAATAATTAATTCAGCTAAGTTAGCCTAAGAGTCGGAAAAGCTACCAAAGGTTTAGTTCAACACCGGTTTGCCTCAATGGCGGGTGACGTATTTCTATGATTATTTGTGCTAAAATCCGCCACTGGAGTAAACCAAGAACTACACGTTTCATGCCAAGAGAAACCTTGCTACAAATGCCAACGCACATTTGACATATTTACAAATTCAGACACCACAAACTAATGCAAAATGACCAAATTTTTGCCAACACTAAACAAAATATAATGAATATAACCCCATTTGGTTCAGAAAAAGTAATTAAACAGCAAATTTCGGAAGCGGAATTGTGTACATATCTTGTAGGATTTGATTTGAATGATGAGGGGCAAAAAGTATATAGATGGAAAAGCTTGGTTAAAAAAATAATGTCAGCCATGCAAGAATTTGCGTTTGGCTTTCATGAAGGTGAAAACACATTGAACACAGAAACTCTTGAGAAAATTGCAGACTCCGCAAAAGCTATATACAAAATTGACTCTTTCCAGAAAGCAAAAGATATATATGTAAACGGTGGGTTTATTGGTGATGACGTAGAAGATAAATATCTACGGCGTGGTGAATTTGGTGAACTTATTTTGCACCTTCTTCTTAGGGATTTCCATTCCACAATTCCGTTGCTTTCAAAAATTTATTTTAAAGACTCTTTTGGACACACGGTACATGGGTTTGATGCAGTTCATATACAATCAGACACAAAAACTCTTTGGCTTGGAGAATCCAAACTCTATATGGACGGTAAAAATGGGGTAAAGGCTCTGGTTCAAGACATAAAAGAACATTTTGTAAGAGATTATCTGAATGATGAGTTTACAATTGTGTCAAAGAAAATAAAACTATTTCAAGAGCTAAATGACAAAGAACACTGGTTTAGTATCCTAGATAATTCAACCAAGCTATCTGATCAACTTGAATCAATAAATATCCCATTGCTATGTGTTTATTCAAGTGATAACTTTAATAAGCATAATGATGAAACTTTAGAGCAATTTCTTACCGATTATCAAGAAGAAGTTATAAATCTCAAGAAGCATTTTGATGAAAAGAACGACCATCCGCTAAAATCAAACTTGAATATAATCTTAATGCTTTTCCCTGTCAAATGTAAGGTTGAACTTGTAAAACGTTTGCACAATAAGTTGAGCCTTGCTCAACAGTTAATTGACTAGTAGTCTTATGGAAAATATAGTTAAAAAAGTAATAAGCAAGGAAAAACTCACATTTGATGAAAGTTTTCAATTAGCAACATTGACTTCAAAACGTTTACGTATTCCTAAACGTGAAAACTGGGCAAGGAATTCAATAATTCATGTCTTAGAGAACTGGAATAATATTTCCTCTGAGACGTATCCAATTTGGATCGATTTAATTGAATCAGCAGGATTCTATCCATACTTAGAGAAAGAGAAGAACAAATTAGTACTAGATTCCACAGATAGCATTATAAGAAAAGAGTTTTTCAAATCTGATAATATACCAGAAGTTTATTTTCATGAAGAACAAATTATTCTCTGGAAGCACTTAAATTCTGATAAAACCTAATTGTTAGTGCCCCAACAAGTTTTGGTAAAAGTTTACTTATTGAAGAACTAGTTGCATCCAAATACTATAAAAATCTGGTAATTATTCAACCTACTCTTGCACTACTTGACGAAACACGAAGGAAATTACAGAAATATAAGGATTCATATAAAATTATAGTTAGAACATCACAAGAGCCAGCCTCAGATAGAGGAAACTTGTTTTTACTGACGGCAGAAAGAGTTATGGAATATAAGAAATTTCCAGATGTGGATTTTCTTATTCTTGATGAGTTTTACAAATTAAGTGCTAAAAGGGATGATGAACGTTCCGATACACTTAATAATGCCTTCTACTATTTGGTAAATAAGTATGGATGTAGATTTTATTTATTAGGGCCAAATATTGATGGTATCTCAAATGGTTTTGCAGAAAAATATAATGCTGTATTTTACAAAACGGATTATTCATTGGTCTATAATCGTACAATTGATTATTTTTCCAAATATAAAGATGATTTTGGCACAAGAGGCAGAAAGAAAAAATTTAAGGAAGAAAAACTATTCGAATTATTACTTGAACTCAAAGATGAACAGACAATAATATATTGTTCATCCCCTAAAAAAGCCCGACACCTAGCTAGCGCTTTCCTAAGTTATTTAGTGGATAAAAATGTCTCACCGAGAAAAGATGAACTACCTTTAATTGAGTGGATTAAAAAATTCGTTATTGATACCTGGTGTATCTTAGATTTTTTAAACTTTGAAATAGGTGTCCATGATGGCGCACTTCAGAAACATATTTCTACCACGATCATTAATTATTTCAACGACCAAAAACTAAAGTATTTATTTTGTACTTCTACTATTATTGAAGGTGTTAACACAAGTGCGAAAAATGTCATCTTCTTTGATTCCACAAAAGGCCAAGATAGACCAATTGATTTTTTTGATTATAGAAATATTAAAGGTCGCTCAGGAAGAATGATGGTACATTTTATTGGTAATATTTACGATTTTAACGAAAGACCTAAAAAGGAAAATGTCTTAGTTGATATACCATTTTTTGAGCAAAACCCTGTTTGCGATGAAGTTTTGATTAACATCGATAAGGCTGACATTAGAGATAAAGAAAGTGAACAATACAAAAGACTCAGAAATTACACAAAAGAAGAAAGAAGCCTTTTTAAACATAATGGAGTCAACATAATTGGACAAAAGAAAATTTTGGATTTTTTGGATGGTAATTTTAATGAAATTTACGAAAACATTAATTGGACATTTTATCCTAAGTATCATCAATTGGAGTTTTGTATTAATTTGGCGTGGGATAATTTGATTAAACCAGGAGAAACAACCAGACCAATGTCAGCAAAAAAATTGGTCAAGGTTACAAACGATTATTCAAGGAACCAAAGTATAAATTATTTAATACAAAGCAATTATACATACTTTAAAACGCTCAATAACTTTCAAAACATGCCCGACAATGAAGTTTTGGATGAAGCAATTAGAGATGCTTTTCAAATTCTAAAACACTGGTTCCAGTATAAAGTCCCAAAGTGGTTGCTTGTTCTGGATAATATCCAACGATTTGTTTGCAATAAGCATAATAAAAGGCCCGGGAGTTATCTTCATTATGCTAGTATAATTGAAAATGATTTTATCAGGGAGAATTTGGCAATTCTTACTGAGTATGGTGTCCCTAAAACTGCAATTGTAAAATTGTCTGAATATATTGCTCCAGATCTTAATGAAGATTTGGTTTTAGATGAAATACGGAAAAAAAACCTCTTGGAAAAAGTAGATTTCTTGGAGTATGAAAAGATTAAAATTTCCGAAAACCTATAAACCTGGATATCTCGGATCAATTTGTGCCCGTGAAAATGGTTGGTCGACGGAATATCCACTACGACCACAACCTTCTGTAACCTAAATAACTAAAATGGTTAATTGTGTATATTTTGTGTGTTGTGGATAATACAGAAAAACGAAATCCTTAATGAAAAAATCGACTTTTTCTCTCTTAATTTTATTCTTAATTGGAATTACTACGAATGCACAAGAATTAACTTGTGCTGATTTTAAAATCGGACAATTTTACATTCCAGTTACAGAAGAAATGACACAATATACAGTCGTTTCGAACGACAGTATTTCGGAATTTACACCTGAAAAAGATTCTACAATTAAAAAATATATAGTTGTCCGAGAAAAAAACACTCAAATAGAATGGAAAAACGGAATTGGAAATGGAAGTCCGGAATACGAAATAATTGAATGGATTGACGACTGTACATACCGACTAACTTATGACTCGACAAGATCCGAATTGGACGAAGGAAAGAGATGGATAAATGAAAATAATGGGATTGTTGTGTCGAAAACAAGAATTGAAAATAATTGTCTGTATTATACAGCGACAATGACAACGAAAGACGGGCAAAAAATTTCGCAAAACGGAATCATTTGTAAGGAATAAAATACTGTGCAACATCGCCTATAGTAAATGTGGGCTGAGTACTTAAAATTAAGATGATACAACTAAAAGATTACAGTTGACGGATAAGTAAACGGTTTCAAATCCCCGCACCTAAAATTTCGAACCTAAAAAATGAAAGCAATAAATGAGTTGGGATATTGTACTTTTTAATTCAAAACAGAAAATAAAATCGGTTGCAGACTTGGACGAAAATCAACTTGAACCGACTGATTTTAGCGGAATTTTGGAGAACTCATTTGACCAAATTAAAAAAGACGACAATCATAGAGAGATAATCGGAACCGATTTTAGGATTGATTTTTTTGCCAGCAAAGAACATTCAAGCAATTTTATGCTTCATTTATATGGAGAAAACGGACTTTACGAATTGATTGAATTGGCGAAGAAATATAATTGGCAAATTTACGATTCTGGAATTGATGAAATGATTGATTTGGAAAATCCCGAAAAGAACGGATTTGAAAACTATAAAAAATATGTTGAACACATATTAAAATGCAAATAAAATAATATTGCACTGATCTCATATCCTTCTGAAAAATAGTATTTTTCTATGGGCTATCCTATATCCTGACAAAGAAGCCTTCCCTAAAATTAGGCGAAAAAGTTATATTTGACAGATATCCAGACTTATAATGTTCCAAACAACATGACCAAACGCGACTTCTTCAGAATAATCATAAAGCTCTTTGGGCTTTATTTTGCTATTTCTGCGATTTTTAGTGAAATTCCAAGATATTTGAGTTATGCCAATTATTCCTCAAATCTCATTGTATTTTTATGGACCGCCGCGGCTATAGTATTGATTTTTTTCATTTTTGTAGCCCTTTTATTCTTTTCCGATAAAATAGTGACCTTATTAAGGTTGGATAAGGGGTTTGACGAGGACCGGATACAATTTGAAAACTTTAATGAAGCCAACCTGGTAAAACTGGCGACTCTGCTCATCGGGGGAATAATACTGGTGGAAACCATCCCGGAATTTATAACACATTGCTATTTTGCCTTTAAAGACCGGATCACCGCCAAAGGGACTAATGATATCGTGTCCCTTAGGTATGGCCCTTCTGACTATTTTCGAATGGCGGTTTCGGGCATAGGGCTACTCGTTGGTTATTTGATGCTTACAAATTATAAGAAGATAACCGGATGGCTTTTACGAAAAGAAAAATAAAGATCATTGCTCTCTATTTGACCGGGGTTCTCTGTATGACCGCCTATTGGCTGATAGAAAACGCTACAACGTGGGACAGTTTCCTACAAAAAGCCGACAATTTCCGGAAAGCAACGGGCTTCTTTTTCTTTTTGATATCCGGACTTATTAAATACGGGCTGCTGATGGTCGGGATCGGGTTGTGTGTGATTTTAACAGTGATGCTGATCCGGAACAAGTATTGAAATTTTTATATGGAAAGAATATTACATCAAAGACACGGCCTGGAAACATGGTTATACACCCTTTCCAGGACTCTGGAGAGGGCTTCGTATTACGGGATCAGAACCTTGCTCGTACTCTACATGATAGACAAAACTATAAACATGCCGCAACAGCAGGCCCTGGCCATATACGGATGGCTTGCCATTTCCGTTATCGTTTCGCAGGTGTTGGGTGCAATTCTCGGGGACCTGGTTCTCGGCAATAAAAATGCTTTGATCGTAGGTGGAGCCCTCCATGCCCTGGGGGCTTTTAGCTTATGTATTCCGTCCGTTTTGGGTTTATATACAGGCATTGCCCTTATTGTGCTGGGTAGCGGCTTCTATACCCCAAACCTGATCTCTCACTTCGGAAAACGCTACAAGCAAAAATCGCAACTGCTGGATGCAGCATTTACCATACTGTACATCGGGGTATCTATAGGGAGTGCTATCGGTATAATATTGATAAGTTACCTGGGAAACTTAAATTATGCCTATGGTTTTGCCTCGGCAGGAATCTTGATGCTTTTCTCAGTAGCTATTCCACTGTTTATCCGGGAAAAGGATACAACAGACACTTCGAAAGATGCCCCCGAAACCTCCCCCGGAAAAAGCGTATTGTACATTATTGTGGCAATTCTTCTCATAGGTGCGTTCTGGGCAGTATATGAAATGGCTCATATGCGACTTTTTGATATACAGATTAAAATAAGTCAGAACACGGCTTTGTCCCTTCCGCAAAATTTCTGGTCATCCCTTGGGTCGGTTTTTGCCATTCCTGTAAGTATTGCCGCTGCTATTCTCTGGTCTTTGTTTTATACCCATCAATTTATCAAGCTGACAGCAGGGTTTCTGGTTGCCACACTTTCTTTTATTGTACTTTCGTTAATCCCGGAATCTCCTTCGGAACAGCATATTCTCCTTTATGTATTCGTCTTCCTTTTATGGGGTATAGCCGAAGTGCTTATCTCCCCCGTGGTTTACTCGGTTTTAACCCGGTATACCAATCCCCGGTATCTGGCTATAATGATTAGCACATCGTTTATTTTGCCAGGAATATTTACGGTTTTAATGACCCGGTTTTCCGACAGCTATCTTGAAGTTCCTTTACTTGTTTCCGTTTCTGGAGGCATTATAACCCTCATGACGGCTGTTTTTGCTTTCCTGGTATTCTTACTTGTGGTAAAGAATAGTCAGAAATAAAACCTATGTTTAAAATGTGATGATCGTAATGTAGAATAAGAAAGATGAGATGACAGAAACGTAAGCTGCAAACCCTGCTTTACAAACCATTACAATAAATACCATGTACATGAAAAGCAAGATTATAATATTGGGGATAATTTTATCGACTCTGATTTTAAGCTGTTCAAATAAGCAGAAAAAAGTTCCAAGCGGTAAACTCAATGATAGACAGGTATGGTTTGAATATGCAATTTATTATCCCGATGATTCTTCCATGAATAAATTGAAGGTCATTGAGTTAATTAAAAATAAGTATTCCGGTCTCGAAATCCTGGATTCCATTCCGGATACTAAGCATGTTCAAGGCGCTCAAATTGTAGTTAAGGAGATCAGGAAGGTCAAAAAAGATTTTCCACCGCCAGACCTGGATTATTTAAAATATTCCGGTCGGGGATTAAATAACCAACAAAAAGAAATCTTGCAGACATCCCGTTTTGCCATACTTCTTGATTTTTTATGCGTTGAGGATCAATTAACCTCAACAATGAAAAGTGCCAATGAATTGGTGGCTGCATTGACCTTAAATGAAAATGATATTATTTGGGATTCCGAGACCAGGGAGTGTTTTACAAAAGACTACTGGGTAGAGAATAGGCTGATTGAGAATAATTCCATAAATATTAGTAAGCACATTACCATACACCTGTATCCTAAAAATGATTATTGCAGGGCGATTACTTTAGGCATGTTAAAATTCGGATTGCCTGATATTTGCATAGAGAATCTATCTTGTCAGGGGAACCAGGATATAGCAGGTTTAATAAACCTGACTGCACAAACACTTCTCGAAAGGAAATCAATAGAAAGGAAAGGAAAATTGCCAATTAATATAGACCTGCTGTCAAATCCGGAATTAAAAGCTGATTTGTTATCCTCTCTGGAAGATAATGCCGGGAAAAAAGCGGAACTAAATATCGTTCAGGGAACTTGGGAGAAAGGCGACCCCAAAAATAAAATAATCGAAATCGGGTTCTCGGAAAAAAATCCGCAGATAGAGCACGATCAACTGATGTCAAAAGTTTTTGGCGTTAAGGACGAAGTGACCTATTTGAACCATGATGAGGAAATTATGGCCGCAAGTCAAAGAGCAAAAAACAAAATTCCGGAATTGCATGATAAGTTTTCAAAAGGACTACCCCTCGGAACCCATTTGCTGATGAAGTTTCCATTTGAAAACTACGCAGGAGAAAGAGAATGGATGTGGGTAGAAATCGTTAAATGGGAGGGAGAAGAAATTAAAGGCCTTCTTCAGAATGACCCGGAAATAGTGAAAACGTTGAAATCAGGGCAGGAAGTAACTAAAAATATAGATGACATGTTTGACTATATACTTTATTTCCCTGATGGAACACAGGAAGGTAATGAAACAGGAGAAATTATATTGAAACAATATGAATAGGCAATCACCATAGATAAGCCGAAAAATGAAATTTAAAAGCAAAAAAGACAAACTGTTCCATTTTCTGATCCTCGGGTCAAACACATTCCTTGTTGGAATTACGGTTTTTGTCCTTATAACCGGAGAAGCAGAAAAACATGAATACTGGGGGCTGGTTCTAATCCTTGGAGTAGTTGGGCTTTTATTTTGGACGTATTTCGGAACAAACTATGAATTATCGAAAGATGGACTGGTGTATAGGTATGGCCCCTTAAAGGGGAAAATAGGCCTGGGGCGCATCAGGGAAATTGTTAAAGGAAAAACGCTTTGGGTTGGATTTAAATCGGCGACATCCAGAAACGGACTTATTGTGAAATATGACAAATACAATGAGATTTATATTAGCCCTGAAACTAACGAATCCTTCATCGAAAAAATTTTGGAACTTAACAGTGACATAAAAATAACGGAATAGAATCCCTCCCTATAGATCGATATAGCACTCCTTAAATTTGCCTGAAAATGATACAAATAAATATCCTTGCGAAAAGTATAAAGAATATATCTTAAAGAAATGAGGAACTACCAATCCCGAAACATACTTAGATAAGGTCTTGTTTTTTGATATTTAACAACTTTTTAAGTGTCCTGTAGTAATTTTTTGTCTTTCTTTAAAGAAGGAAAATAAAACATCTTATGAAAAAATACTACCTACTTCTTTTACTTTTTATCCACTATGGTATCTACGCTCAAACCCAAGATCTGAATTTGAGTTTTGAGGAAATTTATGGAAAAACACCTGCGGGCTGGAGTCTTTCAGGAAAAGATGATTATGATGCTTCAGTTGACCATACAATTTCAAAGGACGGCAAAAATTCTGCGGTTATAGCGTATTATGGGAACAGTCCGAACTTTAAAGCATGGACCTATAGTATCCCAGCCAAATACCAAGGCAAAAAAATAAAGCTTACCGGTTATATCAAAACGGAAAATGTCACTGATGGCTACGCCGGATTATGGTTGCGGATTGATCCCCGGGTTGCATTTAACAATATGCAAGACAGAGGGGTTACTGGGACAACAGACTGGGAAAAACATACAATTACCCTGGACCTAAAACCGGATAAAGCACAAAAAATTGTTTTCGGAGGCTTGTTGGTAGGAAAGGGTAAAATGTGGATAGATGATCTGCAAGTGACCATAGATGGAAAACCCATTCACGAAGCCCCATTAAAAGAATTATCAAAGGCTGAAAAGGATCGTGAATTTGATAAAGGGTCCAACATAAAATTCCCTGAACTCAACGATGAGGTGATTTCCAATCTCGATCTACTGGGAAAAATATGGGGATTTTTGAAATATTACCATCCCGAGATCAGTAAAGGAGATTATAACTGGGACTATGAATTATTCCGGATATTACCCGGATTCCTCAATGTTTCCGATAACAAAGAAAGGGATCGTGTTTTACTCGAATGGATTGAAAAATATGGCACCGTCGAAGTTTGCAGTCGATGTAAAACAACCGCTAATGATGCTTTTTTAAAACCAGACCTGGATTGGATAAATAAGAGTACATTATCACCAGAATTAAAAAACAAACTTCATTATATCCGACAAAACCGGCATCAGGGAGCGCATTATTATATTGGCGGAGCGGGTAAAGTAGGTAACCCGGAATTTAAGCACGAGAATCCCTATTCGGAGATGCCTTACCCGGATGAAGGGTTCAGATTGCTGGCCCTGTACCGGTACTGGAATATGATTCAATACTACTTTCCATATAAACATTTAATAGCCAAGAATTGGAATAATACGCTAAAGGAGTATATTCCCCGCTTTATCCACGCTGAAGATGAATTGGAATACGAATTGACCGCCCTTCAGGTTATAGGAGACATACAGGATACCCATGCTAATATACGGCAGGGAGACAATGCCATTCAGGATTGGAAAGGTGCGTTTTACGCTCCTGTACAGGTAAAGTTTATAGAAAACAAATTAGTGGTTATCGACTACTATGACGACAGAATGAAAACAGTTGCCGGGTTAGAAAAAGGTGATATAATTACCAAAATAAACGGGAAGCCTGTTGAGAATCTCGTTGAGGAAAAGAAACCGTATTATCCGGCTTCCAATTACCCCACGCAATTACGGAATATCGCCAGGGATATCCTGCGCTCAAAGAAAGACACATTACGCATAAATTATATAAGAAACAAAGAGGAATTGTCCAAAACCCTGCAGCTTTACAATAGGGACACTCTCCATATGGAATACTGGTATGCACGCGGTAAAAGCGATAAAAGTTATAAACTTTTAGATGGGAATATTGGCTATATTACGTTGAAAAGTATAACAGATAAGGATATCAATGATATAAAAAAACAATTTAAGGAAGTCAAAGGGATCATTGTAGATATCCGGAATTACCCTAACACTTTTGTCCCGTTTAGCCTGGGTTCTTTCTTTACATCGCAGTTTTCACCATTTGTAAAGTTTACTAAAGCTAATTTTGATAATCCGGGAGAGTTTACCTTTACTTCCCCTCTTAAAATCCCACCCAAAGGAAAAAACTTTCAAGGGAAGGTGGTTGTTCTTGTTAATGAAGATTCCCAAAGCCAATCAGAATATACGGCAATGGCATTCCGGGCAGGAGATAACGTAACCATTGTGGGTAGTACCACAGCCGGGGCCGATGGTAATATATCTGATATACATCTGCCTGGTGGACTAGTAACTTGTATCTCCGGTATTGGTGTATATTATCCGGATGGCACGGAAACCCAACAAGTGGGAATTGTCCCGGATATTGAGGTTTTACCTACCATTAAAGGTGTAAAAGAAGGGAGAGATGAAGTCTTGGAAAAGGCCATCGAAATCATTAATAAGGATTGATTCAAAAAGGCAGTAAGGAATACAAAGATTATGGTAATACGCAGGGTCAAGTCAAAAGTAGTTATCTAAAAATATTATTGACGGTTTCTGTTACGTTTTAAAATTTTCTATTGATTTTGCTAGTAAACATTAAAATGAATATTAACAAAAGGAAGAGGGCCGATCCGCAATAAGACTAGGGGCTGAACGTTATTATTCGAAAATAAAAACAATATGAAAGATCTATTAAACAAAATCCAGACGGAAATCGAAACGTTTAACACAGATGCCAAATCACAAGTTGAAAGTGGTAATAAGGCGGCAGGTACAAGAGCCCGGAAAGCTTCCCTGAATGTCGAAAAACTGATGAAGGAATTCCGGAAAGCATCCTTGACAGAATCCAACAAATAAACTCAATAGGTTACCTTAAAAGGGTAACCTTATTTATTTTTTAACTCACGAATAGTTTTTGCAACAAATTCATTGCTAGGGTCCAACTCATATGATTTTTGATAATATTCCAACGCCTTTTTATTTTCTCCCGTTAATTTGTAGGCTTCCCCAAGAATTTCATATGTAATTGCGGAATCCGGATAATAAGAAAGGCTCATCTTTAAAAGTTTAAGAGCATTTTCCCTGTCTTTTCCACCGTAAAGCTTGTAGTAAGCCACATTATTTATCATATTCTCAGGAGGTAAAAAAGCTATTCCGAGATCATCAGATAATTTTTGATAATGATCTGCTATTTCTTCGGCAGATCTAAATTCAACGTCTTCTAAAACAAAATCTTTAAAAAGAAAATAAAGACCATGATACAAGCTTAAAATGGGTACGGTAATATGATTTTCTTGCTCAAAATATTCAAATTCACAATTTTTATAAGGCATCCCATTATTTTTGAGTAAAGCGTAGAAAAGTTCCTGGCTGGTTCGTGCCCGAGTAATAAAATGAGACCTTTCATAATTATCGGCTGTTGAAATATAAATTTTCTTGTTGACTATCTTTTTTATAATAGAGCTGTCTATTTTCTTTATAATATATTGATCATCCCACCAAAAACTTGGATCAATGGCTATATGGGCATTAAATGACCGCTCAGGAGAGAGAAAAGCATAAGTAGATAATTCTCCTCCCATGGAGTGTCCGACCAGTATTCTATATTTGTTGGTTCTATACTTTGAATCAATCTCCTTTAAAAGTTCCTGTTCCAGGAAATCGAGAAACTTTTCAGCTCCTCCAGTGGTTTTTTGCTTTTCATCGGTGTCCCCTACATAATTAATAAGGGAATGTGAAGGAGTAAAGTCCCTGTTTCTATCCGTGTTCGGCACGGCAACAACTATCATTTCAGGAATTTCCCCGTCATTGCTCAAATACTGTACGATGCCGGTTGCAGAATGAAAATGATAATCACCATCCAGCAATAGAATCACCGGATAGGTCTTGGAACTTTTGGCATACGAGTCGGGAAGATAAAGCTGGTACGTCCTGTCTTCTCTCAATATATTAGACACTATGGTATGCTTAGTCCCTATAATAATGTTATCACTTTCCTGTCCGGACACCGAAAAAACAATCAAAATAGTCCACAAGTAAAAAAAGTTTCTGATGAGTATTTTTATCTTATTCAATGCTATTTCAAAATGATTACGACAATTCTTCATCACTTATATTAATATCAACGATTACTATAACATGGTGAAGATAAGCAATAATGAGTAAAATATGATTTCGGGTTCCTTTAAGTTTGTTGGTTGGGTTATAATCTTATTTCGAAGAGAAATCATTATAAGGTTGAGATTAGCATGACATCTCCCCTTTCGGGGTCGGGCTTTCCGTTCCAATCTTTTCCCCTTGGGAAAAGGATTTCCTCTCCTATCCCTGATGCGGTCCTTCAGTTTCCATAAGATTTCCATACCGCAGCTTCCTTTTCACATCTCGGTAAATTTTATCCGATTCATTTTTATCCTACAAACCTGCTGACATACCCTAAAAGAAAGAAAACGAAAGAAAGAATTTTTTTCAAAAAAGGACAAAAAGGCCAGCTAAAGTAGCGGGAAAGCGGTAGCTGCGTGCGCATAATGGCCCCACTCCTACCTCGCAGGACCACCCTCCGGGACTTATAGCACTCCACTACCGCCCTCCCGCTTAGGGCTGGCTTTCTTTTTGTCCTTTTCCGAAAAAAAATAATGCGGCGGGCAGGTGGGCAGCAGTGGGAATAAGGCAGTATAGTACAGGATAAAACAGCCAAAGGATGGGAGGGAAATAGCGAAAAATGTAAGTGTAATCAATGTTAAACATAAATTTTTCAATCATGGGACACAACTTAAATTTTAACAAGCAGACCGGGAAGTATTCCTTTTTTAGCGTGCAACAACCCGCATGGCACGGCCTGGGGCAGGTCGTAGAAGAACACCCGAGTAGTAGCGAGGCGATCAAACATGCCGGATTGGACTACGAGGTCGTAAAATCCCCGCTGTTTACCCGTGGGGAAGGGCTTTCTGTAACTGGGGATGGGGAAGTCACCGAAGGAAACGGCATTGTTGTTCCGGATCATTTTGCCACCCTGCGTACCGATACCAATCAGGTGTTGGGGGTAGTCGGTAAGGATTATCAGATCGTACAGAACAGCGATGCCTTTTCCTTTTTCGATGCGATTGTAGGGGAGGGGACGGTATCCTTTACGAAACTGCCGGGGCGCTCGGTGCGGGTGGGGAACGCATTTTTATTACGGCTAAACTTCCTGGTTATATCCGGGTAGGTAATGGGGATGATGTGACCTCAAAATATATTTTCCTCACGACTTCACACGATGGATCGGGGAGCATTACCGCAGCATTTACGCCCCTTAGAATCTGCTGCCAGAACACGCTTAACGCGGCGCTAAAAAACAAGACCAGTGTGGTCCGTATCCGACATACGGCCAATGCCAAACAGCGATTGGTACAGGCACACCAAGTCATGGGACTGGCCGATAAATTCAGCAGCGAACTGGAGGGCATTTTTAACCGGTGGGCCAAAGTGCGGATTAAAGATGAAGAAGTAAAAAAACTCATCCGTATGGCCATGTGCCCCAATAAGGAAACATGGGAAGCCCTGAAAAAAGGGGACGAAGACAGCCTGTCCACCCTGTTTAAAAATACCACCGATGACGCTTTTTCCTATGCCATGATGGCCGACACCCAACAACTGGAAACTACCAAAGGGACTGTCTTTGGAGCCTATAATGCCGTAACAGGTTATTACCAAAATGTCCGCAATTTCAAAAGTGACGACGATAAGGTAAAATCTATCCTTTTGGGAGGAACAGCCCAAAGCCGGGGACAAAAAGCCTTTGACCTCTGTGCCGCCTTTGAACAGTTCGGGGCGGATGCTTTTAACATGAATTAATCTCAATCCAGGGGTGGCTGCTTCGGCAGCCGCCCCCTTAAATCAACGGACATGAAAACATTAGAACAAATGAATAACGTAGAAAGAGCCTATTTGTTGGCCGGATTGTTTCCGGAAGAACTGCCGGGGATAATCACGGACATCCGGCAGCGGGTGGCTTACCTGAAAGACCATGAAAATGACATCCGAAAGACATGGGATAACGGGATGATTACCATTGATTTTTGGTATGACCTTGCCAAAGGGGTATTACAGGTAATGGAAAAATACGAAAGCAAACTACTCGAAAGCCAGCGACGCTTTGCCGACCAGCTTTTCGACGGGTATAATGCCCTGTTTACTATTGATTGTATCGTAAAGTATGCCGATACGGGTAACGGAAGCCTCCGTTTCCAACTGGCCGTAAAAATGCTTTTTGAATATCACCCTTAAAAACAAAGTCATGTATATCACCGATAGTAACGGAAAACAGATCACCATAACCGACTTAAAAGCTGCCATTGAGCGAGCTAAAGCCTTTAAAACCTACCGTCATGAAAACCCCGGGTTTGCCGAGTTGGATGACATGCTGCAACATTACTGGACAGATGTTTACGAAAAGCTGCTACAGTTACAACAAGCACAGGAGGATGCCCGAAGATTGGAAAGCGGGGATATTACAGGGGAACAACTCCAAACCTATACCCTGAAAGGTAATATGAAAAACCCCGATTATCAGGTGACCATTAAAGACCTTATCCCCGTTCCGCATACCCGGAAATACCAATACAGGGAACTGGTAAACCTTATCAATTATTCCCGCTATGAACCGGACTGGCAAACCCCAATGAGCAAGGAATACGATATGCTATATGCCCTATACCATGAGTACACAGGGAATTTCTTTAAGGTCAAAGATACCGGGCTGATCGTTATTCCTGGTACTTACCTGTATCCTACTACACTCACGGAAGAAGACATCAAAACAATGGATAACCCAAAATACAAATAATATGGAACTCCTGAATAACTCACCCGTATCCTATACCGCATTGTTGTTGATCGGTATCGCCCTGCGGGTGTTCGTCAGCATGCGCAGGTTTAACCGCCGGGGCCTGGGCGGACTGCAGCATTTCCGCAACTACTTTGTCGCCCTGATAACCCTGTTTATGGAACGGGTATTTTACCTGCTCGCTAACGGGTGTATCCTGTGGGGGCTGGTAGGAATGTTATTGCTATAAGCCTGTACAGCATTTGACCTTTACAGGGTCGTACAAGATTATCGAAACATAAGACGAAAAAAGATAGAAGTAATGAAAACAGAAATATGCACTTACCGAATACCGCATTTTTGCCTACCTTATCTGTTTTATGGCGAAAACACCGGTGAACTTACAGATGAAGAAGAAAAAGCCATTCAGGATTTTTTACAAAGGGAACAGGTATTACATGTGGTTGAAGTTTTAGACGAACAGCCCTATCCTTATCCTGTCAATGATGTTTTTAACGGGGTAAGCGGCTTTTCACATCAATTATGCAATGTATATGATGTAAGGATCAACGTCAAAGTGTGAAACTAATACTTAAAAAGTGAAGTCAAAAAGCAATAAATCAATGAAAAACAAAAGCCATGGAAACCGATTTTTTAGTCAGATAGGAGCCTTGCAGCTTACCGGAGATTTTTCCTGAATTTGAAGGGTTTCTGGTCACAGCCCATACCTATCGGCTAGTGGCCGCCAGTTTGCTATCATGTCTCACTGTCACTTTCTATACGTAAAAACAGCCTTCTTTAGTCAGCATGGCAAACAGGTAGATGGTTGATTTGGCTGCGCTTCGATTGGCGTATGACTATACACTCGCAAAAGGTCGAAGGATGTTTCATAATTGCATAAATAATTTGTTTAAACCATACTTGTTTGGATTGATAGAATATTTGGTTGTGGGGGTATAAATATGGCATATGAATATGAATGACTATCGGTTGTCTAGCCTAAAATGCGTAAATTTATTGTATAAACGCATAAAAAGCTGAAGCAATGAACTTTAAAGACCTTACTGAATTTTTAAAGAGGGAATTCCCTAAAAGGAATTTCATTACTCTCCCCCAGTTTGAACGGAGTGAAGAATTGGACTTTGAGTGGAAACCTGAGGATGTAGATGAGTTTTATACTCTCGTAAATAAAGCTCCGGTAGATATCCTTATCGGGTTTGGCTTCCGTAAATGGACCATTCAAGAGGATGTGTTGGGTACTGGTAGTACTGTAAAAAAGTATGATATTGGTGACGAAATCTTATTATTTCCCGGAGAGTGGTATAACATAATTCCTGATAGTTATCAAGTAATTGGTTTATTTGGAGAGGTGTATCCGTTTCGCCGAGGTACCACCAATGGAGATATACGATACGGCTGCCTTGCTTATGGGATAAAACGGCCATGATCGGATACCGGGGATTTCTCCTGAATTTGGAAGACTTCCGCACGCAGCCTATACCCGTAGGCTGATGGCTGCCAGTTTGCTGTTATGTCCTAAGCGTCAAAATAACCCTCTTTGGTTAACTTCACGAATAAATGTACTATCGATTGGGCTTCAAACTCCTTGCGGAGCTTTTTGATCTGCTTTTCAATAGAGCTGACACTGTTGGGGGTAGATCCTTCTTTTTTTAGGTATCTAACTGTTGCTACCTGACTGTACCCTTCAGCCATTTTTTTGACAATAACCTTTTGAATACTATCCATATATCAAGAACTCGTTTAAACTTTTTCCTTTTTGAAGGGTTTGAACTTTTTCAAGGCTAATACAATAAAAGCAAGATAGTTAAGCCCTGTCCAGCTTGCCACGGTAGTATCAAACCTGTTTAGTAACGACCGGAAACTGTCCATCCAGGCATTGGTCCGCTCGATGACATAGCGTTGGTCATAAAGTTCTTTGTCAAAATAGTCATCTCTGTCCCTGTCACCGTTGCGTCTGTTGAAGCAGATATTGGCATTGATTTGCTCTTGGGCACAAGCCTGTGGAAAATCTTTGGAATCAAAGCCCGCATCAGCATTGAGGAATAATCCCTCCACACTCAGGTCAGCATCTTTCAGCGTGCCAGTAACGACTTCAAACTGCACCTCAATGTCATACAGGTCATTATGGTTGCCTGCCAGAGGTTCAGACATCGCCAAAGGTAGCCCCTGCCTTTCGCTAAGATACAGGGCATTAGTGGTTTTACGCCTCTTACGAGCTTGATATTCTACTTGTTCCCCGCCCTTGATGGCCGAGGTGTGACTGCCATCCAAGTCCACGCTGGAAAGGTCGAGTTTTGATTTATGGCGGTGGAGAAAGTTCACCCAACAGTCTTTCCAAAAACCACATAGGCACCATTTCCGGTAATGGTAATATACCGACTGCCAACTGAGTACTTTACTGTCAAAAAGGGCTTTTACAGGCAATTGATACCACTGAACACCCGTTTTGAGTTTGTAAAGGATGGCGTTAACAATCTCTACCAATGGAACCGTCAGGGCAAATCCTCGATTCGTCTTTGGTATGTAAGGGACTATTTCCAATTCTATTGTATCTTTGTCAAGTACAGAGTACATAAAGGGTTGGTTTTGATAATTGTATGTTTCGCAACACAAATATCTGCAACCCTTTTTTATTTTTAAAAAAAGTTTAAATCACTTCCAAATATAAAATCTTTAAACATATAAAGATTTACGGGTTTCTACAACGAGTTGTCCACTACCCTTATAAATATTCAGTTTTATTTCATAAATTTCTTCAGTTAATTAACCAAAGTTTCTAAATCATGAAAATTAAAATTACCAAAAGACAACTCAGGAAAGGAAAACCTTTGAATCAAATAACTTTGGCAGCTTACTTAATAGGGGAAAAAAGTTTGAAAATTGGATATAGAAGTTATGTACTTGCTATTATTGGAGTACTATTAGCAATTACTCCCTTTGCTTATGAAGAACTTAAACCTGTTATAAAAAAAAGAGAGGTAACTAAGATAAAAACAGAATTATCCGAATTAAGACAAGACAGAAAATGGAATAAAATGCAAAGTACATTAATCGACGTCCGAGAAAAATTTAAGGGTACTGACTGGTGTAATTTCTATATCGGAGTATATCGCCTAAACAATCCAGAAGCATTTAGACCGTTTGAAAATGCTGAATATTACTTCAACCTAGTTCCTCCCAACAGTGAGTTTTATAATGAAAGTATTATTTTGCTTACCCGGTCCTATTTCGCTATTGAAAACAAAGAGAAAAGATACGATAAACTGGATCATTTATTAAAACAACTGAATGATATGAATAATTCATCTCCGGAATATTTTATGACAAAATTATTCTATCTCACTCAATTCCCTACAGAGAATTTCAAGCAAAAACTTTTAACTGAATACAAGTTGCTAAAAAGCAAATACCCGGATATTTTTAAGCATCACTCTGGACAAATTAATTTTTATTCAAGCAAAAACGAAATCGTTCCTATAGATTTAGATAAACATTCAAAAATTTATGGAATTGCTTTGGCTTATGCTTTTGAACTCTATAACAAAAATGGTCTAACCAAAGAAATTGGGAGGGATCTACTAAGGATGTATCCAAATTCCGATTCCTTTGGGATTGCTGAAATGGGCATGTCCAATCTCCACTTAAATTTGGAAAAAGCTAATAAAGGACAATTTTTGAAGTTCAAACAATGGATCATCTCTATCAAGAACACTTCAACCTTAAAGGATAATTTCACAATAGTGAATACTAATGTAAGTTCGATATAGAACTAATTCAGTGTAAATTTCATTCGCTCATGATAGAAGATATAATGTACACCTTTGACAAAAATTTTCTTAGACTCAACAACCTAATTGCGTTATATAAGGATTTATCACAAGGACAAGGAAGAAAACCCACAAACTTGTTAGACATATTGAGATCGACAACAGTATTGGCCCACGCTACCTTAGAAGATTATCTAAGAAATTTATTGAGTTGGAAATTACCTACTGAAACAAAGGAAAAAATTAACAAGATACCCCTTATTGGAACTTCATCCAGCGGACAAGCTACTAAATTTTTCCTTGGAGAACTTGTAGCTCATAAAGGTAAAACTATTGACGACATTTTAACTTTATCAATTGATGAATACTTAGAAAAAACTAGCTTTAACAATACTGATGATATAGTCAAAGCTTTAAAAGATATTTCGTTAAATATAACTCCTGAAATTCAGAGTACTTTCCCAAAATTAAACGAAATGATAAATAGACGACACAATATTGTTCATAGGGCTGATAGGGGCAACAATTCGGGTAGGGGCCATCATAAAGTCAAATCCTTAAGTGTTCGTCAAATAGAATCATGGAAGCAAGCCATTGACCAGCTAGTCATTGAAATAAATAAGAATTTTATTAATTAAATTTGAAAATGGGAAAATTCGAAATATATAAAGACAAAACTCAACAATTTCGATTTCGTTTAAAAGCGAACAACGGCCAAATCATTTTAGCAAGTGAAGGATATACTACAAAAGAAGCCTGCAAGAATGGTATACAATCAATAGTAAAAAATTCACAAGAAGAAAAAAATTTCATTCGTAAAACTTCCTCCAACGGGCGTTATTATTTTAATCTCAAATCATCTAATGGACAAATTATTGGGACCAGTGAGCTGTACGCAAGTGAAGCCGCAAGAGAAACTGGTATTTATGCTGTTAAAGTAAATGCTAAAACAGATATAATTGAATAAATATAGTTTGTATCTGTCGGGTTCAAGCTAAAGGTTTATAGAAGGCAAAAAGACACTAAAAAAACCGAAATTAAGAAGCTGTCTAAGAAAGTACAAAAAGTAAACTGTACCCTCTTCGGAATGAAAAATCCATATGCAAATCAATTCATATTCATTCTAAACAACATACAATAATTTAATAACCTTTAAATTACACTTCTGAGGAAGATATTTTTATGCTGAAAGCTCACATAAAAGTTCCAAATCTTCCAAAAATTGGTTCGAGATTTGTATCGTTGGGTCCACCTTTAAAAATCAAGCCTTCCATCCCGGAAGGCTTTTTTTATGTGTTTTAAGCAGCGTTTAATATTCTTCCCGGAGCATCCTCCTTAATTATTCCATAAAAGATCCTTGAAATCGGAGGTAAAATAAGAGAAACTACAGGAGAAATAAATTAAAGCATTTATAATCGGGAGATCTAAGCTTGGAGTTCATAAAAGACTACCTTCTTACACGTTCGGATGATGTAGGAATATTTTTTGAGTTTTTTCGTATATTTATCTACTGCCGTCTTACAAATTGTATTCAAAATATTAATAAAACTATGGAGTTTACGGTACATTCTCTCAGGGATATTGAAAGTTGGCTGGCAATGCACCGACGGATAGGTATGGATATTGACCTCCATTTTCACCTGAAAAGCAATCCTGACATCGGGGAAGAATCTGTGCTTATCGATCAAAACCCGGATACCGATAACCTGCTTGACCGGCGTTTGAAAAATTCGACAGAAGGAATACCGCTGGATTGGGTTAAAGAGAAGAAAACGGGGCGATACTTTTGGAAAGAAGATATTACTTCAGAAGAAAATACCCCGGATCGTTTAAAATACATAGGTGCTGAAGAAGCGGATGTATGGAGAGATTATCAGAACAGTGCTTCTAATGGTATAAGCGGGTTGTACCGTAAATATCTTGGTGCTCCGGACATAGATAGGGGTTCTTTTACTGATGCCCGCAATGAGGACCTGAAAGGGTTGGTAAAGGAGATTTTGATGCTGTAAAAACCGTATAAGCTCTAATAATTTTGAGCCGATTAATTTGGCTTCCAGGGGAAGCGGACAATATTATGGCCCTCATCGTTCCGGTTTTGGAATAGAAGATGGAATTTCAGAGGTGGAAATGCAGATAGAATATGAAGGGATAACCTTCAAAGCTGCATATTCCGCTGAAAGCGGACAGGAAAAACCGGAAAAATGGTTTCTGCCCGTATCTTAAAACCCGGATATAAATCCATTGCACAGGAAAATTCCACATATAACCGGAAAGAAGAGCTTGATATTTATACAAAAAAATTCAACCAAACCCTACGAACCATCCGAGAATCTCTTGTAGAGCAATATCCCGACACCCCTACCGAAGGTCTTATTTTTAATTACAACGGCAAACGTGTACGATGTATTTGTACCTTTAATGTTCCCGATGCTCCCGTGACTACCATAGAAAGGATACTTACCGAAAAACTGAATGCTACTACCGATTATATAGGGATGGCAGCGTTTTATATAGAGGTTCCTGTATTAAAATAGCCGGATTCGGCAAGATACGGGAGATCTCTGAAGTGGTGTGATCCTTATTTTTAATGTTTGATAAGGAGCCTTTTTTAAGGTTGTCCCTACTCGAGATATACGGTGGAATTCCCGAAAATAACATTTACCGGCACCACGGATCTTTACAAAATCTTTATATCGCATTGCTTAAATTTGTAATAAAAACAAGGTGTTCGATTTATTAAGAACAAGAAAATATCCGGCTGTACGGCAATACGCTATAAGTCTTTCATTGGTCGTACTTACCGCATGTATTGCATTTTTATCCGTAGATTATACCGGATACAGGGTTGTCGCTCTCGTGCTTTTGCTCCTTGTTTCCGTACTGGCCATACTGTTTGATATTTTTCCGGTCATGGTCACTGCACTCCTGAGTGCCCTGATATGGAACTATTTTTTTATTCCCCCGACTTTTACTTTTCATATCGGTACCCCGGAAGATGCTCTGATGTTCCTGATGTACTTTGTTATAGCTTTTATCAATGCTGTTATGACTTTTAAGATCAGGGAATACGAAAGAAAGGCCCGGGACGAAGAAGAAAAGGAAAAGAGTATTCGACTCTACAATACCTTGCTCAACTCCCTGTCTCACGAGCTCCGGACTCCCATATCAGCTATCATAGGTGCTATAGATACTATCAAAGACAGTGCTAACCTGTCTGAGGTCAACAGGAAAGAACTTTATTCCGAAGTGGAAATTGCCGCAACCCGACTGAACCGGCAGGTTGAAAACCTTTTGAGTATGAGCAGGCTGGAAGCCGGTTTTCTGAAGCCGAAACCCGATTGGTGTGATATTAACGAACTGATATTTAAGGTAATTCAAAGTATAAGGGAATACGCAGCCGTACACCGGCTCGTGTTTGAACCCGAGGAAGATCTTCCGCTGTTTCGGACAGACAGCGGGTTTATGGTACAGATATTTCACAATATACTGCATAATGCCATACAACACACACCTGCAGATACGGTCATTACAATTACGGCAGTGCATGCCGGAAATGGATGCAGGATCAGTGTTTCCGATAACGGTCCCGGCTTTCCGGAAGATAAGATAGATCTCGTTTTTGACAAATTTTACAGGCTGCCTCATTCGGCAACCGGAGGAACGGGATTGGGACTTTCCATAGCCAAAGGATTTACCGAGGCTCTGGATGGACAGTTGAAACTGGAGAATTGCGCAGGGGAGGAGCCCGGTTTATCGTGGAGATCCTTCGGAAACATCGCCTGTTAATACCCTGGAAAATGAATAAAGCGCAAATTCTTATTATCGATGACGAACCCCAGATACGAAAACTGCTTCGTATAAACCTGGAAAGCAATGCGTATAGAGTTTTGCAGGCAGTCGACGGTAGGGAGGGCCTGGCCATGGCAGCAAGCCATTTGCCCGATCTGATCTTACTGGACCTGGGGTTACCCGATACCAGCGGGCATGACGTATTGAAAACCTTAAAGGAATGGTATCAAAAACCTGTGATCATACTATCTGTGCGCGACGGGGAAGACGATATCGTATCTGCCCTCGACAACGGGGCTACGGATTATCTCACGAAACCCTTCCGTACCGGAGAGCTGCTTGCCAGAATACGTTCTGCACTCAGAAACAACAGCAGTGCAACCCCGAAAACCGATATCAGCTGCGGGGAACTCCGGATAGACCTGGCAGGGAGGGTTGTCCGTAAAAAAGGAGAAATCCTCAGACTTACCAGCACGGAGTACAACCTTCTGGCTCTTTTTGCCAAAAATGAAGGAAGAGTACTCACGCACCGATATATCCTCAAAGAAGTATGGGGCTTCGGTTACCAGACCGAAACCCAGTATCTCCGGGTATTTGTAGGGACCCTTCGTAAAAAGATCGAAGATAATCCCAATATGCCTGTCCATATTATCACCGAAAGCGGGGTGGGATACCGTTTCCAGTAGTCTTTATAAAATCTTTACGCTTTCGGTGCAAACCTTGATTTTTTGCATATCCGTTTCATAAGACCTTTGTCCCGGACATACCAGGAGAGCCCGGAAGAGATGTGGAGCGATCATATATTCTTTTTTCCGGGCACTCCGGGGTGACGAGTTTACAAACAGGAAGACTTAAAACCGGAATAAGGATGACCGAAAACAGGATTTTCGACTGGGATGAAGATACGGCAACTCTTATCGTAAAGATCTGTCTCGATGTAAAGCAGGTAACACTTTGGTACAACTCGGAGCTGGCCGGACAAATAGTGCCGAAATCCTGCGACGGGGATATTAGCAAAGCATTCCGCAAGTTGCTGAGGTCGGAAAGCAGGGAGGAGTTCATAAAACACCTGCAGATTTTCCGCCGGCAGATAGGAAATCTCAAAGAAGCAACCCTCTTTTATGCTCCTGTCCTTACCCCTGTACTGAAGCGCATGGTGCAACTATATGACCGCCTGGTGCTCCTGGAGGAAAAGACGAACGATATCCACAAAGATTTCAAATAATTCTAACAAAAAATATATGAATTACATCACTAAAAAATACCGGAGGTTCCGGTTATCGCTGTCTCCCCAGCAAAATCTCTTATACGGTTTTGTCTCCTATACTCTTGCCGGATGGTTGCTTCTGTGTCTTCCGTTCTTTCAGAAGCAAGCTGTTTCCGCTCTGGATAATCTCTTTATAGCTACTTCAGCTATTTCCACCACGGGTTTGGTAACGGTAAGCGTTTTTGACACCTATAATGGTTTCGGGCAATTTGTGGTGATGTTACTTTTTCAGATAGGGGGTATAGGGTATATGACATTTACCTCCTTTATCCTGCTGTCCCGAACCGGTAACCTCACCCATTGGCATCAGCGAATTCTCAATACCGAATTTGCGATGCCGCGTGATTTTCAGATCCGGGATTTTTTACGGTCCGTTATTATTTTTACCATAGGCATTGAAACCATAGGAGCATTGTGCCTGTATATAGCTTTTACCCAGGCCGGAGTAGAACATAATTTTGCGGTTTGGAGCAGCATATACCACAGTGTTTCCGCCTTCTGTACGGCTGGTTTCGGATTGTATAATGACAGTTTCGAGCAGTTTGCCGGAAATACGGCGGTGAACACCATACTTTCCGTATTGGCTATTTGTGGTTCCCTTGGTTTTATAGTCGTCACCGATATATGGAACAGGCTAACCGGAAAGACCCGGAAAATAACCTATACATCCAGGATAATTTTTACCGTGCTTACGGTTCTGCTGGCCGGAGGGACATTCATGATCTACTTTTTTGAACCCTCCGTGAGTGCTTTGGAAAGTTCCAGGCTGACCACTTCCTTTTTCCAGGCCATGACAGCACTGACCACGGTAGGGTTTAATACCGTTCCCATAGGAGGTTTTACACTGCCCGTACTCCTCGTTGTTATTTTACTGATGTATGTGGGAGCTTCCCCTTCGGGTACCGGCGGAGGACTAAAATCAACGACATTAACAGCCCTTATTGCTATTATGTGGAGCCGTATCAGAAACAATAACAGGGTCGTATTTTTCGGAAAGAAAATACCCCTGGAACGATTGTATGTTGCAACTTCGGTATTTATTCTATACGCGACAGTAATATTTGTTGCTACTCTGGTATTGGCTTTTACGGAACACTTTTCCCTGGAACAAATTCTTTTTGAAATCACTTCAGCTATAGGAACCGTGGGCCTGAGTACTGGAATAACCGGCGATCTCAGCCCCTGGGGCAAAGCAGTGGTGATTTTTGTAATGTTCATTGGTCGTTTAGGTGTATTGACCTTCGGCCTGGCTGTGATGGCCAGGAGAAAACTATGGAAAACCAGGGCTACGCAGGACGATCTTGCGGTTTGAGCCCTTTTTTATAAAAACGCAGAGATGTACGGAAAATCAGCAGTATTTAGTGTGGTTTTGTCCTTGTGCTCTTTATACGTAAGCGCACAGCAAATAACGGATGGGAGATATCAGCCGCAAATCCGGATCTCCGGTTTTATGGATGTATTCTATGTATACGATTTTAACCGCCCGGAAACAGCGTACCGACACCCTTTTTTATTTAATCATAACAGGCATAACGAATTCAACCTGAACCTGGGACTCTTAACAGTGGCTGTCGAAAATGCCCGGTACAGGGCCAACCTGGCCTTACAGACGGGGACCTATGCCCATGATAATTACGCTGCAGAACCCGGAATTCTTAAAAACATCTTCGAAGCCAATGTCGGAATTGCACTGAACAAAAGGCATTCGTTATGGCTGGATGCCGGGATATTACCTTCACATATTGGGTTTGAAAGCGCGGTATCTGCAGACAATCCTACACTGACACGTTCTTTGGCTGCGGAAAATTCTCCTTATTTTCTCACGGGGTTACGTCTTACTTTTAATGCCGGAAAGACTTGGGATTTTGCCGTAATAGTGTGTAACGGATGGCAACGTATCCAAAGGCTCAGAGGAAATTCTCTACGGTCTTTAGGCACCCGTTTAACCTATCGCCCGACAGCGAGGACGATGCTCAACTGGAGCACTTTTTTGGGTACGGACGATCCAGATACCCAACGGCGCATGCGGTATTTTAATAATTTCTACGGCAGATTTGGTCTGACGGATAGAATTTCCCTGATGGCCGGTTTTGATGTAGGAATACAGCAACACCGTAAAAAAAGCAGGAGATACGATACATGGTTTGCCCCGGTGATTATCGGGCAATATAAAGTAAACGAAAAGTGGAAAGCCGCCGTACGTGCAGAGTATTACGGGGACAGAGCGGGAGTTATCATCCCGGTTGAAGGTACAAATGGATTCAGGACTTCAGGATGGTCCTGTAATATCGACTATACCCCTGTGCCCGGGATGGTGTGCAGGCTGGAAGGACGTTGGTTGAACAGTCCGTATTCGTTATGGAACGATGGGGACATTATGGTGAATAACAATTTTTTTATCGGAACTTCGATCGCCTTTGGTTTTTCTGAACGGATCGGTCCGGATCACAGAAAAAAGTAACATTCCGTTTGAAATTTTTTGACTTCATATATTATGTATCCCATAAGAGTACTGTATACTATTGCCGTTCCGGAATACCGGGGTAGAACACGTTCCTGCTTCGCGGTTTGACAAAACACAAAATAGCTGAAAATTATGCTCAGAAAACATAAAAATTATTGTTTTACGATAATTAATTATTATATTTGAAAAATAATATTAAGCTTTACAGCCATGAAACGTGTAAAAATTATAGCCAGGGCACTCTATATCATATGCAGGATACTGGCTGTGGGATACTCGCTGACCACAGTATATGCGGCCTTTTGTACCCTAACAGGTATTTGGGTAAGCCCGGACGGGAATAGGTTGCTTCATATTTTTTATCCGTTTACCCAAAGTCCGTTTCTTATAGCAGATAACAATTTTCGTTATATAGTATTTTCCCTTTTGCTCCCGTTAGGCCTGTATAGTGTTTTTTTCTGGTGGGTATCCAATGTGTTCAAAGTGTTCTTTCAGGACCGTTTATTTACGGTCGAAAACATTGTACATCTGAACAGGTTTTATCTGCTTAACCTCATTGCTCCGGTCTCCGCGACATTGGCGGGTAGTTTTTTTGTGCCGGTAAACGGTATAATCTGGGAATTGATCGTGGTACATAGCATTCTTGGAGTTTTTACTTATTTTTTTACGGCGATATTCAAACAAGGATTGGACTTGCAAAACGAACAGGACTTATTTATATAATTATGCCAATTATTGTTAACATAGACGTGATGCTGGCCAGGCGTAAAATGCAAAGCAAAGAATTGGCGGAACACCTCGGAATCACTCCCGCAAACCTTTCCATACTCAAAACCGGGAAAGCCAAAGGTGTACGCTTCGATACGCTCGAAGCAATATGCCGTATCCTGGAGTGTCAGCCCGCTGACCTGTTGGAATACAGGGAACAGGAGTAACGATACCATTATTTAAATACACGATTTTTAATCGATGCACAGCCATTGCAGGATGCGCATGCACTAAATCGAATACTATGAATACACTTTCTATCGATCGGCTTTCACTGGTTTATCCGAAAGGAACCAGGGCTTTGGATTGTATTTCCCTGCATATCGAAAATGGTATGTTTGGTTTACTCGGACCCAATGGTGCGGGCAAATCTTCCCTGATGAAGATTCTCGCAACGCTTCAACAGCCTACGGACGGCCGTGTTTTATATAATGGAACGAATATAGTCCGGGACTCTGCTGGCATAAAGAAAAAACTGGGGTTTCTTCCTCAGGATTTTGGGGTTTATCCCCGGGTTTCCGCATATAACTTATTACAGCATCTGGCGATTTTAAAAGGAGTTTGTGATGCACAAGAACGAAAAAGACAGATATGCGGCCTGTTGGAAAAAGTTAATCTCACATCCTTTAAAAATAAGGATGTTTATACCTTTTCCGGAGGGATGAAACAACGGTTTGGTGTAGCGCAGGCTTTACTCGGCCGACCGGAAATCCTCATCGTAGACGAACCTACTGCAGGACTTGATCCGGAAGAACGCAATCGTTTTAATGCCTTGTTATCGGATATCAGCGAAGAAATGATTGTAATACTCTCTACCCACCTGGTAGAAGATGTACGTAATCTATGTTCTCAGGTGGCCATTATCGATAAAGGCAGACTAATTGGGAGTGGAAAACCCTCTGAAATGATCAGTGCACTGAAAGGAAAGGTATGGACAAAGAAGATCGACAAAAAATTGCTGTCAGAGTATGAGCATAATTACCCGGTCATAAGTTGTCGATATATAGAAAGAGCTTTGCACATCACAACTTTCGGAAATCGGCCCCGGAAGGTTTTTCCCCGGTTAAACCCACGTTAGAACACGTCTACTTCCGGGCACTTAAAGAACCCCATACACTATGAAAGCGCTGCTCTTTTTCGATGTAAACACCTATAGTCGCCGCTATACAAGCTATATCGTTCTCGTAATTTTATGGGGTGCCGGGATCTTTGCCGGGATGCGGTTCAATCTTTCTGTGGGAGAAGAAGTGTATCTCAATTCTCCGTACAGTATAGGATTTATGGAAGCCATGCTCAGTCTTTCCGTTATTCTTTTTGCTACCATTATAGCTGTTCAGCTCCTTTTCAGAGAGTGGGACTCCCGGTTTGACATAATCCTTTTTGCGACACCTATCCGTAAAACAAGCTTTATATCCGCTCGCTTCCTGTCTTTCTTTATACTGACATTTATATGCTATGCCTGTGTGATTTTTGGGTTTGTTTCCGGACAAAACCTGAGGTCCGGCGTAGAAATGCAGGATCACGTACTCCTGAGATTTTACCTCTATCCCCTCATCGTCTTCGGGGTGGTCAATACTTTGTTTACTTGTGCTGTTTTATTTGGGATTGCCGTCTTTTCCCGAAAAAAACTCCTGGTCATATCCGGAGGATTACTGTTGTACATACTTTATCTCGTATTGCTGATGTATTCCGATTCGCCTTTTATGACAAGTAGTATACCCAATCCGTATGGCTGCAAAAGATCTCTGCCATTTTCGACCCTTTTGGCATATCTGCTTATTTTTATGAGGCAGGAAGTTTTACTGCGGTCCGTAAAAATGCCGATATTGTACCGCTAACCGGTTACTTTTTGGCAAACCGCGTAGTGTTTACCGTTATTTCCGTTTTTATCGGTATCCTGGGATACAGGCGTTTTTCGTTTGTCGCCAGCGGCAACAAACGAACTGAAAAGCAGGAGCCGAAACATACAATACCGGGTGTTTTTCCCAAAGAGATACTGTTTAGACAGGTTAACACCTGTTTCCGGTATAAATCGCGGTTGCGGGCCGTACTGTCCTTTGCCATGAAAGATATCCGGTACATGTTTGGCAGTATGGTATTTTTTGCTGTTTCCGTATTGTTGCTTTTTTATGTAGGGATGGAAATATATGCTGCCATAGAGCAGGGCATCCGTTTACCACAGCAATATGCGGATTCCGGATTGATGGCCTCGGCAATTTCCGATAATTTTCGCTTTTTGGGGTTGTGGATCGTCACTTATTTTGTCAATGATCTATACTGGAGAAGTCATGCATCAGGGTTTTCCGGAATAGAAAACAGTACTTTTTTTGCCGGTACAAAAATCGCGGGACATTGGTGGTCATGTACAGCTATGATATTGATCTTTTCTGTACTTATGATCATTCAGGGTTTGATTTTCCAGATTTTATTTCATTATTTCAGGATTGATTGGCAGGCATATCTGGGAGTCCTTGTGTTCAATACGTTCCCTTTGATATTATTTGCAGGTATGGTTTTGCTGATCAATAACAGGGTTCATCACAAATACATGGCCCTGGGCGTTTCTGTATTGCTGCTTCTGCTCACTACCGGCCCTGTAGCTCAAGTGCTGGTAAAACAACCACTCTTGCTTTTCTTTTCGGGATATACACTGCCTTACAGTGATTTTAACGGTTATGGAGCGTACATGTCTGCGTTTCTTAAAAGAATCGTTTTCGGAATTAGTATAACAGGCATATTATGGCTGATCAACCGTATTATAAATGGCACAAATAGCTATAAGATAATTATACCTGGTATTCTCATATTCCTCTTAATTTCAGTTTTTTGTGGCGTAAATTTTACAGAAGGATATATGCCCGTATCCGAAAAGGAAGATCTTGAAAAAGCTGCCCGTTATGAACAGCAGTACCGTAAATATAAGGAGATAGAGCAGCCCGTTATCTCCCGGGTGAAGACCGATATAGCGTTGTATCCGGGGCAACAAGCCTACACTCTGAAAGGCCATTATGTGTTAGAGAACAGATCGGGGAAAGACATGCGTACCATATTGTTGAATTTTCACCCCGATTTAAAAATAAATAAAGCCATACTTACAATATCCGGGAATAAGTATAATATATCGGATAAGGTAACGGAACTCACCCTGAAAGAACCATTGCAGCCAGACCATTCTGCAACGTTAGAATTTGAGTTAGGATATCAATGGTTTCCTGTAAACGGACATCATCCTTTCAATGCCATCGTAGAAAACGGATCCTTCATGCGTATAAGCCGCTATTACCCACAGTTGGGGTATCAACAGGATTATGAAATTTCCGGTAAGAACGAACGTAAGGCATACGGTCTCGGAAAACCGACAACCGCAAAGTTACTGGAAGAGCCCCGGACGGATAATCACTTTACGGATCTGAACATGATCGTTTCAACTACCGGCGATCAGGTTGCTGTTGGAACCGGCGAACTTGTGAAGCAATGGAAGGACGGTGGAAGAAATTATTTCGAATACAGGACCCGGGAGGCCATTCCGTTTCGCTTTGCAGTATCATCGGCGAAATATGCAGTGAGAACGGCATCGTACAAAGGTATCCGCATCAAGGTTCTTTATCATCCCGGGCATGATGAAAATGTGGCGCACCTGGTCAGGAATGCCAGCGAAACACTATCGTATTGTATAACAAATTTCGGAGCATTTCCTTTTTCCTCGGTCACTTTTGCGGAAGTTTCTTCCTTTACGAAAGGCTTTGCCGCAACCGCATATCCAGGGGTAATCTTCATGACCGAAAATATGGTTTTCCATGCGAATATCCGTGCCGACAGACAACAGGATGTGATCAACGAGCTGGCGGGGCACGAATTGTCTCATTTCTGGTGGGGAAATAACAGGATTGCCCCCGATTACAGAGAAGGAGCCGCGATGCTTACGGAAACCTTGGCAATGTACACCGAAATGATGTTGTATAAGAAAATGTACGGAAGTGAAAAAATGCAGGAGAGGATAAAGGTACATCAACAGATCTACGATTCGCAAAAAGGTTTTGCTACACCCCGGCCCTTATATAAAGTACAGGATCAGGATATTCATATCTCCTATGCTAAAGGCGCTGTGATTATGGTCCGGCTCAGTGAACTTATCGGAGAGGATAAGGTAAATAAAGCACTGAAAGAATTTCTTCTCAAACATCGATATCCGGCTAAGGCCCCTGTTTCTACAGATGTTATAGAAGAATTTTTAAAGGTCAGTACTAAAAAGATCACGAAGAGATCAGAAAGCTGTTCGAACAAATCTGATATCGCGTATAATGAAGAAAAAGTAAGTCTCAAATACATCGCCCGGATATCGCTCTCCAAAATTTGTCTTTTCATACAGAAAACTGCAACCGTCACATTTTTTTGCGGTTTGTTCCGGAAAACTTTTCGAACGGTTTTACAGGTTATGGGCCTTCTCAACAGCCATAAATATCATATTTTCTTTACAGTAAAAGGGTAAATGATTATTTGTTACTGAAACCCTGTTTAAAATCACAAATATTTATATTTTGTAAGTTATTTATTATTAAAAAATAATTGTCTGCGGATGTTGTAACGTATCGAAAAGGAATTGTAACCATACGAACGCTGATATTCTTACTTAAGAAATAATTTTATCACATTAAAATAACACGGAAAAGAGATTATTGTTTTAAGTATATCAAACAAAAAATGTGGCAATACTTTTTTGTAAGGTTACTTGGAAGACAACCTTGAATCCGAAAGTAACCGGACAAATTTTAAATATACAAAAGAAGACGGACCCGGAGTTCGTTTTCGCTTTATAAAAAGTGTATTTTTTACAATTTTGTCCTTCTAACTGAACCAATAACGATTAAAGACAGTCTTTCTTCTCAGCAACTGCCAAAGTAACTGTACGGGAATAACTGTTTTTAAAACCAAGACCAATTAATTATGAAAAACTCAATTCCTTTTTTTCGCAAAAGAAGGCTTATTACCCGCTTCAAATGGCCTTTACCTGTCGGTTTCTATTCTTCGGTTTCACCTCCTGCCGGCTAACGGTATTCAAACAAAAGATTTACGGATATACAAGACCCGTTATAAAGTTATGATGCTTCTTGGGACAGGCGATGCATATAGTGCCTGTTTTTATTAAAGGAGGTATTAATACCGGTTGCCGTGTATATGGTTTTTGCGTGTTTTCCACATGTTTTCAGGGACAAACACAGGAAATCTATTACCTTTTTTTAAAAACTATAACGTTTTAGTTGATTCCTGAGACGGTCTGTACCATTTCATAAACCGTATAAAGCAGGTAAAACCACAAGGGTCGTATTTCTTGAATACATTTTGTTAACCTGACCATTAACTCATTGAATGAAAAATTTAATATATGAAATCATTACTACCAGAAGTTCTTTTAAAACCGGTATTGTTTTGCTTTTGCATGTTGTGGTTGCACCAGGACAATGCCTATGCCGGTAACTTCTTTCCTGGCAAAGAAGGTGAAACAATACGTAACACAGACATTCCTGAAAATCCCGAGCAGCAGATCCGGATATCCGGGCAGGTAACCTCTTCCGAAGATGGTCTCGGCATACCGGGTGCCAATGTCGTGGTAAAGGGTGTCCGTGGGCTGGGAACCGTAACCGATATCGATGGAAATTACGATATCGAAGTACCGTCTTCCGACGTTGTCCTGGTGTTCAGCTATATTGGCTTTAACACCCGCGAGATAAGTGCCCGCGAAGGCCCGGTAATCAATATTATTATGACCCCCGACGAAACCCAGCTCGATGAGGTTGTAGTCGTAGGCTACGGTGTGCAGAAAAAGGCCAGTGTTGTTGCTGCGATTTCCCAGACCGAAGGAAAAGTACTTGAGCGGGCCGGGGGCGTATCCAGTATCGGAGCTGCCCTGACGGGGAATGTTCCGGGGGTTATCACCTCGGCCAGTACCGGAATGCCCGGAGAAGAAGATCCGCAGATCCTTATTCGCGGAACCAGTACCTGGAACAACTCCTCACCATTGATCCTCGTAGACGGTATAGAACGTCCCATGAATAGCGTGGATATAGGTTCGGTAGAGTCCATATCCGTCCTCAAAGATGCTTCGGCTACTGCCGTATACGGGGTTCGGGGAGCCAATGGTGTTATAATGATAACGACCAAGCGGGGAAAAGAAGGAAAAGCAACCATAAGGGGAAGAGTGAATACCACGATGAAGGTACCTTCCAAATTACCTGGGAAATACGATGCGTATGATGCCCTTCGTATCCGCAACAGGGTCATAGAATACGAGCTCGGACTTTCACCGAACAGCTGGAACGATTATCTTCCGCAGGAGATCATAGACAAATACAGGTACCCGGCCAACCTGGAGGAAGCAGAGCGTTACCCGAATGTAGACTGGGCCGATACCTTGTTCCGGGATTACACCATGTCTTACAATGCCAATGTCAATGTCAGCGGGGGATCGGACTTTGTAAAATATTTTGCCAGCGCCGACTTTCTGAGGGAAGGTGACCTCATGCGGCAATACGATAACAACAGGGGTTATCAGCCCGGTTACGGTTTCAACCGTCTGAACGTACGTAGTAACCTCGATTTTCAGTTGACCAAATCTACCGTACTCAAAGTAAACCTCGCAGGATCATACGGTGTAAAAAAGAGTCCCTGGGGCGCTACCGGAGGTGAATACAGTATGTGGATAGCCGCATATAGCACTGCTCCCGATGTGTTCCTTCCAAGGTATTCCGACGGCTCCTGGGGATATTATGCCCCGAACGAGGGCAAAGCCGAAAACTCCGTGCTTGCGCTGGCATTGAGCGGGGTACAATACAGGACAACGACCAGGCTCACTACCGATTTCACCATCAATCAGGACCTCGATATGCTGGTAAAAGGTCTGAAATTTACCGGGATCATTGCTCTTGACAACACGTTCCTGGAAATAGACCGGGGGGTTAACGACCTCTATAACGATACCCAGAGAAAATGGATAGATCCGCAAACAGGAATCCCGCTTTACAAACAAAGCTATGACGACAGCAACCGTTTCGATTTTCAGGAAGGTGTCAAATGGTCTTCCAGTCCCGGTACAGTAGACAATAATGCAACCTGGCGTAAACTCTTTTACCAGATGCAGCTGGATTATGCCGTAACGATCGACCAGGATCACAATATCGCGGCTACCGGACTTTTCAACCGCAACGAGAATGCTACGGGTAGCGAAGTACCTCATTATCGTGAAGACTGGGTATTCCGGGCGACATACAACTGGAAGAACAAATACATGATCGAATACAATGGATCATACAGTGGCTCGGAAAAATTCAGTAAAGAAAACCGCTTTGCATTTTTCTCCTCCGGAGGTGTGGGATGGACTGTTTCCAATGAAGATTTTATGAGATCGCTCTCCTTTGTAGACATGCTGAAAATACGGGCTTCTTACGGAGAAATAGGAGATGACAATGTCAACGGAAGGTGGTTGTATATGTCGCAATGGGCCTACGGAGGGCGTTCGCGTTTGGGAATGAACGGCGAAGCCGCAGAACAAAGTCCCTATGTGTGGTACAGAGAAGCATCCGTCGGGAACCCCGATGTGCATTGGGAAAAGGTAACAAAGACAAATCTCGGGGTAGACTTCGGTTTCTTCAATAACTTCGTCGAAGGGAGTATAGATTTCTTTCGCGACAAACGTACCGATGTCCTGGTTTCCGGAGATCGCAGGGCCATACCTTCGTATTACGGAACCGATGCACCCGTGGCCAATCTCGGAAGGGTGACCAACCAGGGATACGAGCTGACATTAAAGCTCAATTATACCCTGCCTTCCGGCTTACACTTGTGGGGAAACTTCAACATGACCCATGCCAAGGATAAAATCCTTTATGCCGATGATGCAGCCCTTTTGCCGGACTATCAGAAAACAGCCGGAAAACAGATCGGGCAGACCTACTCGCACGTGAGTCATGGATATTACAATACCTGGGACGAGCTTTATGCCAGTACGATGTTCAACACCAATGACAATCAGAAATTGCCCGGAAATTATTTTATCCTGGACTACAACGGAGACGGTGTAATCGATGCTTACGATAATATACCTTACGGATTTTCCTCTTCTCCCCAGAATACCTTCAACACTACCGTGGGATTCGACTGGAAGGGATTCAGTGCATTTGTACAGTTCTACGGTGTAAATAACGTTACCCGGCAGGTGGTGCTTACCAGCCTGAGTTCGCAAAACCATGTGGTTTACGACGAGGGAAGCTATTGGTCTGTAAACAACCCGAATGCCGATGTACCCATGCCGAGATGGCTTTCCACACCCAGCGGGTACAATAGCGGTAACCGGTACATGTTCGACGGTTCCTATCTCCGGCTCAAAAATGCCGAGATCGCTTATACTTTCGATAGCAGGACCAAATGGGTTAAGGATCTCGGACTTCAGAACGTAAGGGTCTATGTCAACGGGAACAACCTGTATGTATGGACCAAGATGCCCGACGACAGGGAGTCTAACTTCGCAGGTACCGGATGGGCTTCTCAGGGAGCATACCCTACAGTCAGACGATATAATCTCGGTGTAAACTTCACTTTCTAAAACTGCTAATTATGAAAAAATACCTGAAAAACATATTGTTGGGAAGCATGGCATTGAACCTGTTTGTACTGGTGTCCTGTGAAAGTTATCTGGACAGGGCGGATGATTCTGTGGTGTCTGAAGAGGAAGCATTTAAGAATTTTACCAATTTCCAGGGTTTTACCGAAGAACTATACCACTGTATCCCGGATTTTACCAATGCATACTGGACGAATTCCTGGAACTGGGGAGAGGATGAAATACAATCCACAGCACGCGATTTTCACTTTGTGTGTAAAATCGATAACGGAAATTTCTGGGGCTGGCAGTCTGAGCACGATGGCTGGCAGGCCGGATGGATGGATCGCAATAATACCAGTACCGATGACGATCGCTTTACCAAATCGCTGTGGTCGCTCGGGTGGTACGGGATACGTAAGACCAATATAGGTCTGGCCCATATGGATAAAATGACTGATGCTACCGAGGAAGAAAAAAAACTGGTAAAAGGCCAATTACTGTTCTTCCGGGGCTGGTTTCATTTTATGTTCATGCAGTATTTCGGAGGGCTTCCTTATATAGATACCGTATTGCCGAGCAGCGAACCGCTGACATTACCAAGACTTGGTTACCAGGAGTGTGCCGAGCGGGCTGCAGAAGATTTCCGGCAGGCGGCGGCCCTTCTTCCGGCCGATTGGGATAACACAACGCCAGGTAAAAATACACTGGGAAAAAATCAGCTTCGTATCAATAAAGTAATGGCCCTGGCATATCTCGGAAAGAATTACCTGTGGGCGGGTAGCCCGCTGATGAATCAGGAGTCTACGGGGAGCGGTACCTACAATGCCGAATTCTGTAAAAAGGCCGCTGCTGCATTGGCCGAGGCCCTGAACCTTTGCGAAAGCGGTGAAGCCCCTTACCAGTTGGTTCCTTTTTCCGAATATTACAAGAATTTTTATACCTCCAGCCAGAACTGGCAAATGCCCGGAAGTACCGAAGCCATATTTCGAGGACCGTATTACGGAGCTAACGGATCGAACTGGGGGACGAGCAAGCAGTATCAGCCTGCACCCGTACTCGCCGATGGAGATGTGAAATTTTTGCCCACGGCCAATTATGTAGATTATTACGGAATGGCCAACGGGCTGCCCATCGAAGATATCACACAGGCCGATCCCGAATCGGGCTATGACCCGGAATACCCCTGGAAGAACCGTGATCCGCGTTTCTATAACGACATCGTGTACGATGGCGTAAAATGTGTCCAGGGAAGCACGACCGACGAACCCAATCGTTATGCCAACCTCTACACGGGAGGAAGCTATCGCAATGTCAGTACCGGTAGCCGTACAGGATACCTGTTGTATAAGTTTATCCCGCGTACGGCCAATAAATACGACGACGGCTACGGTTATGGAAACAGCCTTAATATTCACATTCCCTATATGCGCCTTGCCGATATCTACCTGATGTATGCCGAAGCGGCTTCACAGGGGTACAGCTCACCTCAGGGAAAAGACCCCGCCTATTCCCGTACCGCCGTGGAAGCGGTGAACGTCATTCGGGAAAGAGCGTCCGTAGGGGCCGTAGCTTCCCGGTTTACCGGATCACTCGAAGCTTTTACGGAGGAATTGCGAAGAGAACGTGCCGTAGAACTTTCTTTCGAAGGACATCGCTTTAATGATCTTAGAAGGTGGCTGCTGCTTACCGAACGCCCTTATACCCTTAAAAAATCGGTAGAATTTGACAGAGCAGACGACTTCAGTACCAGCGACCCTTCGGAAAACAGGGTACTGAACCTGAGAGAACAGGTTATCCTGGAAAGGGATTTCAGCAGTAAGCATTACTGGCTGCCCCTGAAAAATGCCGACGTTAATATGTACCTGGAATTCTCACAAAATCCGGGATGGTAATATGGCGTGGTCCGTATCATTGAATCCGGGAATGAAAATGAAATGCCTATTAACTTTTCGTGCGAACCTACAGATCATGTTTTCAGGCATTCCATTCGCCTGCCGGAAGGCAGATCTGACCGCTGAAAAACAAATATAAAGAACAGATGAAATATATATTGCAACAAAAAAAGGTAACTGCTTTAATCGCACTCCTGTTTTCCCTGTTTCTCCAGGCGCAGAACGAGGATGATGTCGAGATCAAAGCATTGGTCCACGGTGCCGACGGAGAGACTATCGTAGGGGCCACGGTACGGAGTTACAGCAACGGCGCTTCGGTCCTTACCGATACTTTGGGAGCGTTTGCCATCGAAGTCCCTCTCAACTCCATACTCGCTATTAGCGCCGAAGGTTATAAAAGTACCTCGGTAGCTGCTACACCCGATATGTACGAAGTCGTGCTGGAACCCGGAAAGGATGGTAAACCTATACAGGTGGCTTTCCGGCAGGTAGAAGAAAAGGACCTTATCGGGGGAATTTCGGCAGTAAACCTCCCGGAGATACTCGATAAGAATTACACGACGTACAGCCTGGAAGGACTCGACGTTTTTGCCGAAGGGTATAACGGAAATATCTGGGGAATGAACAGTTATCTCGTACTTATAGACGGGGTCCCGCGCGATGCGGGAACCGTGATGCCAACCGAAATAGAACAGGTAACGGTACTCAAAGGAATAGCTGCCGTATCCCTGTACGGAAGCAGGGCTGCAAAAGGAGTAATTTACATCACCACCAAGAAGGGTAAAATACAAAAGCAACAGATCGACGTTCGTGTCGATGCCGGATTGTATGTTCCCAAACGATATCCGAAATATCTCGGTTCGGCAGAATACATGACCCTATATAACGAAGCCAGGGTCAATGACGGGCTACAGCCTCTCTATAACGATGAAACGATTTATAACTATGCTTCCGGAGATAATCCTTTCCGCTATCCGGATGTAGATTACTACTCCTCCGAATACCTGAAGAAGGCTTATGAACGATATGATGCAACCGTAGAAATATCGGGAGGGAACAAGCTGGCCAAATACTACACCAATCTGGGTTTCTGGACGGCAGGAGACCTGTTGAATTTCGGAGAAGCCGGGAACAACCGTACACAGCGTTTTAATATCCGGGGTAATGTAGACATCGATCTCAACGACTTTATATCCTGTACTATAGGCGGAACAGCCATTTATTACAGCGGCCGGGGCGTCAATACCGATTACTGGGGTAATGCCGCTTCGCTTAGGCCTTATCGTTTTACACCGCTGGTCCCTGTGGATATGCTGGAGGAAGGCGACGAAAATTCCTGGAACCTCGTAAACAACAGCAGCTATCTCATCGACGGAAAATATCTTCTGGGCGGAACACAGCTGGATCAGACCAACCCGTTTGCCAGTATCTATGCCGGAGGATACAACAAATACACGAGCAGACAGTTCCAGTTTAATACCGCTATCCGGGCAGACCTCGGCGGATTGCTCGAAGGCCTCAGCTTTAAAACCATGTTTGCCGTCGATTATTCGACCTCGTATAACCAGTCCTATAACAACAACTATGCGGTTTATCAACCGGTCTGGAATACCTATGCGGGTTTTGATCAGATCGGAAGCCTGATCAAATATGGGGAGGACGCCCGTTCCGGGGTGCAGAATATCAGCAACAGTTATTACCAGCAGACCGTTGCGTTTTCCGGACAGTTCGATTATATCAAAACCATAGACAAAGCCCATAATATCTCCGCAATGCTCATCGCATCCGGATATCAGCAAAGCGAATCGCAGGAGTATCACAGGATAAGCAATGCAAATCTCGGGTTACATCTTGGCTATAATTACCTGCAAAAATATTATGTCGATTTTGATGGAGCGGCTATTCATTCGGCTCGTTTACCTAAAGGAAACCGCGCTGCTTTCTCCCCCGTCATGACGCTCGGCTGGCGAATCAGTGAAGAAGAATTTATGGCCGATGCTTCTGTGGTGGATGATCTCAAGCTCTTTGCATCCGGAGGAATACTTCACACCGATCTGGATATTTCCGATTATTACCTCTACCAGAATATCTATACACAGACGGACGGAGCCTGGTTTAACTGGAGAGACGGATCACTGGGGCAGTCTACGGACTCCAGGAGAGGAGAAAACCCTGATCTTTCTTTTGCCAAAAGAAAAGAGATCAATATCGGGCTCGACGGTACTTTTTTTGACAAAATGTTACAATTCAAAGGTTCGTTTTTCCTCAACGAAATCCAGGGGAATGTTATTCAGGCTTCCGTGTTGTACCCAAGTTACTTCAGTACGGGATGGCCGGTATCTTCCTTTATTCCCTACGTAAATTACAACAACGACCGACGTGCAGGTTTTGATTTCAACATCAATGTAAATAAGCGCTTCGGGACCGTAGACTGGACTTTGGGTGTATCCGGGATGTACTACAATGCCAGGGCAACCAAAAGGGCCGAGATCTATGAGAACAGTTACCAGAACAGGGAAGGAAAACCTCTCGACGCTATCTGGGGACTCGAAAGTATGGGCTTCTTTGCCAGTGAAGATGAAATTGCAGATGCACCTTCTCAGAGTTTCGGACAAGTACGTCCCGGGGATATCTGGTATAAAGATCAGAACGGCGATGGTATCATAGATGCACAGGACGAAGTGTATCTGGGCAGAGGCGGTTGGAGCGGGGCTCCTTTATCGCTCGGGCTGCACCTTACGGCACGATGGAAAGAGCTGACGTTTTTTGCCCTGGCAACAGGCCGGTTCGGAGCACATGCCATGCGTAACAATTCTTATTTCTGGATAGACGGAGAAGACAAGTATTCCGAAGTAGTACGGGGGCGATGGACCGAAGAGACCGCAAACTCCGCCGACTACCCGAGGTTAACCACACTCAACAGCGATAACAACCTGCGCTCTTCCGACTTCTGGATGTATAGTACCAACCGCTTCGATCTCTCGAGGGTACAGGTATCTTATAAACTTCCGGAAAGGCTTTTCAAAGGATCGTTTGTCCGAGAAATGGGAGTCTATCTCAACGGAGCGAACCTACTGACCATAGCTTCCGAGAGAAAGCTGCTCGAACTCAATGTGGGCGGTGCGCCCCAGACCAGGTTCTATAACCTGGGAATCAAAGCATTATTTTAACCTTAAAAGCAAAAAAGATGACCAGAAGATTATTCCGTTTTTTAGCTATCGTCTTTGTACTCAGCGGTTGCGATGACCTTTTCGATCCTGCTATAGAGAATAACCGGGGACTCGACGATATGTACGAAGAAGCTACGTATGCACAGGGTATATTGCTCAACGGTTATACCCGTATCCCTTCAGGATCGTGGTCTTTTAACGATGTGGCTACCGATGATGCGGTAAGTAATAATACAGGAAATAATTACCTGAAAATGGCTACGGGACAATGGACCGCAAACAATAACCCGGTGAACCAGTGGACCAATTCGAGGGCCGCCATACAGTATCTCAATATTTTCCTGGCCGAAGCCGATAAAGTCACCTGGGCCAATGACGAAGAAGTCAGTCACATGTTTCGCGACCGTCTCAAGGGGGAGGCCTATGGTCTGCGTGCCATGTACATGTACCATCTGCTGCAGTCGCATGCAGGCTGGGGAGAAAACGGGGAACTGCTTGGGGTCCCGATCCTGCTTGAGCCCGAAACTCCGGAATCCGATTTTAATCAGCCCAGAGCAACGTTCGAAGCCTGTATGCAGCAACTCTATAGCGATATAGAGCAGGCTACAGCGCTGCTGCCCCTGGATTTTGAGAATGTTTCCGGTGAAATGCCTTCCGGTTTCGAAGGAAACCTGGACGATTACAATCGGGTATTCGGGGATTTTGCCCGGCAGCGTATGTCAGGGCGTATTGCTATGGCAGTGCGTGCGCAGGCTGCCTTGCTGGCTGCCAGTCCGGCATATAGCAACGGAAATACCACAACATGGGCAGATGCTGCCGGTTATGCCGGGGAATTCCTCACCTTAAACGGGGGTGTAGGCGGTATAGCTCCTAACGGATGGACATGGTATTCCAATGTCTCCGAGATAAACAGTCTGGAAGCCGGGGTAAATCCGCCCGAAATATTGTGGCGGGGAGATATCTCCGAAAGCAACGGCCTGGAATCCGACCATTTTCCGCCCACATTATACGGCAACGGAAGGCTGAATCCCACGCAAAACCTCGTAGATGCCTTCCCCATGGCCAACGGATATCCCATAGGTGAAGCTGCTTCCGGATACGACCCTGCAGACCCGTATACCGGCAGAGATCCCCGGTTAAAGACCTATATCCTTGTTAACGGAGATACTGCAGGTCCGGGAAATACAACGATAACCACTGCGGCAGACGGTAATACCAATGATGCCCTGAACAAGGTAGAGATCTCTACGAGAACCGGCTATTATCTTCGCAAACTACTGCGACAGGATGTCAACCTCAATCCGGTGACTACCAACAATCAGAAACATTACAAGCCGCGCATACGGTACACCGAACTGTATCTCTCATACGCTGAGGCTGCCAACGAAGCATGGGGCCCTACCGGAAGTGGTTCGTTCGGTTTTTCTGCATACGATGTCATAGCTGCAATACGCAGTCGGGCAGGGATCGCTCCCGATGATTACCTCGAATCGGTAAAATCTGATAAGGCTGCCATGCGGGAACTGATCCGGAATGAGCGCCGGCTGGAGCTGTGTTTCGAAGGCTTTCGTTTCTGGGATTTGCGTCGCTGGACGGAAGATCTCAACGAGACGGCCAGGGGGGTACAGATAGAAAACGGAAATCATCAGGCGATAGACGTAGAGAACAGGCGATACCTGGAATATATGAATTACGGACCTGTGCCTTACGGGGAAATCCTCAAGTTTAATGCGCTGATACAAAACAAAGGGTGGTAACGGATAGCAACAAAGAATAAAATGATCAAGATGAAAAACAACATATTACTTTCGCTCATAGCTCTTTCGGGCATAATGGCTTCCTGTGAAAACGGAGAATGGGAGTTCGATGACTACGAATATCAGTCCGTTTATTTTGCCTATCAGTACCCGGTTCGTACCATTACCCTGGGAGAAGATGTTTTCGATACGACGCTCGATAACCAATACAAGTGCCGTATCATGGCTACCACAGGAGGCGTATACGACAATAAACGCGATGTAACCATTCGTGTAGAAGTAGATCCCACACTTGCAGAGGGTATGCTCTTTAACGAAAATGATCATGAGATTATAACTATGCCCGAGCACTATTATGCTCTGGCTTCCGATAACATTATTATTCCCAAGGGAGAAATTGCCGGAGGTGTCGAAGTACAGCTGACCGATGCATTTTTTGCCGATACGCTTTCCCTCGGAAAAAACTATGTCATCCCTCTGGTCATGACAGGTGTATCGCAGGCAGACTCCATTTTGTCCGGTGTACCTAAAGTTGATAATCCACGGAGAACCATAGGAAGCGATTGGGATGAAGCCCCTAAAGACTTCGTGTTATATGCCATTAAATACATCAACACATGGGACGGATTTTACCTTCGTCGGGGTGTTGATGTGATCGAAGGGAAAAACGGAAATACCGGGCTGAATCAGACCATTACGAGGCACAAGCAGTATGTAGAGCATGATGAGGTATTTAAAGTGTCTACCAGGACATTGCAGCAAGTAGAATTTCCGCTGGTCTTTAAAGACAGCGAGGGTTATAATGTGGCATGTACGCTGTTGCTCACTTTCGACGATGAAGGGAACTGCACGGTTACTGCCGATTCCGATGAATATACGGCTACCGGAAGTGGAAAGTTTGTCAAGGACGGCGAGAAGAAAAGCTGGGGAGAGGAAGACCGGGATGCACTTTATCTCAGCTACGAGATAGACCTCGAAGAAATGCACGTTTCTACTACAGATACCCTGGTCCTGAGGGACAGGGGTGTGGCGATGGAAACATTCTCTCCCGTACTCCAATAATTTTAAAGGATATACTATGTTAAGAAAAATATATACGGCAATACGGGTTATCTTTATAGGTGCCCTGGTTGTATCCTGTGCAAACGACGATGATGCACGCTTTATGGTAGACAAACCGCAAAGTGTAGTAGAGCAGGAAGAGATCGATGCTTATGATGCCCTTAGAACCTATGTTCCGAGAGAAAGCAATCCCGGTTTCAAACTGGGAGGAGCGGTTTCCATGTCCGATTACCGGGGGAAAGGTGTGATGTACCGGCTTTTGAATAACAATTTCGACGAGATGACTGCGGGTTATGGCATGAAACACGGTGCCGTGGTAAAATCCGACGGGACGCTTGACCTGGACAATGTCAATGAGTTTCTGACCTCGGGCAGCGAATCGGGCCTTACGGTGTACGGGCATACGCTTTGCTGGCACAGTAACCAGAACGCAGGATATCTCAATAGTCTGCTCGCCCCGCTGGTGCTCAATGCCCCGCCTTTTGCCAATGCGCTCGACCTTTCTTCGTTGCAGGGGGGGAGCCTTGACGGATGGGAATATACGACCGGAGGAGGTGATGTACAGCTCATGGCCGACGGAGGTATGGGAGAAGGAAAAAATGCAGTGAAACTCGTTTCCGGAAACAGTGCGGAAGGCACAGCACTTCGTCTCAGCACACCAGGTATATCCGTAGGAGAAGCCCAGGAATATGAAGTGCTGTGCTATATCAAATCAGACCGGCCCGGAGAAGGAAGCTTTACTTTTGAAGGGCTGGCCGAGAATGCCCCTTTAAAAGACTGGACGGGAACAGGAGAAGCCTCAGAAACTTTCGTAACAGGAGTATCGTGGACCGAAATCAGGTTCCGGGTCAGCGAATTTACATCCGATACGTTTCAGCTTCACCTCAATCTGGGGTATGAGGCCGGGGTAACTTATTACCTGGATATCGATAATTTTTATGTCTATGATCCGCAGGGCGAACCTGTCGTAAATAATCTGATCGCTAACGGAGATTTCGAAGCAGGGCAGCCCTGGGGAGGCTGGGGCAATAATGTGGTGATCGGTATTACCGAAGACGGTCAGGGCATTAATAGCCAGGGAAAGGCGTTATCCGTGTATAATCCTTCCGTTACAGGAGGATTCTGGGAAGTACAGACTTCATATACCTTTGCCGAACCGCTTCAAAGCGGAGAAACCTATAACCTTTCCTTTTGGGTCAAAGGAGATGCCGAAGGGGTGATCAGGCCGGAATTGCAGAGCCCGGACTATTCTTCCAACGGATTTCCCTCGGTCTCTGTGACCAAGGAGTGGGAACATGTGGAGTTGTCAGTTACCGCTACGGCGGACAGAACCCGGTTTATCATCAGTTACGGAGAATTTGCCGGAACCGTATTTATCGATGATGTGCAACTGAGTAATGCTTCTGTGTCCGGAGGTTCGACAACGGTGGTAGAGAAAACCCCGGAAGAGAAAACCGCTATTACCCATGCAGCCCTGGAGGACTGGATCTCCCGGATGGTGACCAATTGTGCCCCTTATGTAAAAGCATGGGACGTAGTCAACGAACCGATGGATGACGGGAGTCCTTACGAACTGAAATCCGGAATCGGTAAATCGGATATGAAGGACGATGAGTTTTACTGGCAGGATTACCTCGGTCAGGATTATGCGGTCAGCGCCTTTAAAATGGCCCGGGCCTATGGTAATGAGAACGATCTGCTGTTTATCAACGATTATAACCTCGAGTACAACCTGGATAAATGCAAAGGGCTCATTGCGTATGTAAACTACATTGAAGAGCAGGGTGCCCTTGTAGATGGGATCGCTACGCAAATGCATATTACCATAAATTCCGATAAGGAAAAAATAGCAACCATGTTTGAATTACTGGCAGCTACGGGAAAGATCATCAAAGTATCGGAACTTGATGTGGCGGTAAAAACATCCAATCCTACAGAAGAACAACTCAAAGCTCAGGCCGATATGTACCGCTACGTAGTGGATATGTATAAACAATACATCCCTGCAGACCAACGGTACGGAATAACGGTCTGGGGAGTAACAGACAGCGCCGACAACGCCTCATGGCTTCCCGGTGACCGTCAGGGACTTTGGAACCTCGACTATACCCGAAAACCCGCTTATGCTTCCTTTGCCGAGGGATTGCAGGGTTTATAATATGAAAACTTTACACACTTTTAGATTTGATTTTTTGAAGCTGTTGCTTAATGAGGTTGTCTAAAAAGGCAGCCTCTTTTTTTTGTTATAAGGTTTTGTGTTTGTAAATTTAAGCATGAGCCGAAAAGTCACCTGGAAGATCTACGACCAAGGGCAGTTGAGCCTGCTTCCGCCCAGTTATGATGACCTAGTTCCTCAGAACCATCCTGTACGTATTGTCAACACGATTTTGGACTCGGTAGACTTGAGCAGCCTGGAAAAGACCTATCGTGGAGGCGGTACATCGAGCTATCATCCCAAAGTATTGCTAAAAATTTTAGTGTATGCCTATTTGCGCAACCTGTATTCTTCGCGTAAAATAGAGCAGGCCCTACATGAAAACATCCATTTTATATGGCTCAGTGGCGGAGCCAAACCTGACCACAATACCATCAGTAACTTCCGCAGTGGCAAGCTAAAGGACAAGTTCAAGAAGATCTTCAACCAAGTAGTGGTACTTTTGGCTGAACAGGGCTATTTAAGTCTGAAGGAGCTCTATGTGGACGGGACCAAGATCGAGGCCAATGCCAACCGTTACACCTTTGTATGGGCCAAGAGCATCAAGACCTCCCGCGAGCGTATTGAAAAACAGCTCAGGGAACTGTGGAGCTATGTGGAAAAAGTCTATGCTGATGAGGAACAGCTGCCCAACACTCCGGAGTTCGAGGCTATCGATCCTAAGAAGGTATCGGCTACCGTTGATCAGATCAACCAGGCTTTGGAAGGCAAAGCGGTAGACAAAAAGGTCAAGCAAAAACTGAGCTATGCCAAGAAGAACTGGCCTGATAAGATCGCCAAATACAACGATCAACAAAAGAAGTTAGGGCATCGTGGGAGCATGAGTAAGACCGACCCCGGGGCCACGTTTATGCGGATGAAGGAAGACCACATGAAAAACGGGCAGCTCAAGCCCGGTTACAACCTACAGGCCTCGACCAACAACCAGTTTATCGTGAACTACACCCTGGCCCAGACCACGGCCGACACCTCCACCTTGATAGACCATATAGAAGATGTTGAACAAAGCTATGACCAAACCCCGGAAAGCTTAACGGCCGATGCCGGCTATGGAAGCCAGGAAAACTACCAGGCTCTGGAGGATAAGGATATTGATGCCTATGTCAAGTACAACTACTTCCATAAGGAACAAAGGCAGGCCAAAGAAAAAGTGGACAAAGCTCCGTTCCACCCTGACAAGCTCTATTACAACAAAGAAACCGATACCTATTACTGTCCTATGGGACAAGCCATGGAGCATGTTGGCCAGCGTAAAAAAAAGACGGCCAATGGCTACCTGCAAATCTACGACCTCTACCGGGCCAAAAACTGTAGGGGTGCCCTCTAAGGGGCTTATGTCATAAAACCAAAGGCAACCGGACCATCCAGAGAAACCATGAGCTAATACGGTTAAAGGCCAAGGCCAAAGCACTGTTGCTCTCAGAACAGGGCATTGCCCACCGAAAAAGGAGGTGCTGGGAGGTGGAGGCTGTCTTTGGGAATATAAAGCAGAATATGGGCTTCAAGCGCTTTATGCTCAGAGGACTGGATAAAGTGGAAACCGAAATAGGGCTTGTGGCTATGGCACACAATCTTAAAAAGGTTGGGTTAAGGGCGTAATCCCACAACTTCTATTAACTCATTAACTTTTTAACCTTTAACTCTTATCAACTCCAAGTTGAAAACAAGCAAACAGACTCAATATAAAAAGACCGCCTAAAACTTTTTAGACGGCCTCTTGCAACGGTTTTGTTGTTTTAGGGCATACCCAAACCCTGAAGGCAATTAAGAGCATCTCCTCCGAACACCCGGAGCAGCTGTCAGAGAGACAGATATTAAGTTAAAAGCAGATCCCCGAAGACTAACCAGGGCCGTCAAGAGGACATCCGGCTTACAGGTAAATCTTTTTAGGGATATAAAAATGTCAGCGGCTGTCATAAATCCGTATTCCGGAACTTTATGACAGCCGCTGAGTTTAAAAAACTACCGGCTACACCCCCAGTGGCAGCCGTGCAGTAAAAGAGTCTTTTTTGCTATTGTTTTTCCGGGCCATTAGCGTTTGCAGAGGTTGCATATAACCCCAGCAGGGCTCCTGTAAATCCTCCGGCTACATTGGTGGATAAAATGGCTCCCGAAACAGTTCCACCGAGATTTTTAAATCCGGATCCGTCAACAGCATAATTAAAATGGTAATCATCTCCCCGGGCTTCCACTGTAATTGTACAGGTTTTTTTATATCGATTATCGTACTGGCAAGAATTTCGGAAGTAGCTTCACGGTCTCTTTGGGTCTTTTCGGTTTTTTCGAGCAGCAGTACGTAATCCTTACCCTTTTTGGTGATACCGAATACATAATTGGACGATTCGTTTTGTAAGCAGACAATCCCGGCAAGGTCTTTTTCCGACTGTGGCCTGTATGCCATCGTAGCCGTAAAAGAAAAACTGTTGTGCTGCTGTCGGTAAAAAAGAGTTGAAGTGGGTTTTAATTCTCTGATATCCGTGGCAAAAGGGGTGATTTGCAATCCCTTTTTGGTCTTTGAGATAAAGGCTTCCCGGGGCCCTCTCAATCCGATCCAGCGATAGTCCAGCTCTTTGGATGTAAAATTTTCCCGGTATGTAAAGTTCCCGTTAGGGAAAAAGCCTTCCTGTCCCATTTTGTTCTCCACACCTTCCGGCATTTTCAACTTTGGTTCCATAGGCACCAGTCCGTTTTCAAAAACAGGAAATTCACCGGACCAGTCTACGGGGAGTATAAAAGTTTCACGCCCGATGTTTACCCGGTCTTTCTCATTGGGGCGGATAGCAAGAAAAACCCCGTAATACGTATCGTCCGGTCCCTTGACCAGGTCGGCATGGCCTGCCCAGTCTACTTTGTTTTTGCGCTCTTTCGGAAAATGCCTCTGGGTGAGTATGGGATTGCCCGGAGCAGGTTTGTAGGGCCCTCTTGGATGGTCACTTACAAAGACGACCTCGCTGTGATTGCCACCTGTACCCCCTTCGGCGCACATCAGAAAATAGCGTCCGTCTTTTTGTAAATATGCGGAGCTTCGATCCATATCGGTTTTTGGAGAGGTCTACACCCCCGTCTACGATGATCTTGTCCGATCCTGCAATGACCTGGTCTTTTTCTACATCATAGTCCCATACCTTAATTACACGGTGCCCGTTGTACAATTCTTTACCTTATCCGGCGCATCGTTGTGTATCACATAAGCTTTTCCGTCATCGTCAAAGAAAATATCGGGATCAATACAGGCAAAATTTAGTTTTATAGGATCGCTCGCAGCCCTTTTTTCGGATCTTTGGTTTTTACGACGATATTCCCCAGGCCACCTGCAAAGGCCGTGGTAATCATGTAAAAAGTGTCATTGTGCGTATTGTATGCAATACCGGGAGCGTAGACTCCGCTGCTGATCCCCGTATCGTGTACGTCGAGCTGGGATGTCCGGTCCAGAACATGGCCTATCTGGGTCCAGTTTACAAGGTCGTTGGAATGAAAAATAGGTACTCCCGGAAACATGGCGAAAGACGACACACCAGGTAATAATCATCGCCCTTACGGGTAATGGCCGGATCGGGATAGCATCCTTGTAAAATAGGGTTGTAAAACTCACCTTCCTCCAGAGGATAGTCTTTATACACCTGATCATCTCCGGTGTAGGTCACCTCGGAGAAAACGGAGATTTTTTTTGTCTTTTTCTGGCTGTGAACCCCTAAGGAGAGAAGTCCGGCTATAATAACAGAGGGATTGTTTTAATTTTTTTTTTCATGAGTTAAGGTTAATAGATTTTATAAATATAAAGCGGAAGTCTTTTTATTCGGAACTTAGCAGGGCATACATTTTTTTCCCCGTAGCGTTGTCCGAGTACGCGTATCCTGCAGCCGAAAAGTGCAGGCCGTCATCAACTGCTTCACATCCTTCCGATTGAAATGATATACGCGGTCGGAATAGTCTCGGAAGCGTTCGGATCACGGTGTTCATACTTGCACATTTGCCCCCCCTGCGCTTCGCCCGACAAGTTCTCCGGCAAGAAGTGGTATTTCCCCGGCTTTCAGCGACAGGTCATCCAGCAGGTTGGCATATACCGTTTTTACTTTTTCAGGCCATGAGATATCCCCGGTATCCGATTCTCCCTGATGTAGCAGAATACCCTTGATAACCCCTTGTTTCTGTGCTATTTTTGCCATTTCCACAAGCCTTTCGTAGGATTTCCCCCGTATTCCTGTACCATGCTTTTCAGCCAGTCGGGAGCGGAAGATACGTAGGAAGTATAAATGGTCTTTATCGAAAAGTTCGATCTTGCAACCGCCCACCGATACATTGATCACCCCTATCCTGATGCTGTCCGGAAGGCGCTCTGTCAGTGTTCGTCCGAAATAATCGGTGGGGGTAAGCCCTGTATCACAGCGGCAAGTGGTGGCTTTGCAATATACCAAACCCCTTTTTTTCCTGTCCGGGTCGGTGCAGTCTACGGCCGACAGCACCCGGAATCGATCGTTGGTCATTACGGTGTCTTCCGGTTCGAAACGGGCATGCCCTTCCATGTTGGGACTGACCGAAGGCAAGAAAAATATAAAAGCTCGGATCCTGTGCCACAGCCCTGCTTCCGGCCAAGGATAGTAATATACAGATGATAAGGGAATGATGTTTTCATGTTTTTTTTTGGATTCTGATAATTTAACGGGGATTATCTATAGGTAACCAAGGACAAAAGAAGGTCTCAGCACTGCTCTGGTATCCTTCCTTCCCGAATAATCTATTTCATAGTATATGCTGCAATTTACTTTTTCCTCAATCCTGCGTATTACCGTTTTGTTACATATCTTTTGGATACGGTTACATTATCGGGACAATTTATAATATCCGGAAGATTTGCACCGTAATGGAGATGTTGAAAGCCTTAGGGGAAGATACTTTAGAGGGATGTTTAAAACTGGCCGGAACGACCGGAAAGGATGGAGGCCTTT
>JACADM010000103.1_pt1 | contig 58062 bp, 66 predicted proteins | sample 7512371 | NCBI WGS metagenome assembly JACADM01 (sample SAMN14389041, study PRJNA612141) | algae metagenome | isolation source: non-axenic algae culture | place: India: Navi Mumbai | collected 2017-01
CTGCATTTTATCCGCATTTAAATGGTAGTGAATCTCCCTGCCCTGCTGTTCCTGTCGTACTATTTCACATTCAGAGAGCACCTGCAGGTGTTTCGACACCGCCTGTCTGCTCGAATTAAATGCGCCGCAATGGCATTAGGCGTCAGCGCTCCCACTGCCAACAGCATGATGATACCCCGTCTTGTGGGGTCGGCTATGGCCTGAAACACATCTCTTCTTGTTTTCATGGTTTAAAAATATGCTACTAAGTAGTTGCAAATATATACGCAATTAATCAGTTGCGCAATTTTATTTTCATTTTTTTACGCTATACCACGGCAAACGTGTACCTGAATGTTAAGGCATTATCCGCGTAAGTCGCTCATAATCTGAGGGCTTTTGCTATCGAGGTCCGAAAATTGATGTGCCTGCCCTTGTTGCTTTCCAGGATAAAAGCTTCCAGGCTCCCGCTTTTATATTTCGAAAAATCGCCGATGACGACCAGCGGCAACCGGTATTGTGCAAACTTTTGGAGGATCTCTCCTGCGATTCCCGTTTTCAGGTCAAAAAAGTGCGGATTATATTTTTTTCGTGTATCACAACGCTGTCGAAGTCCTGGTAATACAAATCCCCCAATTCGCCGGGGTGTTTTTACCGCTTTTTACCACCCCTGTTATATGTAGTCCTTACATAAGGTCCCGGTTTGTCCCCTACCCTCCATCTGTGTACCTTCTATACCCGCTAACGGTCTCCGTCCTGCGCAGTACAGGACGCCTCGCCGGGAGCAGGCTTTATTTCCATTTCCATGATGGGCAAAAACCGGTTTTTTATCGAGCTTTTTAGCTGACCACTACCTTAAATCCAACTTTTTTATAAAACATTTCAGCATTCGGGTCGGCATCCACGGTTATTTTTCGCCATCCGTCTCTTTCACCCGTTGCAAAAGGTCGGCCATTAAGACCTTGCCATATCCCCTTCCGATATACTCAGGTTCGACAAACAGGAAATCCAGTTTTACCATTTTCCCGTTTCCGGATCGGAATGCGTAGAACCCGACCATGTGGTCATCCACCATTAACTTAAACACCTGGTTATCGTCTATATATCCTGCCGTAACCGTCAGTTCCTCTTTCCATGCCGCAATTTGTTCAGCCCCGTAGTTCCAATAGTTTTTTGAACGGATGGCTACATCCGTTATTTTCGGGCATCTGTTCTACGGGCTTTTTCGATGTTCATGGTCTGGCTTATTCCCCACGCAAAGTATATACCTTTAGCGCTTCGTTCTTGTACCCAAGATACACAAAAACAGGAAAAACAAAAGCGTATTCCCGATGGCCCTGCACGACAACCTTCGCAACTTTGCAGCCCTTATCCCCAATACAAAGTAACCATCGAAAAACGTCTCTGCAGGCATCCTGTGGCCGCACATCGCATCCCCACTTTAAACAGCTTCTCACATTTTTTGGCCTGCATGCCGCGAGCAGGCGGGCAGTTTGTATATTTACAAGCCGGAAATAAAAAACAGCCCGCCGGACCGGGGTGTACATCCCAAAGCACATGAACAACCCCTCACCTGTGGATGCACACCGGGTACCGATCAGAACTTTTCATACCAAGCGAAGCTGTTCCGGAAACACACCACATATAAAACAGATGAGATACACGGATAACATATATGGCGAATTTGAATTACCCGGAGTCATTGAGGACCTCATAAGACCAAAGTTTTTCAGCGATTAAAGAAAATTCACCAGGGAGGAGCTGTGTTTTTAGCCGACCCCGGGATAAACCATACACGATTTGAGCATGCTATCGGTGTTATGCTCCTCATCCGGAAACTCGGAGGACGTATCGAAGAGCAGATCGCGGGGTTACTTCACGATATTTCGCATACGGCATTTTCGCATCTCATCGATTATGTGCTGGACATCGAAGGAGAAGACTATCATGAAAAAAGATATGCCGAGGTGCTTAAAGATGCCGAATTAAACGCCGTATTGCACCATTACCAAATGGACAGCGCGACGTTTGCCGATGTAGAAAAGTTTAAGCTGCTGGAATATCCGCTACCCTCCTTATCTGCAGACCGGATAGACTACACCCTCAGGGATATGTTCCAGATCGGCAAAATCTCCCTCGACGAGATTTCCTGGTTTATACAGGGCCTGGACACCGTGGATAACCGGATAGTCCTGAAGTCCGAGACCTATGCCAGATGGTTTCAGGCCCAATACAACGATCTGACCACCGGGTATTTCGAAAGCAGGCAAAACATAACCATACATATCATCATGAAGGAGATCGTCAAAGACTGCCTGGAAAAAGGCATTATCGAAGAAAAGGACTTCTTCGCGGACGATTTTTACCTGATAGACAAGATCAACAGGCAATTCGATCTTATGCAGCGCATTGCAGCAATGAGCGCCCGGGGACAACAACACAAACAACTGCATACCAAAAAACGCACGGTAGACCCCGAGATCCTGGTCCGGGGCAGCATCCTAAAACTATCGGAAGTGCATTAAAGTCCGCCCTAAACCGGGTAGGTGTTACTTCCTGTTGTTATTCCGTTTCCGGTGCGCGGACAAGGCTGTCCAGTTCCCCATATTTCTCCTTCATCAGGCTCAAGGCAAAGGCCCCGGCAGATGCACTGAAAACCGAATAGTCGAACGCCCCTTTTATTCCGGTAGACAAGGTCATCGACAAAGCAAAGACAAGCAGTAATATTCCGCTTAGCCTGGCAAAGAGCTCGGTCTTAAACCCGAGGATAAGGCATACGGCAAAAACAATCTCTGCCCCGGTGGCTATCCCCCCTATGGCCGGGATCATCGATTCCGGAAACCAGGGTTTAGTACCGCAGTGTATTGCAAAAAGCTGTCCCAGTTTCCCCAAACAGAGACTTCCTGGCCCCACCACCCGAAGCGGTCTGCCACTGCCGACAGAAACCCGAAGGATATGGCCAGCCGCAAAAGAGTTTAACAAGTTTTGTGTTCATTATATCGTGCGTTTTAGGGTTTGTTTTTTTTAATGTACCATAAAGGTAATCATCCAGCTCGTTTTTAACGATATCAGCTCTAAAAATAATAGCTGCTTAAGGCAGCTATTGGAAGTATTTTCTAAAGTCGAAGATGTGTACAACCTCTATGCATATCGTCTCTCCAATATTTCCATAGTGCTTCTTGACTTTAATTTTTAACCAGAGTGTATATAATAACGGATAGAATTATTACATATCCAATACAATTTTTTACAACTCCTAAGTTTCTACCTTCCCTTCTTACTATTCCAGTAGCTATGAATTAATCGTTTATATATAGAGATTTTGGAATACTATGGAAACCATAAAATTTATTTCAGGAATGATATATACAATGATGAATTGATGAAATTTTTCTAAACCTGAGTAAATACTGTTACTTTTTGCAATTAAGGTATTTTTTAAATAAAAATGGTTAATTGCGTATATTTGGGTGTTGTGAGCAATGCAAAAACAACTATGTAGAGAAATATATAACGGAAACAACAAATTCCCACGGAGAAAAATACCGTTGGGAACTATGGGCAGAATCTTTTAAAGACGCCGAGAAGATAGCAGAACGCAGAGGAATTGGAGAAATAGTAAAAGGTAAAATCCCACACGACTGCAAAGACTGTGAACCGACTTAATACCCCATAATTTTTGCATTGTTGATACAGCCCTGTTTTGAGGAAAACCTTCAGAAGAAGCACCTACTATTTTACCATTATGAACTGAGAATTTAGTCCAACGCCATTCTCCTTTAGAATCCTTCTTGAACTCCCACCGATAATCTGATTTTTTCATAGCTAAATGAATTTTAAATAAATATAGTAAAACTTAATTAAATTATATTTGTAACATATAGATAAAAATAGATGTTACAGATTTTTAAAAAGATAAATTGGATGCTAATATTATGGGGACTTTTAATACTTGGAGGTACAGCTTTGACAATATTTGGCTCTGCTAAATTCAACGACGAATGGAGTAAAAAAGTGCTTTACGTGAATTACACACAATACCTGACTTTTTATTAATCGACTTTGAAGTAAAGGTGGAATTAGACTCTACCTTGACAAAACAGATTTTAGAAGAAGTAAAACCTAAAATACACTTCACGGAGACTCAATTGAAAATCTAATACCTTTAGTTGGATTTTTCGATGAAAAGATGTTTAAGGATCATAAGCAAGCAAAGAAAAACTATAAGTTAAGTAAAAACATTTATGAGGAATTGAGAAGTTTTAATTTATTGGCAACTTCTGTTTCAAAAGACAGTTCTGTTTTTATAAGTTTATCTAAAAACACAACAAAATAATTTTTACTCAAAAAGATAACAACTTAAAAGACAGTTATATTGAAGTAAGAGATTATAATCCAAAAACAAATGAGTTTCATATTTTTCATCATACATACAACTAAATGTAGAAAACCATAAATTATCTAAATTTATAACTGACTTAGATAAAGGTAAATTAGAATTACATCTTATAACAAAAGCAGAAATAAAAGAATTAAAAACATAAAGTTAAAACCAAATCGACGGAGTATTTCCAAGCGTATGATATTACCAATGATAGTTTGGGCTACAATGCAAAATTGAACTTACTATTAAAATAAAATGTAATAGCCACTATTTGATCTGACAGTTTGGGGGTACTAAAAATTGTCAGCTATGCTCTTAGGCACTAATCGCGGAGTCATTATTCCCAAAAGTAAGGATTTTTTGTTCTTCTGCAAGGGTTTCCAGCAGTTTCTCTCTGGCTAATGATTTGCTATCCTGAAAAGTCTGCATAGGTGTTTTTCCGTAACAATACTTTCCAGAGTGCGTTCTTTCTTGGTTATAGACATACTCCTCTTTCCGTTTATCACTTCAGCCCGAATTACACTTCCTGCAGCTCTATATAAGAGCCTTATAAAAATAGAATCAGCACCCATAAAAATCCTTTTAGCAACTTCGCAGACGGGGAGTATGTCTATAGCATGCGGGAAACAACGGGGTTGTGCAACGGCTACCAGTGTTAGGTCCGGCTATTTTTTGTGTTGTTAATTCTTTTCCACTAAATGTTCCGTATGGTTTACCCGAAAATTCTCCAGTTTTATAAAAATCACGAGAACTTTAATTGTCAAATCAATGTCATCTTCAGTTTCTATAATAATTTTGCCATTATCTTTTTTCAATATACCACCATATCGTTTTGCAATTTTAATCATCTTATTAAGTGATTTACTGTCAAGATTTTGGTAATTATTTATTTTCTTTAATCTGACTAATTTTTTGTGAATAGCTGGTGTTTCTTCAATTTTCCTTTTAATAAATCCATTCCTAAAAACATTTCAGTAGCAATTAATTCATTAGCTATTGTTTCAGCATGTTCCTTAAATTCTTCAGTTAAACCCGTAATTTGTTCAAATTGTGTCTTCTGAAATATATAGAATATTTTTTCAAAATAAAGACAATCAATTCTTTCATCTAGAATTATTGTTTCTCCTTTGAGTACTTCTAATTTATTACTTTCAGTGTTAAATTTTGTTCTGAAGGTCCCAAATAATTTTTTACTATTATTTGTATCTTCATCTACAGCAACTTTACCTTTTAGAATTTTCCTGAAAGAATAAATCCAATTATTGTTTTCGTCAAAAAAACCTACACTATATGCCCATAATTCTTGTGAATTTACAATCTCTGTTAGGTTATTTACTTTAGGTATCTTTGATTTATTTTTTAGCTTATTCTCTACAATATCTAAAAAAGACATTGCTTTATTTGTCGAGTCATAGGTGAAAATTTGCTTTGTGTCATCTGTTATTGCTTCATATTCTGTTACATCTAAATTCTTTTTTGCAACATATTGAAGTTGTTTAATTGAAATATTGTATAGATGAGTCGCTATTTCTTGATCAATATCGACTTGAAATATTTCAAAATCATACTTGTCTAGTACCTTAGCTCTTTTCTTAACCTTTGGCTTTAAACACCTAGTAATAAATATAAATGAAGATTTTCCGAATTTATACTTTCAATTTTTCTAAAAACTGTTCGATCATTTATTAATTTTTTTTGAGTAATACATCTTATTTCCAATAGAGTATAACTTGACATTATCATCTTCTTGTAATTCATTGTTTTTTGATATTAATATCCCATTTCTTGATTTATTATTTTCCTCAAACTCAAATTCAAAATCGAATACTTCAGATTTAATATTGGGTTAATTAATAGCAGAGACGAGTTAATATAAACTCTATAAATATATATATTATAAAACACACAGAAATCAGTTCGAGCCAATTGTCAAAACTTTGAAAAGCAAATGGTATAATATAGGTTGCAATGTATCCAATCGATTCACTGTTTTTATTTTTAATATCAATTATTATAGCTGGAAATCCATTATCAGATGCTTTATGAATATTATTTAAAGTTATTATAGCTCCACAATATCCATAAATACCCACTAGAGATAGAATGATTGATAAACCAAATTTCTCCATCAATAAATCGAAAGAAGATAGAGTTACCCCTCCCCATTTCAAAAAGACATATTTGTGTAAATCTGTTTAAAAATTATTAATACAATAGAGGTAAATAAGATGTCACGAATAGGGCAAATTGAGCCTTTCGTCCTAAATTATTCGCAACCCTTTTATTCATTGATATTTGTTTTCAGCTTGCTACATGCTATACAAGATTCAAACTTCTCTTTCAAATCCTGTTTACTAAAGTATTTGCTAATTATGTCATTACATTACGGAAAACCACATCACGAGCAATTTTCTCTTGGAGTTAGCATAACACTTGATTAAAGTATTTGGTATGGAAATGGATACCTTAAAAGGGCTTAAACCTATCTTGCTTTTATAAAATTAGGGGCTTGTGCAACGGCCACCAGTTTTTTTATTCTTCAAGTTCCACTTTTTTAATTATTGAAAACCCTTTTGTTTTATTAAAATTCATATTGTGTACAAATTCTGCATACTATCAGAGGGTCTATTGTTGCTAAGTTTAAACTCTCAATTGTTCCTGGGGGAAATATCACAGATAAATTGGTTGTTCCTCTAAATGTCCAGTTTTTGTATTCACAATTTTAGCCATTGCATTAATTCGAGCATAGTCAACAGGCAAATAGGCGAAAACTTCTCTGGCAATTCTTATTGAAGCACTGCAGATATGGTCTTGATATAATTCATTATATCGTGATTTCGGCATATTCTTTTTTGATAATTTCCCCGTTGAAGTTTGCCTTAATTCATAATCGGGAATAACATCTAAACTGTTAACATGTAAATCAATGTCGATATGATTTTTTTCGAAATTGAAACTTATTTTAGTTCCTAATTCTCCAATATCCGAAAATGGGTCAAATATTGAAGAGCATTTTTATATGATTCTGGTTCTTTTTTCTTGATTCCAGCATTAATATCTTGAAGTTCATTCCAATTGTTTAATTCGTCCAAATAATTTTTATAGGCAATGTCAGATTCTTTTCGGTCTTTTAGTTTTGCTTGTTCAACTTGCTGAGATAATCGATTAATTTTCTTTTCAGTCGAACCAAAAACTTTGTCAAAAAAAGAAGGTTTGAAATTGTCTAATTTATTTTTGCAAAAACCTCATTTTTTGTTTCATGAATTGGCTCGGTTGGCTTTTCAGATTCTTCAATTTGTTTCCAGTCTATTGGGGTTGTACAATTCTTATGGACAGATTGAATTGTTTCTACATAGCTTTTCCAGTCAGCAACAGCTTGTTGAGCATTCTCTATTTCTTGAAGTTTTTGTTGCTCCTTAAATCTTTTAGCTGCTTCACGAGCTTGTCTTTGTTGCTCTCGTTCCATTCTTCGAATAGCTGCTCCGTAAGAACGCATTGCTCCTTTAAATGTAGTCATATTTCTCTGTTTTCAAATTGGTATCAACAATCCAGCTATGTATAGTACAGGATTCAAAACCTCACTTCCAAACCCTATTCGCTAAAATAATAACTATTCATTGCACTGTATTACGGGAAACCACATCACGGGCAATTTTCTTTTAGAACCAGCACAAACAGCCCATTAACCATTAGGTTTTCAGAATAATTATTATAGCCTATTTATTTGGTTTGGTAGAAGAAGATTAGCTGTAAAAAACCAAAAGTGAGAATAAGTATCTCTTAGGTTATATGTTTGTACATAACCTTATTGAGCACTGTAATATAAAATATAATTATAGATCAAGACATGATATCAATACCATATTCCTTTTCAAATTCCTTAAAAAAATCGGAAAGAACTACTTTTTCCTTTTGGCATATACTGTAAATAGTAGATAGTGGAATGTTATAGCCCGATTCTTCTTTTATTTTAGTTATTGTGGAAGAAGATAGTCCACAATGTTTAGCATAGACATTATGCGTTACAGTCTTTCCTTCATGTTTAAAATCTAACAACCATTTTTTTGTGATAAAGTTGCACAAGTATTTATTTATCAAGGCATTCCTGGCTGAAAAATCTTTCTTATTTAGATTACGAGACACAATAATGATAGGTTTAGACTTTTTCAAAGGAATTACTTTCTAAAATAAAAAGTGTTCGCTATAGCGAATAAATCAAAAGAATTATTATATTTGTATTAGTTGTTTGTTTAAAACAAAAACATAATTTTGCGATACTTCTAAAAGCAAAAAATATTAGAAGCTATTGCTTTGAATCTCGTATTGAAAACTGGCACTTTTTAGACGATGAGAGGATAAGTAATTTAGCTCACGACCCGGGCGTGGGCTCTCTTATCATCGTCGGGTATGCCAGTACCTCAATGCGGTAAGTTGAGTTCCACGCCCATTTATTTTGCTGCAACTCTTCTCTAAAGCAACGCCATCTACACTTTTATTCTTTTGGGAAATTCGCATAGCACCTGTAGCAAGGCGTATGCCTTGCCACGTTTGGCGTAGTACGGAAAGGAACAGGGACGCCTTTTTCTTTTCTTTTAGCACCACGTACTACCAACTCCCCTACGGAGATCGGCACACCCCGGCAAGCTGCCCGGAGTGCAGCCTGTTGTATAACCATAAAAACCATACGTCTATGAAAGCTTTAGAGATCACCAGGCTCCTGGACAGCCACGAACCCTTAGCCATTGTGCGCTATTTTGAGTGGGTAGCCCTGGCCAAAGACAACGGCACCCCCAGGTATGCCCTGCTTCACCTGAACAAAAAGAAAATAAAATACGGGAACTGTCCGTACCCGATACCCTGGTCTCCCTGCTCACCTCCCGCCTGCACCTCTTTACCAAAGTATGCGCCGCAGACGGGGGCACCGTGTGGGAGCGTATGCACTTCCGCGATGTGGTAAAAACCTCCATACCCGAGCACGAAATCGTCCAATGGATACACAAAAACTAACCTGCCAAAAACACAAACTTATGAATACCGAAATCTCCTATATCGTCCATAAAGTCGTAGCCATCATGGATGTCACCTATGTCTACGCTTTTCCCATAGCCGAACAAACCGGGGTACTGATACTCACCGCAGCCCCCAACAGGCCCAATAAAAACCTGCCCTCCGTCTCGGATATTTTTGCGCAATATCCCGAGTATCGCTACCGGGTGTACACCGAGCATACTGCACGCACACAACTGGAACAGGGCAACCTCTTTTTCCTGCATGCCTGTATGCCCGGGCACCTGCAATACTGCGGCCCGGACACGCAGGCCCCGGAGCTGCTATCCGCAGCACAACTGCAACCGCTTCTGAGCAAGGCCAGAAGCTGTTTTGAGCACGACTACGACAAGGCGGTAAGCTTTGGCCAGGGGCACAGTTTTTCCTGGAGGCAGGCCAGATGCCACTAACCGCCTTTATGCTGCACCAGGCCTTGGAGCTGGCCTACAGGGCCACAGAATATGTGGCCATGGGCAGGGAAAAGGTATGCCACCGTATTAGTACCCACCAGCAATACATCCTTGCCCATGTGCCGCAACTCGGGCAGGTATTCGCCCCCGAAAAGGAACCCGATGCCACCCTGCTGCACCTCATCGACAGGGCCTACCACGAAGTACGCTATGGCGCCTACGAGATACGGCCCGAGCAGCTCACCGTATTGCAGGCCAAACTGGACAAGGTATTGGCCCTAACAGAAAAGGAATTCCTCCTGCGGTATTACGCCTGCAAAAAGGAGCTTGAAGATATGGTGCAGCGCCAGGCGCAAGACAGCAGGCCGCTACCGGAACTCGCAGAACGCTTCAGGGCATTGCTGGGCACAGGCGGGGAGTTGGCCCCTGTAGGTAACGAAGAAGATTTGCGCCAGGCCATACACGGCATGATAAAAAACTATTTTGCCGAAGTGCAGGGGGCTATGCAGCTTCTGGACTCGCTTATAGCCCTGTATAGAGAGGTGGATAAGACCGTCGACAACCCGGGGCTTCGGTACATGCCGGCATAGCCGGAACACGCAGCCGCCTCTGCCCCGTCATTTGGCGAGGGCTGAGTGCCTGTAGGGAACGGAGCACCGAAGGTATGGTGCAGTGACCGAACGGTGTACCGAAGCCCGGAATCCTTACCGTTGTAACAGTAAAGTGCCCCCTATAGCTGTAACACAGAACATATAGCGACAATAGTTTTATTCACCAATTAAAACTTATTAAATGGTTTGATTTCCATTCCTGTTAAGCCAGCTTTTGTCATAGAATCTTTTAAATTTTTACTTATTAAAATATTTGAGCCAAGACAGTCTGTTTTGTACAAATCATATTGAGCTGCCTCAGGTTTCATATAAATTTGACCAATTCTTAAATAAAGAGACCAATCAATGGAGTTTAATAATTTCACCATTTCGCTTTTAGATAAAATGGGTACAAAACCATCTATTACTTCGCCGCTACTCTTTATCAGTTCCATGTATGATGTATTATAATCGATCATTTCCCAAAAATTATCCGGCAAAAAATGGAACCAATAATAATCCAGTAATTCTGCCCCTTTATATACTTTAATAGGGTAAAAATGATGTTTAGGCAAAGTAAAGGAGGACATTAATAATCTTAATTCATTATCCACTATAAATCCATTATTCAAACCCGCAGTGCTATCCAGATAATTTGTGGCAATAGCTTCTGGATGCAGTTCTAATTCCAAATTTGGCACAAAGTCGGGAAACTCATAGTGTTTTACCATAAAGTGCCCGTTCTTCCTGGGTTATAACCTTTTCTCAAATGAGCTTGGGGGTAATGGCCTGTTTCTTGCAGATCATCACTCCTACTTATACGGTAATACTCTTCGTTTATCATTAAGAATTATCAATGGAGGTTTTTTTAAATAAAATCCGTAAGATTTTCTTTCTCTAACCCCTTGTGCATTATGAATAAGAATCGTTGTTTACGTCATATTGGTCGTCGTTGAAATATCTCCTGCTGTCCGTAAAAATCCTTCGACAGGGCCCAGGATGACGACTATAATGCTCAACGGGTTTCCCTAATGTTTTTTACCCCTTCACTAATAAGCTCCAAAATGGCACGTTCCCTGTTTGATAGCAATTATAAGGGAAGTGCTTACTCAAAACTTAGTTTATCAAAGAGTTTGACTTCATAACCGGAAACATTATTTTCTTCCAATGCTTTCTTTAACCTTTCACTTATCATGGTATGATTAAATGCTCCGGTCAGATAGAAATCATATTTACAAAATTCAGCACTCATTTTAACCTGCCTAAAGTAATTGGTGTAAGCCCTGTATATTTCTTTTGCTCATTTAATATTTGCTCCTTAGAAATTATGGGGATTTCCTTTATCCTGGTGACGGTTGCTTTTTTATTTGATAAACGTATGCAAAAGAATTCCTATTATCTATAAGTTCCCAAAAATCATTAGGTATATAATGAAACCAGTAGTACTGCAAAACCTCATCATTATGAAATACTGTTGTCGGGTAAAAAGCATGAGGAGGTAAGCAATGTTCTTTAAGAATATTTTTTACTTTTTCATCTATGATAAATGCAAACCTCCCAGGGTACGGAGGTAAAATATGTACTGGACTGGCATTTTTATGTAATTCATACTCGAGATTGGGCACAAAATCAGGAAAATGATGTATCGGAAGATTATAATACCCTTCGGGTAGGCCAGGATTATATCCTTTTTTGAATTTTAATTGTGGGTAGTATCCGATGACTTTTAAATCATCGGATACTCCTATAGAATAATATCTCATGAGTTTATGCCATTTAAAGGATTGACAACGTCTCTAAAATAAGTATTTAAATTCATTCCTGAACCTATGGCTTTATCAATGAAGTTATTTAATTCAGTCGAACCCGGCATATCCGCAAACCATATCGTTTTACGATCTAAAAAACCTTACTCCGATTTTTTAATAATAACGTTCTGGTAATTATACGGTATTTCTATGCCTTCCCTGTCAAACCGTTCTTTGATACTCCGTAGCAGGTCGCAATACATCGTGTAGCCATCTGCCGCATTGTCGGCATACGCCCAGGCTTTTAGGGTCACCGCCGAGCTGTCCAGTGCTACCACACGGCACACTACCCCGGGGACATTGTTTTTAATATCTTCCGGGCTACGGGTATCCAGGTGCAGCGGGTGTTTTACAATTTCGTCCTCCATAATACCAAGGGCCTTACCGATATCCGCATCATACCCTATACCGATCTCTATCATTTTACAGATTTTGGTTTCCGTGAGATTCGAGTTTACAATAACCTGTGTGCTTATCACAGCATTGGGCACTATAACACGGTTGTTTTCCAGGTCGCGAAGAACTACCTGCCTAAGGTTAATCTCTTCTACGGTCCCGGTGTAGGTCTCATTGAACGTTATTCTATCGTTGATCTTAAAAGGCTTGAACATTACAATAAGAAAACCACTCATAATGTTACTCAGGGCCTGCTGTGAAGCGAGCCCGGCAATCAGCGACAAGATCCCCGCCCCGGCCAGCAGCGAGTGTCCCACTATTTTCAGCTCCGGAATCTGTACCAGCGCAAACGAAAAGCCCACCATATAAATAATGGCCGTAACCACCTTTTTGGCAAAAAGATAGCTGGTAGGGTCTATATGCCTGGACAATACCCGTCTTCGTATATACCGCCCTGCAATATATTTGAAGGTCAGGGCTATGGCTGTAGTGATCGCTATAATAATGCCGATAACAAACGTAGTCCTGAAATCGGTAAAAAGATGGTTTGTCATAATTCCGGATTTTCGTATATCCATGTGCTACCCAAATATAAGCAATATTCTCCGGGATGTGTACGTCGTTCCGGAGGAGAGAAGCCGGGCTTTGGTACATTCCGGCCGGAACCGGAACACGCAGCCGCCTCTGCCCCGTCTATTTAACGAGGGCTGAGTGCCTGTAGGGAACGAAGCACCGAAGGTATGGCGTAGTGGCCTACAAGTGTATCGAAGCCCGACTACGAACAAACCAATCCCCCCTGCACAAGGTTATAGCCCATAAAACACCAATACCCCAACAACCCGGCGGACCGGACCCCTGTAGGGCGACAACCACGTAAAGCACATGGAATTGACTTACAACACTATAGCAATCCGTAAGAGCAAAACATCCATTAAAAACATCATCTGCACAAACCTGCTAAGAAACTTTATCTTATTTTTGCATGCTTTTTCGGACTTATTAAAACCGGTACTACTATGTTTTTTATATACGAAGCTTACGACCTTACGCTCGGGGAAAAGATCATGACCTCAACCCTGAAAGACGATCCTCAGCCGCGGCAGTTTACCCTGCGTATCTATACCCCGGGTGTAAAATTCCTATGGCTTCCCATGGGGGAGGCCTGGTAAAGATGTCTCATGTTTACACCAGAGAAAACGAGGTGATACATCCCCGCAAATACTCGAAAGAATTAAAGGAAGAGGTCAAGGCCTTTAAGAAAACACTTCCCATACCGTATCTGAAAATATGGAAAGGCTATCTGATTATTGCGGCGCTGATTGCCGTTCTTTTTGTCGGTTCTTCCATTTACCGGAACGTCGAACAAAAAGACCAGGCCGATAAAACCGCCAAACTGTATAATGAACTCCACCACATAGCACCCGGCCAGTTGTACGGCGCTGTTTTTTTTACGGATGCCAACCGGCAGCAGGTCAACGGTCTGCCCGAAGGCTGGATAAAGGTCGAAAAAATAGAGGGAGACACGCTCTTTATACGGCGTTCGCGAAAAGTACAGCCCCTGACCCCCGTTTTTGATATCGCCAATATTGCAGCCATAAAACCTGCTTCGGAGCGGACTGGGAAACAGAAACCGAAAAAATAGATTATCGCCTGATGCAAAAGGCCATGGAACAGGAAAACAGCAGGGGCATCGACCTGCAGTATACAGGTTCGGACAAAGAAAAATACCGGGTGCAGTACTCACCATAAAGGGTGTGGAATAACCGCAAACAGCCTTTATAGCATAGTTGAACATACAGAGACAGAGGTGTTTATATGTATTTCTTACGTTAATTTACTCTTAATAAGAAATACTACATGAGCGATTTTTCTTATATTTAGAATACGTTCAACCTAAATTTACTGTTATGGATGCTGAAAAAATGCCGGAGTTTCATCGTTATTTTATCTTCCTGCTCCAGGAAATCCTCAACGAAATCCGTACTATCGGGGAATCCGATCCTATATTTCGGAAATATATGGATACTGCAGATGTTGCACGCGCCTTTAAGGTGAGTAAGCGTACCGTGCGGCGTATGCGCAAAAACAAGGAGATCCCTTATGTAAAACTCGGTAAAAAATACCTTTATCCCAGGGATCTCATCGAGAAGATGCTCCGGGAACAATAGATCTTTCCCGCGGTTTCACCGCACTTTTCTTTATACCTGTTATTATCATTTCCTATAAAAACAGCACACTTCCTGTTGCCTTAACTTAAAATCCGGATATTTTTCTTCGGGTTCGCTTCGGGTTTGCTTCGGGTCACCTTCGGAAAAAAGATGTTTTTCCGAACAACACCCGGAAAAGACCCGAAGAAGACCCGAAGAAAACCTGTATCCCTGCGGACAAAAACGGACAAATGCGGCCAAAAACGGACAAAACGTCCACAAGGCGTACAACCGGCCTCAAAGCGCTGTATCTTGCTGCATATTAACATTAAATTTTAATAACATGGCAACTATCGTCAAAGGAATCCTCGGAGGATTCTCAGGAAAAGTAGGAACCGTAGTAGGCGCTAACTGGCGCGGCAAGGACATCATCCGAAGCCGGCCCAAACCCAGCAAAAAACCTCCTACGGACAAACAGGTGATCCAACAGCTGAAGTTTAAGATGGCTGTTACTTTTTGCAACCTCTAAAAAGCATACAGAGCCTGTACTTCGGTACGGAGAGAGGGGCAAAATCGAGAGTAAACATAGCGGTTTCCTATACCATAGGAGAAGCTATGGAGGTCACAGACAATGTGCCCGAACTGGTCTATAACAAGGTGCTTATTACCAAGGGCGACCTGGCCGGTTTCCAGAATGCTACCCTGAACAACGAGGCCGGCGGAACCTTTGCCTTGGCCTGGGAAGACAATAGCATACAGGGCAATGCGCAGGACACCGACCTGGTAAACCTGGTATGTTACTGCCCGGAAACCGATACCTTCGAGCTGTTTTTGCTCCTGGCCACGCGCAGCGAACTTACCGCCACGGTAACACTGCCCGAAGTGTATGTAGGTAAGGTAGTCCACACCTGGGCCTATTTTAACAGCGAAACACAAGACAAAGCCTGTAACAGCCCTTACATGGGTGAGTTTGCGGTATTGTAATGGGTGGCTGTTGGGCCCCAACCGGATAAACCGGAAGTTCTAACCCTGTGTCGGAGCTTCCGGTTTTTAAAGGTTTGTATTTGTTTTATCATTCAACGGACCAAACATAAACAACCTTTCCCAAAAAAATACCAGGACTCAACCCGGTAATGAAAACTGTAAAACCTTACCCCGGCCATTACACCAACTTATCGTTAACCGATAGTTATCTTCTGCTTCCGGAACTTCATATTCCATCATTCAACAAAAAGCTATTACCATCATCCTACCTGCCACAGTACGATTGGCCACATGTAGAAATGGTCTATTCCCCGGCATACCTTTCCGCATATTTTCATCGCTAAGCAATAAAATAACCTTTTTTTTAAGGGTATACACTCTTTTTCATGTCATTATAAAAACAATAACCCGTTGTGCATTATGGATATCAATAGTCGTTGACGTCATGTTGAGCGTAGTCGAAACATCTCCTCCTGTCAGTAAAGATCCTTAGACAGGGCTCAGGATGACGCCTTTCAAACTATAAGGCACAACAGGTAAACAATACGGAATCATTAACCATATTTAATCCTAAATTTTATATTTATGAAAGCTACTAAAATTATTTTTTTACTGTTACTCACCATTTCCTGTTTGTTGTTTCCTGTAATGACGACGACACCATACCCGATGGCACCACAACTACACCAAGGGCAGTGACCATGGAAAATGATGCGAGGGAAAAAGGTATTCTCTGGGAACATAATGACACTATTAATATCTATTTTCTCAACGGTACGGCATCCCAGAAAGACAGCGTTAAAAAGTATGTAAAAGACTGGGATAATATTATTAACCTTACTTTTAGCTATAAGGAGCATGCCAAAAATGCAGAAGTACGGATATATTTCGATCCTACGACATCCTCCGGCTGGAGCAAAATAGGTAAAAAAGCTTGTTTGAGTGTTGCAGATACTACCCGGCCTACCATGGCATTGTATAAAAACATCGCTACAAAGCCCAAAAGTATTGTTTTTGACAAGGGCACCATACGACACGAATTCGGGCACATGCTGGGCCTTATACACGAGCAACTACGTCCCGATAGTGGTATAGCCTGGAAAGACTCCCTCAACATCCGTGGTGGTGGCGAACAGATTCTGGAGCAGGATCTGGAGCATTATGTCCGCTCCGAATACGATCCGTTATCTATAATGCATTATTCCGTACGAAATACAGAGACCACAGATTCTTCCTCACTACCCGGATATATTGCTCACGGGGAACTCTCGGCAAAAGATATTGAATTTATTAAAAGCCTGTATCCCCCGCAGGATTAAGAGATGATCTCCAAGATCATATATACGATTTGCCGGTAGTAGCATAGGGCCTTTTCTCAAAGCTATTTAAGGCTGTAAATCTTAACCATAAGAGGCTGGCTGTGAAGCCAGCCCTTTTTTAGCTCTGTATGTCCGGTTCCGGATCTCAAACTACACATCACGGTCACTGAAGCAGGTCATGGCTATATGCATTTACCCCTGTCTCCGCCACGACTACCATCCTAAAAAAAATAAAACGGAAAAAGCCCCTTTGAGCATTACCCGGAGTTTACTGTAGGCGATACGCTTTTGTGCTTTTACGGTATTTACGGATATGGACAGCGTCTGCGAGATCTCATCGTTCTTGTACCCTTTAAGGCTCAGGTTGATAATCTCCTTGCATTTATAAGGCAGCATCTCCACGGCTTCACGGACTATCTTGGACGATTCTTCGAGCAGTACTTCGCGGGCAAAAAACGTATCGGACTCCAGCTCTTTGAGATCGGCCGCTTCCAACGGGTTCCTCGAACGGTACGCCTTGCTCTTCAGGTAATCGAGCGCCCTGTTTTTTACCGCAGTGTACAGGTAAGACTTTGCAGCATAATCATTATCAAAACCTATCTCCTTGTCCCACACCCGTATAAAGACATCCTGGACGAGATCTTTGGACACTTCGATATCGTCCAGGTATTTGTTGGCAAACAGACACAGGGAGTCGTAAAAGGTGTTGAATAACGCCTTGTATTTTCGTATCGAGATTTTACGGGGTTTACAGGTTTCAAAATCTCATTATTAGTGTTCCGGTCTCCTTCGGGAGTGTACTATCAGCATCAATAACACGGTTTAATTATCTTTTTAAATTTTTAAATGATAATTTAAGATCATATTCATAAAAATCGATTGAATTTAATATTAAAATTTCATATACCAAAATATTATATGCAGATGGTGATTTTCTGTACATATTCTGCCTAAATTATGGAAAGAATACACGACACCATAAGGTAATCATCGCAGCGCCATATATCCTGTGGCCATACCACATTGCTATCCGGCACCGGAATATTCCCTGTATAACCTTAGCTGCGCATGCGTTACGCATCTTTGATTTTTGTACTTTTGCCCCATGGAAGAAAAAGAAACCCTGGAACAGTATTATTCCCGCAGTTTTAAAAAAGTGCCCGACGACCTGCTGGCGTCTTCGGGGTCGGTAGCACATTTTAATATCATTAAACGGCAGAACTGTTTTAAACTGCTGGGATTTTCGCGCAGGGATTATTACAAGGTCGTACTCACCCGGGGAAATGCCGTGCTGTACACCGAAAAGGGAGAGGTAATCATAGACAGGCCTTCGCTCTTTTTCTCGGACCGCAATATCCGTTACGGGTGGAAGAATATAGGCGATGGCCACGATGGCTATATCTGCCTGTTCAACGAATATTTTGCTTCTGCCGAACTGCGAAAAGCATTCCGGAAACTTTTTCTGTTGTTTAAGGACGATGTGTACCCGTTTCTCTTCCTTACCGATGAGCAATACCACAAGCTCGAACAATACTTTGTACTGATGCGCAATGAGTACTGCGATAATTTCGGATATAAAAACCTGATGCTCCGCGACCTGCTGAACCTGGTTATCTATACCGGGATAAAGATAAAAACCTCCGACCATAAAGAATTTCCGGAGGTATATCCGCAGGATCTCGCCGAGCGGTTTATGGAGCTGCTGGACAACCAGTTTCCCGTGGAGTCACCGGTGACTTCCCTGCAGGCCAAAACCCCGGCCCGTTTTGCAGACCTGCTGCATGTACACGTCAATCATCTGAACCACAGTGTAAAACTGCAAACCGGCAAAACCACTTCCCAGCTCATCCGGAACGTGTGCTTACCGAGGCCATGAGCCTGCTGCGGTATAGCGACTGGCGGATCTACGAGATCGGTAACAGCCTGGGGTTTGAGTACCCGCAACACTTCAATTCGTTTTTCAGGAAACTGACGGGGACAAGCCCCAAACAATACCGTTCCGAAGTTACCGCCCACCTTTGATTTGTTTAACTTTTGATTTGAATTCATTATTTTTTCATCGGGAAAGTACGGATAATTTTGTGGGCTCCATTATTCCGCTTTACATGCTATGAGAACATACGACAAAAAGTACGAGCGTATCTGTACGATATCCCTTTTTCTGCTTATCCCGCTATCCGGGCTGGCTACGGATATCTTTTTGCCTTCTTTCCCCGAAATGCAGGAAGTTTTCGGCACCGACAGTAAAGGCATACAAATGACGCTGAGCTGTTTTCTTATCAGTTACGGGGTATCGCTACTGGCCGCCGGAAGTCTTGTGGACAGTTTCGGGCGATACAAACTGGTGCTGGCCTCCCTGGTATTGTTTTCCATAAGCAGTTTTGCCATTGCCCTGGTCCATAATATCTATTTTATCTACGGTATGCGCATTATACAAGGGGTGACCACTGCCTTTATCGTGGTAGGAAAAAGGGCATTCCTCGTCGATATATACCAGGGGAAAAAATTACAGCATTATACGGGTATGCTTACCATTATATGGTCTATGGCCCCGATTTCGCTCCCTTTATAGGGGGATACCTCCAGAAAGGATTCGGGTGGACATCGAGTTTTTACTTTCTCGGGGCGTATGCCCTGGTGATGTTGCTTATAGAGTGGTTTTTCTCCGGCGAAGCCTTTACCGATCTTAAACCTTTTAAGCGAAAACATATTGCCGAAACCTACCGTACGGTGCTCAGGGCTCCCGATTTTTCGATGGGGCTGGTAGTTCTTGGCCTTACCTATGGTATGGTCATGTCTTTTGCCATGTCCGCTCCGTTTATCGTAGAAAATCACTTTGGCTTTTCGCCGGTAGTTACGGGCTATTGTGCCCTGATCTCCGGCTTTGGTATAATGAGCGGGGGTATACTGGGACGCTCGCTGAGCACCCTGCCTTTCTTAAAAAACTGTTTTTGGGGTGGGTATGGAAATACTTGTCGGCCTGCTCATGTTCGGTACGGGAAAATTCGTTTCCAATATCTATGTCTTTGTAGGCTTTATCTACCTGCTACACCTGTTCAACGGTTTTCTGTACACCGTATATTTTACCTACTGCCTTACCCGTTTCCCCGAGTACGCCGGGTTACCAATGGCCTTACCAGCGGCGCGAGCTACCTGGTGACCTCCGTAGCCAGCTATACCGTAGTAAGCCTGCTACACATCACCAACAGTCCGGTATTGCCCTGAGTTACCTCCTACTGTCGCTAACCATCCTCTCTCTCCTTTTCTTTTTGAGAAATAAAGTTAAGAAAAGGCCACTGGCCCGGGGGTGATTAATCTACTTACAATTTATAAGAGATATTCAACATGATTATTCTTGGCATTATATAAGTAATTTGATCAGAGATTAAAAAATCTGTCATGTTAGATTGTCTTTTATATTGTGTATTAAATAAATTTGAAGCCATTATCTCAAAGTACCATGGACTATCCTCCTTTTGATAGCTTATCATGGCATTTGCTCGATCAAAAATGATAAATTATTATTCCTCTATTTGTAAACCAAACCTTGGAATAATCTACTTTAATTTTAAGACCTTTATATCTATAATTTGAATTTATAAAAAAGGTACCTTCTGAGAAGTTGAATGTAGAAAGGTTTGTCTTATACACAGTTGGATTATACATATAACTCACTTCAAAATTTGGGATATTTTTAAAATAGCTTTCTATTTTTAACAAGCAGAAATTGATTTGGATAATATTTAAATCAGTATTGGAGTTTATAACTTGAAAATATTCTCTGTAATTACCGTTAGCCCTAAAAGTATATTTGAAGATATTAATTTTTTTACTGTAAAGGAATAGGCCATTAATTGAATTTTCGGGTGAATGAAAAATAAAAGGACTATTCACTTGGTCAATACCTTGAAGTGAAGTAGCATTTTTTATACTTTGACTTTGATTACGATAATTAATAAGGGCATTAACAGTTAACCCCTTAATAAAATTAAACTTTTTATACCTTAAAGAATAATTATGAAACCTTTCACTTTCCAAAGTAGGATTTCCTATAAAAACACTATTAAAATCAATTAAGCTATAATGCGTGATTAACTGGTTTATCATAGGGAAACCGACTTCTCGTTTATATTGGAAGGTCAAAGCTTCACCACTATTAAATTTATTTCAGATTTAAACTGTGGTAGAACCTGATCAATTTCGTTATTGACACTAATTCCCCCCTGTCTATTACTCCACTTATACTTATGAGAAAAAAATCCTATTTTTGTAGTAAACTTCTTAATAAGAAATTTGTACTCTATTCCAAATAAAAAATCTTGATATTCAAATTTCACATTATTCCCAAAGCCATCTGAAGAAAAGGCAAAACTTGATCCATCATCTAATAACTGGCGTTCTGCACTTTTAAAAACTTCATTTTTCCTATTGTCCCTAATGTGTATAAATATGATTATAACTATTCAATACCCAATAATCCTTAGCACTTATTTCCAAATTGCTACGAAAGCTTTCTTTGTCTTGATTAATCCTAACAAGGTCACTATCTTTCAATGGAAGAATGCTCTCTAAAAAAGGGAGTCAGTAACCCACCTGTTCGTTATATCATGCTCTTCATAAGTCCAGTCTACATTAAACTAAAAGTTTGTGCCAGTGAAAATTTTTTATTATAGCTTAAATTCGGCTCTAACGTATGGGAATTTAGTCTGTTATCAGTAATAAATTGATCAAAATCAGATTCTGTTTTTGATATTAGATTTCCTGTTTTTACATTATCCGCAATTTTAAAATACGTGTTAAACTGCAAAATTTCCACATCATTTGGTTTATAGTTCGTGGTAATTTTACCTAAACTAAAAAATTATTAAGTTTATCTTCCTTTGACCTATTTTCAACAGTTGTAAATTCACTGTCTAAATACTGATTTGTATTTTGTGTCAACTGTGTATAACTGCCATTGTTAGCTATTATGTAAGAATTGAATTCAATATCCTTTCTTAAATACTGTTTAAAATGCAATGCCCCAAACTGATTTGAGAATGAATTATAATCCTCTCCATTCAAAAAATTTGCTACATCCAAATTAATTTTATCATTAAACTTGGTATAAGTATCAAATAGTAGTCTCGAATATCCACCTTCAAAATTGATATAATCATCGTAAGTAAATAACTTTTGACCAATATTATTTATATCTCCTATGAAATTTATATTTGTTTTTGGACTATAATAAAACAAGGTAGGATGTATCAAGTATCTATCTTTGATACCACCTCCAATTTCCATATCACCAAAGGCAAATTTCGTTTTGTCTTTTTTTAACTTTATATTTAAAGCTTTATCGTCAGTATCTTGTAAACCTTTTAGGAATGCTATCTCATTATAATCATCTAAAATCTCTATCTGGTCTACAACACTGGCTGGAATATTATTCACTGCCATTTTGCTATTACCAGTAAAAAAATTTCTCCATCTACCAATACCTTTGTAATCTTTTCACCCTGTGCTTTTACATTCCCTTCAAAATCAACCTCAATACCAGGTAATTTTTTTAGCAATTCTCTTAATTTTCTTTCATCTCCCGTTGCAAAAGCCTCAACATTATAAATAATAGTATCTGGTTTTACCACAACCGGAATTCTATAATTAAGTTCAACCTCTTCCAATTGTTTTACTTCCGGAGTCAATGTGAAATCCATTTTGGTATTTTCAAACAACCTTATTTGTTTAGATTGCTTTTTATATCCAAGATAACTAACATGAATATTATATTCCATGCTTTTTCCTAAGTCCAAAACATACCTTCCCTTCTCATCACTAATTGCAAAACGAGTTTTATCCTTGGAGTTTTCGGCAAATGCAATAATATTGGCATTAGGAAGCGCCAACCCCGTACTATCCTTAATGGTTCCAGATAATTTGATTTCTTGAGCAGTCAAACAACTGCAAAAAGTCAAAAAGAAAAAAAGTAATAAGATGAAATGTGACGAATAACCCAAACAAAAGAATGAAATAATTTTATTTATTTTTAATATTCTACCATTCCACAGATTGCTAATTTCTTCTGAAAGATTTTGCGAGATCTTCATTTAATTTCTTATATGCTTCAGGAGTAATGGCTTTCTTAGTATCGGGCCACTCAATGTCAACGCCTTTCTTAATATTCAAATTTATTTCTTTACAAATGTAGCTTACTTCATTCGTGTGCAATTCCAAAATAAGACCTGGCAGGGTCCCCCCATAATCTGCCGGTCCAAATGCTAAAGGAATTTCCGGTGTATACCAGGCAATAATTGGCAATTTCCCAATAGAAGTTTCAACAGAAGAAATTGCCTTATAGCATTCAAATTCTCCTATTTTTTTCTGATCAGTGGTAAGCTCCCATGCAACCTCCTTTAGATTAGATTCAATTAGAATAACTTCTCCTTTATATTCCCTATATATCAGCAATTCTTTTTCTTTTAGTTCAGTAAAGAACGTACCGCGATCAGCAAATGCAATAGCTAACTCAAAAATTCTTTCTGAATTGTCAACAGCTAAACCAGGGGCCCTACGGAATACTGACTTAGAGTCTTTAAAAGAAAGTATTAACTGAATCCTGTGCATTTCATCAGCTATTTTTTCAAATGTACTCTTTCTATTAATGTTTTTGGCTTCATTGTTCTTTTTAACCCTAGCCGCAAATGCATCGGCATTGACATTATACACTACCTCTCCAATAGAAATTTGAGAATTTCCGGAAAGTGGTAAAAAGAATATTGTTATTCCAAAGCCAATTAACAAAATTTTATTTACGCTATCCATTACAATTAGTTTTTAGTAGACTATGGTATAATCCAAAATTAATCCTTTTGACAAAAAAATGTTTGAATATCCTCGGAAAGAAATAGGCTGCTTTCCATAAGTAAAAGCAGCCCAAAATTGGAGTGATTTTTCTTTTAACACTCACCTGGACAATGATAGCAATACAGATATCCGGCATAGAAACCATCGTCACCACCGGCTTCAAAATAGTCTTCAACATCGTCCCAGCCAGCCTCACAAAAGAATTCGGTTTCTGATAAATTTTCAGAAAGTGCATGATCAGCCTCATTCTCAAAGGCCAAGCTACTACTCAGCCCAAATAACGATAAACAAAAAATAAAAATAATTTTTTCATAATATTTAATTGTTTTTGGTTAAAAAAGTAATATTCGTCTTAAATATAACCAATTACACCCAAATATTAAAAATATTCTTTACCAGTGGGAAAGTATTATATACAGATAATGGATATAAATTCTTTCTTAACTTAATAGTATTCCTACGTATAAGTCAAATTATAGAAGGAGAACGTCAGTGCTCATTTTTTATGTAAACGCGTACCGGGAAGAACAAAATTAATACGGTAATTTAGAGTTATTTCTTTGCCTTTTTTCTAAAAAGATAGGATTATTAAAAATGAAAGCCATTTGGTATTCAAAATAATATTCTTAATGCGTTACCAACGTATTTGATGTTTTTGTGATACTTCTTATAGAAAAATATTAGAAGCTATTGCTTTGAATCTCGCCTTTGAAAACTGGTAATTTTTATGTGTACAAGAGGATAAGTTGTAGCCTTACCCAATCTGTAATGAAGCCTACAGAGGCAGGCCATATATCACAAACCGTCTTTATACTGCACCTCATCTATAGATTAATGCCTGTTTCCTTATTTTTCATAAAAAAACTGCCTAATATCCCTTTTCTACCTTCCCATCTTGCTATCCCGGTAGATGCGAATGAATAGTGTATACATAGAAATTTCGGGATACTACGGAAAACCATAAAGTTTATTTCAGGAATGATTTTATATTGATCGCGCAAAATACGATATACAATGATGAATTGATGACATTTTTCTAAACTTAAGTAAATACTGTTACTTTTTGCAATTAAGATATTTTTTTAATAAAAATGGTTAATGGTGTATATTTGAGTGTTGGGCTTAATTTGAAAAAAACTAACCAATGAAATTAAAATCACTAACAGTAAAGAATTTCAGAGCTTACGAAGCTGAAACTAAAATCGGATTTGACCAACTGACAACTATTATTGGGAAAAACGATATTGGTAAATCAACAATTCTTGAAGCTCTAGAAATATTTTTTAATAATCAGACAGTAAAAATTGACTCATCGGATGCCAACATTCACTCAACATTAAAAACAGTTGAGATTACATGTGAGTTCACAGAATACCCTTCAGAAATATCCATCGATACATCTTCGCCAACAAATCTGAAAGATGAATATCTATTGTCAACAGACGACACCCTTGTAATTAAGAAGAGTTTTGATTGCAGCAAGAAAACACCAAGTGTTGAAATTTTTATTATCGCCAATCATCCAACTGATAAGGAAGTATCAAACCTTTTAGAGTTGAAGGAAAAGGAACTTCAAGCAATAATAAAATCAAAATCACTTGATTCTAAGCTGAAAGGAAACCCGACTATGAGAAAAGCAATTTGGAAATCTATAAGCGACTTAAAACTTCAAACCATTGAAATTCCAGTTTCCAAGCCTAAAGAAGATACAAAAAGGATTTGGGAACAAATTGACGGATATCTTCCAATCTTCGCATTATTTCAAAGTGACAGAAGTAGTAGTGACTCTGACAATGAAGTGCAAGACCCAATGAAGGCAGCAATTGCGACTGCCATTTCAGAAGTTCAAAAGGAGATTAATGATATTCAGCAAAAAGTAAAAGAAAAAGCAGAAGAAATTGCTGCAAATACTCACAAAGCACTTAAAGAGATTGATGAAAATTTAGCTAATAAATTAGACCCAAAGTTTAATCCACCTACACCTGCAAAATGGAATGGACTTTTCTCTATCCAATTAGACACTGATGATGGAATACCTTTGAATAAAAGGGGAAGCGGTGTTAGGAGAATGATTCTTGTTAGTTTTTTCAAAGCGGAAGCCGAGAGACGTTTGAAATCCTCTTCAAAACAAAATATCATCTATGCAATTGAAGAACCTGAGACAGCTCAACACCCAAACAACCAAAAAGTATTAATAGAGTCATTTAAATCTTTGGCAAATGAAAGTGACTGCCAAATAATTCTAACTACACATAGTCCAGGATTAGCATCCGAACTTCCTATCGAAAGTTTGAGATTCATTTTTCATGATGATTCAGGTAGTTTAAAATAGAACTTGGTGAAGGCGTTTTCCCTAGAATCGCCAAGACTTTAGGCGTTACACCTGATAGTCGAGTTAAAGTTTTATTTTGTGTTGAAGGTCCGACTGATGTTTCCGCAATATGCGCTTTGAGCAAAGCAATGAAAGTTAAATACCCTGAATTACCCGACTTAACAAATGATGAAAGAGTGGCTTTTGTCTTAATGGGCGGTTCTACATTAAAACATTGGGTTAATCATAACTATTTGAAAGAATTGGGGAAACCTGAATTTCATTTATATGATAATGACGTCAATACTTATCAACTTTCAATTGACCAAGTAAATAACCGAGAAGATAATTCTTGTGGACAATTGACCCAAAAGCTTGAGATTGAAAGTTATTTGCATAAGGATGCAATAATTGCAGGTTTCGATATTGAAATCGAAATACCAGACCATTTGAATGATGACGGTAAGGCTACACCGAAAATCTTCGCAGAAGCATACTCACAGAAAGTTGGATTTCAAAACCCAATAAAAGATTCTAATTCTAAAAAATTCTTAGCTGAAAGAGCATTTCCAAACATGACGGCTGAAATGATAGAAGAACGTGACCCAAATGGTGAAGTTAAAGGTTGGTTTGAAAAAATTAATGAACTACTAAATTAAAAGCACGAAAGCACAACAATGGGTATAAAACATAGGGCGGACAGTTTTTTCCGCAAGTTTACAGTACTTAGCAAAGTTCGTTTCTGGCGGGCAGTAAGGTGCTTTGAAATGCCCTTTCATACCCGAGACCGTTGGGCACAAGCTAAAAAATCGAATGGCGAAAAAAATTGGACTTTTAATATTAATTGTAATTATTTCGATAATTCTCGCTTCGATTTATGGAATTTTTCACAATCAAATCTCTTACTCAATCTCGAATGAATATTTTACGAAATTCAAACTAGAACAATTCGGACTTGAAGCATATCCAGATACTGTGAGAATGACAATTGGAATGGTCGGAATTTGGTCGACTTGGTGGTTCGGACTTTTAATCGGATTGATAAACGGAATTTTTGGACTATTTCAACCGACTGCAAAAATAATGTGGAAAAGTGTATTCGGAGCAACAATACGGACTTTGCTAATTGCAATCGGATTTGGTGTCGTGGGAATTTTGGTTGGCAAGTTTATAATTTCAAACTTAAATGATAATTGGAATCTTCCAGCGAATTTAACCGACCGAAAAAGTTTTTTGACTGCTGGAACAATGCATAATTTCAGCTATATTGGTGGAATGATCGGACTGATTTACGGAATAATATATCAACTGAAATAAAAAAAGTTAGTGCCCAACAACGGCTATAGTTCATTGCTTCTGACTTTCCTCCCAGAAAGTCTTCGCAAATTTGCTATCTTCGGTTTAGGGCGGAAAATCCTCGCGGATTTTCACGCAACGAAACCATAGCCAAACACGTTAGCCATCACCTAAAAACGAATTTGAAATACTCTGACTACATAAACGAGATAACATCAAATGAAATCTATGATGGTCTAATAGGATGTGGAATGTTTGCCGAAAAAATTCCTAATTTCTTGACAAGTTCTGATTTCTTGATTATACCAAAACCCTTCTTTTACCGATAACTAATGTAAAAGACAAAGATTATGTTAGATACTCAAGTATGCGGAATATAAAATATTCCAAGACCAATGGCTATTCCCGAACCATTTGCCTACACGAACCTTTGTAATTCAATATCGCAAGAATGGATTCGAATTCAAAAATTCTTTGAGTTTGAAACAAGAAATCAAGAATATAAAGTAAGTAGGATTCATTTAAGAAAAATGGACAATAATTGTGCTCTTTTTGAAATGAATTATAAAATTATGAAAAGGACGATTCACCAGAAGAAGAGCTTTTAATCAAAAGCAAATATTTAGTAAATGCTGATATTTCAAATTTTTTCCAAGTATATACAGTCATTCAATTCCTTGGGCTTTAAAAGGAAAGCAATTCTGTAAATTAAGAGCGAATAGAGGTTCACATTTATGGTTTAATCAACTAGACTTTCACATCAGAAATGTAAAGTACGGAGAAACAAATGGAGTGTTAATTGGCCCACACGTTTCTAATCTGATTTCAGAAATTATTTTAGCCAAAGTAGACAAATCATTAATTCAGAAAGGATATAGCTTCTTACGATTTATAGACGATTATACTTGTTATGTTAATTCTTACGAACAAGCTGAAAATTTTCTAGTCGACTTATCTGAAGAACTTAAAAAATATGAACTTAAATTAAACGATAAAAAGTCAGAGATAGTTCCTTTACCTCAAGCAAGTGTAAAAAATTGGGTGAATAAATTAAACAACTATATTTTCACCAACACATATCAACACCAAGGAAAAGAATCATTACGTCTAAAAGAATTAAAAGCTTTTCTTGATTTTACAATTCAATTATTCTTAGATGAGAAGAAAGATAGTGCCATTCTCAACTACGCAATAAAAATTATTTCAAAAAAACATATAGGATTAAATGCAAGAAAGTATTTCATAAATCAAATTCATCATTTGGTATTATTATTTCCTTACTTAATTCATTTACTTGACGAATATGTTTTTGAACCACATAACTTAACGAGTAATGAAATCAAGAATATTTCTCAAAACATCTATGAATATGGCTTGGAAAAGAAATTTTACGAAGCCAACTCTTACGCTTTATTTTGGTCATTAAAATATAATTTTCAATTAGATGGAATACTTACTGATTTAAAAGATAGTTCTGAGAAATCAGAAGATAGTGTTTATCTACTTCTTGCATATCTATATGAAAACAGACTAGGTAATTCACTAACGGATTATAAAAAACTAGCTAGAAAGTTAAAACCAGATTTTGACAGATTTTGGTTGTTTATTTACGAAGTTCTTGCTTGGACGGAATTGTCGAGTGAATTTAGAGAAATGAAGAAAAATTCAGGAATATCATTTGTGAAACAAGCTTATAGATAAAAGGGTGAATGGCTAACGCGGTGAATATGTAATGCGGGTTAAAGTGTTAAACTGAAACGCCAGTACATCTATTCCACTCGCAGTTAGTATATTTTAACAGAAAATAACAAATACAAAAACGGCTCGCTGCCGTTCGTGCAAGATTGAAAACTACCACTTTTCAATCCTACACTACGCATAGCCGAGACCGTTAGCTACAATTTGAATGAAAATTAGAACTGCAATCATAACACTACTGACTTTTGTCAGTTTAAAATCCTTTTCTCAAAGTATTTTTTCAGCTTTGAGACACGATGATACAATTGATTTAAGGACTGACTCAAAAGTAAAGGAAATCACAAAACCACCACCTTTTTTAACAAAAGTGGAACCGAAATTAAAAAGGATATTATCGTTGTAAATCATCAGAATAAAATCACATCTGAATTGCGATTTGGTGAAGGCGATAAATTAGAAACTCGACTTACTCGAAGTTTTGATTCGACAGGAACAAGGAGTTTACAAAGAAAAATTGAACATTGGCATCCTGTAATTGGATATAGTTCTGAAACAGCAACTTACGAATACGATGAAAATGGTTTTATGATTAAAGTAACTGACCGAAATAAAAACAACCAAATTATCAGAGAAACTTTCCTAAAAAACAATGAAAATGGTCATCCTATAGAATTAAAACTGAATACAGGGAATTCCAACTCTTATGGAACTGAAATTGCGGAATATGATTATCCCAATAATATGGTAATCACAAAAGTCCTTGACGACAACGGAAAAATAATTTCGAAAAGTAAACATAAAATTGACTTCTCAATTAAAGATTTGGATAATGAAGAATATGACGAAAATGGAAATTTAATCAAATCTGATAATTATTATTACGAATATAAGTATGACAAAAAACTGAATTGGGTAAAGAAAACCATTTATAAAACCGAAAATGGAAAGCTAAAAAAGTATCAGGTTTTGATAAGAAAAATCAAATATGAAAAGTAAAAACTGTAGCTAACAATGTATAACCCCAATTACGGCGGATTCGACTACGTCCGAGTTCCCTCGGAATTACCAACGCCAGTTCTTGACCGAAAGTCATTAACTCTAACAACTTAACTGACGGTTATACGAGACCGTTGGGCCCAATATAAAAAAATCACTGACCATAATATTAATCGGAATTATATCAATGGGATTATTTAGCTTTTTAAAAAAGAGAAAAAGACTGAATCAAACACAAATTCAGCAATTTTAGGAATGGTTCTTTTAGAAGACCCAAATTCATTTGACTTAAAAGGAACTGTAAATGAATTAAAAACAAAATGGAAACTAAAAGTAAATGACAATGAAGCTGATGACAAAGCCGCTGTATTAGTAATTGGAGCATACAATGTTGCTATAGCTAATATTCCTGCTGCAATTCCAGAAGGAGAAGTGGAAAGAACCGCTGAATACAATTATTTCTGGGAAAATGGAATTGAAGAAACATCTAAACACAAAGGGCATATTGTATTATCAATTATGAACGCTGGAAAAAATCCGGTTCAGGAAAACTTGTTGTATAGTAAAATTACTTCTGCTGTCATGAATAATAGCAAAGCAATTGGAATTTATATTGGAGGTAGAACTTTAGTTCTAAAAAAGGACTTTTATCAAGTGAATGTTGAAATGATGAGCGAAGAAAACCTTCCTTTATACAATTGGATTTACTTTGGTTTAAAAAAAGAAGACGGAAAACAATCTGTATACACATACGGACTTGCTGCCTTTGGTAAATTGGAAATGGAAATTGTTGAATCCGAAAACTCAATAAAAGAATTGAATGAAATGATGTTCAATTTAGCTCATTATGTTATAGCTTTTAATGTCACATTAAAAGATGGAGAAACGATTGGAATTTCGGCTGAACAAAAACTAAAAATTTCCGAATCAAAAGGAAAGTTCTTGGAGGGAAAAACATTGAAAATTGAATATTAAAATACGGTGCCCGGTCGAGTAGGTAAAGGAGTATTCCACCCCTAAACCTCCCACAGAACTGTACGTGAACCACAGCAAACACTTCCGTGGCTCTTTGGCATGAAAAGATAGCGAATTTATTATGGCAACGGATGTGCATTAGTATATATTCTACTCATAACTTAATTTTAATTGCGAATAACATCATTCATTATTGATTTAAATTTACAATATCAAATTTTAACACACAAATTAATTGACGTAATGAGTCAATTTAATCACTAAATAAATGATTGTTTCGATTTCAGTTCATTATATTTGTCTGATTCGTTATTAGACTGAACTTATACGCAATATAAAATGGCTAAAAAAGCAATTAATAGACTAAAGGTTGTTTTAGTAGAGCAAGGTAGGACAAACAAGTGGTTAGCTGAAAAACTGAATAAGAATACAGCCACAATATCAAGATGGTGTACAAATGAAATGCAACCGTCTTTAGAAAGACTTGTAGAGATTGCCGAAACTTTGAATGTAGATGTGAGAAATTTATTAATCCCCACAGAGGCAAAACGTAATTAGATTACGTTTTGAGAACCGATTTTTGATATTTACTAAATGAACAGAATTTTAAACCTGAATAATACATTTTGAGAGACCTAATATTCATTGGAGGCATTCATGGTGCAGGAAAAGGTACTATTTGCAACAAAATTTGCGAACAGACGAATCTTGTGCATATATCGGCCAGTGAAATTCTCAAATGGAACGAAATCAGTAAACCTGACAATAAAAAAGTTGAGAGCATTCAAGACACACAGGACAGATTAATAACAGGACTTGATAAAGCATTGAAAGAGAATGAGAGCTATTTATTAGATGGTCATTTTTGTTTATTCAATTCAAAAGGAGAGGTTGAAAAAGTGCCAATGGAAGCATTCGAAAAAATTGCACCTAAACTAATAGCAGTCGTCACGACCGAAATTGATTTAATTAAAGAACGATTAAAAAAAAGGGATAACAAGGAATATAATTTTGATTTATTAAACAGTATGCAAACTTCCGAAAGGAAATATGCTCAACAAGTTTCATCAAAATTGGAAGTGCCATTTGTCGAAATAAAAGATGGCAACTACCAAACCCTAATTAAACTAATATAATGAAGGCATTGTTAGACACTAACATTGTTATTCACCGTGAAACAAGTAAAATTGTTAACGAAAATATTGGTGCACTTTTTCATTGGCTTGATAGGCTAAAATATGCCAAGAATGTTCACCCAATAACTGTTGATGAACTCAAAAGACATTCTGATAAGGAAGTAGTTCGAACAATTGGTATCAAACTTGAAAGCTATCAGGTCTTAAAAACTATCGCACCTTTACATTCTGATGTTGAAAGTGTAAGTAATGATATTGACATTACGGACAATGATAAAAATGACACAGCACTGCTAAATGAAGTGTATTGTTCACGTGTTGATTTACTAATTACAGAAGATAAAAAAATACATCAAAAGGCGCTTTCTCTCGGCATTGATGATAGAGTATTCCGAATTGATGCATTTATTGAAAAAGCAATAGCAGAAAACCCTTCGCTTATTGATTACAAAACACTTTCCGTAAAAAAGGAATATTTTGGTAACATTAATCTAACCGATTCTTTTTTTGATAGCTTTAGAGATGACTACTTAGGATTTGATAAGTGGTTTAACAAAAATCAGAAGAAATATCATATGTGTGTTCCTACGAAGGAGCAATCAATGCCTTCCTTTACATTAAACAGGAAGACAAGACTGAAAACTACTCAGATATTACTCCTCCTCTTCCACCAAAAAAGAGATTAAAGATTGGAACATTTAAAGTTACCGCAAATGGATTCAAACTTGGGGAGAGGTTTTTGAAAATCATATTCGACAATGCATTACAGTTTAAAGTAGAGGAAATTTACGTAACCATATTTGATAAAAGCCCTGAGCAAAAAAGACTAATCGAATTACTCGAATATTGGGGATTTGCTTATTGGGGAACCAAAGAATCTTCCACAGGAACAGAAAATGTTTACGTAAGGCATTTTGGAAAACCTGTGAGTAAAGACAATCCAAAGCTTACATTTCCATTTTTATCTAATCAAGGAAAGGTATTTATTGTTCCTATATATCCTGAATATCATACAGAATTGTTCCCGGACTCTATTTTAAGAACCGAATCTCCTTTAGACTTTGTGGAAAATGAGCCCCACAGAAATTCTATTAAAAAGGTTTACATATCTCATTCATTAGAACGAAACTTAAACACTGGAGATTTAATCATTTTTTACCGAACAGGTGGTTTTTATAAAAGTGTGGTTACTACAATTGGCATAGTGGAGAATGTTGTTCTCCCATCAACAATAGAGGAATTAAAAACTATTAGCCGAAAACGAACAGTACTAACAGATGAAGAATTATCTGCATACTGGAATAGGTACAAAAGAAAACCTTTCGTTGTAAATTTCCTTTACGCCTATTCTTTCCCCAATCGACCAAATATGAGCAGATTAATCGAACTTGGTGTTTTAAAAGATAAAGATGATGCCCCAAGAGGGTTTAGAGAAATAGGATGGGATTCATTCATAAAAATATATAAAGAAGCATATAAAAAATGAAGGTATTATTGTCTATAAAACCAGAATACGCAAACAAAATTTTCTCAGGAGAAAAAGGTTTGAATTTAGAAAAGAGCGTTTGGAAACACAAACGTTCAAACTGTGGTAGTTTATTCCACTATGCCAGTAGGTAGGATTATTGGAGAATTTGCCATTAAAGAAATTCATCAGGATTCTCCGCAATCTATATGGCGAAAAACTAAAAGATTTTCAGGTATTGATAAAGGCTTCTTCAATGAATATTATAACGGAAGGGATATAGCTGTGGCTATTGAAGTTGATAATCCCGTGCTATATGAACAGCCTATAGACCCTAAAGAGGAATTTGCGAATTTCACGGCACCACAGTCATTCATGTATCTGTAACGAAACCTAACAATATGTATAGTGCATAGCTACTCTGCGGGATAGCAACGCACCATACACGGAACGTTGGGCAACACTAAACCACTCAAATACTAAATGACAATTAAGAAAATTTCAACTCTATTAAATTGGATTGGTGGTTTATCTGCAATTTGGCTTTTTGCTTATCCAAAATTTATGACCTTTCGGTTTTGGTTAATATTTTAATTCCAATAATCGGAATATTATTTGCTCTAAAACACAAAGGAAAAGTTGGTGTTGACTATAGAAAATGGAACAATACATCCATTTCAAAAATAGATTCTGCTATTTTATTTCCATCATTCGCATTAATTTTAAGAGCCTTGGATATTCCGGTGATGCTGACCCCTCATTCCGGCCATACTGACCCCCTAAGGATTTTGGTCAAAAGATAAGTTACTGACAATATTACAGTTTTTTTCTTAGACTTTCCCCCTTGAGTTCTATTCGATGTGAGGTGTGTACCAATCGGTCTAAAATAGCATCGGCTATGGTTGCTTCTCCAATAATATCATACCAGCTTCCCACCGTAATTGGCTGGCTATAATAGTTGAGGATTTTCCGTGCCTGTCCTCAATGATTTCCATCAGATCCATTTGTTGTTTCTTGTCCAGGTGGGCCAGACCAAAGTCATCGAGGATTAGCAGATGTGCTTTTGCTAGTTTATCAAAGAATTTGAGGAAGCTTCCATCAATACGGGTCATTTTAGTCTTCATCAGTAATTTCTGGGTATTAAAATAGAGGACCTTATTTCCCTGGCTACAAGCCTGATGTCCTAAAGCCGATGCGAGGAAGCTTTTTCCGCAGCCAGTGGCCCCGGTAATTAATACTGACTCTCCTTTTTCCAGATAGTTCCCGGTTGCCAGTGCTGTTATTTGATCTTTATTAATCCCCCTTGAGGCTTCCAGGTTTAATTCCTCTACAGTAGCCTGGTACCTGAACTGTGCACTTTTCTTTAGACGATCAAAACGGCGATGGATACGCTCTTCAGCTTCAGCCTGCAATAACACTTCCAGACCTTCTCCCAAAGACAGCTGGTGATGTTGCCGGGTTTCAACCATAGCGTTCCAGCTTCGCTGCATTCCGCCCAGGCGGAGTTGTGATAATTGAGTTTCAATAGCATTCATATGATTTGATTTTAATAGTTACTTATTTATAGGAAGAAGCTCCCCGGATATTCCCGTGAGTGGGCAGGGATTTCACCTGTGGTTCTTCTTTATAATCGGTCATCCGGTTCTCCAGGACCTGCTTTAAAAATTTATAGGAGTACTGCCCGTAATCCAGGGCAATACAACAGGCCTTTATAAAAACCTCCCTATTGGTTTTTCTTGAGAGGTTCAGGATACCATCACAGGTTTTGTAAAGCTGTTCAGGATATTTATCTTGTTTGAACAGGGCCTCCATATACCGATATAATTCCTCAGAATGATTATACCCGCGTTGCAGGTAATAGGTGGGGCTGCGCTCTTTGTAATATTGATGGTGGGAACACAGGTGTTCCTTTCGAGTGGTATAACCAGCCTTTTTGGTGTTTCTGGGGTGGGTAGCAATAAGGCCGGCTTTGTGATAAATCCTTACCAGTGACCGGGTGTAGATTACCTTAACCTTCATCCCGATATACGTATAGGGCACACTGTAATAGTGTTTATCCATCCCCAGGTAGATATGATTGTTCTTGGCCACTTTGTGCTCCCTGTAATATTTGATCTCAAAGGCTATTTCGGGTAAAGGTTGCAGAGTATGTTTTTCATCGGCCAGGAATTTTTCTTCCCGGCAATAATCCTTTTGTTGCATTCGGGTTTGGTTATGCTCCCTAACCTTTTGTGTAATTGCCTGGTTCAAAGAAGGAAGGTCAAAGAAGGTAAGCTTGCGCAGCTTGGCATATACCCGGTTATAGATGAGCTTTACCTGATTTTCAACCAACGACTTATCCTGAGGCTTTCTAGGACGTGCGGGAGTAACCGAAGTACCATAATGATTGGCAAAGTCTTCCAGGGCCCGATTGAGCTGCGGCTCATACGAATTGGCTTTTATCACTGCCGATTTCAGGTTATCGGGCACCAGGGTCTGGGGAACCCCACCAAGATCTTTTAAACAACAATTCAAGGCGTAAATAAAATCTTCCAGCTTTTGGCTGGGTACGGCCAAGGCAAAGCAGTAGTCGGAATACGGCAGACAGGCTACAAACACCTGCACTTCAATCACTTCCCCGGTTGACCTATCAATATAAGATAAAGGCTTGCCGGCATAGTCAATATAGAGCTTGTCCCCAGGCTTATGATCCAATACCATAGAGGGTTTGCCGCTGCGAAGGTATTGCTGAAGGTGCCAGCAGAACTGTCCATAACTATAAGGATGAGGATTATTTGTTTTATACTCTTCCCAGAGCAGTTGACGGGTAACTCCCACTTTTTTAAGTTCTTTGCTGTAGTATTCGAGCTGGGTTTTAAGCTGCTGATAACGCAGATCTTTATATGCAGGGTTTCCGGACCAGAACTTCCCCTCAAGTACAGGGTCTTCCAAAGCTAAAAGTGCTTCAACTCGAAGCGTACCTGTTTTAGCTTTACGAACATACCCTTTAACGGTATTCTTACTGATGGACAAGGTTCTGGCAATAGTTTTTATGCCCTTGCCCTGCTGGTGCATACGGAGTATTTGTTTTACTTGACTCATTCGTTTTGGTTTTCCGGCCATTACTTATCTTTTGATGGTATCCATCAAATAAACCAAAAACCAATTCAAAAAATGGGGGTCAGTATGCTCCGGAATAATTTTACCGGAAAACCATTTTTAAATTTACAAGGGGGTCAACATCCGCCGGAATGACAGATACCTAAAAGGTAGGCTTTAGAGGGGTCAGCTTAGTCCGGAATATCCAAGCCTTAATGGATTTTAAAATAATCGGATTTAAAAACATTTTAATCTACGCATTGTTAATTGGTATTCCTTTAGTGATTATCTTGTTTTATGGAACAATAGAATATCTAAATGGAAAAAAGATTTTTACTGGAATAATCTGGGGAATTCTATTCATATTTACTTTTGGTTGCGGAACAGCTATTTTGACAAATGCAATTCTTGACCAATCCGAACCTGAACTTTACAAGGCAAAAATCGTAAATAAAGAGATTGAAAAAGGAAGAACTAATGCTTATAGAATTGATTTTGAACCTTGGGGGCCAATTTTAGAAAATGATTTAATGAGAGTCTCAAAAAAGGAATTTGACAGACTAAATATAAATGACTCTATTGAATTGGAATTAAGAAAAGGTTTTTAAAAACAAAGTGGATTATAAAAAAATAACGTTGCACAACATTATTCACGTTACTATAAACGTACTCCGAAGCTATAGCCCATAAAACGCCAACAACTTCATAACTCATAAACCTAATAACCCAACAAGGCAGGCTGAGTGCCTGTAGGGAACGGAGCACCGAAGGTATAGCGCAGTGACCGAAAGGTGTACCGAAGCCCCACTACGAACTAACAAACTACAAAACTCCCCCCCCAAAGCTATCGTATCGAAATCACCGTTTCTTCGCTAAAACCGGCTTTGGCCTTCAGCATCACTTCTTCGCCGGTACCGTCCGATTGGAGGATGACCAGGCATTTTCCTTTAAAAGCGTTTTTCTCCCTGGCTTTCATCGGGGTGGTATCGGCCTGGTAGCCGTTGTCTACCCCTACGATACGGGCTCCCCCGGTGACCTCAAAGTATATTTTGTCGTCTGCATCGGGGACCAGGTTCCCTTCTTTGTCGGTTATATCGACCGTTACAAAGCACAGCGCCTTTTTGTCTTTTCTAAAGCTTTTCCTGTCCGGTTGCAATTGCAGTTTTTCGGCGGGGCCTGCGGTATGTATCTCTCTTTCCAACACAACCTTTCCACCCTTACGGGATACGGCCTTTAAGGTTCCGGGCGCAAAGGGCACACGCCACATCACATGAAATTCCCCTTCCTTTTTAGATTTTTTGCCCAGCGACTCCCCGTTAAGGAAAAGCTCCACCTCATCGGCCCGGTTATAGTAGGCCCAGACATCGACCTCCTGCCCTTCTTCCCAGTTCCAGTGCGGAAAAACATGAAGCACCGGCGTATCTGTCCATTCGCTCTTATACATATAATACACATCCTTCGGAAAACCCGCCAGGTCTACGATACCGTAATACGAGCTGCGGGCGGGATAGTCGGGATACGGAACGGGTTCGCCCAGAAAATCAATGCCGGACCAGATAAACACGCCCGATATAAAATCGAGGTTTTTAACCACTTTCCAGGTTTCCTCATGGGTAGCCCCCCAGTAGGCCGTTACCTGGTCATAGGCCGAGACGGTATAGTCGTCATGCCCTTCGAAAGGGGCATCGAAAGCTTCGGGCCAGTGCATGAGACTGTCCGAAGGCATATCGTAGGAACCCCGGGTGGCCAGTCCGGAAACATTTTCGGAAGCAATAAACTTAGCCCCCGGAAAACGGTTGGGCAAATCCTCATACGCATCGATCTTATAATTAAAGCCGAGCAGGTCCAGGGCGCCGGACCGGTATATAAAATTCTTTTCGGGTTCGTTTTCCGTCAGTGCACTGGTAACGGGCCTGGTCGTGTCCAGGGCTTTTACGATACCGGTGAGTTCGCGGGTAATGGTGATCCCGGTACTGTCAAACTGTTCGCGGATCTCGTTGCCTATGCTCCACATCATTACCGAGGGATGGTTGCGGTCGCGCTTTATAAAGTCCTGCAGGTCTTTCTTATGCCAGGCATCCCAATCGGTATGGTAATCTTCCTTTACTTTTTTCTTTTCCACGAATCAAAGGCCTCATCCTGTACTATAAAGCCCATCTCATCGCAAAGCCGAAGCAATACCGACGAATGCGGATTGTGCGCGGTGCGTATGGCATTGGCGCCCATTTCCTTCATAAGCCCGAGTTTTCTTCGCAACGCATCTTCGTACACCGCTGCCCCCAGGGCGCCGGAATCGTGATGCAGGCATACTCCCAATATTTTCATGGGTTTGCCATTGAGGGAAAATCCTTTTTCGGCATCAAATTCGAAATAACGGATGCCGAGCGGGGTGTCGTAATCGTCCGTCTTCTCCTCACCGTCATACACACGGGTATGCACCCTGTACATATACGGTTTTTCCACACTCCACAATTGCGGGTCTTTTACGGTCATCTGCTGTTGTACGGTAACAGCCTGCCCGGAGGCCACGCTACGCGCTGTTGTTACAAAAGCTACGCTACGGCCTGCCCCGTCTATAATTTCGGAAGCCACTTTCAGTGTTTCGCTTCGGTATGGCTATTGATCACTTCGACATCCATAACCACCCGGGCCGAATCTGCGGAAACTGCGGGAGTGGTTACATAGGTGCCCTGCGGTGCTATATGCAGCTTGCCCGTAGCCACCAGTTTTACATCGCGGTAGATGCCGGAACCGGTGTACCAGCGCGAGTTGGGCTGCCGGGAATTATCTGCTTTTACCGTCACTACATTGTCTTCGCCGTTAAACCGCAGGTATTTTTCTATGGCGTACCCGAAAGAAATATACCCGTTGGCCCGCCGCCCGAGGCTATGCCCGTTGATCCAGACCTCACTGTTGCGATAAACGCCGCCAAATTCTATACGCACCACCTTATCTTTCCAATCCTCCGGAACATCGAACGTCTTCCGATACCAGCCTGTCCCCGTGGGCAATGCCCCACCCCCGGTACCTGCCGGGTTATCCCTGCCAAAGGCGCCTTCTATACTCCAGTCGTGCGGCAGGTCGAGTACACGCCACGAACTGTCATCGTACGCGCCTGCAGAAGCATCGATACTGTCCGAAAGCATAAACTTCCAGTTATCGTTAAAATCGAGAACAACCCTCGAAGGTTTTTCTTCCGTATCGCACGCAGAAAAAAAGAGGGCTACGGCCAGGTAAAAAAGATGTTGATGGTTTTTATCATGGTATTGTTTGTTATTGGTTACAGGTTGCAGGTTGTAGGTTGTAGGTTGCAGGTTGCAAATTTCAGGTTGCAGGTTTCAGGTTGCAGGTTACAGGTTACAGGTTGTAGCTATAGAAATCAGGCTATTATGAGTTTTAAAACTCAATAACTCATTAACCCAATAACCTATTAACTCCCCAACTACCAACTACCAACTACCAACTACGAACTAACAAACTACAAAACTCCCCCTTACTGAAACTCCATCTTATCCAGTTGCAATCCGTTCATATCCGGGGCGGAGAGCGTTATTTTATACGTTCCGGCATTGATATAGCCGCCGGTGGTGGTATTGAGTATTTTCCATTTTACATCCGCTACGGGAAAACTGATCTCGTCATCACGCAGCACTATACCATCCGAAGATTCTATATGCAAACGGACGCCCATCGCTTTGGGGTTCGTATTCATATACCGGAACCGTAAAAGGTACTCTCCGGCCAGGCCGGGGCTTACTTCCCAGCTAATGCTGTTATTGCCGTCTTTCTCAAAAGCCACGTAATCTTCCTTTTTAAAATGTCCGTATGAAGGGGCTTTCCCCCCTATCGAAGCGGTCTCTGCTTCGAAGGTAAATACGGGACGGGAGTCATCGTTTTCTCCCATATCGTATTCGGGTACGACGACTATACTGTACATCCCTGCGGAGCCTTTTCGGGCATTCCCGTTTTTTCCGAATGTTACGCGCTCGCCCTGAGCTGCGGTGCGACGATAGATGGTGTATGTCCTCCCGCTGCCGTCTGCCGCCCTATCTTCCGTTTTCTCAAAGCCACCGAGCCAGTCCGGCGGGGTGGTAACGAGACTATCCATCAGCACATAAATACCGGAGTTTTCAGCAGGCACAAAACTCCCGCTAAAATCGCGACGGGCGAGTGCTTTGGAAAAACGCAGCCGGTCTGCCCCGAACAAATGGTAAGGCCATTCGGAAAAGGTTTCCGGGCTGTCGGTGTAAACGCGCTGCCCCAGGTCGGACCATCGGGCAAGGTCATATCCTCCGGACATCCCCCGGCGGTCTCTACCAGGGTAATAGCTGCCTGGGCAGCAGGTGCCGGGGTGAGGTCCGTATGGTCGGAAGTTATGGCAATAGCAGCAATAATGGCCTGCCCGGAGGTGATTTCCGGGAAGCCTATCTTTATTTTTCCTTCCGCTGCCCGCACACGGAACGTTTTTTTCAGCGCATGGTCGTGCCCGGCTTCTTTCCAGATATCGAGGTGATGTAGCACGGTGCGGTTATTGATCGCCACATCGAAGTTGCGCCAGTTGCTGCAATCGCCCTTCATCCCGGTTCCGTACCAGGGTTCGGTAAAATACAGCATTACCGTATAGTCCCCGTCAGCTACGGGAAACTCATAGCTGAGCCTGTCCATACCATAGCGATAATGCTGGAACAGGGGCCAGTTGGCCGTACGGAAACCGGATCGAACGTCCTGCCCTGGCTGGCATAAAAGTGCGGGAGGTTAGCAAAGTCATCGGTCCATGAAAGTGAACCCCAGGTCGCTGTTCCGCCCTGTGTGTATCGGCAGCCCAGGTATTCCCGTAGGTATCCGTATACTCCGGCCCCCCGGCATTTACACGGTACAGATAGTGGGTATCTTTCTCGGGTTCCAGGATATCTTCTGCCGCCTCCTTTTGGTCTTTCAGCCCGGGGCTTCGGGAAGGTGGTGCAGCATTACCATATCTGTCGTAACTTTCTGCCCTTTGCGGTAACCTACCGCATGGAGCACGTTATAGCGTACGGGAACATCATCCCATTGAAAATGCCTGCCTTGGCCCGGGTTCTTCTTTTTGCCCAGGGAAATGTTCCCGGTATCGTTGAACAATTCCACTTCATCACAGTTGGAATACACTACGATGCTGTCTTTTACGCCGGGGGCCGTCCAGCGGTCGGGCCAGGAATGCGATACGATATAGACCATAGGGTTCTCTGCCGGGGCGGCGTAGTTGGCCATATACATATAATAGGCATCGAGCGGCTCTCCCCATACGGTAAACAGGCCTTTGTAGTTGACCGGGCCAACGCGATCGATATCGCGAAAACCTTCCCCGTTTTGTATACGGCCGGGGTTTTCGTGAGAAGAAAACAACCACTGGAACTGCCCTGCCACACTATCCCTTGCCGCTTCGGCCTGGGCTACCTTGATCTCCATAAGCTGGGAAAAACGTTCTTCGGTATAGGCGCCTTTCTGGCGGAAAGGTCCCTCTCCGTGCAGGCCGGCGGTACGCCAGGCGCCATACTCCCCGTTGAGCCATTCCTTGCTGAGCTCGGCCCCGTAACGGAACGGATCGCCCCGTAAGTCCCTGACCAGTTCTGTACGACATTCCAGTCTGTCCCTTCACCACCGTTACAGGTAGTCACCAGCCTCTGGGAAGATGCCGTAGGGTCCAGTTGCCTTATGAGTTCGGTACATTCCCTGGCAAAGGCTTCCGGGATAACGCTTTCGTTCTGTAACCCCCAAAGGACTACGGAAGGACTGTTGCGCCGTTCGCGTATCCACTCTTTTAACAAGGTCTTGAAGTTTTCCCTGAACTCCGGAGTATCGTACCAGATATGCGCGGAAAACTGGCTCCAGAACAACAGCCCTTCCCGGTCGAGATGTTCCTGGTACCTCAGGTTATGCGGTTGGTGTGCTTCGCGGAAAGCATTAAACCCGGCTGCCTTGATCTGGTCTACACGGGCTTCTACCTGGGTGGCGGTAAAGGCATGGCTTTTTCCCATAAGGTGCTCGTATTCGCAGGTACCGTTGATAAACAGCGGGTTGCCATTAAGGTAAAAACGACCGTCATTACCTGCCCGGCCCGCAGGCCAGCTCACCCATCGTATTCCATAAGGCGTAACCGTACTGTCCACGACTTTGCCGTTTTCCCTGATCACGGAAGATAACCCGTACAGGGAAGGATTTTCGGGCGACCATAAATGCGGCTGCTCCACGTTGAGCTTAACTTTTTCGGTTTGGAGGACTTCGCCCTTTTTTAAGGATATGTGCTGCACCGCTGTGGCCACTACACGGCCTGTGCTGTCCCGCAACTTATGTTCCAGCTCAACGCTTGCCCGTTTGGTACGGTAATTATGTAGCTCTGCCGTTGCCCATAGCAGGGCCTTTTCTTCGGATACCTTATCACTGTTCCAGATGTGTATCCCGAACGGTTCCGTACGGATATCTTCCGTAACGACCAGCGTTACGGGACGGAATATCCCCATGGGCTGCGACCCTTCGGAAAACCCCCATTCGCCGGAACATCCGCCGCATACCCAGGGCAGATCGGTAATAAAGGAAGGATGCCCGGCCCTGACTACGATCGTATTGGCCGTTCCTGCCGTAACGGCATCGGTAATGTCGAGCGTAAAGGTTGTTCGGCCACCACCGTGTTCTCCCACTTTACGACTGTTCACCCATACCGTGGCATAAGAGCCTACACCTTCGAAGAACAGGAAATAACGCTTGTTCTTTTCCTTTTTGTCCAGGGATAACATACGGCGGTACCAGGCGGTACCGTGGCGGTTACCGTGTTTCATACGGCGGTAGCCCTCATAACGGTCCCAGTTGTGCGGAATAGTTACCCGTTGCCACCCGGCATCCTTGTTGCTATCTGCTACAAAAGAAGCCTGCCCGGCCGTATCCTGACTTTCCCTTACCACGGTTTCCCAATCTGCATTCAGGGGAATGATCTCGCGAACAGGTTTTCCCTGCCCGAAGCACATTCCCGGAATGCAGCACCATAAACACAATAGTATTGATATTCTGTACATTTTTTTACTTGATTCTACTGATACCCGTGGTTTTGTACTTCAAACTCAATAAAACAACCAGTCTATAGCTTTTTTCTCATCTGCCCCGACGAGGCCGGCATCCCGGTCCTTGATCTCCTGGTCTGCGTTTATAAACCCGAGGATAAGGGCACGGCCCTTGTCCAGCACCAGTTCGTTATCGCCGGCATCAAACCTGTAGGTATGTATATTCACACGGGGCATTTCTTTTACCTCCAGTCCATTGGCTATGACCACTTCGGCTTCTCCCCTGAGGTTGCCCGCCGCATTGGTTTCCAGTACCGGGGGCAGTAAAAAGCGTTTCTGGTCGGTATTGAAGTAGCCTACCACGACTTTTACGGGCCCGTTGCTGCCGAATTGTAGACGGGTGCCCTGTGCTATCTGTTCTTCACGGGGTATATATACGCCTTTCAACTGTTTCAGTTCGTCCGCTATTGCAGTTACAGGCATTCCTTTATACACCTCCTGCCCCGTCTTTACCTCAAATCTTTTACGGTTTCCTTTCAGGGTCACTTCGGCAGGGGCCCAGGCGTTGATCTTTTCGGCTTCGAAATTACCGTCTTTGGCAGCTTTGAGACGGTCTATATTCCGCCGGAGATTGGTCAGCTCCCGCTCGTATAAAGGCAGCATTTCTTCCCAGGTTTTATACTTGCCGTCATCGCCTCCTACGGGAATACGCCGTTGTGCGGTTTGCATACTGTTGGCATACCGGTAGTGGTCTTTGGTAAGGTCTGTAAGTTCTTTGTAATACGCTATACTCTTTTCCAGCGGTTCGACGGCTTTTTCCAGGTCGGGCAATGCTTCGGAATACTGGTATCGCAATACATGCTGCATGGCTTTTACCTTCCACGAGAAGAAATTGGCAAAGGCCCTGTAGCTGTACATATCGTTCTTTAGCCGTTCGAACTCTTCCTTGTTTTTCGTAACCCCGGCTTCGGCTTTTTCTATGGCAGCCACGGCTTTTTCGCCATGCGCCGTAATTTCACTGATGATCTGCACGGGGGTTTCCCCGTATGCTCCTCTCCTTTCCATTCCTTTTCGGCATATTCGATAAGTTTTTCGCCGACGGGACCGCACGATTCGTAGAACCCGGATAGATATGGTATTTATACGGGTTTACCAGCTGGCTGGCCATCATACCGAGCAGCAGGGTCTGCCTGTTACCTTCGGTAATGCCGAACCTTCTCAGTGTTTTCGGGGCTATTTCGCCCGATTCTTCATAGGCATCAAGGATGGCTTCGCCCTGCTCCCGGCTGGTCCCGTACATCCCGGCAAGCTGGTCTCCCAGTATGTTATTTCTGCTTCCCGGTTTCTTCGCTCTTCCAGGCATACCGTGCCCAGGCCTTATACCAGATCCAGTCGCGTTCCATTTCCAGCAGTCGGGGTTCCGTTTTATCGGCCGTGTACGGCCAGTCCCAGTACGATGCCTGCGGATACAGGTGCAGGGCATTGGCGCCGTGAACACGGTGCATGGCCAGTACGCTCTTCTGTATAAAATCGGGCGAACCGTAGCGGAAAGGCTCCAGGTTGGCCAGGATATGTACATTGGAAATATGTACCGAACCGGCCTCGCTGAGCTTTTTATGTATTGCAGACCACGGCCCGCGGGGCTCGTATGTGGTCAGCGATTCTCCGTTGTACTTATGTGTGGTATACAGGTTTTGTACAAAGGCAGGGCATGCTCCATAACCAAAGGGGCATCGGTGTCGTGTGCCCTGAGAATAATGGGCGGCTCATCGGTTCTGCCAATGCCTTAAGGCCGTCCTTAACCCCGGGGATAATGGTTTCGGTAAACCACTTCACATCGTTTTCTTTTCCGCTCATGGCTTCCCCAAGGGCCACCAGCAGACCTACATTGGGATATTTTTCGATAAAGGCCGAAATGGACTTCCGGGTATAGTCCGCGATCAGCGGGGTAATGGGACGCTGCGGTCCTGGGTCTTGATGTCGTAATGCCCGGCAAAGGGCTTGGAAACAATGATATTGTAAAACATCTGTATGACCCATATACCGCGTTTATTGGCTTCTTCGGTAAGAAAACGGAAGATCTCCTCGTTCTTCTTAAAGGTTTCTTCGTCAACTTCTACGGCAAAAGGATAATCTTTGAGTTTTATTAGAGAAGCAAACGGATGGCCGTTCCACAGGTACAGGGAGTTCATCCTGTTCTCTACCATATTGTCAAGGTATTCGATCCACAGTTCTTTATCGTAAAACCAGGGAAAGGTTTCCGGGGTGTAAGGATATTCATAAACGGTCCTTCCGGGGAGATACGTAGGTTTCTGTACACCTATACAACTGCCGCGAAGCACCATCTCGGGTGCATCGGAGAACTGAAGGGCAAAGTCTACTTCCCCGGATTCCTTGACCCGGTCCGAGATTTCCAGGGCCCCGTACAAAGCCCCGAAGCATCGCCCCCCTCTACACGCAACCCCGCATGGACCGCCTTGATACGAAAACCTTCCTTTTGCAAGGAAGTATCTTCCGAACTGGTGATATAAATGGTTTTTCCTTCTCCGGAAAGCAGGGTCGTATCGGACGAAATCCCGGTTTTATAACCGGTTTCCTGTAAAGTCTCCCGAGTTTCTCCGCTCCGAATTTTATTCTCGGCGAAGCCCTTCATCATATACGATAGTAAGCTGTTTTTGCCGGGAGCAGGATAAAAAGATCACCCCCAGAATAAGGAGAAAAAACGGTTTGTACGATCGGTTTTTTTGCATTTTGATTTGTTTTTTTGTTACAGGTTGCAAGGTTTCAAATTACAGGTTGCAGGTTGCAGGTTGCAGCTGTAAAACTCAATAACTTATGAACTACGAACTAATGAACTAAGTCCCCCATTGACCATCTCACTCCGTAAACACCGATTTCAGATAGGCTACATTGGCCCCGTAATTGGCTTTTACGTCCCTTACCCTGTTTACATCTCTCGACCTTTCTACGATAAGCCACCCTTCCAGTTCATAAGGTCCAGTGTTCTTTTTACGGCGGGCATATCGATCTGCCTGTCATTTTCCAACCACACTCCATCGGTATTGGAGCAGTGTATCTGGGCAATGTGTTTTTTACCGAGCACCTGCAATTCCTCACTGATATCCTTGCCATGCGCCACGGCATTGGCAAAGTTGAAAGAGCTCTTTATATGGCGCGATCCCACTTCTTCCAGGAATTTCTTCTCTTCGGCGGCATCAAAAGACGTCTCCACGGCAATTACCCCTCCTGCCTTTTTTACTTTTGCTGCAGCCTGCCGGAGCCGTTCTATAATTTTGGGCGCAATTCCGGGTGCTTTACCATATCTCCCTGTACCCCAAGCGGCAAAAAGGCTACTTTGACATTCATGGCCTTCATGGTGTCTGCGGTATCCTGTACCATACGGTCTACGGTGGGCCGTTCTGCAAAGGACTGGGCATAAAATCCGGACATGGCTATGGAACTGATGCCCACCCCGGTGCTCGCGATGCTTCCAGGAACTTTTTACCTCTTCCGGGTCGGACAATTTACTATCGAAAGTTTCTCTCGATCCCAGACCGCCATATCCAGCTCTATACCATCGGCATGTATGTCTTCTGCGAGTTGAAAAGCGCTTAGTTTTTGCCTTTTGAGTATCATCCAGTCGCAAACGGCTATTTTATAGCGCTGCTTTGCCGTGTTTAATGTAAGGGCCTGTAACGGATCGGCATACGCCCCGGCTACTACTATTCCCGTTGCAGCCAGGGAGATGTTTTTCAGGAAGTCCCTGCGGTGATGCTTTGTATGTCGGTTTTTCATGGTATGCTATGTTTTGGTTATTATGGGATTCGGGTACAGGTTGCAGGTTGCAGGTTGCAAGTTACAGGGTGTAAAAATCAGTATCTCTATACCTTAATAACTTATTAACTAAATATCCCCTCCACTACCGGTGTACCGAAGCCCCGGGCCATTTACCGTCTTTTATAGGGTAAGACACCATGTTCTCCGGGTCTACCTTTACGTATTTTATCTTTTCCGTCTCCAGGTGTACACAATATGGATCATTCCGTCTGCTCCCTGGATTACGGAAGGATAGGAATACTGACTGATCTCCGAGTCTTCAAGGATCAGGGAGGCTTCCCAGTGGATACCATCATCGGAAAGGGATACATGGAGCGGGGTTCTGGGGCCTTTGACTTTTCCGTCCGGTGGCAGCACGTGGTTATATACCAGCAGGTGCCTGCCGTCCTGCAGGGTTACGGCATCGGTACCGGAATTGTTGTTGGGCAGATCGAGCAGGTCCCATGCCGACCAGGTTTCGCCATTATCCTCCGACCACGAAGTGGCCAGCGCCCTGTTCCGGGTACGGCAGATGATCTGCATTTTGCCGTTGCCGTGTTTGAGTATGCTGGGCTGGATGGCATTGATAGTCTCCGGCCCGCGGGGAATGGTATCGGTTTTGTGCCAGGTCTTTCCGAAATCGGGAGTGACCTCCATATATACCCGCCATCCGTTGCCTTCACACTGGTAGGGCAAACGAGATTACCATCGTCCGCCAGAACAGGTTTGTTCTTTACCGGGCCTATATAGCCTTCGGAAGTTCTTCCGGATCGGACCAGGTTTTTCCACCGTCGGAAGAGGTCATTTTCAGGCCCCACCATTCCGATGGTTTCGGGCCTATTTTGTAGAACAATACCAGGTCGCCATCCGGAACCTGGTATAATACCGGGTTCCAGGACGGATATCGCAGGGTATCGTTAATGACCCCGTTGGCCACCTCAACGGGAGTGCTCCAGCTTCCGCCTTCGTGGCGGCTGACCCATATTCCCACATCCGGATTACGCTCTTTGGTTCCGCCGAACCACGCCGCCACCAATCCGTCGGTGTTTTCTGCTATGGTGGCCGCATGGCAGGAAGGATATGGTGCTTCTTCGTAAATAAATTCATCGGTGACGATCCCCTTTTTCCAGGTTTCGTTTTCCGGAGATGTTTTCTTTTCCGTCTTACAATGGTAAAGCATTAACGTAACACTGAGGAGTACCGCTACACGTAAGGTCTTCATTTGGTTTATCAGTTTATTGGTTTGTTGTTCTTCGTTACGGTCAGGCCGGTGGCTCCGATACATTCCGACCGGAGGCCGGAAGACCCAATCACCCCAGGGCATCGCGACCCCCTGAATACGGTCTGTGGCTGCTAATGTAAATAATACATTTATAGAAGGTATCCTGCACTGTCCCGACTTTGACCTTTTAATACGGCGTGCGGATGTTATATGTCCCGGAAGCCAGCTTTACCATGATTTTTTCTCCTTTGTTTTCATATACCATCCCGGTAGTATGGAGTTTTTTTCCGTCTACCCTCACCTTGTCGGGACTCCCCGCGGGAAGATAGATCTCCGCATCGGCATCGGGAGGGATCGTGATATCCCACTGCAGTTTTCCCCGCTTTCTGCTCCAGTTACTTACCACAGGGCCGCGAACAGAACGGTACGTCGCCGACACCTTATCGAGGCCGCAGCCGAAAGCAGGGTTCATGATTATTTTTCCGAATCCGGGATGGGACGGGTCTGTTTTTATCCGGCGAGGTCTTCGTAATACCAGATGAGCAGGTCGCCCAGCAGCATCACATGGTTTTGGGAATTCATTTTGGGGTCTGCCGTATTGCCGTTCCACAATTCCCAGATCGTGGTAGCCCCGTTGGCCACCATATATCCCCAGCCCGGGTAGGTGGTGGTGGACGCCAGCCTGTAGGCCAGGTCTGCCCTTCCGTATGCCGTAAGGGTACGCATAAGGAACTGGGTACCGATAACCCCGGTACTGATATGGCCGTTGTTTGTTTGTTCTATGGTACGGACTATATGATCGAACACCTGTGCGCTCCGGTTATCGGGTACCATGCCGAAAGCCAGAGGCAGCAGATTGGCCGTCACCGTATTGTTGCCGTAATACTGCCGTCGGTATTGAAGTAGCGTTGTTGAAAAGCTTCGGTCATTTCCGTTATCCTGTCCCCGGTAATGCCTGGCATCTTCATCGGGAGCCCCGATAATACCGGCAAACTTTGTCATCAGCTGAAGAAGGTGCACATAATAGGCCGTGGCGATCAATGTGCCGTCGGTCTTCCGGGCGGGGTCCCGGCATGGATGAGTTCGAGGGATTCGGGGGAACACACCAGTCGCCGTATTTATCTTTGGTCATAAGGCCCTCCCGGAGGTAATTGGCTTCCATATACCGCATCCACTTTTTCATAAAGGGATAATGCTCTTTTATACTCCTGTAATCCGCATAACGGGAATACAACATGTCGGCCACGGTAAAATAGGTTGCGGGCCAGGTTACGTTATCCCCGTAATAGCGCCAGAAAGCCGGGGCCACATCCGGAATGCCGCCATCGGGGGTCTGTGCGTTACGGATATCATCGAGCCACTTGGCATAGAGCGTGGCATTGCCAAAAACAAAACTTTCCCCGTAGGCCCGGTGGCCCGGTCGCCCAGCCAGGTTGTCTTTCGTTACGTTGCGGACAATCGACCGGCATTCCCTTATAGTTGCCCCGTATCCCCCAATAGGCATTTTTGAAAATACTGTTCAGGGTGGTATCGGAACTCTCAAAGGTTCCGGTAGTTTCCATCCTGTCATATACGACCTGCCCGCAGAAGTTCTCCAAAGCAGGCTTTCCGGGAAGCCGGTTATTTCCACATAGCGAAAACCGTGATATACAAAAGCGGGATGCCATGTTTCTTCTCCGTTCCCTTTGAGGGTGTACACATCGGTAACCCGGGCATCGCGCAGGTTTTCGGTATAGAGCTCCCTTCTTCCGTCAGGGATTCGGAAAAACGCAGGGTAACCCGGTCTCCGGTATTTCCGCTGACCCTGATTTGCAACCAGCCTACATATTCTGCCCCATATCGAGGATATACTTCCCCTTGCCACGCGCCTTTACCGACACCGGGCCTATTTCTTCCATAACCCGCATACCCGGGGTCATCTGTGCTTCGTAAAATCCGCCCGGCTCCTGTACATAAGAGGCGTGCAGCCAATGGCTGTCGTCATACCCGGGCGGTTCCATCCCGGCATTTCTTTCCGGGCATCGTATTCTTCCCCGTCGTATTCGTTATTGGTACGAACGGGGCCATCGGCCGTAAGCTTCCAGCTTTCGTCGGTCTTAATGATCTCATGGGTACCATCGGTATACTCGATATCCAGTTGCATGGCCATTTTCGGAAAACCGAAAGTCTTGATCTTATAGGGCTTGTAATCCTGCCGCATGGTAAAATACCTGCCGTTGCCGAGTATGGTGCCCAGGGCATTGGTTCCCGGCTGTAAGGCGGCAGTAACATCATATACATTGTACTTTACGTTTTTGGTATAATCGGTGGGTACGGGCGCCAGTACCTGGTCCCCGATCCTCTTCCCGTTGATGTAAAGCTCGTACATGCCCAGGCCCATGATGTATGCCCGGGCCTGCTTTACCTTTTTCTTCAGTGCTATTTCCTTGCGGAGATAGCGTGCGGACAACCGGGAGAACTGGCTGATACTGTCCCACGGAAACGCCTTATCCATACCTATCCAGCGGGTAGATTTCCATTCGGCATAATTCAGTATCCCCATACTCCAGTACCCTGCATCGCTCCAGGAACTTTCTCCTTCGGCCGTCCAGACTTTACCTTCCACCAGGCTTGCTGCTTGCTTTGCAGGGGGCTGCCCCCGTAGGTAATATACCACGATGTTCCCGGGTCTTCTGTCCTGCCACTGTCCCACAGGTCCGCTTCGTCACGATCCAGCTTTTCACGGGTCGATGCCACCATGATCCGGTACGCCATGCGGCGGGCACCGGGTACGCCGGGTTTGAGGCGCCAGCTCAGCCTGGGATGCACCACATCGATCCCCAGCGGATCGGTAAGCATTTCGCAACGAAGACCGGTAATTTCTGTTCCGGGGTCTTCCGTGGTTGCACAAATTGCGGTCAAACCTATAAAGTAAGCTACCAGGCAAAGGGTACGGATAAGCATAGTCTATTGTTTTTAATGGGTATTTCTGTATTCTCTTCTCAGGGCCGGGCTATCACCTTTTCCAATCTTGTAGTGTGGCCCACTTCTTTTCCGTTGCGATATATGCGCAGTCCTTTTCCCCTGTGATATTTTTCACCGGTCTTGTCCCAAAGCACCGTGATGATATCCCCGTGATAAGGGATATTGTCCAGGCAAAACCAGTCCCAGGTACCTTCCGGGATAAGCGGGTTTACCTCTATGGTATCATCTGCCCGGGGACGGAGCCCGACAAGGCCGTTGATGAGCAGGTCGTTGAAGGTGGAATGGTTGTAATACCGGCTTCGTTCCCGGTCGCCCATCAGCCAGTAGCCGGTGGTTTCGTCGAGATATTCCCCGATATACGGCCTGCCCCGGTAATACTGGCTTTCCACATACAGGTTTATATGTTTAAAATAGTCTTCCTTATCTATATAGCCCTGCTCATACCCGTTGAGGACATTGGCCATAGCCGTGAGGGTCTGTGCCGTTGCAAAGGGCCATATGGCCCCGTCCCATTCGCAGGTTCCGGAACCATGCGTGCGAAAGCGGGGACTTCGCCGCTCGGCAGTAGTCAGACCGAACGGGGCCAGAAATCCTTCTTCTTCCTTTACCTGTTGCCAGGCTTCTTCATAGCCCCTTCCTTGTTCCGGGAGGTTAAAATACCAGGGAATAAAGCCTATGGCTTCCCTGACATTGGCAGAACTGTCTGCCTGTGTATAGGTTTCGAAAAAACGATCGAAGTGTTCCACAGTTTTTTCTGGATCAACTGCCGCAGGGTTTCTGCCTTATCATCGAACTGTTGTGCCAGTAAGGAGTCGCCCTTTATCCGGGCTATTTGGGCAATAGCCCGTGCATTGCCGTACATATAACTGTTTATGGTAGGCCGTACATTGCGTTCGTGCCGCCCGCCACTCAGCGATTCTTCCATACCGTCCTTGACATCGTTCTGCCAGAAAAGCCCGTCTTCCCGTTGCCTGTCCCCTTCCCAGGCCCGGTATTCGTCGACCAGGTCGGGCAGCATGCCGGTGATGAAATCCTTATCGCCGTTCACCAGGTACCTGTCATACAGCGCAGCTGCCGTCCAGCTGCTGAAAGAACGTAATTTCTTCATGCGGCCCCCGTCATTACCGCGATACCATACCTGTACGTCCTGTTCGATGTATTCCGGGTGGTGCAGCCAGCGGAATTCACGGATATGGTGGCCAAGGGCACAGCTTATCAGGTTGTACTTATCGGCATAGGAGCGTTCTACAAGAAACTCCGTGATGCCATATCCCTGCGGGGTTTGTTTTATATGTTTCCGGACACTCCACCAGCGGTAGTAATACATTTCCTCGAAATTGTCCTGCGGACATTCGAACAGGGGTATATTGGCTTTCATCCACGTCCAGGCGCTGTCATTGGGTATGGCCTGACGGATGTTCTCGTCTTCCATACGGTTGAAATACGCCGCATAATGCGCAAAATCGTCCGCCTCCAGAACCGCAGGTTCCCGGACCTTACGATCCGTACCGCAACTCATTGCGATAGCGATAACGGGGATAAAAATATTTGAGATCGGGTTTCATTATTTTGTATTGTTACGGGTTATTGGTTGCAGGTTACAGGTTGCAGGTTGCAGGTTACAGGTTACAGGTTACAGGTTGCAGGTTGCAGGTTGCAGGTTTATCTCTCAGCGGAGCCGAGGGGCCGATTACAAAAACCGATCAACCGCCAACTACGAACTAAAAACTACCCGCCCCCATACACCGTATAAGTTCTCCCGGCTACAGTCTGCAGATCGTATTCTTTATACCGGGGCAGTTTTATTGTATTCAGCCCGGATTTATCGGCGATGATGGGTTCGGCGATGTCGGGAACGGTGAAAAACGGGTTGGGGTTTGTGCCTTTTGCTTTTTTCAGGCGTTCTCCTTTTAATCCGGTTTCGGAACGCAGTCTCAGGTTACCCCCGTTTTTGGAGGTTATGGTGGCTTTGTGGAGGCTACCGTTTTTCCAGGTCATATCGAGTATAAACCCGCCGCGGGTTACCAGGCCTTTTACTTTACCGTCTTTCCATGCCGAAGGCAGTGCCGGAAGCAGGTGAACCGCGCCTTCCTGGCTTTGTACCATCATTTCGGCAATCCCTGCGATACAGCCGAAATTACCGTCGATCTGGAACGGCGGATGGGCATCGAGCATATTGGCGTATGTTCCGCCGCCTTTTTTTCCGGGGACCACCAGGCTGAGCTGGTCCTGTAATAATTTATAGGCGTGATCGCCGTCGAGCAACCTGGCCCAAAGGCATACCTTCCACCCCATAGACCACCCGGTGGACTTGTCTCCCCGGAGTTTCAGGGATGTTTTTGCGGCATCGAACAGTTCCGGGGTACGGAACGGGGAAATCTGGTTGCCGGAAACAAGCCGTACAGGTGCGATACATGCCGGTGCTTATCTTCGGGATCGTCCCAATCGTGCAGCCATTCCTGCAACTGCCCGTGTTTCCCGATATGCATGGGAGCAAGCCGGGCTCTGGCCGCAGTGACTTCCTTTACGAGATCTTTATCCGGTTTAAGGCCATTGCCGCTTCGCCCAGATGCGTAAACAGATCGAATACCAGTTGGTTATCCATCGTGGTTCCTGCTGCCACGGAGGCTTTTCCGCCTTCGGCAGCATGGGTGTTCTCCGGGGATACCGACGGCACAACCACCAGCCATCCGTATTCCGGATGAGGGACCATATAATCCAGAAAGAAACGGGCTGCTCCCTTCATGACAGGATAGATTTCCTCCAGGTATTCCCTGTCGCCGGTAAAGAGGTAACGGTCCCATAAATCCTGGCAAAACCAGGCCCCACCGGCAGGCCACATGCCCGATGCAGCCATATCTATAGCACCGGTAAAACGCCATATATCGGTATTGTGGTGCAATACCCAGCCGTCGGCATCGTACATGACCCTGGCCGTTTCCCTGCCGCTCTCGCTGACTTCTTTGGCCATCTGTACGAAGGGTTCGTGCATCTCGGTAAGATTGGTGGACTCTGCCGGCCAGTAGTTCATCTCGGCATTGATATTTACGGTGTATTTGCTCTCCCACGGCGGAAAGAGCATATCGTTCCATATCCCCTGTAAATTGGCGGGTTGTCCGCCGGGCTGCGAACTGGATATCAGCAAATACCGGCCAAACTGAAAATACAGGGCCGCCAGCTGCGGATCGGATACTCCGGAAAAGTTTTTTATCCGCTGGTCGGTCGGTAATTTTGCGGCATCGGTAATCCCGAGATCAAGAGACATCCTGTCCATAAACCTGCGGTAATACGCCGTATGTGCAGAACGGATGTCCCCGAATTCCTTATGCAGCGCCTTCCGAAGGATTTCCCCGCTCTTCTGCTCCTGGTCTTCGGACAGTGTTTTGTAATCCGTGAAGTTCGTGGCTATGGATACATACAGGGTCACTTCATCTGCCTTATCGATACTCATGATACCGTTTTGTACGGTGAGTGTCCCCCCCTGATGACGGGCGGCTACCCTCCCCATAAACTTTACCCTTCCTTTCTGGCCTTCTACGGTGCTGCTCACCCCCGAAAGCATCAACTGCTCATCTTCGGTATAGGGATCGGTATGATCGAACGGACTGTTCATAGTGATATTGCAGGTGATACTCCCCGGTCGGTCGGCAGAGAGCTTAACAGCCACAACATCGGCGCCGAAAGCCGTAATGATCTCCCTGGTATAGGTGATGCCGCCTGTTTTATACGTTACGCTTGCCGTGGCATTGGCGATGTCCAGGTCCCGGTAATAATCGCTGTAGCGGGCATGTCCGGGAAAGGAAATATACAGGCTCCCGAAAGTCTGGTAGGGCATCCCGTTATTGGTCTTCGACATCATTTCCTTATTCACCAGGGCATCGGCTTCTTTGTATTTCCCCTCGAAAATAAGTTTTCTTACTTCCGGCAGGGCTTTCAGCGCATCCGGGTTGGCATTGTTATTCGGAGACCCGGCCCAGATGGTTTCTTCATTGAGTTGCAGGCGTTCTATGGCCGGATCGCCAAACACCATTGCCCCCAACCTCCCGTTGCCCAGGGGCAGGGCCTCATTCCAGTCGGAAGCCGGGCGGTCATACCAGAGCTTCATGAGGTTTTCCGGGGATTGTGCCTGTGCAAAGGCTATTCCGGAATACAAGGTGAAAAGTAATGCGATGTACGATAGTTTCATCTGGAATAGTTCTTAGTTGTTAGTTCGTAGTTCTTAGTTCGTAGTTTGTTAGTTGTCAATTCTCCGGAGTTTCGGTACGGAAAACGCCGGAGGGTTTACCGGGGTTACCGTCAGGGCGTTTTTTTGTTTTCTTTTCCGAAAAGCCGGTATAGCGCATCAATATCTTTCAGGGCGTTTCCGGGTAGCTTTTCTCCGTGATCCCCGAAGACTTTCAGGGTGTTTTCATCTTCGGTTACGCATGCCGATTCGTCGATCTGCCCGGTACTGTTCTCTACTTTTTTAAGATCGAGATCGAGGTATTTTGCCATAAACCGATATACGGCCATTCGTTTTGACTTGCCGTAATCGTGTCCTTCCTCCGGGAAATGGGCATTGGTGACCCGGTCCTGGGCACCATAGAACCCGTATGTGCGCTGTATAAAGGGAAATTCCAGTTCGGGAACGGCATGTGTCCAGTCTTTTCCGTCGGACACTACAAGTTGCGGCCGCGGTGCTGCCATAGCCGCTATTTCGGCATTGTTGGTACCATCTCCGCAAAGATGCAGGGGCTGACCGCTCTCGCAGGGACATCCCCCGGAAAAATGGGAGGAGACCATAACAACCGGGGCAGAAACTTTGACCCTGTCGTCCAGTGCGGTGAGAAACATGGTATGCGAACCACCTCCCGATCCGCCGGTGACGGCCACACGCTGCGGGTCGGCATGACGCAGGTCAAGGAGGTAATCCAGCAAACGCATGCCTTCCAAAACCTGGATGGTTGCAGCTATGCTGTTCTGATGATATCCGACCGGGAACTGTAACCGGGATTCTCCCCAGCCAAAGAGATCAAAATCCGCGACGATGGCCCCCATTCTCGCCAGTGTGGCACAACGGACCTGCTGGCTCTCCCGGTACCTTCCCTGTCCGAAATGCCCGTTGGGACATACGATAACCGGGTGCTTTCCTTTTAAGGGATAGGGCTTGTACACCGACCCCGTGGCATATACCCCGGGAAGTATTTCCAGGGCGATATTCTCTACGCTATAGCCGTCATAGACCCGTTTTCCGGTAAGGATGGGCTTACTTCCGGGCGCGTCGGGGGCCTTGTCGAGCCAGAGTGCACCGTACATACAGGTTTTTAGGGAATCCCGGCGTTTTTCCCAGCTCTCCTTATCGTCGTAAAGGGTTTCGAGGTATTGCAGGCGCTCTTCTCCCACATGTACGGAACGGCGGGGATATTCGAATTTCCGGATGGTGTATACGGAATCGGAATCCTTGAAAAAGGTAAGGTCAAAGGGCGCCAGTACCTGGGTAAGGGACAACTCCGGCCTGCCATAACGGATACGCCAGTCGGCATAATCGAGTTCCTTATCTTTCAGCAGGCCTTTGTTATCTTTTATTTGAATATGGAATATACGTTCTATTTTACGGATGGTATGTTCGAGCGGTTGCCGGTAACGGCTATCGGAATTCTGAGCGAACCCGTAGCGGAAAGACATAGCAGGAACAGCCATATCAGGGATTTTAATTTTTCCGGTATTCCCTTTCGGGCTGTATTTTTAATGGTCGTATATTTCATCCGTGTTTGCTATTGTGATGTGAGACTGTAATTTATGGTATATACCCCGGAACCGAGCTCGAAATAAGGGCGCTTTCGTGCATCCGCAGCTACGTGTCTACTGTCGCCTTTCCGTTCAGGCGTATTCCTTTCATGCGGCCTCCGGGCAGTTTTACGGTGGCTGTCGTATTTGCCGGGATCTCCACAGTATATTCCACGTTGTTGCCTTCCCGTTCCCATTCCGATCTTATACGCCCATACAGCGTATTTACCGACGATCGGACAAAGGTGAGATCGCCCGTGATCTCGGGTTGCAGGTAAAAATGGCGAAAGCCCGGCTTTTCCGTATCCGGTACGATACCCCCGAGGCTCCGGAAAAACCACTCTTCGATCTGCCCCATCATAAAATGGTTTCAGCGAATTGCCTTTTCTCGGGTCCCAT